>Ga0268357_100173_pt1 | contig 106750 bp, 81 predicted proteins | sample BioMet10_FD_192466 | JGI IMG/M metagenome (GOLD analysis project Ga0268357, IMG submission 192466) | Sewage microbial communities from Oakland, California, United States - Biofuel 10 (Illumina Assembly) | ecosystem: Engineered > Wastewater > Sewage > Unclassified | place: USA: California...
CCAAACAGGTTTACCTGGCCGCCTTCATAGATGACGCCACCCGCTACCTGGTGGCTGCCAAGTTCTACGACAACCAGAAGGTGGAGATTATTGAGGACAGTCTGCGCACGGCCATTATGACCGGCGGTAAGCCTGAAGCCATCTTTGTGGACAACGGCCGGCAGTACCGGAGTGAGTGGCTGAAGAAGGCCTGCGGCAAGTTAGGTATTAAGCTGCTGTTCAGCCGCCCCTACCATCCGGAAGGAAAAGGCAAGATTGAGGCCTTTAACCGGAGGATGAATGCTTTTATCTCCGAGATTGCCTTAGAGAAGCCTCAGACTTTGGCGGAGCTCAACGAGAAGCTAGACCTGTGGGTGGAGCATTATTACCACACTAACCCGCATTACGGACTGGAAGGCCGTTCGCCTCTGGAAGCGTTTCGTGGCGATTCACGTCCCCTGTGTTTTGCAGATGAGGCTACGTTAAGAGAAGCCTTCCTGCACACCCAGGAACGGGAAGTAGATAAGACCGGCTGCCTGAATTTTAATGGCAGGCTTTATGAAGCCGGGCTCCAATTCATAGGCCGCAAGGTCGAGGTTTATTACGACCCCACCTGGCGGGAGGAGATTGAGATACATGCCCGGGGACAGGCACCCTTTAAGGTAAAACGACTGGAGATTGGACCTAACTGTAGAGCCAGTAAAAAAGCGGCTTTACCGGTGGATGCGCCTAAGAGCTCCCGCCTGCTTCAAGGCTTAGCCAAAGGCCGCACCAGGAAGAAAGCGCCGCTGGCCACCAGCTACAAACGGCTGGAGGAGGTGAGCGGCCATGTATGAACAGTTTTTCGGCATGAAGCAGACCCCCTTTGTAAACAGTATTCCGGCCAAGGATTTATATGCCTCAGATGGTTTGACGGAAACCCTGGGCCGCTTGAAATATGTAGTAGCCCACCGGCTTTTCGCCGTGGTAACTGGCGACGTAGGCTGTGGTAAGACCACTGCCATCCGCCGCTTCGTGGCTGAGCTGTATGAAACTAAGACTACCTGTCTTTATCTGTCGGATTCCAAGCTGACACCCCGCTGGTTTTACAAGGGTCTGCTGGACCAACTGGGGATAGAGTCCAAGTTTTACCGGGGCGATGCCAAAAGACAGCTGCACCAGCAGCTGGAGATAATCCGGGGTGTACATGGTAAAAACGTCGTCACTATTGTGGATGAAGCACATCTTTTAGCCAAGGAAACCCTGGAGGAGATTCGCTTCCCGCTCAACTACCGGATGGATTCCATGAACCACATGGCCTTGATTCTGGTAGGCCAGAACGAGCTGTGGGATAAACTGAAGCTGCAGCGTTATGCTGCTGTAAGGCAGCGAATTGACTTGAAGTGTGAACTGCCGCAATTGGACAGGTCCCAGCTGGAAGCCTATATTGCTGCTCACCTGCGCTACGCAGGCTGCAGCCAGGAGATATTTACGGATACGGCGCTGGATGAAATTTATACCTATTCTAACGGAGCGCCCCGCGCTATTAACAAAGTTTGTACTCATAGCCTGATTTGTGCGGCTAACCGGGGCAAGAAGTTAATTGATGAGCATCTGGTAAAGACCGTTATTGCCGGAGAGCTGCCTTGATTTGTAGATAGCCGTACCGCAAAAGCGGTACGGTTAACTTAGAAGCTTTTGCGGCAAACCAAGAGAGCAGTTTTTGGCAAAGGAAGCGAGCAAGGCAGGGACAAAATAAGTTAGCAATAACATTTAAGAAGATTTATATAAAGATTTTGCTAAAGAGTTTACTATTATTTTGTATTTTGATGTTTGCGCCCTTGACACCGGTGCAGAAGTTTTCTGCCTGGACCTGTTGCATTTTTACCGCCGGTACCGGAGCGGCAAGGCATAAAAATACCCGGCTCAGTGTTGCTTAGCCAGGTATTTTTTAAATATTTATTTTAGTCTTAAGTATTTGCTTCACCTTTTAGCTAATTTTGTTCTCAGCCAATCTTAATATCAATCCAGCCGGCGCTTTCAGCCGCTACCATACCGGGTGCATATAAGGCATGCAGCCCTAAGGTGGAATCTACGTAATAATTATCTCTGGCTTCCAGCAGGTTCTCTTCGAAATCCTTGGGCAGGATATAGTTATGAGACTTGGCATTTTCTTCTACGGCCTTCTTCAGGTTGGCCTTACTGAAGGGATCAACGCAGTTAACTACCTTAGCAACCTTGGACCATTCCTTAGAGGAGATGGCTTTTCCTTCGGTGTTAAAGTTCATGGCTTTCTTGAACAGCCCGGTGTAAACCTTGCCGTCCTTGTGAGGTGTCATCATCTTCTCGTTAATGATAACGCTGAAGATAGTCTTGTCGTTGCACATAACTTCATAATTTACATCGCCGGTAATCTTGTCCTTGTCGATGTTCTTATCTACGCTGGCAATACCGCTGCCGTACCTATGTGCGTGCTCCACCGGTTTTAAGAAGGTGTTCAGCTCTTCTTCCATGAGGGTGTTAATGCGTTCACCCGCAGCTTTATTCTCAGGAATAGCTACCTGGGGGAAACATACGCTGGTGCAACCCTCGTTCACCATCTTGGGCGTTACGGTGACCGCTCTGATAATCTTCTTGTCCTTGACCGGAGCAGGAGCCGTCTTTACGGCTGCCATAGCCATCGTCGGTACTAAAAGTGCCGCACAAACCATTAAAGCTGCTACAATACTTTTTCTTTTCATGAATATAGCCTCCTTAATAAATTTAAAAACTAAATTCATTATAACACTTGATTTAGAAAATGCAAAAATAGTACAATAAATATAGTAAATTAAAAAATTAAAAACTTTAAAAAGAAACAATAATGAAAAACGTTGTTTTCAGAAGCAGGTGGTTCTAAAGGCTGGTCCTTTAGAAAATGATCACTTGAGAAGAAATCTTTTTGCAAGGAGGGGTAATTTATGTTAGGAGCTATTATTGGCGATATTGCGGGATCACGTTTTGAATTTAATAATTACCGGGCCAAGGATTTTACGTTTTTTACCGGGGAATGCTGCTTTACTGATGATACGGTGATGAGTCTGGCCATCTGTGCGGCTATCTTGGCCTGTGAGGGTAATTACAGCAATCTGGGACAGCTAACGGTGCAAAAGATGCAGGAAATCGGCCGGCCTTATCCGTACTGCGGCTATGGGGGACGTTTTTACAGCTGGATGTATACGGAAAATCCTCAGCCTTATAACAGCTATGGCAACGGTGCGGCCATGCGGGTCAGTGGCTGCGGCTTTGCTGCTTCCTCCCTGGAAGAGGCTAAGAGTTTGGCCCGTCAGGTTACCGAGGTGACCCATAACCATCCCGAAGGTCTGAAAGGGGCCGAAGCCACGGCGGTCGCCATCTATCTGCTTAGAAGCGGCTATACTAAGGAGCAGTTGCGAAGCTACATTGTAGAGCACTACTATCCTATGAATTTTACTATAGCCAGCATCCGCCGTACCTATGAGTTTAACGAGACTTGCCAGGACACGGTGCCACAGGCTCTGGAAGCCTTCTTGGAAACTAAAAATTTCGAAGACGCTATTAGAAACGCCGTTTCTGTTGGCGGGGACAGCGATACCATGGCGGCCATCACCGGCGGGTTGGCGGAAGCCTTCTTCGGTATTCCGGAGCAGCTGAGGAAGCGGGCGCTGATTTATCTGGACGAAAGGCTGCTTAAAATTTTACAGGCCTTTGAAAAGAAGTATCCAGGGAAGGTAAGCAAATAATAAGATCAAAAACCAAGGCTGGTATAACATGATTGGCACAATCAAGAGTACAAACATGATTTACATAAACCAGTTTACATAAACCAGATTTGTACTCTTGACAAAGTAATGCATTTTTAGTAGTATGAAGGTGTCTAAAGAATGTGAATTATATTTTATTAGTAGCTAAGTAAACGTTTGCTTAACCATCGCTACTTGGTCGGTTCTTTGCTCAGAGTACTACATAGTCGCCCTCTTTTCCTAAAGTGGACGAAGAAAACCGGGATAAATAATCCTGACAAATTTTTTTTAAAGCCTAGGCAAACGTTTACCTACTTGGCTAGCTAAAAAGGCCAGGGAATTTAAAAAAATTTCTCTTAGTGGACTATGTTTAGCTGGCTCTGTCCTTAGCTACGGTTAATTATAAGCTAAATTTTGGCGGGTGAGATACTTTGAGCAAAAAATATGCAACCCTTAAAGATGTGGCCAGGCTGGCCGGAACTACGGCGGCTACCGTGTCCTATGTTCTGAATGATTCTAAGCAGCGGTATATTACGGATCAGATGCGCAAGCGGGTTTTGAGCGCCGCTACTGAACTAAATTACGTTAAAAGCAGTGTGGCCAGCGGACTGAAGGGGAAGCAAAGAAAAATTATCGCGGTTTTGGTACCGCAGTTTTCCAACCAGTTTTTTACCCGGATGATCATGGAAATTGAACGGGTGGCGGATGAGTTTGATTATATCCTGAGCATATGTGATACCCTGGATGACCCCAAACGGGAGCGGATTATCCTGGAGCGGATGGCGCAGCACCGGGTGGACGGGTATATTATCTCGGCTAGTCCCGGCGGGGCCGAAAACACGGCCCGTCTCAGAAGCATGGGCGTACCTATCGTGGCCCTGGACCGGCCCCTGGAGGGTGAGAAAGCTGAATATATCTGGGTAACCACTAGTAATTACGCCTGCGGTTATAAGGCGACCGCTTATCTGACCGGTAAGGGACATAAACGGATTGGCTTTTTGGGGTGGGATGTAGGTATCAAAGATTTATTGCAGCGGGAGCAGGGCTTTTGGGACGCTTTGAAGGATAAAAAGGTTCCTAAGCAAAACGGCGTGCTGCTCCGGGGCGCCTTTACAGAAAGTGCCGGCTATGCCATGACCAAGGAACTGTTGGAAAATCACCGGGACATCACCGCTATCTTTTATGCTTATAATATTCAGGCCCTGGGCGGGATTCAGTATCTGACCGAATCGGGGCTGGAACCTGGCAAGGATATTTCGATTATTTTGATTGGCTCTCCGGAGTGGGCGGTTTCCGGCCGGAACAACTTTACCCATATTGTGCAGCATGAACGGGAAATGGCCCATCAGGCGGCTCAAATCTTATTTAATATTATTAATGGCCAGGATGACGGCCAGGCCAGGACGGTGGTCCAGGAATGTTCTTTATTTGAGGGTAACTCAGTTAAAGATATCTCCCAGTAAAGTAAACCCAAGTCAAGCAGCACCAGCTTAAGTTCGAAGAAGGAGGAAAAATCATGAGTAAGAAAACGATGACCATGTGTGCATTATTGGCGGCGGCCGCGATGGCGTTGGCTCTGGTTGGTTGCGGGGGTCAGCAGGAAAAATATCCGACTCGTGATATCACCATGACCGTGCCCTGGAATCCCGGCGGGTCCACCGATCTGACCGGTCGTGCCCTGGCGGAGCCGATGGGTAAGTTCCTGAAGACCAAGATTACCGTGGTTAATACCCCGGGTGCCGGCGGGTCGGCTGGTACTATGGCGGTAATGAAAGCCAAGAAGGACGGCTATAATATTCTGGCTAATGGTTTCCTCGCTTTTTGTTCCCAGCCCTTCATGGGTACCATTAAGACGGATGTGAAGGATTGGGATTTCTATCTGGGGACCTTTACTCCTAATATTGTGGCGGTAAGAAAAGAATCACCTTATAAGACTTTCCCCGACCTGCTGAAAGCTATGAAAGAGAAACCCGGTCAGATTACGGTAGGCAGTGCTGGTCCTGGTTCCGGCGGCCATATCGGTATTGAAGTTCTAAAATCCGCTACCGGCATTAAATATAAACATGTGGCTTATGGCGGCGGTGCGCCGGCCATCGTGGCTACCTTATCCGGTGAAGTGGATATGAACACTCAGTTGTTGGTCGAGATGCAGGATATGATTAAGAAGGGCGACATCATCGCTCTGGCAGCCTTTACTCCGGAAGATATCAAGATCCCCGGCGGGCCTACCATCCCCTCTATCACCAAGTTCGTACCGTCCTTAAGCGCTAAGCTGCCCATGGGCGAAACTACAGGTATTGCCGTGCCGAAGGGCTTGCCGGACAATGTGCTGAAACAGCTGGATGCCGCTTTTGCCGATGCCATTAAGGATCCTGGCTTCACCAAGTTCTGTGATGATCGTGGCTTTAAGATCTTAGGCATCAACCGCGGCGAAGAATCAGCCAAGTATATTACCAAGTTATATTCCGTAGTCGGCTGGACCCTGCAGGATGCCGGCGTGGCCAAGGTCAGCCCCGATACCCTGAAGGTACCGAAACCTTAACGTAGTTAGCTGTACACATATTTTAGTTAAGGCGGAACGTTAAGGTCTATGTAGCATAATAGGCATTTTAACTAAGGTTTCTCACGGTTGAGAAAACTGTATATTCAGGCGGACTAGGGTAGGGGCGGTCGGTAAGCGCCGCCCCTATCTTAACTCTAAGCTGTCTTAAGTCCCTCGGCGGCGTGAGATGCGCCTAAGGGAGGCTGACTTATTCCTTTATCCTCGCAGTTTGTTTTAAGAAACTGAGGTGAAACGGTTATGGTAAGTAAGAAGTTTGATTTTGTTTCTGCCCTGGCGTTAATCCTGACTTCTTTTTATGTTATTTATGGCAGCATTGATATTTATCAGCAGGCTAAGGAACCCATGTATCTTTCTCCGGCCCTGATGCCCCTGACTTTGGGAGTCCTGCTGCTTTTCTGCAGTCTGCTCCTTTTGGCGGCAAGCCTGAAAGGCTCCAATCCGGGAGAGCGCTGGGCGGAGTTTAGGCAGTGGTGGGACGCGGTTAAAAAAGAAGAGTCCACTAAGAGCATGTTCATCGGTACCATCATCATAGGCCTTTATACCTATGTGCTGCTGCCTCTTGTGCCCTTTGTGGTTTCTACCAGCATCTTTCTCCTGGTCCTGATGGCTTATCTTAAGGTGGGTTCCAAGGGAAAGATCATTATCATCTCGGCAGCGACGGTAGCAATTGTCTTTGGCTTGTTTCAAGGGTTGTTTCATGTACCCTTGCCCTGACGAGCGGCAAAAAGTTGTGGTTAAGGGTAGAACTCCTTTGCCTCTTCCGGTTTTTTCTCCCTTACGACAGGAAAGGAAGTTGTTATAATGGCAACCGATTATTTACTGGCCGCTCTGCAAACCGTGGCCGATCCTTTTAACTTTGGCATTTTAGTCCTTTCGGACTTTGTAGGTCTTTTGATGGGTATCCTCCCGGGCCTCAGCGCCACCATGGCTATCGCCCTTTTAACGGGCATTACCTACGGCCTGCCGGGTGCCTCGGCCTTAATCTCTCTGGTGGCGGTATACGTAGGTTCTATTTCCGGCGGCTGTCAGTCCGCCATCCTCTTGAATATTCCCGGTACGCCGGCCTCGGCGGCTACGGCTTCGGACGGATTCCCTCTGGCTAAGCAAGGCAAGGCGGGCATGACCATCTTTTTGGCTACTTCCGCTTCCTGCATCGGCACGCTTTTAAGCGTTATCTGCGTGCTGACCCTGACCCCGATTCTGACCAGTATCTCTCTGAAATTTGGTTCCTGGGAGTTCTTTTTGCTGGCTATCTTCGGCGTGGTCATCTGCGGTAACCTGACTTCCAAGGATAATGCCATTAAAGGCTGGGTCTGCGGCATTTTGGGCCTTTTAGTTTCCCAGGTAGGTCTGGATATGGTTTCGGCCTATCCTCGTTTCTCTTATGATAATGCCAATTTGATGAGCGGTCTGCAGCTGATTCCTATCATGATCGGGCTTTTTGGTTTCCCGGAGATTATCAATGCCTTTAAAAAAACCGATACCAAGATTATGGGCATGAGTCCTTTTAACATGCTGGAAGGAGTCAAAATCCTGCTTCGCAATAAGATGACCATGCTGCGCTCTGCCCTCATCGGCGTCTGCGTCGGCATTATCCCCGGGGTGGGCGAGGATGTAGGCGGCTGGCTGTCTTACTGGTCTACCAAGTCTGCCAGCAAGGAACCCGAGACCTTTGGCTACGGCAATCCGGACGGAGTGGTGGCGGCGGAAACCGGTAACAACGCCTGTATCGGCGGTGCCATCATCCCGGTTATGTCCCTGGCCGTGCCCGGATCAGCTCCGGCGGCGGTGCTCCTGGCGGCCTTTATGATGCATGGGTACCGTCCCGGTCCGCTGCTGATGACTGAGACCCCGGAGTTTTTGTATCAAATCTGCGTTTTTCTGGCGGTCAGTGCCATCGTCATGTGGCTCCTGGCCATGGTAATCGCCCGCTTTACCGTGAAAATCCTGGGCATCAAGAAACAGCTGCTCATGCCGATTATTTACGTCTTATGCGTGGTGGGCGCTTATGTTATCAACAATACCTTGTTTGACATCAAGGTCATGTTCGTCTTCGGCATCCTGGGCTTTTTCATGGCCTCTATGAATTACCCGGCGGCACCGTTTCTTTTAGGCGTCATTTTAGGGCCTATGGCCGACTCCAATCTGCGGCGGGCGCTGACCATTACCGAAGGCAATATCATGCCCATGTTTGGCCGGCCTATCTGCATTTTCTTCCTGGTCATGATTATCGGCCTGATTTTGTCCCAGACTAGTCTTTTTAAGAAACTTAAAAGCAGAAAGAAAGCATAAACTAATGAGAATTTTGAGGTAAGGTAAAAGAGTTATTTACTACTTGTTTCAGTACAAGGAGGCAATTATGGAAAGTATCAGGATAGGTATGGTAGGCAGCGGTTTTATCGCCCATATTCATTGCAGGTCCTATCAAAAAATCTGCGGCTGTGAGGTGGTCCTGGCCGGCTTATGTTCTATGGATGAGGCCAGCGCTCAGGAGCTGATGGCTAAATATGGCTTTAAAAAGCTTTATGCTTCCCTGGAAGAGATGCTGGCGGATCTCTCCCTGGACATGATCGATATCTGTACGCCGCCGTTTTTGCACCTGCCCATGGCCCGTAAGGTCCTGGAGGCCGGTAAGCATGTCATCATCGAAAAACCTCTGACCGGGTATTTCGGCGATGGTCAAAGTGGCGATATAGGAAAGACTACGAGCCGGCAGGAGATGCTGCAGGACGTGGTTAAGCAGATGGAGGAGTTCGGCGCCTTTTTAAAGACCTGCGATAAACAGCTATTCTACGCCGAAAATTTCATTTACGCGCCCAGCGTGGTCAAGAGCAAGGAGATGCTGGAGACCACCAAGAGCAAGATTCTCCTGTTGAAGGCAGAGGAGTCCCACAGCGGCTCCCATGCTTTTCATGCGGCCTACTGGAAATATACCGGCGGCGGCTCCCTCATCCGTCAGGGCTGCCATCCGCTGTCGGCGGTGCTGTACCTGAAGATGGTGGAAAACCGGGCCAGAGGCGAGCAGTTTAAGGTGGCGTCCGTGCTGGGGGATATGGGCAATACTATCGCCGGTCTGCCGGAAGCGGAACTGAAGTACATTGAAGCCCGGCCCAAGGATGTGGAGGACTGCGCCAACGTCATCGTCACCTTCGGCGACGGGACTAAGGCCAACATCGTGGCCTGCGATATGATCGTGGGCGGGACCAAGAACTTTGTGGAGGTTTACACCCCTGACAGTGTGCACATGTGCAACATCGCCCCCAATGACGCCATGAAGGTGTATCATCCGGCGGCGGAGGTAGCCAAGGAGCTTTATCTGACCGAAAAGGTGGAGACCAAGGCCGGTTGGCAGGAGGTCTTTTTGGAAGAGATGTTGATGCGCGGTTATATAGGCGAGCTGCAGGACTTTGTGGAGTGCGCCCTTACCGGCCGCAAGCCTCAGTCCGGTTTTGAGCTGGGCTACGAAAGCATTAAACTGATTTATGCGGCCTACCTGTCGGCGGAACAGGGGAAGAGGATAGAGTTGTAGGAAGCGGCGGGCGAAAGGATGGCGAAGATTATAGAAGGGCTGGTGAAGATTACAACAAACCAGCCAGATACAATAGTAGGCAATATTAGTAAAGGCAATTAAAAACACCCGCCTTCGTTTTCTGCCGCTGCGTTGATACGCAGCGCTAGAAGACTGGGGCGGGTGTTTTATTGATGACTTTAGGGACAACTGTTTCTCTAAGCAGTTTTAGAATTATTTCTGCTGGTTTAAAACTTCGGCTTCACCTGGCCGGAGTTCATTAGCCTTATATTTACTGATACCGTACTTTTTGGCGCATAATCCCAACAGGATGACGAAGGTGATGGCACAGACCACACCGCTGATCCACATTTGTCCTTTAGAAACCAGGATAGGCAGGCTGGCGATGCAGCCAATCTCTATGAAAGAGATAAAGACGTATGCCATGCCATAGTCCTCCAAGGTTTTGCTCTTAAATTCCGGATCGACGATACGCAGCAGGGTAACACCGATAGCAACTACGCCGGTGGCCCAGCCAAAGATGAAGATGCCGCGCTCGAACCAGAAGTTGTGGAACAGCTTCCTGGCTACTACGCTTAAGTATAAAACGCAGAACAGAGTACCGATGATGCTGAGAATCAGGATAGGCATAGCGTATTTGATAACTACGGAAATCTTGATGGAGGCTACACCAAAGCCTACCAGATAATCAGTGGCGGAACTGCCGATACGGGTGATGATGTCCTTATCCACATACTGTGAGAGATTGAGCATTTTTAAACAAAGCTGCAGGATGACGCCGCAGATCATGCCGACCGAGAACATGGGGAAGCTGACTCCGGTTACTGCATGCAGCCAGTTAGTCACGTAATAACCGGCACCGGCCGCAATCGCTACTAATAAGAAGTGCCAGGTCAGAGGGTCAATGGACATAGGATTAACGGTGTTTTTGCCCATGGAAGCTTGTTCTTCTACGGGGACCATACCAGTGCGCATGGAAACAGACAGCTCGGAAATTTTTTTGATGAAACGGGTGGCACCACATCTGGCACCGATATTTATCGCAGTAACACCACCGATAATACCTACCAGAAGACCAATCGTAGCGAAAGTCTGGCCAATGGGCAGGGCTTCATCCCAATTCATCAGTTCTTTAAATGCACCGCCGAAAGCGGCAGCCGTGCCATGACCACCGATAAAACCACCTGGCATGAGCAGGTTAAAGGCTTCTGGCACAGCCGGATAAAAGACAGCAAGGAGACCTCCGCCGATAAGCAGTGCGGCCGCATACTGGCCAAAATAAGTAGCAGAGTTGATAAGGAAGGTATCACCTACCTCATCCATGATCTTTTTGAAGGAAGTACCACTTTGACTGCCTATAAATAAGGAAGAAAATAAGAAAACTACCAGGAGATAAGGGTAACCAGAGATTTGATTAGAAAAAGGTAGAACATTCAGAAAATATTGGCCGCAAAATAAACCAATAAAGCCGGCTAACAACGAGGAGGGTAAAAGCAGTTTTTGGACCAAGGGAACTTTAGCTCTCAGATATTGGGCCACGAAGAGTAACACCGACATAATCGCGAAATCCGTTAAAAAGGAATAAGGACCGTAAGTCATTTGTCATTCTCCTTCCTGCTACGCCAGAGACAGCCTTTAGAGTGAAATGTTTAACGCCTGAACAGAAGCGGCAACATTACTAGCGGTGCTGGTAACCTGTTTTGTATTTGGGCGTGACAGCTAAAGGCCGGCTCTGGCTACTAACTCTAAACTTCCAGTAATTCGTTAATCAGAGCGATAATCTTTCTCACCGGACGCCCAGGATTACTCGTAAGCAAATCCAAAACTTTTTCCTGAGCAGCTTCGGTGAGCATGGGCCGGGTGATACGGTAGAACTTTTTCTGCATCCAGTTCAGGTCAACGTTATCCGTGTGTTCGCCGGGGGCTGCATATACCTTAGAAGTGTATTCCTTGCCATCCTTCATGGTAATTTTGACCCAGGCCAGTCTTTTAGCCGGGAACTGTTTTTCCATCTCTGGATCAACCTCAAAATGTAAAAGCTTCATCGCTTGAAGAACTTTTTCGTCCTTAAGGGCACTATCACAAACCTGATTATAGCCTACATCGCTGTAAACTAAGGCAGAGGCTACCGGCCAGGCGATGTTATATTGGGCCTCATCGGTAGTTTCAGGAATCTTTTTACTTAGTTTGGCCGCCGAATCAAAAGTCTCTACGGTTAACTTTTGTACTTCCTCCCAAGTGAAGCCGTAGGACTTCTTCAAATCAATTATGGCCTGGATGGGCTGATGGGCCCAGCGGCAGCACGTAAAAGGTTTAAAATAAAGGTTCATAATTTCGTATTCTTTACCCAGGTTAGCAGTGTAATGGGCATATTCAGGCAGTTCCAGAATGTTACCGACACCGGTGCTGCCGGCTAAGGTATCCAAAATGGCCATCACCCCTACCAGAGCCCCATAGGGAACTCCATCCTTGTTCATGGAGGGGTATTCTACCGAACGCATAACCGGGGTAAGAGGAGCGTGGAAATCGGCGATAGATAGAGCATTGTTAAGCTGTTTAGGGCTGAGCCTGTATAATCTGCCGATGCCGGCGGCGGTGCCGTAGGCCCCATAAGTTCCCGTGCTGTGCAGGAAGTTATAATGTTCCTGCATGGCCAGACCCCACCGCATGGTAACATCATAAGTGACTACCAGGGTGGTTAAGAATTCCAGATAAGAAACATCTTTTTCCAGGGCTGCCGCTAAAGTACCGCCGATGAACGAGGTACCGGGATGGCCTTTAATCATGTTGTAACCATCATCAATATCAAAGGAATTAGAGGCATGTCCCATGGCAATGGTTGCACCCAGGATATTAAGCTTAGCCCGGCTACCTAAAGGAGTAATCTCGCCGTTAGGTGCACAATAACCCTCTGCCAGCCGTAGGCCGGACCTAAATTGAGACCCCTTGCTGCCGACAATCAAAGCCATCAAAAGATCGATTCCGCAGACGATGGCACGTTTTTGTACGTATTCCGGTAAATCAGACCATTTAGTATGCAAAAGATAATTTTCTACCGTATAGTCAATATTAAACTTCATAACTGTTTCCGCCTTTCTGCGAAGGCACCTACAGGTAGGATGCTGTTTTGAAATGCCTTAAAGTAAACTTCAGGCGGGCAACAGTGACTGATGCCCGCCCATACTAAAGATCAACGATTATAAATACCCTGGTTCAAGTAAGCTAAGAGCTCTTCCTTAGGCATGTTGTCGATACCTAAGTAAGCCAGATTATACTTACTGGTCTCAAAGAAGTTCTTCTTGTGGAAAGCACCGGCCAGGATAATCATCGAGTCGATAATCGGGGTAGGTACCTTGTATTGTACGCCCAGGTCGTGGTAAATCTTGCAGCCTACTGGTACATCCTCGGTCAGGTAACGATGGTTGATGCTGTTAGGACCGGTGTTGCCTTCATCCGTAGGCTGATCCAGCGGCAGGAAGAAGTTATCCTTACCGTTCTTATCCAGGCCCATATACTCCTGAGCCAGCACGCTGCGGCGGGAGAAGAAGGACTCATAGGAGTAATGAGGCGTATCAACGCCGATGGCCTTGGCCAGGGCAATTTCTTCATTATAGAACTGATACTGCACATTGCATACGGAAGGGCAGAGAGCATGTTGGTACATGCTGTAGCCGGTCTTGTCAAAGTCTCCGAAAATCTTGCCCCAGTTCTCCATGGTGGAAACACCAAGTATGGTGGCCGGAACATGGATGACAGGGTTGATGTTGGCAAAGCCGATATCTAGAACTGTTACGCCTTTTACGGTGCCGTCACCTTGCAGGATGGCGTCCATACAAGGCATATATTTGGCAGATTCCATGAAATCATCAATATCGCTCATAGGTAGCGAAGCGCCCCGCAGGGAGATAGCACGATACTTAGCTGCTACATGAGGGAACACATAACCGCCCTTAGAAACCACGCGAGTGCCGTAAGGAGCGGAGGACCAGCCGCCAATGATGACCTTCTTGGTACATTTCATATCCCGCATCATCTTGCGCAACAGCAGGGAGCCATAGTTATCCGGGAAAATGTGAATGACTTGCCCGTCTTCCAACAGAGGAACCAGGGTCTTGAAGAAAGGCTCATGAGCAAAGGCTGGAGCGCAAATCAGGATGATGCCGGCGCCCTTAACCGCCTTAGCCATATCCGTGGTGACCATATCGAAATGAGCCCAGCCGGAACGCTGGAAGCAGTACAGATTGGTCTGTACGCCGTCAAACAAGATGCCGGTCTTTTCAACATGAGCCAGAGTCTTTTCTGCGAAAGGCAGCATGTCGAATAAACGTACTTCCCGGCCCGCTAATTTCATATCCGCTGCACAGGTCTTACCAACAGCGCCGCCGCCGATGACTGCAACAGGCAGATTCTTTAAATATTCCATCTTGCTCATATTATCACCTTTCCTTGTTTTAAAATAGAGAACCGCCAAGCTTTTAACTACTGCGCATAATAACTATGCGTAAACTGGAAATATAAATTAACACATGAAACTTGTAGTTTGCAAAAATGGTGCTGAGGTTTTACTCCGGAATAAAACCTGATTTCGTATACGAAATTTATTAGCATTATTTTGCTTTTCTGAAATCATTATATGGTGTATAATTGATTTTGTAAAACGAATAGATTAGAAGCATACGTTCAAAAAATATGAACTATCAGAGCAAAATGAGTCAGGTTAGGGCTTGAGACATTAAAATTTTTAAGAAAGTAGGTAAATTGTGTATGGAATTGCGCAACGTAAAAACCTTTCTTAAGGCTGCTGAATTGGACAATTTCGCCAAGGTGGCTCAAGAACTTGGCTATGCACCTTCTACCGTATCTACGCAGATTCAGCAGTTAGAAGAAGAGTTAGGTTTTCCTCTGTTTAACCGGATTAACCGGAAGGTTAATCTGACTACTAAGGGACTGGAATTTCTTCCTTATGCGGAAGAAATAGTTAAAACCATAAAGCAGGTGCAATTGCTGAAGGATAAGCAACGTGAAGTGCAGGGCTATCTGCATTTCGGGGTGGTGGAATCGCTGTTTTCCAGCGTAATTCTGCCTTTGCTGCCGGAATTTACCAAGCAGTATCCTAAGGTAAAAATCCTGTTTAAAAGTGCTACTACGGCGGATCTATTGGAATCTCTCAAACAGGGTGACCAGGATTTAATTTTTGGAATTGGTAAAAGAATCGTAGACAAGGAGTGCCGGTGCATCTATGCTAATCCCGAGAGATTGGTCTTTGTAGCTTCGCCTGATAACGAGCTGACCGGGCACGAGGTAGTACCGCTGAATACAGTCTTAACCCAGCCGATGATTATGCCGGAAAGGGATTCTATCTACCGCCGGGTACTGGAAGAAACGGCGGCGGATAAAGGACATCTGATTGATCCCTTGTTTACTATTGATAACAGCAATTTTATCATCAGACTGGTACAAAGGGGCGTGGGAATCAGCTTTTTACCGGAATACGTGGTACATGACAGGGTAATTAAAGGAAGTATTGCCATCATCAATGTTCAGGAATCGCTGCCTCAATTCTGGAGCCAGTTATTCTATCATAAGCGAAAGTGGGTTTCGCCGCCTATGGAGGCTATGATTAATATAATCTGTAGAAGATGGTAGAAAATAACTGCCGGTTAAAATGGATAGCAAGATAACAAAGGAACTAACCACATGATGACGCAAATAATCCGGCAGGGCTTTAAATTTGGCATGCTGCTGCAGCTGGCCATCGGCCCCATGTGCCTTTTAGTCTTTTATCTTTTGGAGCGGGGTGTTTTCCACTCAGGTCATAGAACATAATTATAACCGGCAGCAGCTGACCTGGTTTGGCAGCGGCTGCGTCCTGGCCACGCTGACCTTTATGTCGGTGGTGGCGCTGGGCGGCCTGGTGGTTAGTTCTTTCTTGAATGATTTTATGTTAAAGCTGCTCAATATTAGCGTAGGGATACTGGTGGCTTTTTTCGGTGTGAAGCTGGCGCTGAGGAAAATTAAAAATTAAGCGAAGCGATTTTAATAAGACAATTTAAATAATATAAAATGCTGCCCAACTCAAGCCTTTAGAATTGGGCAGCTATAATTTATTAGGGCTTTTTACACATTACGTTTCAAGTGCCTTAAATGGTCTTTGAAAGAAACCGCACCAAGTTTTCGACGTTTGCGTAACATCTCCTGCCATAATCTTTCTCCTTCAGCTATCGTAATAAGTTGTTTGTCGAGCGCCTCAACTAAGATATCAGCTGTCGTTAAAAATCTTAGTTCAAACTCTTTCACGTAATCCGTTATGTCCCGTAGATTGTTACTGGCAATGATACCGTCGTACTTCTTAGCCATAACCAGAGCGGCGGCTTCACCTTTGCCGATAAGAGGATGGCCAGCTCTGGGAGAAACGGTAAGCTGGTGATAAAGCTCAAATTCGCAGCTGCCTACGGGGATAGACCATATAACCAGTTCCCTGCGTGTCAGCATGTTGTCTACTCGCTTTTTCAAATGACTGACTCCCGGGTATGCCAGCTCCGCATATACCTGTCCTGGCACGACAATTCGACCTGGATAAAGCTTGGTTAGCAGACTTTCTCCCCGTACCCATAAAAAAGCTGATAAACAATCTGTGTCAAAAAATAGTACCTCAGTCAATGTATTCGCCTCCCGTTTCCGCTCCGTACACTATGTCATCACGGTAGGCTTCTAACAACAACTCCTCATATTTACCATCAGAAATTTTACCATTCTGGTGCAGCCGCTCCGCTAAACTGATATATCGCCCCAGCGTAGTACGAATATTCGTAGGTAGATAAAGCGAAGTGTCATAGCCAAGTACTTGCGCGGAATGAATAACATTACAGCTTAGCATATCTGCCTCTTCAGTACTAAGCACCTGCTCTAGTTTGAGCCGGTACAAAATTGCCTGGCGGCTGAGACCAAAGTACTGTTCCAGGCGTACTAGTTCTGCCAGAGAGAGTTTAGCAGAATTTTGTCTGGATTTTATGTCTTGCAAGTGGCTGAATAAAGCAAATTGGGGCATTAGCAGATAAGATGCAAATCGGTCCGCTTTTTCTTCTTCCTGATTTCTTTGGCTAAATTGTAAAGGACAGACTACAGCCATTTTAGTATAAAAATAATGATACAGTTCGTGAGCCAGGGTAAAACGTTGCCGTCCCCGGGACATCTGGGAGTTAAGGGCAATGACAGCTGAGAGGTCATTGCAGACTCCTTCGGCAATTTTCGTACCGGTATGGCACATACCACTGATATTTTTCCCTAAGGGATACAGTACTAGGGTCAGTCCGGTTAAGGTCTGCGCCAAGGCGAAGATGTCTATGGGCGAATTAGCATCTTCGCCAAAATGCTGGCGCACGGCGGTAGCTTTATTACTCAGGTCCATAATTTCTTTACTGCTTAACATTATCAGTACCTCCAGACAACTGTTCCATCTCAGCCTGATTGAGCATGATGCGCTTGATACCAGCCAAGGCATGTAAATCCTCGCCTTGTAATGCGTCAGCGCGAAAGGCTACCTCGCAGACTTTGGGTACGGCGCTTTCAGTCAAAAAGGCTTCAGTAGTGCAGCCATACAAAGCAGCCAATGCTTCCAGCTTATCAGTGTCGATGGGCCGTTCACCAGATTCCCACTTAGACACGTAACTTTGATCAACTTTCAGATAATCAGCGATACTTTGCTGTTTAAATCCGCTGGACTGGCGCCAGTGTTTCAAACGGGCTCCTAGTTTTTTGAGGTTCATAGTCATGATTACTCTCCTCCTTCTGCCTGCTGATGTTATAGGTTGTTACTATTTTGTCGATTTGTGCTGGTAAGTAATTATACCATAAGTCTGTCATAAAATAAATACAATAAAATATTAAAATTATGACAAAACCTGCTGGCAAAACATCAAAAATAGCTGCCCAACTCAAAACTTTAGAATGGGGCAGCTAAATTTTTACCTGTTTTACAGTTCTTTAGGCAGTTCGAAGCTGGTTACATTCCTAACTGCTCCAGGTACCAGCTAATCTTGCCGCGCATCACCTCACCACCCGGGAAAAGCCCCCGACGGGCCGGTTCATCTGGCAGATACCACAGGTCCCAGCGGGTTTCCGGGTCGCCGGAGAAAGGGCCGTAACCATCTGCTAGTGCCGCCTCGCAGTGGGTCAGTACCGTTTCCGGCGAGAGGGGCAAATGAAGCTGGCGAAGAAGCCGGGCCGCTGCCTGGGCTGATTGGTCGATTTGCAGCGCCGTGGGTGGCTCGGGTCCAAAGTCCGTATCAAAGCCCTGTTTAGCCTGCGCTCCCAGGCCGCAGCATAAGGCGATACCCACGGAGCCATGGTTGCGCTGCCAGGTATGCTCCAGAACCTCGGTCAGGTCGTTAGTAGAGGCATACAGGCGGCCCTCGCCGTCCAGGGACAGGTGGTAATCGTCAAAAATCTGGTCATGGCGGCCGGCGCTCCAGTGGAGGATAAGCGCCTCAACCTGCCCCCGGGCCCTTTTGGCCATTCTGGTCAGGCAGTCATAATCAATTTGATAAAGCTGGGGATTAACCATTAACATGTTCTAACACTCTCCTTGCCTCTAAGGCAGATAATTTAGCCGGAGCGCTAAGCCCCGCTACTTAATAATCCGTTGCCAAGGCAGGAATGGAACAGGCGGTTAGAAATCGTTTAAGGCAGTTAAAATGGTCTGATTAATATTACAGGCAATTATACCTATTTTTAAATATTTTCTTGACATTTTTGCTCAAAGCGATTATGCTTAAATCATAGGAATTAACTTTTTAGGTAAATTTTGTATGGGTAGGTAAATTATGACAGGCGAGCTTAAAATTATCAATCAACCTATATATGCTTCAACAGCGAAGACCAGTGATTTGAGCAGTTTTGTGAACACCTCCCTGGTGGATTTGGTAGCCGATAAGATTCGGACTAACATTTATTCCGGTAAGTATCCGGCCGGACACAAGCTGGTGGTTCGTGAGCTGTCAGAGGAGTTTGGGGTCAGCCATACGCCTGTCAAAGATGCGCTTAACCGTCTTATTGCCGAGGGCTATATTGAAGCGCTGCCCCGCCGCAGCATGGTGGTAAAGTCTTTTACTTACAGCGAGCTCATTGAGAAACTGGAGCTGCGGTTGATGTTCGAGATTTTTGCAGCCGACGAGATTGTGGCGAATTGTCAGCGTGATCAGGAAATACTGCCCAAGATGGCCCAGGCTCTTAAGGTCATGCAGGAAGATTTGGTGGATAGTACCAGGATTAATTATGAGGATTGGGTTAATAACGAGGTAAAATTCCATTTTTATTATATGCAGGGATGTCAGAACAAACAGATGCTGGCTCAATATGAGAAGCTGGGAACCAATAAGATTACCTTTTTGGCTTATCTTGGTACTAGTCATCTGCCGTTGAAGTATACTACCCTGGAGAGTAATTTTTACGAGCATCAGGCGATTTACCAGGCGTTGGAGGCAGGTAAGGCCAGACAGTTCGTCAATGCGGTTATCCGGCATATTCACCGGGCTTGTAACGATTACGCCGTGGATGAGGAATGTATCCGTAAGATTGAGCATTTGAAGCAACTTACGTCTAAGTTTGAGACTTGATGGTCTTAGAGCAGCTTCGTTTTGGTTGATTTTTTGCAGTTGTGAGATACAAGTGCCGGGTAAGGAACGGTTAAGGAACATTTAATTTTTTAACAAACGATTAGGTAAGTCGTTTATTATAAGTTTTTACCTAAAAATTTTACCTAAAAATCTAAGAGTAAATGATGACGGCGCAAATTTGAAAGGAAGGGATTTTTCATGAAGAAAAGTAGTCTTTTGGCGCTAGTGTTGTCAGCAGGTGTGCTTCTGACAGCGGGGTGTGCTCCGGTAAGTTCGGTGCCGCCGCAAAAGAAGGAGGGGGACGTGATTGTAATGCGTCTGGCTCACATCAATGCGATGACCGATCCTAAGGAAAAAGAGGCGGAGAAGTTTAAAGAACTGCTGGAGAAGAAGACTAACGGCAAGGTAAAGGTAGATATCTTCGGTGCCGGCCAGTTGGGCGACGTTAATGAGATTATCGAGGGCTTGCAGATTGGTACCAATGAGATTGTTATTGAAGGATTTGGTACAATTCCCAGCTACACGAAATTATCTCTTTTGGACTTAGTACCGTTTATGTGGCGGGACCGGGCTCATTTTGACCATGTTTGGGGCGGCCCGGTAGGCGAACAGTTGATGACGGATGCTGGTAATCAGGCAGGTATGAAAATTTTCGGACCTGGCTACCGTGGGGTCAGGGTTACCACCAGCGTTAAGAAGTTTACCAACTTGGAAGAGCTGAAGGGCTTAAAAATCAGGGTACCGGCCGACGATATGAGCGTAGCGACTTGGAGAGCTTTGGGTACCACGCCTACTCCTATGGCGATGACCGAGGTACTGACCGGCATTCAGCAGGGCACTATCGAGGCGCAGGAGAATCCTCCTCTTTTGTCTTATAACTTTGGACTGGCAGATGCCTGCAAGTTCGTGGTTAAGACCAACCACCGCTGGAGCGCCGATGTGTTCCTGATGAACAAGGGCTATTTTGAGAATCTGCCGCCGGATATTCAGAAGGCAGTCCTGGAAGCTGGTAAAGAGGCCGGGAATTATGTGAGCCAGATTAACACGGACGATGAGTCTAAGGCTTTTGATAAGTGGAAAGAAGCTGGTGCCACCATTGTGGAACCTGACTTGAAACCATTTGCCGAAGCTACTAAAGACGTGGTTCATAAACAGTTCCCGCAGCTGGAAGAGTGGGTCAACCGTATTAAAGCGGCTAAATAGGAAAGGGTGAAACTGTGATGGGGAAAAAATTCTTTGATATCATTGATAAAACGGTGCGGTTTATCATTTCCGTGCTTTTGGTGTTGATGACACTGGTTATTTTTTATCAGGTAGTTTTGCGTTATGGTTTCCACAGTTCCAATATTTGGGCCGAAGAGTTTGCCCGGTACGCTTTTATCTGGGTGGTTATGCTGGGTTCCGGCTGTGCCATGCGGGCTTATAAGCATATCCGGGTGGATTTCTTCCTGGACAGGATGGAGCCTAAGGTACGTTATTACGTGGAGCTGGGTTCCTATATCCTGATGCTGATTACGCTGGTTATGCTTACTTACTACGGGATGAATATTGCGGCCCGGACCACGAACCTTTTGTCAGCCGGTCTGCATGTTTCCAAGGGCTTTATGTATTCCAGCATTCCGGTGGGATGCATCCTTATGATTTTATTTATCATTGAAATTCTGGCCAATGATTTTGGCGGCAAGAAAGGAAACGCTGATAAGTAGGCGGAGGTGAAGACTTATGGCAATGAGTATGGGCGTTATCTTGTTAGGTGTTCTGGTGGTATTGGTCGTCTTAGGCGTGCCGGTAGCTTTTGCCATCGCCGTGGCTTCAATTTGTGCGATTATTTCCGGTGATTTTGAGCTGATTGCTATGCCTCAGAAAATTTTAGCCGGTTTGGATTCTTTCCCAATGCTGGCTATTCCATTTTTTGTCCTGGCAGGCAATTTGATGACTGGCGGCGGGATTAACGACCGCATTATGCGGTTTGCCGCTGCTATTGCGGGCTGGGTCAGAGGTAGTCTGGGCATCATCACGGTTATTAGTTCCGCTATTTTTGCAGCGATTTCCGGTTCCGGTACAGCTACGGTTACGGCTATCGGCGGAATGATGATTCCTTCTATGAAGAAAAAAGGTTATCCCCCGGAATTTGCGGCAGCTATTGCTTCTTCTGCTTCTATCTTGGGACCAATCATTCCTCCTAGTATTATTTTAATTGTGTATGGTAATGCGGTACAATTTTCAGTTAAGGATTTGTTTGTCGGGTCGGCTATTCCGGGTGTTTTATTAGCCGGAGCTTTTGTGCTGGTAACCTATTTTAAAGCTAAGAAGCTGAATCTGCCGGTAGAGCGCCGCATGGATGTGGGCGAGATCAGCAAGGAAATTAAGAGCAGCGTTTGGGCTCTTTTGATGCCAGTTATTATCTTGGGCGGTATTTTTGGCGGTATCTTTACCCCGACCGAAGCCGCAGCGGTTTCGGTAGTGTATGCGTTCATTATTGGCGCTTTTGTTTACCGGAACATTAATCTTAGTAATTTGGAAGGGATCCTGGTGGATAGTTGCATTACTTCAGCTATCATGCTGTTTTTGGTCGGTTGCTCCAAAATCTCTAGCTGGGCGCTGGCGGTAGGCAAGGTGCCGGCGGCGATTTCCGGAGGTATCCTGTCAGTTACCAGCAACACGGTGCTTTTGCTCTTTATCCTGAACATTTTCTTATTAATCGTAGGTATGTTCATGGAAGCCAACGTAGCGGTAGTAATTTTCACGCCGATTCTGCTGCCTATTGCTAAGGCTTGCGGTATGAGCGTTTTGACCTTTGGCGTTATGATGTGCGTTAACCTGTGCTTAGGCCTCTTGACTCCTCCGGTCGGCTTGTGCGCTATGCTGGGCAACAGTATTGCGGGTTGTAAGCTGGAGCAGACTTTGAAGGAATGCGTAACGTATTTCCTGGTAGGTTTTGTCATTTTGCTCTTTTTAACTTACTGGAAACCCTTGACAATGTGGCTACCTGCTGTTTTAAAATAAGGGTAGGGAGATGGAGGTTTTAATTTATGACTACAAGTACGGAAGCTGTCAATCAGCTTTTGCATTATTGTCATCTAATCCACGCTAAGGGTCTGGTCAGCGGCTCTGGTGGCAACGTGAGTCTGCGCTATGAGAAGGAAATTTTGATCACGCCTACGGGGCGGAGCTTGCAATTGTTGACCCCGGATGATATTGTGTTTTTAAGTCAGGACGGCAGCTACCATTCGCCGTCCGGGCAGAAGCCTTCCAAGGAGTGGCTGATGCATCTGGACTGTTACCGTTATCATGGGGTAAACGCGGTAGTCCATGTTCACAGCGTGAACGCGGTGGCCGTGTCTTGCTTGGATGATTTGGACCCACTTTGTACGATGCCGGTTTATACGCCGGGATATGCGATCAGGGTAGGCAGGCTGCCGCTGGTGCCTTATTACCCGCCTGGTTCTAAAGAGCTGGCCGGGGCAGCAGCTGAGGCGTTGTCAGACCGTAATTCGGCTATGATGGCTAACCACGGGATTATCGCCGTGGGCGACAGTTTGGAAAAGGCGCTGAACATTACCGAAGAAATGGAAGAGAACGCTAAATTGTATTTTATTCTTAATGGCCGGGGCCATGCCTTAACGGAACAGCAGCTGCAGGGTTTCGCCATGGGTAAACGTGAGTTAAAGTCGTTCTGACCAGGTGAAACGAGGTGTTGTTTTTGCAGAAGCACGATGAGAAACAGAGGATTGTTAAAGCTTGTGCGCCAGACCAAACAGAGTCGCCTTATACAGGTAAGCCGGGCAAAAAGTTTTTACTGGGCATTGATATCGGTACCACCGGGACTAAATGCACGGTTTACACCGGGGATGGCAGCGTGGTGGCTCACGCTTATGAGGAGTATTCCATGCTGCATCCGGAACCAGGCTGGACGGAGCAGGAGCCTCGAATCTGGTGGCAGGCGGTGCAGCACAATCTGCGCCGGGCCTTAGCGGCTGATAAGACTATTGCGGGAAAAATTGCAGCTATCAGCGTCAGCTGTACTAATGCGCTGACCCTGGTTGATAAGGCTGGGGAGCCTGTATATAATGCCATCGGTCATCACGACCAGCGGGCAGATGCTCAGGTAGCCTGGCTGAAGGAGCGGGTCGGAGCGACGAAGTTTGTGCAGATTACCGGCAATCAGTTAGTAAAAGGCTCCTTTTGTCTGCCTAATCTGCGCTGGCTGATTGATAACCGGCCAGAGCTGATGACGAAAGTTTATAAGCTCCTGATGCCTAGCGGTTTTATTATCCAAAAATTGACCGGGGTATTTTCTATGAACCGTCCCCGTATTAGTCTGACCGCTCTGGCGGATATTAAGACCGGAACCTGGTCGGAGGAGATTGTAGAGAAGGCGGGGATTCCTAAGGCTTGGCTGCCTGAAATCTTTGCTCCAACGGATATTGTCGGGCAAGTGTCAGAGTCGGCGGCGGAGCTTACTGGTTTAGCAGTAGGGACGCCGGTGACGGCGGGCTGCCTGGACACGGTAGTGGCTACAGCTGGCAGCGGCGCGGTGGAAGCCGGAGATTTTGCTATTACTCTGGGTAGCAGCGGCCGAATTTGTTATATCAGCCGGAAACCCTTTTTCGATAAGCATGTGTTAAACTGTTTTAGTCCGTTTGAAGGATTGTACACGGTTATTCAGACAACGGATAATGCGGGGATTTCCCTGCGCTGGTTTCGGGATCAGTTTGGCGGCGTGCTGCAGAAAAAGGCAGATCTGGCCGGTAAGTCGGTCTATAACGTGATGAACGAGCTGGTGTCTAAGACAGAGCCTGGTGCTGGCGGGATTATTTATCTGCCCTATTTGGCCGGTGAAAAATCACCTATTTGGAACCCCCAGGCCAGGGGCGTGTTCTTTGGCATCGGGCTGGAGAGCGCCTATGGTGACTTTGTCCGGGCGGTAATGGAAGGGGTAGCCTTTTCTTTAAAGGACTGCCTGGACCTTTTGCAGGATGAGAACGTGACGGCTAAGGGCGCTATTCCTCTAGGAGGCGGCGTGGCCAAGAGTTCCATTTGGTGCCAGATTATCGCTGATGTGCTGCAGCGGCCTATCCTAAAACTCAAGTATACGGAAACGGAAACCTTGGGTGATATGATCCTGGCCGGCATGAGCGTGGGGATGCCCGGGATTGACCGCAAGTTCGGGCGCAAGATGGCAGCTAAGGGTGAACTGGTAGAGCCTAATCCGGCACGTGCAGAGCTTTATGAGCAGCAGTTTAAGAAGTACAAAAAACTGTACGCAAGGGTTAAGGATTTGTTTTAGAGGGGACGTAATTTGCAGTTTAAAATTAAAATAGAAATAGAGAAGATTGGCAATACAAAAAAGCCGGCTCGCCATGGCTGTAGGTCAGGGCGGAACCGGCTTTTTTACGATGTAATTTAGATGGTCATTGTATTTAAACTGGCAAGGGTTCTTCCTTTTTGTTCTTTTGTCGTGCTATAATAACCAAATAGAAGTCAGATAGGAGACGCTCACATGAACCTTGCTCGGGAGGCAAAGAGGGAAATATACGCCATACCGGCTTTGGACCTTATACATTTGTACGTGTTCAGCGGCAGCCGGGCCAGCGTTATTACGTACGAGGTGCAGCTGGACGAAGAAATAGACCGGGAACTGCTTAAGGACGTCCTAGCCAAAACATTGGAACGGTGGCCGCATTTTCGCCTGCGGACGGTCGTGCAGAATAACCAGATTTATTTGGCACCCAACCAGGCTGAACCAGTCGTGCTGGAAGAGGATGGCGGTAGTGTCTGCCTAGGTGAAAAAGCGGTGCAGGGCTATCTGTTCGCCTTGTCGGCGGGCGGGTGCTGCCTGAGGCTTCGCTGTCATCACGTACTGGCGGATGGACGCGGATGCCTGCTTTTTTTGAAGGCTTTGCTCTACGGCTACTGCGCCCAAAAAGGCGAATCAATCGGGAACGGGGAGCTGCAACAGCTGGAAGAGGAGAGAGGTGGATTTATTCCCTACCTGGAAAAACACGCTGATTCTGGCGTTAAGCCTGGTGGTACTTTTAAACCAGGTCCTGGGACTGAAGTTTTCTTGCGGCCGGAAGCGCCTTTTTCCGCAGACTCTCATCAGGGGGAAGTGTACGAGTTTTCCTGCCCGATAGGTCCCGTTCTGAAACTGGCTAAAAGAGCTGACACTACCCCCGTACCCCTGCTTAACATTTTAATCGCCCAGGCTTACCGGAACATTTATCCGGTGGGGAAAAAAATTATCTTGGGTGGCAGCGCCGTTGATTATCGGGCTATCTTTCGGGACCAGGCCGTGAATAATGGGGCTGGCAGCGTGTTGATGCCGTATTTTCCTAAAATGGAGAAACTGGATTTAGGAACCCAGGCCACCGTGATGCGGTCCCGCATGGACCTGGAATTGCAACCGGAAAACCTGATTTCCGGCATGAACTTTTTACTGGAGCTGATTCGCAAGTTTAAGGCCATTCCTCTTCCGGTGGCCGAAGTACCAGCTCTGATTAAATCCCGCAGCGGCGGTTCCCAGCGAACTTTTCTGGTTTCTTATGTGGGCGGTTTGCGTCTGCCTCCGGCGGTACAAAAGCATGTGGAGAGGATAGCCCTCACCTATGTTCCTTATCCTATTCCAACTTATTTTACGGCTATTGAGAACAACGGGGTTTTACGTATCACCTGTGTGCAGAATTATGCGGGTGACGCTTTAGCCAGGGAATTTTACCGGCTTCTAAAGACGTATATTCCCCAAACTGCCTTTGGGGACCGGGGGCTGCAGCAATTTGACAGCTTTTATCTTACACATAACTTATGATATTTTGCTTGCAATGAGATATTCCTTTTTAGGGTGTTATTGATGAGTGCCTTGTTGCAAGGGCGGCACTTTTAACAATAAACTGGAATGAAAATATGGAGGCGTTGACTATGTACAAAAAAGACAAGGATGATTTTAGCTTTGAAATTATAGAGCATCTGGGGACTTTATCTACCAGTCCTAAGGGCTGGAGCCGTGAGCTGAACCGGGTCTCCTGGAACGGGGCCAAGCCTAAGTATGATTTGCGGGACTGGGATGAGACCCATACCAAGATGGGCAAAGGTATCGGTTTGACGGAAGAAGAGCTGGCTAAGCTTAAGGAGCTGCTGGAGCAGCGGTAAATATTGCGGCAGACGAACTAAAGCGGAGGCTAAGTTTAAGATGATGTTGGAACAGCGGTAGTAGCTGAGGAGATGTTGCAGTTGCTAAGGTTATTTGTTGCGCTTAATTTTGATTGGACAGTCAAAGCACGGCTTTACCATCTGGAGGAGCTGGTAAAGTCACAGGCCCTTCAGGGCAATTTTACTTTACCGGAGAATCTGCATCTGACCCTGGCTTTTTTAGGCGAGGTTCCTGCCGGACGTCTGGGTGAGGTACGAGCTATACTAAAGCAGGTTCCTTTTGCACCGGTGAAGCTGGAAATATCTGGCTGCGGGGCCTTCGGCAGCCGGGGCTGTGACAGGAGCGGTTTAAAAGAGCAGCTCTTGTGGGTGGGCACTCCTAGAATGCCGCGGCTGGAGCGGGTACATGATCTGCTGGTCCGGAGTTTTAAGCTGGCACAGCTGCCAGTGGACGAGAAACCGTTTGTGTCTCACATTACCCTGGCGAGACGCTGCTTGCTCCCGGCGGATTTTTCGTGGCAGGAGGCGGTAAAGCCTTTTTTGCCTATAACCGCCACGGTGGACCATCTAAGTCTGATGCAGTCGGAACGGGTACGTGGGCGGCTGGTATATAGGGAGTTGTAATTATGCAGTTTTTACCGAACTAAATAATTAATCTATTGTACAAGGAGGGCCTTTTCTATGTCACGTCTAAAAGATTTGCGTGCTTATGTGGATCACGAGCTGGGTCAGTTGGACCCTGATACCTGCCGCAGCGCTACGGTGCATCTGTATGGGGTGTCCCTGGCAGCGCAGCTTCTGGCCGAAAAACGGCATCAGGACGCGGAACTGGCGGCGTTGGCGGCGATGCTGCACGACCTGGCGGCTTATAAAAGCGGTAGCTATGAGGATCATGCTCACCGGAGCGCCGATTTGGCCAGGAGCATTTTGACAGAGCTGCAACTGACCACCACGGAGGAAACGGAAGCCATCTGCTCGGCGATTTATCATCACGATGACAAAGGGGTGGTGGATGGACCTTTGGATGAGGTGCTTAAGGATGCGGATGTGATGCATCACTGTATGAACGATTTGCGTAAGGCGGTTAAGGAGAAGGAGCAGGTGCGTTATGCCGCTTTGCGGCGGGAACTGGGCCTTTAAGATAGTTAGGGCTTCCAGTCGAACTTTGAGCTCGGCAAAATGTGGAACATAGGAGGAAGATAGACATGCGTAAAATTTATCTGGTCAGACACGGAGAAACGGTGGCTAACAGCTGCCAGCGGCTTCAGGGGCAGTCGGACACAAAACTTAATGCTACCGGGTTGGCTCAGGCCAAACAGGTAGGGGAATTCTTTAAGACGATACCTCTGCAGGCGGTTTATTGCAGTCCGCTGAGCCGGGCCCTGATTACTGCTCAGGCGGTTGCCGGGGGACATAAGCTGCCGGTTCACCCGCTGGAGGAGCTGAAAGAGATTGCCTTAGGGGAATGGGTCGGCTTTAACCGGGAGGAACTGAATGCCCGCTGGTCTAACGCTTGGGAAGATTTCTTTGAGCGTCCGGCCACGGTGGTCGTGCCCGGCGGAGAAAATGTTTTTGACGTGCAGAGGCGGGCAGATAAGGCGTTAAAGCTAATCCTGGCGGAAGTCCCGGAGGGCGATATTGCCATCGTGACTCATGCCGGACCTATCAGAGCCTTACTTTGCGGCTTGTTCAAGATTGATTTTAATCAGTTCTGGCATCTGAGGATTCGTAATGCCTCCACGACCTGCTTAGCCATCGAAAAGGGGCAGTTCTATCTGGAATACACCAACCTGCATTACTATTTGCAGGAGTGCTTGAAGACTGATGTATGAGGAGAGGTCAATGAGGATAGCTGGGAGGTTTAAATGCCCGTCATCTGCTTCTGAACTGTACTGGTCGTGCAGTGGAAGTAAGTGGCGGGTATTTTTGGTTGACTATTTATTCTGTTTTTATATAATAAAGCTAAAGGAGTGATAAAAATGATAAAACTGGATCATAAAGTAGCTTTAGTGACTGCGGCTACGCAGGGAATAGGTTTAGCTTGTGTCAAGGCCCTGGCGCAAAGCGGAGCTTTGACCTATATCGGCGGATTAAAGGATCGTTTTGCCGACCAAGCGTTAAGCGAATGCCGGGAACTGGGACTGCCGGTAAAATTCGTAGAGTTCAATGCCCTGGCTTATGAGACTTATCAAAAGATGGTGGAGCGGGTTATTGCTGCGGAGGGCAGGCTGGATATCCTGGTGAATAATTTTGGTACCGGCAACCCTAAAAAGGACTTAGACCTGATTCAGGGTGATCCTCAGACCTTTTTTGATATTTTGCACTGTAACATCGGCAGCGTTTACCTGCCTTGCCGTTATGCCATTCCGCAGATGATTAAGCAGGGCGGCGGCAGTATCGTCAATATCGCCAGCATCGGCGGCATTCAGCCTGATATTTCCCGTCTGGGCTATACCACATCTAAAGCGGCTATCATTTATATGTCGAAGGAAATAGCTATCCAGTATGCGGCCCAGGGAGTGCGCTGCAACGTGGTAGCGCCGGGCATAATCGGCACTAACGCGGTCAAGGCTAACATGAGCCTGGAGTTTCAGAAAAGCTTTCTAAGGCACGTGCCCCTGGGGAGGATGGGAGAGCCGGAAGATATCGCTAAGGCCGTACTTTTTTATGCCAGCGATGATTCCTCCTATATCACGGGCGCCGTGCAGGAAGTGGCAGGTGGTTACGGTATTCCCGCCCCGGAGTATGCTGATGCCGTGCGAGGCTAAACAAAAAAATAATTTTTGCTTAGGAAATGTATTGCTATTATGCTATAATAAATTGTATAATAATGCAATAACAAATTGACTAACGCTAGTTTTTATTATCGGACTCTCTATTCTAAAATCTGGTCCCCCAATCTAGGCCTACGCTGGAAAGAAGGCAAGGTTATATGAAAAGGAAGTTGGGCAGTAAATCTGCCTTTTTTTTAATCCTTACCCTGTTATATTGCTGGTGGTTTAATTTGACGGTCCTGGCCGCAGAGCCTGCCGCGGGGGAACGTGGGTACCAGTATCTTTGTCCGTCCGGAGGATGAGCGCTGGATTTACGGTGATGCCGCTCAGATTAAGAGCATGACCATCAGCTGCGAGCGTGATAATATCGCCGCTTCCGATTTGCGGGCCTGGTGCCGGCAGTATGGCTTTGAGCCGGTTATTCGGGAATATGATACCGGGGATGCGGCTATTGCGGCGGTTAAAAATAAAGAAGTGGACGGGGTAGTGGGCGGGGAGGACTATCTAAAGGGTTATCGTTCTATCCTCAGTTTCTCGCCTTCACCGTATTTTCTGGTCTTTAGCAAAGGTAATACTGAGCTGAAAAGCCGGATTGATAAGGCCATGGGACAGATTTACAGCCAGAATCCCCTGTATGAAAAGGAATTGTTTGAAAAATATATGGGCCTGACCCAAAGCCGGGAAGTAGCCTTTACCAGGGAAGAGAAGGATTATCTGGCTACCGGGCCGGTTATCAAGGTAGCGGTACTGGCAGAGGACGAGCCGTACTTTTTTGGCACGGAGGAGAAGCCTCAGGGCGTGATACCCGCCTTGTATGAGCAGGTCGCGGAGAAAACCGGCCTTAAGTTCACGTATAAAATTTATGCTGACCAGGAGGAGGCTGTCAAGGATGTTACTTTCGGGCAGGCGGATCTTATCGGCATGTATAGCGATGGCTTGACCCAGGCCTATAATTCCGGGCTGAGTATTACCCGTAAATACACTTCGGTTAGTACGGTTATTATTTACCGCTCGGGGATGAGCCCTGAGAACATTCGCACCATTGCCTTAAAGCAAAGAAGTGCCGGAGCGGTAGTACAGTTCTTGCCCAGTAATTTGAAAAAGGCCAGGCATATTAATTGCAATACGGCTAAAGAGGCTTTTAAGGCTTTGACGGATAAAAAGGCGGATGCGGTGATTCTAGGCCTGCCCAGTGCCACTTATCTGATGAATCAGTCTAATCCTGCCGCCTATGTTATTGCTCCGGTGTCTTCCGTTAATCTGGATTTGTGCGCGGTGACCTGGCGGGGGAATCAGAAGCTGGTTTCTATCCTGAACAAGGGCATTAATTCGGTGACTTACACTATTAACGGGATTATTGCTAACAATACGGTAGCCAGAAGCAGCTTTCAAACGGCGCTGGCCAAGATTCCCGTGCAGGAACTGGCGATTTTTGCCGCGGTCATGTTCCTCCTGGTGCTGTTTCTTATCTGGGCCGTGGTGGCGCTGTTTAAGAGCCGGAAGACCAAGGTGGCGGCTGTCCAGGCTGAGGCTAAAGCCAGAGAGCAGCGTATCAGGGCTGAGGAAGCGGTGAAGAGCGCGGATGAAAAAACCGCTTTCTTTTCCAATATTAGTCACGATATGCGCACGCCTCTGAACGCGGTGACCGGTTTTGCTGAACTGGCTCTCCGGGAGGGGGAGGCGGGCAAGAAGGATGCTTATTTGCTGAAGATTAAAAATGCCGGAGCTTTGCTTAATTCCCTGATTGATGATACGCTGACCCTTTTTAAGGCTAACCGGGGCAAGTTGGAGCTAAAACTTAAGCCTTTTGATACGCAGGAGCTGCTGGATACTATCACCGGACCGATTGAACAGTTAGCTTCCGCCAAGGGCGTGGAGTTTTTGGTGGATGAGACTCGTCTGCGCCGGCGGATGGTGCTGGCCGATAAGTTAAACCTGGGCAAAATCTTTCTGAACCTGCTATCTAACGCGGTAAAGTTTACGTCGGCAGGCGGCCATGTGTGGCTCACGGTGGCCGATGAAGCAGAAACGGCTGAGAACGAGCTGCAGGCTGTCTCAGAGCAAAGGGCGGCGGAGATGGGAGCCGGTACTTCGGCCGGTCAGACGGTACAGGGGGCTGTAGTGGTTACGGTCCGGGACGATGGTATCGGTATGTCGCAGGAGTTTTTGACGCATATTTTTGAGCCGTTTACCCAGGAGCGCCGCCCGGGTTATGAGTATCTGGGTACCGGTCTGGGAATGTCCATCGTGTCTAATCTGGTGAAGCTGATGAACGGAACTGTTCAGGTACAAAGCGAGCTGGGCCGGGGTACGACCTTTACGGTAAGGCTGTCTTTGGCTGAGGTAGCTGCAGAAACTACTAGAGAAGTTCTCAAGATGTCCGGCAGCTTGGCTGGCCGAAGAATCCTCTTATGTGAGGATAATGCGATTAACCGGGAAATAGCGCTGGCTTTGTTAAAGCATTGGGACCTGGAGGCGGATGGGGCTATTAACGGGCAGGAAGGCGTAGCCAGGTTTACTGCGGCTCCGGCCGGTTATTACGGGGCTATCCTGATGGATATCCGTATGCCGATCCTGGACGGTTTAAGAGCGGCCAGAAACATCAGAACTTTGGAGAGGGAAGATGCTAAAACCATACCTATTATCGCCATGAGCGGCAATGGCTTTGACGAAGATATCAGCGCGGCTAAAGCGGCAGGGATGAATGATTACGTGCTTAAACCGATTGAACCGGATAAGCTGTTTAAGGTGCTGGAGGCGCAGCTGCAGAAGGGTTAAGGTACAGAAGCCGCAGATGCAAAAAAGTTTAAGGTACTGGAGACCCAGTTGCGCAAGGGTTAAGGTGCTGAAGGCGAAATCAATAAAAAGGGACTGTTGCCAGCGAAAATATTCGCTATTGCAACAGCCCCTAAATTTTATCCCTAAATTTTATCTGACTTAACTGTGCTTTACCAGTCTACCGGCCGCCGGTCCCTGCATCTCCCGATTAGCCAAGGCCAGGTTGCCGTTTAAGATGACGTACTTGATGCCTTCCGGTTTCTGGAAGGGGTCGGTGTACTTTCGTTAGTTAAACCTGCTTAGCTGCTACAGTTTAGAATCAGCCAAACATACTCATGATATGAGCACAAACCAGACCAAGAGGCGTACCGACCGCATAACCAATCAAGGCCATCAGAACGCCGACAGGAACCAGAGAGCCGGAATAAGTACCGGCCAGGATAGGTGCTGAAGCGGTGCCGCCGATGTTAGCCAGGGAAGCTACGCCGCAGGTGAACATATCCAGCTTGGCAAACTTGGCAATGGCCAGGAACAAGGTGCCATGGATACCCAGGATAACAAACCCGGCTACGATCCACAGAGGAGCATCTTTGAGCTCAAGCAGGCTGGCGCGGGAGGCCAGCAGGGCGATAACGCTGTACAGCATCAGGTTAGAAAGTTCAGGTCCGCCTTTCATCTTGGCCAGAGGTGTAACGGCACCCATCAGGCCTAAGACCGTGACCAGCAGGACAATCCAGGTAGCTTTATCAATCATCGGCAGAGCCGTCTTAAAAGTGCCGTGGATCATTTCGCCTACGTCCTGTCCTAAAGCTGATACTAACAGGCCTAAGCCCAGCAGGAAAATCAGACTGGCAAAGCTGATAGACTCTTTATTAGCCGCATCAGCCTCTTCCAGACGTTTGGAAACTTCATCAAGCAGCGTGGTATCAGCGCCGGTCCAGGCATTAAACTTAGGAGCCAGGCTGACCGCCCACAGCAGGAACATAACCCAGATAGAATAGTCGATAGAATCAACTACCAGGGCATAGGCCATGGCACCTTCCTTGACGTCCAGGGCCGCCTGAATGGCAATCATGTTGCCGCTGCCGCCAATCCAGCTGCCGCACAGAGCACCCAGCGCCTTCCAGGAACCGGGATCCATGTAGCTATGGAAGATAGCGTAAGAAATAACGAAACCAATCATAATGGTTAAGGTCGCCGAGAAGAACCCAATCAGCATCCTGGGTCCTAGTTTAAGAACCTTGCGGATGTCGCAACGCAGTAAAAATAAGAAAATCATGGCGTACAACAGATTATTCTTTAAAACGGTGTAAGCCGGCTTAGTGGCTTTCATATCCCATAAGTTGACCGTACACATTAACATGGTAATTAAATAGATAAGTACGACTGGAGGTAAAACATTGAAAAACTTGGCCTTGGTTTTCTTCTCCAACATAACCATCACACCGGCGAAGAAGATTAAAAAGGCAATGTAGGTAAAACCACTGGTAATCATGATGAATCACTCTCCTTATAATATAATATCTATAATTCTAATTCTGGACAAATATTTTTAAATATTCGCCAGGAAAAGACTAAAGGAAAGAAGAAATTAGAAATACGAGCTTTACCTAAAAAATAATTTTCTCATTATTCTGAAAAAACAACTACTAGCTATAAATCAGCACTATCGATTAAACCTTAAGGCTGATAACATCCACCCTTCATAAATCATTATATTCCGATTATAACTCTACCAGAGCAGTTTGTCAATTTAGAGTGGGCGGAACCTGATTTAACAAGCTCCATTTAGCTTAGCCTTTATCGCTTACCATTTATCCATTTCCTAAGCTGAAAATTTGTGCTATGATATTCACAAAGGTAATGTTACCTTTGGGTCAAAGAAGAGGGAGAAAAGTGAGGAGGAGCTTTCATGATGAAGAACAGAGTGACAAGTAAGATTCTCAGCCTTATTCTGATGGTAGTGATGACGGTTTGTGTGGCGGTGCCTGGTTTAGCTCAGGCGGCGGTCAAGGGTAAGCCGGTGATCGGCATAACCTGGGAAGGCAATTATACCGATGCTGATTATGCAGCTCACGCCAAGTTAATTGAGATGGCCGGCGGTATTCCGGTCTTCCTGAAACAGGTAACCAGCCAGGCGGTTGATTATGATACCAAAGGTGCGGTTCTGACCAAGGATCTGGATCCCTCCGGTCAGCTGAAGCAGGCTTATGCCAATGCTATCAAGAGCCGTAAATATAACAAGACCAATGTTAAAGAGGTTATGAAGGGCGTGGATGGTGTGTTCTTCACCGGTGGCGAGGATATCAGCCCCACTTTGTTTGCTCATCCGGAACCGGTAGCTAACAAAGGTGAAGAGATTAATGCAACCAGAGATATTTCTGATTACACTTTGATGGCTTATTGCCATGATAAGAATATTCCGGCTCTGGCCGTATGCCGCGGCATGCAGATGATGGCTATCGTTAACGGCGCTAAGTTTATGCAGGATATTCCTACCTATTATGAGTCTAAGGGCAAGGTTTACCATTATACCCACAGGATGCAGCGTCAGGTGAACCGGGATTACACCCCTCATGATGTGGACCTGACCACGAAGAACTCTCATTTATATGAGATCGTGGGTGCGCCCAGTCTCAAAGGCGTATCTTCCTGGCATCATCAGGCCGTGGAGAGCATCAAGGGAACCAAGTTGCTGCAGACCGCTAAGACGGTGGCTGACGGCGTGGAAATCATCGAAGGCATTGAGTGCCCGGACCGTACTTTCTACGTAGGCGTACAGTTCCATCCGGAAAACGATGGGAAGAAAGCTTATGTTCAGGGCAAGAGCACTACTTGCAATCCGGAAATCTGCCTGAACTTCTTTAAGACTTTTGTAAAGTATGCGGCGAAAGCTAAATAATAGAACAGCACGAGATGAAGTAAAAGTGCCGTATTACAAAAACTTTAGGAGCGGCAGCTTGCCGCTGATAGCTGACAGATGACCAAAGCTAAACCTTTGTAAAAACTAATATCTTTTGAAATTTAAACCCCCGTTTTCTGCTTCCAAGCTGCTTAAAATGTTGCAGCCAGGGAAGCTGAGGACGGGGGTTTTGTTATGGCAGGGCTTTGTTAGTAAAATAGCTATAAACACTGTTGTAACATGAGAGTTTGGTGTATAATAAAAGCAAATGGGGCAAACTTAACTGAGCGTTCGGAAGAAGTTTTTAAAGGAGGTTGAAGCTGATTGGACAGTCCTTACCTTACCATCGGCGAAATGGCAAGAATCAATCATACCACGGTGCCGACATTAAGGCTCTACGACCAGTGGGGCCTTTTAAAGCCGGCTTATACGGACCCTGTTACCCGCTACCGTTATTATGCTATCCGCCAGAACGCTCATCTGGATGTAATCTCCTATATGAAGGAGCTGGGCATGCAGCTTAAAGAAATTAAGGCCGTTTTCGATAAAAATGATTTTGCGGTCATTGAAGATATCCTCATCCGTAAAAGGGCCCAGATTCAAAAAGACCTGGCCGCGCTGCAGCTCCAGTATGATGCGGTGGGGCGTACCATCGAAAGCGTGGACCGCTATCTTAAATCGCCCCGCCCGGGTACCTTTGCCCTGGAGTATATTAAGAAACGGCATATCTATCCCATGAAGACCGGCGTTAATTTTTATGAGCATTCCATTGATACTTACGAACTAATCTTAAAGCAGTTAAAGGACGATTTGATCCGTCACCATCTGCCGCAGATTTATTATTGTAATGCCGGGACCTTTCTGACCAGGGAAAACTTCCTGCAGCAAAAATTTGTCTCAGATACCATCTTCGTTTTCGTAGACCGGCATTTCCCGCTGCAGGATGCGGTTCAAACCATCGACAGCGGCATGTATGCCTGTATCTATCTGGACGATTTTGATGCGGAAAAGGAGTATGCCTTCAAGCTTTTGGACTTTTGCCGCCGACAGCACTATCAGGTGACCGGCGATTACATCTGTGAGGTCCTGGCAGAGTTCTTTTCGGACGACAGCCGGCGGATGTTCCTGCGGCTTCAGGTACCGGTAGGGTTTAAGTAGACGTAGGGAGAGCGAAAGCTGATTCTGAGCGACGTTAAGCTGTTAGCGTGCCTGAGAGGGTGGAGCTGCCTGGTTTATGATTGGTTATAATCCATTATGGATAAATAAATATCGATAGATACTTGACTCTCATCTTACTTTAGACTCTATACTAAAGATAACGGAAATCGTTAAGACGGAAACATTAATTTAAAGGAGGAGTCAAGTATGCAAAAGATTAAGGTCGTTCAGTATGGTTGTGGCAAGATGAGTAAGTATACCTTGCGGTACCTTTATGAGACCGGCTGCCAGATTGTAGGCGCCATTGATAACAATCCCAAGATTGTCGGCATGGACATCGGCGATTACGCCAACCTGGGCGTGAAGACCGGCATCCTTATCAGCGATAAGGCGGACGAGGTCCTGGACCAGACGGATCCGGACATTGCGGTGGTAACCTTGTTCAGCCTGGTGGCGGATTGCTTCCCTCATTATATGAAATGTCTGACCCGGGGCATCAGCGTAGTTTCGACCTGTGAAGAAGCTACCTACTGCTGGACCACGGATCCGGTCCGGGCCAATATCCTGGATGTTACCGCTAAAGAGAACAACTGTACTTTCCTGGGCAGCGGCATGGAAGATATTTTCTGGGTGAACATGGTGGGCATGGTGGCCGGCGGCTGCCATAAGATTCAAAAGATCGAGGGTGCGGTCAGCTATAACGTAGAAGACTACGGCCTGGCCCTGGCCAAGGCTCACGGTGTCGGCTTAACGCCGGATGAGTTTGAGAAGCAGATTGCTCATCCTACGGAGATTGAGCCTTCTTACGTTTGGAATTCTAACGAAGCGCTGGCGGCTAAGATGGGCTGGACCATTAAATCGCAGACCCAGAAATGCGTACCATATTTCCATGACAGCGATTTGTTCTCCTCGACGATGAACGCTACCATTCCCAAGGGCAACTGCATCGGCATGGCGGCTGTGGTCACCACCGAAACCTTCCAGGGACCGGTTATCGAAACCCAGTGCATCGGCAAGGTTTACGGACCTAATGACGGCGATATGTGCGACTGGAAGATTACCGGTGAGCCTGACACGGAGTTCCATGTGGTTAAACCGGCCACCGTGGAGCATACCTGCTCGACCATCGTGAACCGGATTCCCGACGTGCTGCGTGCTCCGGCCGGGCTGGTGACCATGGATCAGCTGGAAGAAATCGGTTTCCCCACTTATCCCATGGAGTTCTATCTGAATAAATAAGTTTAAAACTAACTTTTGATTATCGTACCGTAAACAAGGTTATGAAAATGATACCGGACCTGCAGATGTTTTTACATGATCGGCTTATCCGGACCGTAAACAAGATTATAATATGATACCCCTTAAGTAGATTAGGCAAATAACCAAAACCTACTTAGGGGGCCTTTTTATTTTGCCGGACAGATAGGATATGGGACGGTTTTATGGTATACTAGATTTAGTTAGAACAGATTAACGCTAGGGGGAGCGGACCATCATGATCCACCGGGAAAATTTGACTTGCCGCCATCTGGGGGTGTTGTTATTAGGGCTGTTTTTATCCGGGCTGGCGGCTGGCGGTTATTATTACAGCCTGCATCAACAGTCGGTTGAACGCATTCAGCATTTAAGCAACTATTATGCGGAACGTACCGGTAATTTCATCAACGCCGTCTTTCATAAGACAGATGTCCTGGCGGCGGTGGTGAAGCTGCAACACGGGGATATCAGCGAAAAAACCTTTAAAGAGGTCGCTCCCCTCGTTTATACCAGGGACAGCGGTATCCGGGGGATTCAGTATATGCCCCGGGGTGTGGTGACCTATTCTTATCCGGTGGAAGGTAATGAGGCGGTCATCGGCAAAAACTTTTTTGAGATACCGGAGCGGCGGGCCGACGTGCTCCTGGCGGTGAATACTAAAAGCATCGCCTTGTCCGGTCCGTATCATCTTATCCAGGGCGGGTTGGGGGTAGTGGCCCGGAACCCTGTTTTTTTGCAGGACCTCGCAGGAAATGATTATTTTTGGGGATTCTCTACGATTATTTTAGATTTACCGGAGGCCTTAAGCGGCGTAAGTTTAGCTCGTCTCCGTGATTACGGCCTGGATTATCAGCTGTTTTGTGTCAATGAAAATAACGAACGCCTGATGATTGAAGGCAATCCGGAACTGGATATGGGTAAAGCGGTCTGCCGCAGTATTAAGGTGCCTCATCATGAATGGACGCTGGCTCTGACGGAGCTGTCGCCCTGGGTGGATACCGCTAAGGCGGGGGCCTTGTTTCTGATGGGGACAATTTTAAGCTTCAGTCTATGGTTTTTATACGACGCGGTCAAACAGAAGGAAGAGGCCATCAAGGCTAAGGACCGTTTTTTCTCTGATATCAGCCATGATATGCGGACCCCTTTAAATGCAGTTATCGGTTTTGCCAACCTGGGACGCAAGGAAGAATTGTCGGCGGCGGAGAAGGATGCTTACCTGGAAAAAATTCAAACTGCCGGTCAACTGCTGCTGGGATTCATTAATGATACTTTGCTGTTGTCTAAGGGTAGCAGCGGGAAGCTTAGCCTGCAGACGGCTCCCGTGTCCACTAGCCTGTTAGGCGTGTCTATCCTGGAAACTATCCGGGCTCTGGCGGAGCAGAAGCAGATTACGCTGGCCTTTGATGAAAGCGGTTGTCGTACCAGAACTATCCTGGCCGACCAGTTAAAGGTACAAAAAATATTCCTTAACCTGCTGAACAATGCGGTTAAATTTACGCCGGCCGGGGGCCATATCTGGCTGACGGTAGCCGATGAGGCCTCAGATGAAATATCTTCCCCCCTGGTCTTTACCGTTAAAGATGACGGCATCGGAATCAGCCCGGAGTTCCTGCCCCATTTGTTTGAGCCGTTTACCCAGGAGGAGCGGGCGGGCTATGAAGGTCAGGGAACGGGCCTGGGGCTTGCCATCGTTAAGCAGCTGGTGGAGATGATGGGCGGCTCCATTACGGTGGATAGCACGGTAGGCCGGGGAACCTCCTTTAGGGTCTGCCTGCCGCTGAAGGAGGCCAAAGGCCTGAACCTGCCGGCCGGGGTGGTTCCTGCGTCTCAGCCTGATTACAGCTGCCTTAAAGGTAAAAAGGTTTTGCTTTGTGAAGATAATCTGGTCAATCAGCAGATTGCCGCTGCCCTGCTGAAAAGAGAGGGCATGCTGGTGGAGGTGGCCGGGAACGGTCAGCTCGGCCTGGAAAAGTTTGCCCAAAGCAAGCCGGAGGAATATGCGGCCATCTTGATGGATATCCGGATGCCGGTGCTGGACGGCTACGCGGCGGCCCGGAAGATTCGCCTGCTGGAGCGGCCTGATGCTAAGACCGTACCTATTCTGGCCATGACGGCCGATGTTTTTTCCGAAGATGTACAGAACTGTCTGGAGGCCGGTATGGGGGCGCATATCGCTAAGCCCATCCAGCCGCAGGTGCTGTATGAGACCCTGGCACGCTTTTTAAAGAAATAAAGAAAAGGATTGCGTGCAGTAAGGGGAACCTTTAAGCAGTTCATACGGGAGGTTATCGTGAAGTTAAGCAGGTTTAAGGGCCGGGAGTCCGTAGGTGATAAAGGGGGGGCCGTCTGCTATAAAGACCTGGCAGGGGCGGCGGCAGAAAGAAGAAAATTGTCTCTGCTCCAGGCACTGGTTATTTTCTGGACGGTGGTTTGCTTCTTTACCGGCTGCAGCTTGAAAACGGATGGTAAGGACGCAGCGGCCGTACCGACGCAAAACCCAGCCGCTGCCGGCACCCTGGCGGCAGATAACGCCTCAGGGGCAGCCGGGCCTGCGAAAAATGTTTCTCCGGAGGCAGCCGGGCAGACGCCAGCTCCGTTGGCTGTAGGAGCCGGCAGTTTTACGATGCCGGAAGCCACCGGCGTTAACGACGCGGAGCTGAAGGTCTTCTATTACCGGCCGGCAGGCTGGACCCAGGACGGGTCCGTCTTCATGGTCCTGCACGGGGCCAATCGCAACGGGAACGTCTACCGGGACCATATGATTAAGCTGGCGGAGCAGTATCATTTTTTAGTCGTATGTCCGGAGTTCTCGGCGCAAAAATACCCGGCGGCGCTATATAATACCTGCGGCGTGCTGGACGGTAAGAATAAAATCCTGCAGCCCCGGGAAAAATGGCTGTTTCCCGTGCTAGGCCGGGTGTTTGCCGCCGCTAAGGCGCGGACCGGGGCGACCCGGGAGAAGTTTATCCTGTTCGGGCATTCGGCCGGAGCCCAGTTTGTGGACCGCTATGCCCTTTTAAGTGATGATATCCAGGCGGAGCAGATTATTTCGGCTAACGCCGGCTGGTATACCCTGCCTGACAAGGAGACCGCTTACCCCTACGGCTTAAAAAATCTCCTGGTAAGTAAGGAGAAGCTGGCCCGGGCTTTGGCCAGGCCGGTGACTATCCTGCTGGGGGAAAAGGACATCGACCCTCAACATAAGCTGCTGCGCCATACGCCTCAGGCGGAGGCCCAGGGCGCGTACCGTCTGGAGCGGGGGAAGAACTTTTATGCGGCGGCTCAGGCTAAGGCTAAGGAACTGGGCGTACCCTTTAACTGGCATCTGGTGACGGTGCCGGGGGTAGCTCATAACGGAGCCGGCATGGAGGCTGCGGCGGTGAAGCTGCTGTTTGAGTGAATGGTGGTTGCAGGTAAATGTTTCCTTTCCATGAACAATTTTACTATACTGGTTTTTACCAGGGCGGTTTTGTGATATACTAAACTTAGATTTATATACTAAACTTAACTTTGATTTCAGGTGACTGCCTAAACATGGGAGGAGATTTTGGATGACGTACGGCCCCTATTCCTTTTTAACTGATTTTGCGCTGATGTCGGGACTGCTCTTAGTGGCCCAGTATCTTAAGGCCAGGGTGCCGCTGGTGCAGAAGCTGCTCCTGCCGGCCTCCCTGGTGGCGGGTCTTTTAGGTATCCTGGGCGGACCGTATTTTTTAAATATCCTGCCTTTTTCCGATAAGATAGTAATCTACCCTTATATGCTGGTGGTGGTGCTTTTCTCGTCCTTGTTTATTGGTGCTCAGGGCGGCAGCTCCTTAAAAAAGACCTTAAGCGAAACCCTCTCGCTCAAAAAGATTCTGAACGAGGTGGGCGATACCTTCTTCATCAACTCGGCTACCTACTTTGGGCAGTACGCCGTGGCCCTGCTCATCGGCGGCGGCTTCCTGACCTTTTTATATCCGGAGGTGCCTAAGCCTTTTAGTGTTTTGATGCCGGCTGGCTTTATCGGCGGCAACGGGGCGGCGGCAGCTTTTGGCAGCGCTTTTAAAGACCTGCTGAACTGGGACGAGGCTCTTTACATCGGCCAGACCTTTGCCACCATCGGCCTGCTGGTGGGGGTTATCGGCGGGGTGGCCATCATTAATATCGGCGCCCGGTGCGGCGCCACCCGTTTTATTAAAAAAATTTCGGAACTGTCGGTATCCATGCGTACCGGTTTCGTGCCGGAGGCGGAGCAGACCTCCATGGGCCGCAATACGGTCAACCCCATGTCCATCGACCCTTTGACCTGGCATTTTCTCCTGGTGGCCATCGCCGCTGGCGGAGGCTACTATACGACTCGTTTTCTTTCAGGGCTGACCGGGGTTCATTTCCCCATGTTCGCCCTGGGGATGATTTGCGGCGCTTTGTTGCAGCTTTTACTGATGCTTCTGGGCCTGGACAAGTACGTGGATAAGGAAGTTATTACCAGGATCGGCAGCTCCGCCACGGACTACATGGTGGGTTTTGGCATCGCTTCGATTAAGATTTCAGTGGTAATCAAGTACGAAGGACCAATTATTATCCTGAGCCTTTTGGGTATTAGCTTCTGCTGCCTGTATCTGGGCGTGGTGGCCCGGAAGCTTTTTCACAACTTCTGGTTCGAGCGGGGCATTTTCATTTTCGGCTGGGCCACCGGGGTACTGGCCATCGGCGTTACCCTGCTGCGTATCGTGGATCCGGAGTTCAAGAGCAAGACCCTGGAAGATTATGCCATGGCCTATGTTTTTTGCTCCATTTTTGAAGTCAGCTGTATTGCTATCCTGCCCATTCTGCTATCCAAAGGATATCTGTGGGCCAGCGGACTGGGGTGCCTGGTTATCTTTTTGATCCTCTTGGGCCTGTGCATCAGAAACTACGGTATCAGCCGCTATAAGGCGGATGAATTGCGGCCGGGTGAGGCTGAAGTGTTGGCAGAGAAGAAAAGTAGTAAATAAAAGTTGTGAGGCTTGATATATAGTGTCTAAAATATTGAAAGGATCTCAATTTGCACACTTATGGTACGCGACGCTGCTTTTGATCGTAGTCTTAGTCAGCGGCTTGTACTCTGCCTATTTTTATGTGACTGCAGCGGTAGAGACGGAAGCCAGCGCTAATCTGGATATAGCTACGGAGAGGTTTGCCTCTGACGTGCATAACTATTTTGAGCAGCAGAAGATTCAGATTCAGGCCCTGGCCGATTTAGTTGCTCAGCTGCCGGATATCCGGGATAAAAAGCGGGTGCAGGATTTGCTGCGGGCGTTTAATAAGGACAAGCCGGCCCGGCACTCCAGGGTTATCTATCCGGATGATACGACCATCCGGGACACCGGTGAGAGCAGCAACTTCTCTTTCACGGCCGAAAACAGGACGGAGCCCTACGTGACGGATGATAAGCTTTCGGCTACCTATAAGGGCCGCAAGGTGGTCCGGGTGCTGGCTCCGGTGGTTAAAGACGGGAAAACGGTGGCGCTGGTCTGCAACACCGTGTATCTGGACGATATGCGTGACTTCTTTAAGGTGGATATTTACAAGGGCAGGGCTCAGCTGTTTATCGTAGATGGTACGACGGGTCACTATCTTTTGGATAACTGGCACGATAATTTAAACAGCAATATAGACATGTTGACCGAACGTGATTATCATGCGGGCTATAGCGGCGAGTCCTTTGTCAATGATTTAAAACAGGGCCGGGCGGGGAAGACGATTTTTAAGTCCCGGTCGGTAGGAAAGTACCTTTATACCCATTATCGTCCGGTGGGCATCAACAACTGGCAGGCCGTCGTCTCGGTTTTGGAGCCGGATGCTCTGTCCCTGGCTCACACGGCTACCCGCTTTATAGCTTCTATGGCGCTGGTTTATCTGTTAGTCTTTGGACTTATCTTAGGCTGGGTGTTTTATTTGCGCCGCCGTAATTTAAAGGAATGGGAACGTTTGTGGCGGATGGATTTGAATACCGGTCTGGAAAATCGCAATGCCTATATTCAGCTGCTGCATGATTTTGAGTTGGTACCGGGTCAGACCTTGACCTGCATTTATGTGGATGTGAACGGGCTTCATGAATTAAACAACCGGTCCGGACACGAGGCAGGGGATCAAATGCTCAATGCCGTGGCAGATGTACTGCAGGAGGCCTTTCCGGCGGCTTATCTGTATCGCCTGGGCGGGGATGAGTTCCTGGTGGTGGCAGTCGGGATGACGGAGGCAGTGGCTCTGGCCAAGCTGCAGATGATTAAGACGGAGCTGGCAGAGAAGCAGTACTTTATCTCAGCGGGTGTGGAGTTTGACGATAGGGGACGGTCGTTGGAAGAGGTGGTTAGTGCCGCCGACAAGAAGATGCTGGCGGATAAACGGCATATTATTCGACCGTAGGAGACCGGAGGCACAGGTAGGGTAGATAACTTTGCCTGTATATATCGTTCAGAACAGGATGACGGATTTTCGGCGCAGGTAAGTAAGCGCTCAGGTTTGCTTGTCTGAGTTTTTCCCAAAATACGGACCGTGGGCACAGTGCGGAATCGTCGTTAAGCCTGGTCCCGGTCCCTGAATAATTGAATAAAGTGGTCAGCCGCAGCCGGCAGGACCTCGCTCTTGCGCCAAATCAGGGCGCTGGAGGTGGTCAGTACCGGCTGGGCTATTTTTTTGACGATTAAAGAGGATGAACCCAGCAGCCGGGCGGCCTGCTCGGGTACGATAGCCGCACCCAGGTCACAGCTGGACCAGGTCAAAAGCGGGATGACCTCATCGCTGGTGCAGAAAATATCAGGTTCCAGGCCGTTTTGGTGAAAGTAGCTGAGGACGGCGGCTTGATAACGCCGGTGCAGCAGCAGAGGGTAAGACTGGAACTTAAGGAGGGGCAGGCTTGAATCCTTGAGCAGGGCCTGAGCGGTCTTCGTTTTTCCGAGCAGCTGGGGCGAGATGGCCAGGGCCATGTTCTCGGGCGGGATAGGGACAACTTCATAAAGAAGCGGGTCTACCGGCAGACGGACGAAGCCTAAATCCAGCAGATGGGCGTTGAGCAGCTCCAGGATATGGGGGGTATCACCCTGGCGCAAGTCAAAGCTGATGCCTGGATAATGCCGGTGGAACTTTTGAATAAACTCAGGGAACATGGGGCTGCCGGCAGAATTAATGATGCCCAGGGTTAGTTTGCCGCAGGCTCCCCGGGCGGTTTCACGAACTTCGCTGCAGGCGGCCTGGTCCAGGTCTAGGATTTGCTCGGCCCGGCGTTTTAACACTTGTCCGGCTTCGGTCAGAAAAAGATGTTTCTTGGTCCGCCGGAAAAGCGTTACCCCCAGCTCCCGTTCCAATAAGAGCATCTGCTGGCTTAGAGGGGACTGGGTAATGTGCAGCCGTTCCGCCGCCCGGGTGATTAAGCCCTCCTCAGCTACCGCTAAGAAGTATTTCAGTTGACGTAGTTCCATGTTGAGCGCACCTTCCTTTAGAATATGTGTCCAGGGTACTAGTTGTTCATACCGGTGACCGTCTGGAAGCGCTGGTAAATTTTTCGCCTGCCGCAGGTCTCTGACTAGTTATAGCTATTTTAAAACTGCAAATAAGTTAAAATAAGTGTTTTTAATCTACAACTTCCTTTGTTATAATATTACTTGCGCGCAGGGCTGCTGTCAAGCTGAAACAAAAGATTGAAACCGGGCTAAGGCCAGGGCTGCGCCAGGTATTTTCAAGGAGGAAGACAAGATGGAAACTATCGCTTTACCTTTGATTGGATTTATGATTGGCTTATTAATCGTTTCACTGGGAGGAGGGGGCGGCGGCATTTACGTGGGAGTGCTGACCGCCTTTTTTAACGTACCGCCGGCCATTGCGGCGGCCACCTCTCTGGCTACGATTATTCCTACGACCACGATGGGCACCTTCAGCCACTGGAAAGCGGGCAACGTGAATGTGCGTCTGGGCCTGGTGATGATGAGCGGTGCCGTAGCAGGGGCCGTAGTGGGTTCGGCCTGTTCGGACCTTTTGCCTCAGCAGTTTTATAATAAACTGACCGGAGGACTGTTGCTGCTTTTGGCGGTGCAGATGATTAGTTCGTACTATAAAAAGGGCCAGGCTAAGGATAAGCCGGCTAGAAATGGGCGCAAACCGGAAGGCAGCCTGGGCACAGCGAAAGCTGATTTGGCTGTTCAGGAAGGTCAGGCAGGTATGCCGGAGGGTGAGCCTGATGTTAGGAAAGCTCATCTGGATACCGTTAAAGCGGTGATTTACGGCTTTTTAGGCGGAGCCATGTCCGGTCTGGTTGGTGTAAGCGGGACGACTCCTATCGTAGCAGGTCTGGTGGTCTTAGGCTGCAGCGCACTGGAAACGGTGGGAACCTCGGTGTTTGTATTGGTGGGAATCTCGGTGACGGGATTTTTTATGCACTTGGGTTTAGGAAACGTGGAGTGGCACCTGGTCGGTCTTTTAGTCATCGGCACCATGTCCGGCGCTTTTTTAGGCCCGATGTTCTTGCGGCAGTTTAGCCGGGAAAAACTGGAAAAGGTCCTGCCGCCGCTCTTAATTGTGCTGACCCTGGCGACCGGGAGCATCGTGCTGATGAAATAAGGGAAAAAGGTTGCGGAATGGCACTAATGTAGTTTTTTCTTTGGAAGCATTATGCTGATGAAATAAAGGGTTAGCAAGTACGTACTTATTGGCCTCTTCTCTATTTACCTAAGGATTATTGTGTTGAAAAATTAATGGGTCATAGATATAATTAAGACATTAAAGTAGATACAGTAAAATAGAAATAGCTGCTTTAGGAAAAGAGGTAGACGAGGATGTTTAAACCCTTACTTATTAAAAATTTAAACTTGTATGCTCCTGAACCTCTGGGCTCAAAGGACCTTCTGGTCCTGGGCGGGAAGATTGCGGCGATAGCAGATCATTTAGAGGTCCAACTGCCGGAATTAGAGACCATAGATGGAGAGGGCGCTATCGCAGCTCCTGGTATCATCGACCAGCATAATCATTTTGGCGGGGCCGGCGGAGAGGGCGGTTTTAATTTCCGAACTCCTCCGGCGCAGTTGTCTACTTTCGTGAAAGCAGGTATCACTACGGCGGTGGGCCTTTTAGGTACCGATGGTTACAGCCGCAGCCTGGCCGAGCTTTTAGCTAAGGCCAGGGCCCTGGAGCTGGAAGGGCTTAGCACCTGGATCTACACCGGTTCTTATCAGGTACCTGGTCCGACCCTTACCGGGAAGGTAGGCACGGATATTGCCTGGATTGATAAAATTATCGGCTGTAAGATGGCCTTATCCGACCACCGGAGCTCTCACCCCTCAGTTGAAGCTATCCGGGCGCTGGTTTCAGAGGTCCGGGTTGCTGGCATGCTGGCTGGTAAGCGGGGCGTGGTCTGCGTGCATATGGGTAGTGAAGTTGGCGGCTTGGCGCCTTTGCGGGAGGCGCTGCGGGGTACGGATGTTCCCTTGAGCCAGTTTATGCCGACCCATGTCCAGCGCTGCGAGGCCTTGCTGCAAGATGCGGCGGACTGGGTGAAGGACGGCGGCGTGGCGGATATTACCACCGATGAAAAAACTCCTCAGGCTTTGGCCAAGTTCGTACAGGCCGGGGCTGATTTAACCCATATCTGCTTTAGCTCTGACGGGAACGGCAGTATGCCGCGGTTCGACGAGGCCGGTAATTTTGCCGGCATGGGCGTAGGTAATCCGGCCTCCATTCTTCAGGCTATCGGCCAATGTGCCGGGGCTAAGGTGGCTCCTTTAAGCGCACTGTTCGCTTGTGCCGGGGCTAATCCGGCCCACTGGCTGGGTCTAAACGGTAAAGGCCGTCTGGAGCCTGGCTGCGATGCGGATATTATGCTCTTGGATGAGCAGCTGCATTTAAGAACCTTGATTGCCAAGGGACAGATTATGCTGCGGGAGGGTAAGGTTCTGGTCAAGGGTACGTTTGAATGATAGGTAAATTTGTATTTAAATAAATTCAGAAATTGCTTACTAATTATAAGATAAAAACCGTCTGCTCTTTAGCCCCTAAAAGCTATTGAACAGGCGGTTTTGATATTTTTATTAAGAAAATAAATCTACTTAGTTAACAAGCTGGGTAAAAACATACTCATCGGCGGCCAATAAGTAACTATAGCCAGAGCAATAAACGAAGCGATAATCAAGGGCCAAACAGATTTACAGATTTGTTTAAGTGTTATATTGGCTATACCACAGCCGACATATAAGTTGATACCAACAGGCGGTGTAACTAAGCCTATTGAAAGGTTAAATACTACGATACAACCTAAGTAAATCAAATCAATATTTAGGGCTTTGGCTACCGGGATAAGAATAGGAATTAAAATATATTGAGCGGAGTTAGCGTCTAACAGACAACCTGCTATGATTAAGATAATATTAACGGCAGCTAAAAAAATGTATTTGTTGCCATTTGATAAATCAATTAAAGCTTTGCTGGCATCTGCAGCTGCGCCTGTAACAGTTAACACATAGGCAAATAAGCTTGCACATCCTACAATCAGCATTACAACAGCAGTTTGAGAAACGGTATCAATCATTATCTCCCATAAATTTTTAAGGTTTATCGTATGATAAACAACGATACCTACGATAATGCCATATACAGCTGCTACAGCTGCAGCTTCGGTTGGTGTGAAGAATCCGCCGTAAATGCCTCCAAGGATGATGACCGGCATCAACATACCCCAAAATGCGTCTTTAAAGGCTGCTAGGCGTTCTTTAGTACTCGCAGGAGGTAAAAGTATCAGTTTTTGATTACGTGTGACGATTATCGTACAAATAATCAGGAACATACCTAGGAATAAACCTGGAAAAATACCTGAAGCGAATAATGCACCTACTGATGTGCCAGTAATTGAAGCATAGACGACGAATGCAATAGAAGGAGGAATAATCAGGCCAATAGCACCGGCAGTGGAAATAAGTGCGGTGGAATAGCTCTTATCATATCCAACATCCGTCATAGCTGGGATAAGAATGCAACCTAAAGCTGCTACTGTGGCAGGTCCGCTTCCGGAAATAGCGGCAAAGAAGCAAGCCACTAAAACGGTTACCATTCCCATTCCGTTACGCCGATGACCAACCATGGTACGGAAGAAAGCAATCAGACGACCAGAAATACCTGCCTTATCCATGACGTTGCCGCCAAGAATGAAGAAAGGGATGGCTAGCAAAACAAATTTGCTAGTAGAGGCATAAATGTTAGTTGGAATGACTGATAAAGGTAAATCCAAGTACACTAAAGTAATGATACTTGAAACTGCCAAGGCGATGGCAATAGGTATATTTAAAAATAACATTACAAAGAAAGAAACTAATAAAAGTAAGGAATCCATTATTTAGCATCCTCCTTTGTTCTAAATTTATTTACAGCAAGCTGTAAGTTGCGTATTACTAAGACCAAACCACCTACAGGTACCCAGATACCAAAAATCCACTCTGGCCATTGCATACCCGTTGTTTCCAGTTTATTAACATACTCGGCTACTACCATATCATAGCCGTAGTAAAGCAGAACGAGACCCAATAATACGCCAAGTAAATCAGCTAGAACTGCAAAAAATTTTGAAATCTTTTTAGGCAACATGTCCGTTAAGACGCTTAATCCTAAATGTGCGCCTCTTTTGAAGGCAATAGCAGCACCTAACAGGCTTAAAATCATTAGGCCTAAACGTGTTAGTTCTTCTACGAACGGCATGGACATTAAAAATATGTATCTGGCTACTACGTTTACGAAAGTTAAAAGAGTCATAATTAATAAAATAGCTGCACAAAAGTGGTCTTCTAGATTTTTTAATATATCTTTCATAAGCCAACATTCCTTTCTCCAAGGAACTAAGTCAAAATGAAAACTAAGTCCTGATTTTACCTGCGTTAAGAACTAAACTTAACGCAGGTAGTTTTGATGAGGTTAAAAGCTAATTACTTAATATCAAAAGCTTCACAAGCTTCCTTGCCGTAGATGCCCTTATATTTAGCAATCAGATCATTAATTGGTTTGCGGAACGCTTCAATATCAGCAGCAGTTAATTCATAGAATTCACAACCATTCTTATCTTTGCACTGTTGAATCAATTTAGATTCGTTGCTGACAACATCCTTGTTTTCTTTCAGACTGGCCTCTTTAATGCAGGCAATGATTAACTGCTGTGTTTCTGCGTTAAGTGCTTTAAACTTCTTAGTATTAGCCATGAAGGTAAAGGCTTCATAGGCATGTTTGCTGACAGTGAAGTATTTTTGTACTTCTTGGATGTTATTGGATACGCAGGTGCTAATACTGTTGTCGTGACCATCAATGGTACCCTGCTGTAAAGCGGTAAATACTTCAGACCAGGACATAGCTTGTGGACTAGCACCATAAGCAGAATAGAATGCACTAAAGAATTCACCACCAGGAATACGCATTTTTAAACCCTTTAAGTCATCCGGTTTCTTGATCAGTCTCTTGCTACAAGTCATTAACTTGAAGCCGTTGTGAACAGCACCAAGATAAGTTAACCCCTTTTTCTGCAGAACAGAATCGATATATTTGCCACCTTTGCCATAAAAGGCGTTTTCTGCAGCCTGATAATCTTTAAAAATCCAAGGCAGGGTGCTGACCATCAAATGGTTATCAACTTTTGAGATGATACTGGTAGAACGACAATCAATATCAACGGTACCGTTCAAAAGAAGTTCAATGCCTTTACCCTGATCTCCGGAAGCTAACTGATCATTATTGTAAACCTTAACCTGAACTGCACCACCAGAACGTTCTTTAACCATATCGGCAAACATCTTAGCTGCTATAGTATCATTGGCCTGGTCGGTACCGTTGCAACTTAATTTTAGTGTGACTTTGTTATATTTTCCCCCTGCTGCATTGGAACCGGATTTACCAGAATCCTTGCCACCGCAAGCACATAGCGATAACATCATAATTACTGACAACAATAACGCGACTAACTTTTTCATAAATTAACTCCTCCTTATTAATATATTATCCCAACAAGATTTTAGCTTGTTTAATGATATTTTTGACTGTAATACCGTTAATCTCCAACAATCGTTCGTAAGGTGCTGATTGGCCAAACTGGTCTTGCACCCCGATGCGTCTTAAAATACCTTTACCGCTTTCAGCCACGCATTCAGCTATAGCACTGCCTAATCCGTTGTAGATATTATGATCTTCAATGGAGATTATCCGGCCAATCTTCTTTATTACGTTTTGGACACTGTCATAGTCCAGTGGCTTAATAGTATGCATGTCTAAAACAGTAGCACTAATACCTTCCTTAAGAAGTTCGTCAGATGCTTCCAGGGCAAGGTGTACCGTATCGCCGGTGGCAATTAAGGCTATATCTGTTCCGTTACGGAGCTTTAGAGCCTTACCGATTACAAACTCTTGTTCCTCGTCATAAATAACCGGAACTGCGTCACGAGTAAATCTTAGATAGACAGGACCATCCAAGGTAGCTGCAGCCCGGACCAGTTTACGAGCTGCATGATAATCTGCCGGAACAACAATGGTCATATTGGGGAGAGTACGTAAAACACCGATATCTTCGATGCACTGATGACTGGCACCATCATTAGCAGGGGTTAAACCACCGTGAGAACAGGCAATCTTTACATTTAACCGTGGATAGCAAATTTCTTGACGAATCTGTTCAGCCATCCGCAAAGAACCGAAGACAGCATAGGTAACTACAAAGGGAATTTTACCAGTAGTAGCCAGACCTGCTGCTACATTCGCCGCATTCTGCTCTGCTATGCCGACCTCTAAATATTGTTCTGGGAGTGTTTGGGAAAACTTTCCCGTTTTGCAAGATTTGCCTATATCAGCATCAATCACATAAATATTTTTATTTTCCTTACCTACCTCAACGATTTCATCGCCAAATCCTTCCCGAGTAGCAATCTTTTTAATTGACTGTTCCATTTTAGGCTAGCTCCTTTCCTAATTGGCGCATAGCATCATTATACTGTTCGGTATTAGGAGCCTTTCCATGCCATTCTGCCCTGTTTTCCATAAAGTCCACGCCTTTTCCTTTAACAGTATGGGCATTGATAAATTTAGGCTTACCATTTTTAGCTGTACTGATTCTCTCAAAAGTAGCTAAAATCTGTTTCATGTCGTGACCGTTAATATCGTAGGTATCAAAACCGAAATCTTGTGCTTTCTTGGACAAGTCTATCTGTGGCATAACCTGATTGGTAGTTCCGTCCAGTTGTAAATTATTATTATCGGCAATCAGGATGTAGTTATCTAACTGATACTTGTTAGCGGTCATCATGGCTTCCCAGATTACTCCTTCGTCCATCTCGCCATCGCCTACCATGGTAAAAACGCGATATCCTTTGTGATCACGCTTGGCTGCTATAGCCATTCCCACTGCACAAGATGCGCCTTGTCCTAGGGAACCAGTAGAGATGTCAATACCAGGACACTTTTTCATATTTGGATGTCCCTGTAATAACGAACCTTCTTGCCTTAAAGTGTGTAATACTGCTTCAGGAAAATAGCCAAGTTTTCCCAGGGCGGCATATAAAATTGGGCAGGCATGACCTTTAGATAATACAAAACGATCACGGTCAGGCCATTGAGGATTCTTAGGGTCGAGTTTCAACTCACTAAAATATAAAGCGGTAACAATGTCAGCAGCAGAAAAAGCTCCGCCGGGATGACCGGATTTAGCTTCATATATCATCGTTAGTGCAACTTGTCGTAGTTGTTGTGCTTTTACAGATAAGTCGTGTATTCTTTTCTCTTCCATATTGACATAACATCTCCTTGGACTAAATACAAAGTTTTGATAATCACAACATCTTTTTAATTATTCAGTTAACTTGAAATATATTATTTCACTGCAGTGTCATCTTACTAATTAAAGTATAGGTTAACACTAGAACTTCGTCTAATACATGTTTTTTCAATTGTTATAGAATGAATCTATAACAATATATTTTAAAATTTGTAGCACTAAGGAACGTTTGAGATGGCTAATCGTGAACATATAACGAATAGTGGGTATATAAAAATGTCAAAATTCCAAACCAGCACTACAGCCAATTTAGAATCTTGACATTGGAATAATTTTCTATTTTATCGTAACTAAATTAGCTAAGCCCTCGCTGCTTTGCGGAAATACCTTTTTTAACAGAAAATCTTTCATTTCTAAGACGGTCGGCGATAAATCTCTATTTTTATGCCATCCTAAATAGATGATTCTTTTAAAATCTTTCTGTTTAACCTGTAGTTGGATAAATTTAACCGGCCAACCATAATTACCAGGAAAATGAGGAGTTACTGCTACGCCCATGCCCATGGCAACAAACTGCAAAGTAGCATGGGTTTCTTGAAATTCATATGCGATGTTAGGCTTTTTTCCTGCTGCAAGAAATAAGTTTTCTTCTAAAGCTCGTAAATTGCTACTCTTCCCTAGAACTACTAAAGGTTCATTAACAAAATCCTGTAATTCAACTTTTTTACGGTTTGCCAGATGATGGTTCTGGGCAACCGCCAAATAGAGATTTTGATAACAGACAGGCAACGCCTCTAATTCTTCGTTCTGATGGGCAAAAAAGCCTAAGTCAATTTCATCATCTAATAATTTTTTTACGATTGAACTAGAAAGTTCTTCAACAAAGGAGATAGAAATTTTTCTGTTAATTTCATCTTGCTTAAATTTTTGAATGAGTTCTGGAATAACACTATCAGAAATACTGCAAATATAGCCGAGGTTAATGATACTTTTATTTTCTCTTGCAATGGAAGCTAGCTTTTGCTTACTTTCTTCTAATGTAGTCAAAACTTTATCAACATAGGGAAGAAAGGCCAGACCATATTTGCTCAGTTTTACTTGGCGCTTGTCTCGAATAAATAATTGCACCTGAAATTCTTTTTCCAACTCGGAAATGCTGTAGCTCAGGCTAGGCTGTGAAATATGCAGACTTTGAGCAGCTTTAGTATAATTTAATAAAGTTGCTAAGGTTTTAAAATATTGTAATTGTAGTAACGTCATATTAAATCTCTACTATTCCTTTTCTGCTTAAGAATATACTTTTTTTAACTGTTTCATTGCTTCTACGTACTGTTCATGATTAGGAATCTTACTATGCCAGATACCATCGTTTTCCATAAAATTTACGCCTTTCCCCTTTACTGTATGGGCGTTAATAAATTTGGGTTTACCGTTTTGAGCCAAACGTATCTGAGAAAAAGTGTCAAGAATTTGCCCCATATCATTGCCGTTAATGTCATAAGTTTCAAAACCGAATGCCTGAGCTTTCATAGACAGATCGAGCTGAGGCATAACCGCCTTAACAGCGCCATCAGCCTGAAAACCATTATTATCTACAATCAAAATATAATTATCCAGTTGATATTTATTTGCGGTCATCATGGCTTCCCAAATGATACCTTCATCCATCTCACCATCGCCAACCATAGTAAATACACGATAATCTTTATGGTCGCGTTTACCGGCTAAAGCCATGCCTACAGCGCAAGAAGCTCCTTGTCCTAAAGACCCGGTGGAAATGTCAATACCGGGGCAGCGTTTCATGTCCGGGTGGCCTTGCAATAAAGAATTTTCCTGTCGTAAGGTATGGAGGTTTGCCTCAGGAAAGTATCCTCTTTGGCCTAAGGCGGCATATAAAATAGGGCAAACATGCCCCTTAGACATAACGAACCGATCTCTATCCGGCCATTGAGGCTGCGAAGGATTAATTTGTAATTCGTGAAAATACAACGCTGCTACTATGTCGGCTGCTGAGAAAGAACCACCAGGATGTCCAGCCTGGGCTTCATAAATCATAGTTAAGGCAATTTGCCTCAACTGTTGAGCAACAGTATTTAATTTAGAAATAACTATATCTTTGTCCACTTATATATTCTCCTTACCATAATATTTTAACATAATTGGCCATTATTGCAATCAATTGCTCGATTAAATTTGACAAGATTAATCTGATATAAAATAATAAATGCGCTAATAAAGGGTAATTGAATTTAAACTAGTGTCTTTTCCTGCCTTTCCTCCCATTTGTGTCGGATTGTCCTACCATTTTGTCCTTTTTTGTGATTGTGAAGAAATAAGCTCTCCCCTATAATTAAAACATAAATCCTGGAGTGCTAATTTACAAGCGGCCGCTTTTTAATTTAGCCAACGATGCGGAACTAGTCCAATTTAAATTATTTGAATTATTTAATAATTATCGCAGAAGGAGATGTGAGTAATGAAATTTAAAGGCATTTTAGCTACCACGATGATAGGTTTAACGGTTTTAGCGGCAGGCTGTGGCGGCGGCAGTACCGATAAAAAGGCGGATTCCGGCAGCAGCTCGGAGCAGCAGTTTAAGGGCAAAAAACTGGTTATGTATGTTTCTTTCCATGAAGATACGGCTAAAGGCTTAGCCGAACTCTTTAAAAAGAAGACGGGGGCCGAGGTCAGCTTTATCAGACTGCCTACCGGTGAAGCGGTAGCGCGTCTGACCGCTGAGAAATCTGCGCCCAAGGCTAATGTCTGGCTGGGAGGAACCTCCGATGCTCATGCCAAGATGAAGACGGACGGCATTACGGAAGCATATGCCTCTAAGAATGACAGTCTGATTCCGGCCCAGTACCGGGATAAGGATAATTACTGGCATGGCCTGTATCTGGAGACCCTGGCCATCGGCTATAATCCGGAGCGGTTCAAGAAGGAGTTTGAGCCCAAAGGGATTAAACCGCCCGCATCTTTGGAAGATTTGCTGAATCCGGCCTTTAAGGGCGAGATCATAACTCCGGACCCACGTAAATCCGGCACCGGCTTTACGTTCTTGAGCAGCGTGATACAGGCTCAGGGTGAGGCCAAGGCCTGGGAATACTTAAAACAGTTTAAAGGTCAGGTGGCCCAGTTTACGCCTTCCGGTTTTACTCCGGCTCAGAAATGCGGCGCCGGCGAGTACCTGATCACGGTTAACTTTATTTCCGATCAGTCTCTGGTCAGTCGTTCTAACAAGATTGTCAGCACGGTTTATAAAGATGCCGGCTGGAGCGTGGTACCTGTTTCCAAGTTGAAGAACAAAGATAATGATGACGTGGCCAAGGCCTTTATCGATTTTTGTCTGACCAAGGAAGCGGGAGAAATAATCTCCAAGACGACCAATGCGATTGCCTGTAATCCGGAGGTTACAGCTCCTGCCGGCATGAAGGCTTTGAAGGATCTGCCTTTGTTCAAGAATTATGACTTTGAAAAAGCCGGCGAGATTAAGGCCCAGTTATGTGATAAGTTCTTCGGCCTCTAAGATGCAGTCAGTAAATTTAAGGCTTAGGTAATGTTTGGTTTAGCCCAGAATACTTTTACTTTGACTATCCTTATCCCGGCACTAAGCCGGGACAAGGATAGCCTTGTTAATATTGCGGCCGCGGTAGGCGCAACGGGCGCTTTGGCACCGGCGATGCAGCTGCGGCGGTATTGAAGGAGTTTACACATGAAGAAAGATATTGATCACGAACAGACCGGTTGGCGTACGGAAATGAAAATATTGCTCCGGGAACCGCCGCTGCTGTTTAGTATTTTAGCGGTTTTCGCCTTGTTCGGCTTTTTCATTATTTATCCGTTTTTTAAACTGCTGCTGGTGCCTACTGCGGCTGACTGGCTGCGGGCTGTAACCGGTAAAGAGTTTATCCAGGCCTTTACCAATACCTTGGTTTCTTCTCTGGCGGCGACGACTTCCGCCATCGTCATAGGTTTTATTTTTGCTTATGCGATTAATTACACGGACATGCCTGGCAAGCGGTTCTTTCAGATTGTAGCACTGCTGCCGACCATGGCTCCCTCCGTGGTCTCCGGCCTGGCTTTTATCATGCTGTTTGGCCGGCGGGGGTTTATTACCTGGAACCTCTTGCATCTGAAAGTAGATTTATACGGTCCCTTGGGCTTGTGGGTGGTACAGACCATTGCATTTTTCCCGCTGGCCTACATTACGATTTCCGGAGTACTGAAATGTATCAGTCCTAACCTGGAGCTGGCGGCTCAGAACCTGGGCGCCAGAGGCTGGTACCTGTTCCGCACCGTTACCTTAAAGCTGGCTACCCCTGGTATCGCCAGCGCCTTTTTGCTGGTGGCCATCAACAGCCTGGCGGATTTCGGCAATCCCATGCTGGTCGGCGGCAATTATCATGTCTTGGCTACTGAAGCTTACTCACAGGTGGTAGGTTCATGGGATTTACCCATGGGCGCAACTTTATCCGTTTTTCTGGTTATTCCAACCATTCTGGTTTTCTTTTTGCAGCGTTATTATCTGGAAAAGAATTCCTACGTGACGGTAACCGGTAAACCGGTAGCCGGCCTGGTCCGGGTTACCTGCGGCAGGGCGGCCACCTGGTGCTTTTTTACCTTCTGTCTGTTGGTATGCAGTGCCATTCTTTTGATTATGGGCGTGGTCTGCCTGTTTGCCTTTACCGAGGCCTTTGGCTCCGACTATAGTTTTACTCTGAAACACTTCATCGAAGGCGTGCTGCAGGGCGGAGTCATGAAGAACAGCTGGATTGCGGCGATGTCCACCGCGGCCATTACGACGGTTTTTGGTATCGCCCTGGCATTTTTGACTATCCGCAAGCGTTTTCCGGGCCGGGTCCTGATGGATTTCCTGGCCATGCTGCCGGTTTCTTTGCCCGGTACCTTCATCGGTCTGTCTCTCATCATGGCTTTTAATACCGAGCTGTTTTCCCTGACCGGTACTTTGTACATCATCATCATAGGCATGACCTTGAGACAGCTGCCGGTAGGTTACCGCCAGGCGGTAGCCGGTTTAAAACAGATTGATAAATCCCTGGAACAGGCTTCTACCAACCTGGGGGCCACCAGTTTCGGCACCTTTAGGCGCATCGTGCTGCCCATGCTGAAAAACGCCCTTTCGGTCAGTCTGGTCTATTCTTTTATGAAGGCTATGAATACCCTTAGTACCGTTATTTTCCTGGTTTCCCCGGAGTGGAACCTGGCTTCCGTTAACATCATGAGCCTGTCTGATCACGGTTTCCTGGCCACGGCCAGCGCAACGGCGGTAGGCATGGTACTGACAATCTTTATTACCTTCGGGGTAGTGAAGCTGGTTATGAGGGACCAGATCAATATTTTTGACTTGTAATTAATTGGAGATGAAATATCTGCCGCCAGCGGCAGATGGCAGAGGAGTGGTGAGCGTGTCCGAGCAAGAATATGTATTACAACTTAAGGATATTAACAAGTATTTTGGTAAAAATCATGTTATTCACGATGTAGAGTTAAATATTCCCAAAGGTTCCTTTGTAACCTTTCTGGGTCCGTCCGGCTGCGGTAAAACAACTTTATTAAGGATGATTGCCGGGTTTTATGAACCGGATGAAGGTTCAATCCTGCTCAATGGCAGGAGGATTGACCGGATTCCCCCATATGCGCGCAATACGGCCATGGTGTTCCAGGAGTATGCCCTGTTTCCCCACATGAATGTTTATGACAACGTGGCTTACGGGCTGAACGTTAAAAAGATGCCTAAGGATCAGGTGGCTGCCCGGGTGGAGGATGCTCTGGGCCTGATGCAGCTTAAAGGGATGGAGACGCGTTTCCCTAACCAGCTTTCCGGCGGCCAGCAGCAAAGGGTGGCGGTGGCCCGGGCCCTGGTGATGAATCCGGAGGCCCTGCTTTTGGACGAACCTTTGTCCAACCTGGATGCCAAGTTGCGGGAAACCGTGCGGGTAGAGCTCAGGCAGATTCAGCAGAAGATGGGCCTGACTACTATTTACGTGACTCATGATCAGTCCGAGGCTCTGTCCATGTCGGATTTGGTCGTGGTGATGCGGGGCGGGGTGATTCATCAGACTGGTACGCCTCTGGAAATTTATTTTGAGCCCAAGACGCCTTTTGTGGCTGATTTTATCGGAACTACCAATTTGTTGAGGACCAAAGGCTGTGCGGGTAAGCAGGTCCTTTACGGGGATATAGTTATTAAATCCCAGTTGGAGACGGATGCCAGTAAAGAGTACTCGGTCAGCGTGCGGCCGGAATGCCTGCATCTGGCTAAAGCAGCCGTAGCCGGTATGGTTAATGTGAAGGGCGTGATTCAGGAAAAGATGTTCCTGGGCGAGAAGGTACGCTATTTTGTCCGGGATATTTACGATAAGCTCTGGATCGTGGATATCTTCGATCCCGGCAAGGTCATTCTGGACGGAGAGGTTTACATCTACTTCCCTGATGCCAAGGCCTGGGTCATTGAGGGTATTGATGAGAAGATGCAGTAGCTTTTAACTAAAGGTTTTAGCCAACAATAAAAATCAGCCCCAGGCGGCAGGCTCCGGTGAGACCGGTATCCAAACCGCTTGGGGCTGATATCTTATTAGACTAATCTTTACAGGTTCTTACAGGGCACTGAATTTTTCCAGTAATTCCTTTTTCATTTCTCCGGCCTTTTTAACATCAAACTTTTTATTTAAGGGCATGTTCTTCAATAAAGGAACATCTGCCGGCGGCTGAACGTCAGGATTACAGCTGATGGCACTGGTGGTCTTGGAGATAATCTCTCCGGCTTCCTTGGTCAGGCAGAAGTCAAAGAAGGCATTGACCAGGGCATCGTCCGAGTTCTTGTTTTTAATCTTGCTCATGGCGCAGCAGGTCCAGCCGGCGTTGGGGTAAACCGTGCTGCGGAGTTTTTTGCCCTGGCTGGATACCAGGGTCTGGTCTTCCAGGAAGTTGAGACAGATCAGGTACTCACCGGCGCCTGCTTTCTGGGCGGGCGTAAAGCCGGAAGGCGTATACTGCGCTACATTCGTCTTTAAATTTTTCAAATAAGCAAACGCTGCATCTTCGCCCATAGCTTGTACCAGGGAGGCTACAAAGGTATAACCGGTGCCGGATTTTTTGGGGTCCGGGGTGATGATCTCGCCTTTAAAGGCCGGATTCAGTAAATCTTCTAACTTGGTCGGCATAGGTACCTTGCCTTTAAATTCCTTGTCATAACGGTCCTGGTTAACGCCGATGGCCAGGGCCTCGATATAAACACCGGCCCAGAACGCATCTCTATCTCTGAAGTCAGTTGGGATAAGTTTTAAGTTCGGGGATTCGTATTTTTCCGTAATACCTTTACTTTTTACCAGTTCGTGGGCATCGGAAGGGCCGCCAATCCAAATGGAAGCCTTGGGGTTGTCTTTTTCGGCGGTGAGCCGGGCTACCGCTTCGCCGGTCGGCAGTCTGATAAAGCTTACTTCGGCTCCGGTCTTTTTCTTAAAGAGTTCGGCCAGACCCTTAGCGGTATCTTCGTGGAAGGAAACATACATGACCAGTTTTTTTCCTTTGAACTGCTGGGCTGGGTCCGAGGCTGCTTTTTTGTCGCTGCTGCCTCCGCCGCAGCCGGCTGCCAGCAGGGTTAAACCCATCATCGTGGTGGCTAGTAGACTTTTGAATTTCATTGCGTAACATCTCCTTGTTAAATAATTGTAAAAAAATTCCAATAATTTACGTTAATCCTGGACCTAAATAATGCTAAAATATAAATGGCCGCTTAAAATTAGCATCTTTAGGATTTATACTTCCATTATATTTAAGGCCAGACTTCTTCACAATAATAAGAAAGAACAAAATAGTAGGACAATCCGACACTAAAGGGAAATATAAGTATAATGGCGAAATATACAATAAATTACCAATCTAATTACCGCATAAATTTCAGGATAAGTCAAGTCAGGAACTGTTAATGGCTGCCAGGCAGAGGTGAGGTTGGGCAGACAAATTGTACAGGTAAAGAGCGGTTAGATCTGGCAGAAAATTTGTATCGGATAAGACGAGGTAGCGGAGAGGCCGGGAGGATAATTTGCACCGGATGAAGAGGGCAGGTGGGATGACCTTATGAAGCTTAAGCTAAGTAAATTTTATCTTTTCAGCCTGCTGTTTGCCTGTCTAAGCTTATGCGCCGGGTGCGGCGTAGGCAGGGAGCAAGCGGCGGGTGCTGTTAAGGCTGAGCCTAAAAAAAGCCTGGTGATTTATAACTGCAATGCGGAGGATTGGACGGCGCCGGTTATTAAAGAATTTCAGGAAGAGACCGGCATTGCAGTAACCGTCGTGGCAGGCGGTACCGGCGAACTGGCCGCCAGGGTGAAAAAGGAAAAGGCGCAGCCTGGCGGGGATGTGCTTTGGGGCGGTGCAGGCAGTATGTATGTCTCCCTGCGGGATTACCTGGAGCCTTATGACAGTAAGGAGCAGGCTTCTTTAATGGACGCTTTCCGGGTTCAGGGGAACGCCTATTATAATTACGTGGCTGACCCTTACGTCATTTCTTATAATACCAACAGAGTAGGGACGACTGAGGCTCCATCCGGGTGGCAGGATTTGCTGAACCTGCGCTGGCAGGGGCAGATTGCCCTGGCCGACCCGGCTAAATCAGGCGCGACCTACGGGGCCCTTTGGAGCATATGGGAAAATACCGGTAAAAATGCAAGGGTGATAGACCGCCTGATACGCAATCTTGACCACAAGATAATCAGTAATCCGGCGGCTCAGATTAAAGCTTTATCGGACGGAGGATATGATCTGACCGTTACCCGCGAGGCCCTGGTCTTAAAATATCTACAAAGCGGCGCGCCTGTCCGGGTGGTTTATCCCCGGGAGGGCACCTGTATCAGTACGGAAGGCATAGGCGTGCTCAAAGGATGCCGGCAGCCGGAAAATGCCAGGAGGTTTGTGGACTTTATCCTGAGCCGTAAAGTTCAGGGTATCCTGCCGGGGTATTACCGGCGCTCGGTACGGCAAGATGTAGCCGCCGGTGCGGATATGCTGCCGTTGGCTAAGTTTACGTACCGGACCTTGGATTTTGAACAGGCGCAGGCCGATAAGGAGAAGCTTTTGCAGCAATGGCGGGAGAACATGGCCGATTAGGCTGAGCAGGTGGCAGGGTATGCTGAAATATTTAAAGTCATATAAAATACAGATTCTGTTATATATCATGGCGGCCGGCATTTTTACCATGCTGCTGGTGGCGGCCGGCATGTTGTATTTTACTAATTATTTCATCAACGAAACGGTACACGAGATGGCCTGGCAGAATTCGGAAAAATTAATGGTGAACCTGGATAATACGGTACTGACCTACCAGAATATCCTGTTTGAACTGGCCAACGACCAGGCCGTGCAGAATCTGGTCGTCAGCAAGGACGGACCGGGTGATGTCTATTCCAAGATGTACCTGATGTCCAGCGGCTTTGAAAATGATGTGCAGTTTAGTATCCTGGCGGCTGACGGGACCATGCGGGTCAGCGTAGGCCGGCATGGTAATATTCGCCAGGAAAAGACCAGCCTGGAATGGGGTATCCTGCGTAAGGTTGCCCAAACCAGGGACGATGTGATTATGTCCGAGGATAAGAACAGCTATAGCGGGGCCTCCGGGGTGATTTTTACCCTGGCGCACCCTATTATCAAAAACGAGCGGCTGATCGGTTTTGTGCTGGCCGATGTTTACCGGTCGGCCTTAATCCGCCTGGTGCACGGCGTTCCTGACTTTAACTTAAAAAATATCCTCGTGACCGACCGCTATAATTACGTGGTCTATAATAACATTTACGGCGGGGACGAAGGGTTTCACCGGAAGGGTTATGTGGAGCAGTGTCTGGGCGAAAGCGGTAATTTCTCCTTGCAAAACGAGCAAAATGAGCGGGTCTTCTACAACCGTTCCCCGGTTACAGGGTTTTGTATCGTGGAGCTGGTGGCGCCGGATACTACCTATTTTTCGATGTTAAAAAATGCGCTGGTGCTGGCGCTGCTTCTGGCCATCATCTTACTGGCTCTGTTTGTTCCCAGCATGACCAGAAGCCTGTGGCAGCCTATCGGTACCTTGTCCGAGGCTATGAAGAGCGTCCGGCATAATGACTTTACGGTGCGGGTGCAGCTGGAAAGAAGCGATGAGATTGGGGAGCTGGCTCATACCTTTAATCGCATGGTGCAGCATATTCAGGACCTGATTCATAATATTGAAGAAAAGAATAAGACCCTGCGCATTGCTCAGGTAAAATACCTGTATGCCCAGATTAAACCGCATTTCATTTACAATACTCTGGATTTGATTAAATGGAGCGCCAAGCTGAACGATATGGATTCGGTGGTGGATTTGACCGTGAACCTGGGCAAGCTTTTGCGCAAGACAATCTCCGGGGTGGGGGAATATTCCCGGGTTCAGGACGAACTGGAGCTGATCCAGGCCTACCTTAACATTCAGCAGCGGCACTTGGAACATAGGCTGGATGTGGAGCTTAAGGTGGAGGCGGGCATAATGAGCTACTATCTGCCCAAGCTGATCCTGCAGCCAATCGTGGAAAATGCCCTTAATCACGGGCTGGATAATAAAAAAAAGGATGGGCGGCTCACCATTACCGGGCAGCTGGATGATCAATACTTAAGATTCGTGGTGGAAGACAACGGCTGCGGCATGGAACCGGAGAAGCTTAAGGAGCTGCTGCAAATCAAAGAGATTAGTATTAATGATTCTCACGTAGGCATCAATAACGTAAATCTGCGGGCTAAGCTGAACGGCGATAACAACTGCGGCGTCTTTGTGGAGAGCAGGCTGGGAAGCGGCACGCGGGTGACCGTGGTGGTGCAGGCCTTAAAGGAGGCGCCGGAGGTATGATTAAGGTAGTAGTCGTAGACGATGAGGTACTGCTGCGTAAGGGACTGATCTCCACTACGCCCTGGTCCAGCTTGGACTGCGAGGTGGTGGGAGAGGCTTCGGACGCGGATGAAGGCGAGGAGGTCATTAAGAACCTGCAGCCGGATATTGTGATCATGGATATCAAGATGCCGGGCCGCACCGGGCTGGAGCTGATCAAGAGCATAAAGAGCGAGGCCGGGTGCGAGTTTATTATCCTGTCCGGCTACGGCGAATTTTCTTATGCCCAGAAGGCCATTGACCTGGGGGTCAACTCCTATTTGCTTAAACCTGTAGGGGATGAGGAGCTGTTGGAGGCTATCCGGAAAACGGTGGCCCTGGTAAAGGAAAAGGCTTTTTATAAAAAAGTTAAACTGGAATATGATAAGCAGCGGCCGGTGGAAAATATGTTCACGGCCGCCGGGGAAGGCGGTAACAGCGAAAAATATCTGCAAAAAGCCTTGCAGTATATTAAGGAGCATTGCGGCCAGGCGGATTTGGTCATTAAAGATGTGGCCGACCATCTGCAGATTTCTTCTTCGTATCTGTGGAAACTTTTTGGCAAGAAGACCACCTATTCTTTCAATGAATATCTGACCTTATGCCGGATTAAGAAGGCCATTACCCTGTTAAGCGATGAGCATATGAAGGTGTATGAGATTGCGGAAGCCTGCGGCTATAGGGATATTCATTATTTTAGCTCGGTGTTTAAAAAAATAATCGGCATGACCCCGACGGAGTACCGGGAATTGAAGTTATGAGTGGCAGATTGATTAACGTAGCAGCTGCGGCTGCTGCGTTTTTTTGTTGTAAACCAGGCCCCACTGATTACGTTAAGTTTGCGGGGCTAAGTATATAAAATGATTATTAGACAATAAAATTATTACGCGGTATAATTAAATGAATATATAAAACCAGACAAAGATAGTACACTAATGTCGCTAGCAGGGATATATTGTGGATATAAATAATAGAGGCCAACAGTATAAGTCGAGGCGGAAAAAGCTATTCGTCTGACTCTTAATGTGGTGGAGGAGGATGCTTTATGAAGTACATCCGGCAGTTTCATAGACAACAAACTCAAAAATCCAACAAGGTTATGCTTAAAGAGAGAGAGGGAGCTTTGGCTCCGCAGATCCTGGCCAGCCTGGCTGCCATGTGCTGCGTATTTACCCCTTTGACTGCCTCAGCGACAGATCTTACCAGGACGGACGGCGGCGTGACCAAAACAAGTACCAGTGGTACTGCTATTACGGCTGATGTTTATGCCGGCAGGCTGATGGCGTCTAACAAAAATGTAGCTGTTAATAAGTTTGCCAAGTTTGATGTCAGCAAGGGTGATACAGTCAACCTGCATTACGGCCTTGATAATAATTCTAATACGGTAACATCCTTGGTGAATTTTGTCAATGACCGCATAAATATTAATGGTGAGGTTAAGACGGTTCAACATATGGATAAGGAGTACGATGGATATGGAACCTTGTATTTCTTAAGTAAGGATGGCATGACGGTCGGGAAAGATGGTGTTATTAACGCTGGTATTTTGATAGCAGCTACCCCTAGTGATAGTAATTGGAACAATTTAATCAATAATGATAACGCTTTGAAAAATATGATGGATAATTATGTCTCTTTAACGCAAGATGTAGATAATAAAATTTTCCCCTTGAATAAATCAGGCAGTATCGTGGTGGAAAATGATGATAGTTTACACACTATGCTGGATTTCGAATTTGCACCTACGGTAGATATTCAAGGTAATAATAATATAGTAAGAACCGATGGCGGCTTGCAACTGCGCTTAAACTTGGGCGGTCAAAAATACACCGAACTCTTCGCCGGCAGGATTTATAAAAATGCTGCTACCGCCGTAAATACTTTTTCTAAGTTTAAGGTCAATCCTAACGATGTAGTCGATATGTATTTACGGACTATGGTTGATGGGGACGATGGCATCTACAATTTGGTCAATCTGGTGGATGATAAGATTGATATTAACGGCGTCGTCAACCTGGTCAAAGATAATGCCAACCTGTTCTTTCTCAGTTCTAACGGTCTGGTGGTAGGCGCAGATGGTGTGATTAACGCCGGGGCTTTTTACGGATTGATACCGACAAAAAGTGCTTACGATAGCCTAAAGAGTGGCGGCGAACGAGAATTAAAGGAGCTGACTCTCCGTCCGGAAAAGGTGGAAATCAATCCTACCGGCGATATCACGGTGAATGGCGAGATTAACACCACGGCCGGTGTCATGCTCCGGGCCGGACATAATATTACCCTGGGTTCGGATCAAGGGGAGAACAAAGGCGCGTATTCACCTAGTTTAAAGTCTACCGGTGCTTTTGAAAAAATTGTGAAATTGAGCGATGACCAGAAAAAATACGTGGAAGATAAAAAAATGGAGGCACTGCGCAAAAACCTGAATGGGGATATCGTGCTGGAGGCAGCCACTAGTAACCATAATAACCGGACTGACGGTGAATCCGGCGAGGAGGCGTCTATCGTTCAGCATGGTACCATTGAGGCCGGCGGCAATGTGAATCTTCAGGCTAAAGCCATTGGCGACAAACTTTCGTTTGTGCCCTATTACCATAAGGAGTCCACGACGGCTAATATTGATATTTACGGCAAGATTACCGGTCAAACAATAACGGGCAATGCCGAGGCTAAGAATGATAATGCCGGCGGGGCCTGGACGTCTACGGCCAAGGCGGCTGAACAAATGGCGCTTAATGCGCTTTTATCAAGCGGTACCGCCGGGATTTCACAGTTGGCAGGACATAAGATTATTCCGGTGGAAGCTGATGCTATGGTGGCTATAGAAAAAAGCAGCGCCTCGGTGGCGGTGCATAAAGATGCTGACCTGAACGCTACGGGTGGTGTTAAATCTCTTGAAGTTGTAAAAGTTATAGATAATGGAAGTTTGGGTGGGAAAATCACTCCAACCGGTGAATTTCAGGATATACGGCAAAATAGCTTGAACCTAACGGCTACCAGCACTTTGAAGTATAGCGGGAGTGCCAAGCCTTATGAATCTCTCGGCTCGAAGGATAGCTCCAAGGTTGCCAGCATTGGCGTAAACTATCTGAAAAGTGAGAATTCGTCTGCGGTCACAGTGGATGGGAAATTAAGCACGGTGGGCGATACTAACCTTAAGGCGGTAGCCGATTCGAATATTAATGCTTCGACTTCCATTTCCTCGAATCCGGTTGCGATTAAAGCCGGGACGGGACAGAGCGCAGCCCTCAGTGTAACTTGGGTAGATGCTTCTAACCGGGCCCGTACTTCTATCGGGGCGAACGCCGATTTAAAGAATTTGACCGGCAGCGTCACCGCAGCGGCCAAAGCCGTTAATAGCATAAAAACTTCGGCTTCCGCCAGCAGCAACAAGGAGGGTTCTTTGGCCTTAGCCGTCAACAGGACGGTTTATAACAGCAGCAGCAACGTGGACGTGGCAGCTGGTATAGATAATACTGGCAGCAAGAGCTATGGAGCTGCCGGTATCTTGTTGAAAAGTGAAAATATTACCAGCAAAAATTCGTTTGAGACATCTTCGAAGGCTGGGCAGATGAATCCTAAAGTTAAGTCTGAGTTAGATGAACTAATAGTGGGCAAAAAGGGATCCGGCAGTATATTGGAATGGTTTTCCGGTACTACAGTTGGGAAATGGCTGGGCGGCAGTAAATTATTGGAGGCGGTTAATCCTTCCAATTTTAATCTTATGGATTCTTTTAATGGCGCCCTGTCGGTAGGCCTTTTGACCGAAAAGAATACCTCCGGGATACATGTGGGCGACGTGGGCTTGAAAACCGGCGGTGATTTAACGATGCTCTCAAATACAAAAATGGAGAACATCGGGGTTCACGTAGATAGCGCAGCTCTTAACAAGCAGACCCTGTCGTCAATAGAAAAAATTAAGAAAGAACAAGGAATCGACATTCCCGAGAGCAAGGTTAAGTTTGCCGGCAGTCTGTCTATTTTACTGGCGGATGTGACGAACGACAGTAAAACGGTGATTGACAGCAGTGACAGCGGTAAACCTGATGATAATAAGGCCATAAAGGGTGACAATGTCGAAATTAAGGCGGTTACCGAACTGCCGGATAGCTTGTGGAGCGCTGCTAAAGAATATTGGGGTAAATATCTAAAAGAGCCGTCCGCGAGCGGTTTTATCCCCTATGTTAATACCTCTGACTTTTACAAATATGCGGGCCTCCTTGAAGGCAAGTTTTTGTCCCAGACCAACTTTGCTAACTTTACAGTCAGAGCGCTGACCGATCAGGGTGCCGGCGGTAAGGCTATTAATTCTTCCACGGGAGCCTCCGGGATGATTAATGTTAATACGGTGAACAGTAACAGTAACGTTCTGATAGGAAGCGGCCGGATCATCAACGCTCAAAATTTGCTGAAAACCGAAGCAAAAAATACGGGGACGTTGACCAGCATTAATGGCAATCTGGACGATAAATTAGGCGTTGGCATCAGTCAAGGTTCCCTTATGGGGGGCAGCTATAATCAACAAACCATCAATGGCAACAGCACGACCCTGGTAGGGCAGGATAGCAAGCTTAATGGACAGAATGTGGATGTTCTGGCTAACAATAAACTGGCGGGGGTAGGTCTGGCCCTGGGTGCCGGCCTGGGGAGTGGAAAACTTAACCTGACCGGCATGGTGAGCAATATGCGTGGCACGCAGACCGCTATTGCCGCCGTGGATAAAAGCGTCTTAATCAACCAGGAAGATACCGGGGATGCTGCAAAAAATAAAGAGGTTAATATTAAGGCGGAAAACAGCCAGGAAATCATTAATGTGGCTGGTACCGCTTCTGTAAGTTCCAGTGGGAATAGCGGCGCTAACATAGGGGCTGGCGTGGCTATTAATGAATTTAATATTAACACTGTTTCCGGCGTCATGGATCTTTCCAGTCACGGTGCGGAGCAAGAAAAAGACGAAGCTCATGTTACGCTTGATACGGATGCTTATAATAAAGCCAGTGATTTTGAAAAGTCCGCTATGGATTTTGTGGTGAAGATTAAGAACCAGGAGATTGACGCTAGAAATAAGAAGCTCGCGGCTCAGAGAAAAGTTGCTAAAGCGACTAAAGAGTTGATAAAGGAAACGATTAAGCAAACAGGAGAAAATCAGGATAAGTTGTTTGGTAGTACGACCAGTACGAATAGCGGCAAAATTACTGGCGGGGTTATTAATATCAATGGCGTGAACACGGGCACCATCCTGGGTATTGGCGCTGCGGGTGCTGCTAGTGACAGCGGTGGAGCAAACGAGGCGTATACCAAATATGATGGGGTAAAAGGTTCTTTAATAGGTTTGTTTGATGGAAAAATCTTAAATAATATGGATAAATATGGGGCTAAGACCATCAAATATGGGGCTAAAGCCATCAAAAATTTATTCCATAAGAAGAATGCGCAGGAGATAGCAGCGGAAAAGGCTGAAGAAGCCAAGAAGGCGGATGAAGAAGCCAAGAAGGCGGATGAAGAAGCCAAGAAGGCGGCTGAAGAAGCCAAGAAAAAAGATGAAGAAGCCAAGAAGGCGGCTGGAGAAGCAAATAAGGAGGCTAAAGAGCAGTCTGGCAGCGGCTGGAACTTTACCCTGGCCGGCAGCGGTGTTTATAATGGATTAGAAGAAAATACGGTAACCCTGGTAGACGACACCACGATTGACGCCAAAGATGGTAAACTGGCTGTTGGCGCCAAAGAAGATACCGTTAATCGTGCCATCGCCGGGGCTGCTTCACTCAGTATGTTCGGTTCGACGCATAATTCTAGTGAAACGGATGTCGGTATCGCTGGCGCCGCCGCGGTTAACAATAATGATCATCAGGTAGTTTCTTACCTGCGCAATACCAATATCAGTAATGCGCAAGAGGTTAAACAAACTGCTGAAAATAAGGGTGAGGATCTGGCCTTAGCCCTGGGGGCCGGGATTGCTAACAACGGCAGTAAGGAGGGTTCTACCTTCGAGTTGACCGGGTCTGTGGCGCTTAATATGGGGTCCAGGAATACGTCTGCCGTCATCAGCGGAACACGCACTCTCTTTGACTCGTCTGAGATTAGCAATGTGAAAGATCTTAAGGTCAATGCCACGGATGATTCCATGGCGCTGGCGGCGGCGGCGGGCTTTTCTTACAGTAACGGGTATTCTTTTGACGGCATGGTGGCTTATAACGATTATGGTGGAAATTCGGATAAGCCTCATCAGGTGGAAGCTTTGGTGCAGGGGATGGATATTGCCGCTGATAACTTAAGCGTTAAGGCGAAGGATAATGCTCGTGTTTACACCCTGGCTGCCGGCGCCTCTATGTCCACAGGGTCGTTGGCTGCCTCCGGTTCGGCAGGTGCGGCGCTGATTGATAAGAAGGTCTACGGCGGACTGGAAGAAACCAATGTGTATGATCATGCTGGTAAGTTTAAGGATTATTATTATGGTAAGGTGAAGGATGGCACCGGGTCTAAGCTTGACGTGGGGGCGGTCAATAATGCCTCCGTATTAACACTGGCCGGTGAAGCCGCGTTTACCTGGTCCAGCTCTGGAAATCAGGCGGCCGGGGTTAATGCTAACGCAGGCGGCGGTAATGCCCAGGACCAGCAAAAAGATAACGATGACAATGCTAAGGACCAGCAAAAAGATAACGCTGGCAATGCTCAAGGACAGCAAAATGTTGACCAGGGAAAGGCAAATGAAAAAAGCGGTTTAAGTTCTAAAACACTGGTTACAGGTCCGTATGATCTGTTTAACAGTATAATAAAATGGAGTAAACAGAAACATGAAAAAAAGGTGGAAGAACAAAAAAAGGCTGCCAAGGCCGATGAATCGAAAACCAGCGGCATAGGTGTGGGTCTGGGAGTAAGCTTTAACAGCATAGCGGAAGATACAACGGCATCTGTTACCGGCGGTAATCAAAACGTTACCGATGCGCTGGTCAAGGCCCAGGCCAATCCGGATATTGTCGGGGTCGGAGTAGGTATAGCTGCCGCTGGTGGAGGTTCCGGGGTAGGTTCATTAAACTATAACAAGGTTGCCAATAACGTAAATGCCAATATCACTGACGCAAGACTAACCGCTCAGGGAAGCGTGGGCGTCGTTGCTCAAACGGATGACCAGCTGCTGAATGTGGCCGGCGTGGCCGCCTTAAGCAAGAAGGGTTCTGCTGGTTTAAGCATAGGCATTAACCGGATTGACGGGACTACGGCGGCGGTGGTAAAAGGCAGTAAAATTACGGCTTATGGTAAAACTAAGGATGGTATCGCTGTCAGCGAAGCTGATAGTAATAAACTAATCAAGGAAGTAAAACTTAATCCGCTTCATGGCAACAGCGACTTGAAAAAGGGTCGTAAGGATCGTACTTACACCGGACTGGTGGTGGAGAGCACGGCCACCCATGATTTGAGCTCCATGATGGCTACTTTGGCTGCTGGCTATAAGGGTTCCGGCAGTGGTACGCTTAATATTAACGATGTTCGCGGAGCCACTACGGCAACGGTGGAAGACAGTAGATTAAATAAAGATATAGATTTGAATCAGCAGGAGAATAAGAACGCTAATGTTGCAGTCAGGTCCGAAGACTATACTAATAATAAAGGTATAACCGGAGGAGCTAGCGGCGGCGGCAGTGCGGCGATAGGCCTGACCGGGGAGTGGAGTACGGTCTCCCGCACGGTAGGGGCAGAGGTGAAGGGCGAGTCGTCCGGAATAGATAAAGATCATCCAGGACAGAAGGCGGAAGATGATGTCCGGGCGCAGGACTTTAAAGTGCAGGCAGTGTCTGAACAGGGCATGTCCAGCGCAGATGTGGCGGCGGCGGTTCAAGCTTCCGGTAGTGGCGGAGGAGCTGCCTTGACGGGCAGCGGTATCTGGAATAAACTGGCCAGCTCTACCAGCGCCAAGGTAGACGGGGTTCAGGTAAAGTACGCCCGGGAAGCGGATATCAGCGCCAAACATGAAGGTTATATCAATACCGGCAGTGTAAGCGCAGCCATCAGCGCCGGCGTGGGCGGCGGCAGCGTTGGAGCCGGCTTTGTCTACGGCAGCAACCAGGAACAGTCCCGGACCAATGCTGATGTTAACAATAGTAACATCACAGCTGCCAGCAAGAGCGGTTCTGCATTGAACGTAACGGCTGACAGCAAGAGCGAACTGCGCCAAAATCTGCTGGCCGTGGGGGTAGCGGCAAACTTTGACCCGTACAGCCCGGGAATCGCTATCAGCGGCAGCATGGGCTGGAACGATTTACAGGCTCTGACTTCGGTCAACGTGGCGGATAGTACGCTGGCGGCGGACAAGATTGACATTTTGTCCCGGCAGGACAGCAAGGGTATTTCTTTAATCGGAGGCGTGGCTGGCGGCAGCTGGGTCGGCGTTGGCGCCAGCATCAGCAAGACTGATTTTACGGATAAGGTGAACACTAACGTTACCGGCAGCAAGATTACCGCCAAAGATGGTGATTTGACTGTGGATGCTCAAAGCCTGCATAATACTGATCAACATGTAGGTAATGCCGGCATTGGCGGTATCGCCGGGCTGAGCGTTAACTGGATCGAGGTCGGCGTGAACAATGAGGCTTCCCGTCTTTCCAGCAAGGATCAGCTGGGGACTGAGCGTGGGAAGATTGTAGAACAGGAAGACCATATTAACCAGCTGTTTGCCCAACAGCTGGGCGGGCTGGATACTGGCGTCAAGTCAGGGACCAACGAAGCAAATAAAGAACTCCTGGGCGTACATGTGAATATTATGGATTCGCAGCTGGAGAGTACCAAAGGTAAGCTGGAGGTCAAAGCCGAGGAAGATAACAAGTATGATGTTACGGGCGGAGCGCTCTCCGTCGGCCTGGCCGGCAGCGCCAGCGGCTCGGTAGCCAAGGTGAAGGAAAATCATCAGATTGGCGTTACCTTGTCCAACTCTAAGCTGAAGGGCCGGGATGTGGCGGTTAATGCCAAACGCGGCAATATAGATGCTGATGGTTCCATGATTCATACGGTGCAGGGCGGCGGCAGTCTAATCGGGACCGCCGGCCTCAGCTATGCTTATGCTTCTTCTGAAGGCATGACCGGCATCTACATTATAGATACCGGCATTAAGGCGGACAATAAGGCTCAAATAGGAGCTAAAGATGAGGCTAAGATCAAGACTTCCGCTACCGGAGGGAATGTTGCCCTCAGTGCGGCTGTAGGCTATGTTCAGGCCTACGTGGAAAATGGCCGCAACGATGTTAAAGTGAAAATTGCCTCCAGTGCGGGAGAACACGAAATAAGCGGTAATACGGCGCTGGATATCAGCGCGGCTAAAGCGACCCAGAACGAGGCGGAGGCTTCAGGCGTCAGCCTTTCAACCTTCAGCGGAAGCGGTACTTTGGCTAATGTCCGGGACAGCGGCGACGCCGTAGTGCAGGTGGAACGCTTTGTTCCTGTTGTCGACGGTAAAACAGATGATGCTACGGCTAAGGCTGCGGCGGCGAATAGCCGTTATACTTTCAGTGGGAAAGAAGTTAATGTCAGCGCCGTCAATGATTCCCGCCTTAAGACAGTCAGCGATGGTGTAGGCGGAGGTTTGTGGGCTAGCGCTGGTGTTACCAGGGGCGATATTGACTATACCGGTAAGGCCAAGGTGCTCATTGAAGCCGGAAACACTTTTAAGACGAATAACCTGACCGTAGAAAGCCGGATGGGCGATAAAGACCATTATACAGCCGAATCCAAGGTTACAAGTGGTAGTTATGGTGCTGGCGCAACTTTGGGTATGAATCGCAGCACGGTGAAAACGGATACGGAATCAGTGGTTGATGTAGGCGAAGAAGTTTATCTGGGCCGTGATGAGAGTGAGAATAAATTGAACTCGAAAAATAGAAAAAAAGCCGGAGACACGGAGCAAAAAACGGTGGTCACGCTGCGGGGGCAGAACTTTACCAGCCGCAAGGCGGATATCGCTGGCAAGAGTATCTCTGCTTTGGCTGTTGGTAGAAATGATGCGGTTACGGAGGGGGCGGACCGGGTTTTGGTGTCCGCCGGCGGCGGCAGTGTTAAGGACCTGAATGTAGAGGCTGCAGGAGAAACCAAGGCTTATGCCAAGACCGAGGGCAGCGGAGGGGGCCTATTAGTTAATGGAACTAAGTCTGCGCATGCGGAAAACAAGCTGGCTACCAGCTCGGTGGCGATTGTTTCCGGTACCTGGAAAGTTAAGGACCAGGTTAAGGCTCACGCCAAACAAAACGACACTTCCCTTATCCATGCCGGGGCGCATCAGTATGGCGCCGTTGTAATAGGCGGGGCGGATGCCAGGACCGAAATCAAAGATTATGCGGACGCTCAAAATCCGTCTGCTCCTCAGGGAACTCAGGTCATCATCGCCAAGGATGCGGATATTACGGCCTCCAAGGTAGACGCCAGAGCCGCTAATGTCTTTATGGTTAAGGCTGCTGATGGTAAAGCTACAACGGTGAATAAGGATTATAAATCAAAAGAAGGCCGTGGCAATGATGATGAATCCATCGTTTCGGTGAGTGTAGGCGGGGCTGGCTCAAGGGCTCAAAACACGCAGGCTGTCCAGATTGTCAATAAGACGGCTACCGTTACCGTGGCTGCCGATGATAAGAATAAAGATTTACCCGGTGCCAAGGTGGCTGGTGCACAAGTCTATGAGGCTTCTACTACCGGCACGATTATCGGTACGATATCTTCCGATGCTTATGGCGCGCATGGTCATGCGGATACGAAGGCGATAAATGAGGTAACTATAGCTGATAAAGTTAACGTTGCAGGCAGGCTTAAAGGCGGCAGTAATGGCAATACCGGCGATATTACGCTGGCGGCTTGGGATGATCTGCACCTGGCGGCTGATGCTACGTCTATGGTGGGAAGTGCCTTTGGCGGGACGGATGTTGAAGCCCGCAATACGGTAAAACGTACCAGCGAAGTGAATCTGACCGGTTCGGCCGATGATGCTAAGTCTCTGAACCTGTATACGGGGCGGAAAGCGGATGATAAGGCGGGTAAAGATGCGCCTCAGGGCTACCTGTATGCTTATGGCTATAATGATGACCATGCGATGGGATTTACTAACGATCCTATGGCCGTCAATGAGATCATTAGTCTTACCCATATCAATATCGGCGAGGACGCCTACGGCAATGTAGGGAGCCCGGTGCTGGTTTTTGAACCCAGAGTGTTTAGTGCTAAGTCGCAAATTAAGAAAAACAAGTACTTCGGAGATACTGATGTATCCACGGAAGGGGACAAAAATACCGACAAATACTATGTGCACACTAAAGAAGATAACTGGATAAGGTTAAACAATCAGCATATCGGTATAAAGATTGGCCAACAGGTTTTGGATGAAGAAAAATCTTCTTTTGAAGAGCGTACTAAAAAACGGCAAGAGAAAATTCAGGCACAGGCCGCCAGCAGAATGAAGTTGCCAAAGGTAAGGGTTGGTATCGAAATTACGGCACCAGCCGACACCAAAATCAAGGCACCAGCCGACATTAAAATCGAGAAACAAGCCGACACCAAAATCGAGCTTCCCAAGCCCAGGATTAGTATCGGCGGGTGAAATCCTGGTGAGGCCTGGATTTTAAAATAATAATCGGCCTGGTTCCGGTGGCATAACAGGAATTGAAGCTAGGAGAAACAGATTGACTAACGTAGCAGTTGCGGCTGCTACGTTTTTTTTGTAAAGGAAGATATGAGTTTGGAAACAGCCGGGGTTGGAAAACCTAATCTTAGGGCGGTTAGTGTGATATAATACAAATAATAGTGAAGATAAAGTGGGAGGCACCTTATGAATACTACTGAAGCTATGAAAATAACCCGTTCTACCCTAAATGACCAGCCCTTGTGGCCGCGTCTGCAGGGGAAGCTGATCGTATCCTGCCAGGCTTTGCCACAGGAGCCGCTGCACAGCTTTTTTATCATGGGGCGGATGGCCCGGGCGGCTAAGGAAGGCGGGGCGGTCGCTATCCGGGCCCAGAGCGTGGAAGATATTAAGGAGATTATCCGGGTGACGGGCCTGCCGGTCATCGGTCTCATCAAACGCAACTATCCGGATTCGGAGCTTTATATTACGCCTACCTTCAAAGAGGTGGAGGAGCTTTTAACGACCTCCTGCCAGGTTATCGCCCTGGATATGACGGACCGTCCCCGTCCGGCCGGCAGTGATTTAAAGAGCTTGATCGACCGGGTGCATGCGGCGGGAAGGCTGGTGCTGGCCGATATCTCCACCTGCCGGGAGGGGGAGGCGGCGGAGGCGCTGGGCGCTGATGCCATCTCGACCACCATGTCCGGCTATACTTCTTATTCCCGGCATCTGCCGGGGCCGGATCTGGAACTGGTGCAGGAACTGTTGGCCCGGGTTCAGGTGCCGGTGTTTGCGGAGGGGCGCATCAATACTCCGGAAGATTTACGCCTGGTCATGGAGGCGGGGGCTTTTGCCCCCATCGTGGGCTCGGCCATTACCAGACCCCAGCTGATTACGGCGAAGTTTGCGGCGGCGCTGCAGGCTAAATGATTATTAGACAAAGGCACGGCCGGGGGGTATAATTTATATGTATACACGGTAAATATTAGCTGTTAATAGTCTTGAGGAATAAAACTGATAAGGGTGGTACGTTTATGCCGTTTACAGGAATTTTAATCTTACTGGGCTTTGTTATTTTTGCCGGACTGATGGTGGCCAAGGTCTTGCCCACGCTCCTGGCGCTGCCGCTGATGGCAGCCTGGTGCGCCCTGGTGGTGCAGATGCCGCTGCCGGTTTACTTGAACAACATTCTCCTGGCCGGGTCTATGAAACTATCCGGCGCTATGACGGTGGTTATCTTTGGCGCCATGTTTGCCAGGGTGATCATGAAGACCGGCATCTCGGAAACCATCATTAAAAAATCGGCGGAACTGGCCGGGGATAAGCCGCTGGCTATTGCCCTGGTAATGACCGGGGCTACGGCCTTTGTCTTTTTAGGTATGAGCGGGCTGGGCGCGGTCATTATGGTAGGCTCCATCCTGCTGCCAATTATGAACTCCGCCGGCATCGAGCCCCTGGTGGCGGCTTCTCTTTTGCTTTTGGGGCTGCAGACGGGGCTCTTGGCCAATGCGGCTAATTACGGTACTTATATCGGAATCTTCGGGGGCGAGGTTACGGCCGGTTACTATCTGCCGGCCTGCGGCATCTCCGCTTTGGTGACCCTGGTCTTTATTTTCAGGAATGTTTCGTCAAGGGCGGAGGAGGGCGGCGGCTTGAGCCTGCTGACCTCTCTGTGGGGATTAATAGGCGGTTTGTGCCGTCTGCCCCTGGTCCTGGTTAAATCCGGGGCGTCCTATGTTCGTTCCCTGGGGCGGAATTCGGGCTCCAGCCTTTTACAAAAGCGGCAGGAGGTACCGGCGCTGGCTCTTTTGGCCCCCATGCTTCCTCTGCTTATCGTCTTTATCTTTAAATTTACTTTAGGTTTTGGCAAGGCGGCCGAGGGGAAGGTGGACCCTTTGGCGGCTTCGTTGCTGGGTTTTGTGGCGGCCTGTCTGTACGCTATTTTACTTACCCGTCCTTCCCAGCTGGTTAATATCCTGGCGGGTGGTTTGGTAGAGGGTATTAAGGATGTGGCCGGCGTCCTCTTTTTGTTCATGGGCATCGGCATGCTGGTGGCGGCGGTCATGGATCCGGCCGTAGCCAAGGTGCTAAATCCTCTTTTGACGGCAGCGGTACCTGCTACGCGCTGGGGCGTCTTGGCCTTTTTTGTTTTGCTGGCCCCGGCCGCTCTTTACCGGGGACCTTTGAACATGTTCGGAATGGGAGCCGGAATTGCGGCCTTGTTGGTCTCCCTGCAGCTTATCCCGCCGGCGGCGGCTTGCGGCGCTTTTTTAGGGGTGCAGTACATTCAGGGCGCTTCGGACCCTACTAATTCTCATAATACCTGGATTGGCGGGTTTGCCGGGGTGGATACCCTGGCCCTCTTGAAGAAGACCTTGCCTTATACCTGGGTCATGTGCCTATTGATGCAGCTGTACGTGGCTTTGACCAAATGGTGAGGCCGGGACGCGGCTAGGGGTTGAACGCGTAAACTAAAGCTGAGCTATGCTAAAAGAACAAGGTGGAACTTATGAGCAAGGTTAGAATCGGCATCGACGTAGGCGGAACCTTTACCGACGCGGTGGCTATTGATGACAGCACCTATAAGATTATCGCCCGGGAAAAACTGCCGACTACCCATGGGGAGGCCGGCGGCGTAGCCGTGGGCGTAATCCGTATTCTGCAGGATATTTTAACTAAGTATAATATTGCTCCGGACGAGGTGATTTTCATCGCCCACGGCACCACCCAGGCCACTAACGCCCTTTTGGAGGGCGATGTGGCGCCGGTGGGAATATTGGCTCTGGGCAGCGGCCTGGAAGCGGGCCGGGCTAAGAGCGACAGTCAGGTGGGAGATATACCCTTAAGCCGGCATAAGGCCTTAAAAACTTATCATACCTTTCTAGAAACCGGGGACGTTTCGGCCTGCCCGGAAGAGGTGGAGGCCGCTCTGACCCAGCTGCAGCAGGCGGGGGCTCAGGTCATCGTGGCCACGGAGCCCTTCAGCGTGGATCATCCGGAGAATGAGCGTTTTATTATCGAGCTGGCGCGCCGTAAGGGGCTGTATGCCACTGGCGGCAGCGAGGTCAGCAAGCTGTACGGGCTCAAGGTGCGGACCCGGACCGCGGTGATTAACGGCAGCCTGATTCCCAAGATGATGGAAACGGCGGATATGACCGAGAGCTGTGTGCGGCAGGCGGGAATCGCCACGCCGCTGATGATCATGCGCTGCGACGGCGGGGTTATGACCGTCGCCGAGGTACGCCGGAGGCCTATCCTGACCATGCTGTCCGGCCTGGCGGCGGGTGTGGCCGGGGCGCTGATGTATGAGCATTTGTCCGACGGCATCTTTCTGGAAGCCGGAGGGACCTCTACCGATATCTCGGTCGTTAAAAACGGCCGGGTCATGGTGCGCTATGCCCAGGTGGGCGGCCACAAAACGTATTTAAATTCCCTGGATGTGCGGACTTTGGGCGTAGCCGGCGGCAGTCTGATCCGGGTACATGAAGGCAAGATTACGGATATAGGTCCCCGCAGCGCTCATATTGCCGGGCTGGCCTATGAAGCTTTTGCTCCGGCGCTGAACCGGCCCCGGCTGGTGCTATTGGCGCCTAAGGCGGAGGATGATGCGGAGTTTGCGGCGGTGCGGGAAGCTGCAGCTGAAACTGTTGAACCAGCCGAAACTGTTGAAACCGCTGCAAAAGCTGAAACCGTTGAAACAACTGCAAAAGTTAAAACAACTGCAAAAGTTAAAACCGCTGTTCCCGCTGCCCATCTGTCAGGGGCAGAGCGCAGAGTGGCCCTGACCCTGGCGGGGGCGGCTAATGTGCTGGGCGCAGTGCCGGAGGGTGATTATGCCTCCGGGGATAAAGCGGCGGCTCAGGCGGCCTGGCAGGCCTTGGGAGATTATTTAGGCCTCAGCGCCCGGGAAGCGGCCCAGCAGGCTATGGACCTGGCGGCCGCCAAGGTGGGAGCCGTGGTGGAAGCTTTGATCAAAGACTATGAGCTGGACCGGGCGAATCTCTGCCTGGCCGGAGGGGGAGGCAGCGCCGGGGTGGTGGTGCCTTACCTGGGGCAAAAGCTGGGCTGCCGGTGGAAAATCGTACGCAATGCGCCGATTATTTCTACCATCGGGGTGGCGCTGGCCATGGTCCGGGAGGTCGTGGAACGGACAGTTCTGAATCCTGGTCAGGAAGATATTGCTTCTATCAGGCAGGAGGCGCTGGAGCGGATTTTAAAATCCGGGGCCGGTCCGGCCACGGTGGAAATCGTCTTAGAAATCGACCAGCAGGCTAATATCCTCCGGGCGGTGGCCACGGGCGTGACGGAGCTGCGTACCCGGAATCTGGGGGCGCCTAAGCTGACGCCGGAGGAGCTGCGCCAAAAGGCGGCGGCTTCCCTGCAGCTGCCGGCCGACCAGGTTAAGCTGCTGGCTGCGGTGGGCGGCTGGCACTTGTTTGACGGGGAGTTTCAGACCCGGAGGTGGGGGCTGTGGAAAACAACTCATCATCAGGTGCGGGTCCTGGATAGGGACGGAGTCATTCGTCTGCAGCAGGAAGCCTGCGGGGTGCTGATCACGACCAAGGCGGCCTGGGCTAAGGAGCTGCCGGAGTTTTTGGATTTCCATACGGAATATGGAACTGTCGGTGGTCAGCTGCCGAGGTTGTATGCCTATTTTGGGGAAAAGCAGCTGGATTTATCCGGCCTGGTCAGTCAGGAACAGATAGAGTCGCTGCTGCGACTGGAGCTGGCCGGAGTTAAGGCTGAGGTAGAGCTGGTTATCGTAGCGGTAAAGAATTAACGGTGGCCGGCAGCCGGAAACAAGACCGGTTTAAGGCCCTTAGATATAGAAGTTGGGGAACACCGCAAAGGTACAGAATATAGAAACGGAGTAAAGTGATGAAACAGGAATATGTTATTTACGCCGGGCGTCAGCTGCCGGTTATCGCAGAGGCGGATTTAGGCGTGGCCGGAGGCGGGCCTTCCGGGGTGGCCGCGGCTGTTGCTGCGGCCCGGGGCGGATTGAAGACTCTGCTGGTGGAGAGCGGCATTGCCCTGGGCGGCCTGCAGACCCTGGGGCTGGTAGAGCCCTGCATGCCTACCTTGACTGCCGGAAGCGACACTCCTTACGTAGCGGAGCTGAAAAAGCGGCTGGAAAAGGCCGGCATTGAGCATTTTGACGGTAAGACCGGGGCCTGCTGGACTAATCCGGAGGTGCTGGCTTCTTTATACGATGATCTGACCCGGGAAGCGGGGGTTCAGGTTTTATACCACAGTACGCTGGTGGATGTGGTGATGGAGAAGGACTCAATGACGGTTGCTGCTTCGGATAGCGCAAACCTTCTGGCGGGTTCGGGCGCTTCTGGAAAATTGAGTGGAACCATCAAAGCCCTTATCCTGCATACGCTACAGGGTCTGGTTGCGGTTAAGGCGGCAGCTTTTATCGACGCCACCGGCGACGCGGTGCTGGCCAGGCTGGCCGGGGTACCGGTAGAGGCCGGCTACGAAAAGACCGGCCATAACCAGCCCATGAGCTTTAGGTTCGAGATGGGCGGCATCGACATTGAGCGGCTGCATCAATATATCCTGAGTATTCACGACGATTGGTGCAAGACCGCCCCGCCCCATTTTGAAATCGCCCAGGCCCGGCACCGGGCCATCAAGTATAAGCTGGAAAAGTTTTTCCTCCAGGGCGTCCGCAGCGGCGAGCTAAAGGAGGAGGACGCAGAATATTTTCAGGCCTTTACCATTCCCGGCAAACCGGGCTGCATGTCTATGAACTGTCCGGAGCTGCCGGTGCGTTTTAAAGCGGTAGAGGCTTTAAGCTACAGCGAGGGTGTGGTGTACGGCCGGGCCATGATCAGGCGTCTGAGCCGCTATTTAATTAAGCATCTGCCCGGGTTCGAAGGGGCCTATCTCAGCCGTGAGGCCGGTATGCTGGGCGCCCGGGAATCCTTTAGGATTAAGGGTTGCTACTATATGACCGAGGCGGATTATTATGCCCGCCGCCGGTTTAAGGATGCGGTGGTGCGCACGGCCTGGTATATTGACGCCCACGGGGAAAAGGTGGGCGAGTACCTGAAGACGGGGGAGTTTTATGAGATTCCCTACCGCTGTCTTATTACCAATGAAATCGCTAACCTGGCGGTGACGGGGCGCTGTATCTCGGTCAGCTTCATCCTGGAAGCTTCCATGCGGATTCAGCCTACCTGCATGAGTATCGGGGAGGCGGCCGGTTTAGCGGCGGCCTGGGCTAAGGAGCATCAGCTGGCGCTTAATCAGGTTAAGTGGGAAGACCTGCCGCGGTCAAGGCGCAGCTATGTCAGCGCCGGGGTGGAGTGAGTCGTTAACCTCAACTGTTTAGGCATTTGAACTTTATAGTTAAAAATTTTAGAGGCAAGCTGCGAGAATGTAAAAAGTTTTATAGGGTAAGGAGCATGCTATGACCAACTATCTTTGCCTGGATATTGGCGGTACGGCAGTTAAATATGGCGTGGCCACTGAACAAGGCCGGTTTCTTTTTAAAGGCTGTCAGCCTAATATGGCTCTGGTGCAGGGCAAACAGCTTTTTTTGGAACAACTGACGGAACTTATAGAAGATGCTAAAATCCGGTACGATATTCAGGGGGTGGCGGTGGATACGGCCGGGGTGGTGGACCCGGACACGGGGACGATTCTTTTTGCCTCCGGCAACATTCCCCATTATACCGGTACTAAGTTAAAAACTTATTTGGCCGCCGGCAGCCATCTGCCGGTAGAGATAGAAAACGATGTGAACGCCGCTGCTTTAGGGGAGTACTGGCTGGGGGCCGGACAGGGGGCCAAGTCCTTGTTCTGCTTGACGGTGGGTACCGGCATCGGCGGGGGACTGATTTTGGACGGGAAGCTGGTGCACGGTGCTTCTTTCAGTGCCGGAGAGGCCGGCTATATGAAAATGGCCGGGGAGGAAAGCTGGGAGGATGTGGCTTCCGCCCGGGCGCTGGTACGGGAGGTAGGACGGGCCAAAAACTTTAAGGAAGAGCTGCGGGGCGGACGGGAAGTCTTTTGGCTGCCGCCGGGGCTGGCAGCAGCCATCGGAGAAAAGGCAAAACTGGAACCTGGTGAGACTACAGGTTCTGCAGCCAGGAACGTAAAGCTGGACGCTGACACAAGGGCCGGTTTCGAAGCGCAGGAAGCTGCTGCCTCGACGAGGTCTGCTCAAGAGCTGAACGGGCGCCTCATCTTTCGCTGGGCCAAGGGCGGCGACAATGAGGCCAGGGAGGCTATTGACCGGATGGTGGCCTATCTGTCCCGGGGCATAGCGACTATCTGTTATGTGGTGAATCCGGAAGTGGTAATCCTGGGGGGGGGCATCATGGAGCAGGAAGACTATTTGCGGCCGCTCTTAAACAAGGCTTTGGCCCGGGAGCTGCTCCCCGCTGTCTATGAAAAGACCAGGCTGGAATTTGCCCGGCTGGGCAACGATGCCGGGATGGCCGGAGCCTTATATAATTTTTTAATGAGGCGGGAATCTGGAAAACCAGCTGAATGAGGTTTTGTAAAAATGAAGATGCAGAATACGGAGACGCCTTCTAAAAAACCTATCATTATTATCGCTCTGGTAACCGCCGCCTGTCTGGTCGGAGACTCCATGCTTTATGTCTGCCTGCCGACCCACTGGCAGGAGGCGGGACTGTCATCCCTGTGGCAGATCGGGGTTATATTGTCGGTGAACCGGCTGGTACGGCTGCCCTTGAACCCGGTGGTAGGTTTTTGCTACACTAAAATCAGCATCCGCACCGGTATGCTGGTATCCATCGTCCTGGCGGCCCTGACCACGGCGGGGTACGGCCTGGCGGTCAGCTATTTGTTCTTTATCTTCTTGCGCTGCTTGTGGGGTCTGGCCTGGTCTTTTTTGCGGCTGGGCGCTTATTTTACCATCGTGGATTATTCTGACGATAGTAACCGGGGCCATAATATGGGCCTGTTTAATGGACTATACCGCCTGGGGAGCCTGTTTGGCATGCTCCTGGGCGGCTTTTTGGCTGACCTTTACGGTCTGCGTTTCGTGGGTCTTCTCTTTGGCGGCCTCAGTCTTTGCGCCTTTCCAGTAGTGTTCTGGTACGTTAAGACCGGGGCCCGTTCGGAGCTGGAAAAAACAGCGGGGCCGGGGACGGAGGCTTCCGCTTCCTCCTTCTCCCTTTGGGAGCATAAGAAGCTTTGGCTGTTATTGGCCGCCGGGGCCGGTTATGCTTTGCTTTATCAGGGCCTGTGGAACTCTACCCTAAGCTACTTAATTCAGCTCCACGAGCCGGCCGGGCTGAACCTGTGGAGCTTCTGCCTGGCGGCGGCTTCCCTGGGCGGGGTGCTGCAGGCTCTGCGCTGGGCCTGGGAACCCTGGCTGGCTCCTTTTATCGGCCACCTGACCGACGGACCGGGGGGACGTTATAATTTATTAATCGCAGCCGGTTTTACGGCGGCGGCAGGTAATTTGGGCCTGACCCTGTCTTTGCCTGCGGTTCTTTGGTTTGGTTTGATCCTGGTGCTGCAGCTGTGCGCCTCCGCTAATGAAACCACCATGGATGCCGTAGCGGCCGATGCGGCGGCTGCCTGCTCCGCCAAGATTACGGTTATGACTTCTTATTCTCTGCTGGTGGATTTAGGGGCCGCCGTAGGGCCGCTCTTAGCCTACTGGGGCAATCAGTATCTGCATCCTTATGCTTCCTGTTATGGTGCGGCGGCAATATTTCTCTGCCTGGCGATTTATTTCTGTCAGCTGGAAAAGGGGCGGTGCCGGACTAAATGAGCTTGTCACCGGCCCGCTTTTAGAGTAGAATGAGAATGTTATATAAATCAGTAAGTGACCGATAAATAAGCCGTCATGAATAATCAGAAATGAGTATTGTGACGAATGACCTCTAAAAATGTTGGAAATTATGGTGGGGGTTTTTTAAATAAAGGAGATCTTAAGATGAAGGAAAGTGCCGCATGGCAGAAAAATGGAAGTAGTTATATCGCCGGAGCGCATGCTGCCGGGGCGGTGAAGGACCCATCCGCGGCGCGGCAGAAAAATAAAAGTTGTTTCACCAATTGGGAGGAGGAAGATAAATGTTCCAGCCTGGTGGTAGGCCGGGAGGCCTCGGCCACCGGCTATGCTTTTTTTGGCCGCAGCCACGATGGCTGCCCTTATAAGGCCCATAAGCTTAAGGTCTATCCACATGGAGCTTATAAGGCGGGTCAGACCCTGGTGAATCCTTTTTTGGCTTATAAATTTCCGGAGGAAGGTACGTTCAGTTATACTTTTACCCACGACAGTTATAAATTTATCGGCGCGCCTTATATGGCCTACAGCGGCTCTTTGCTGCCGGGAGACCCGGAAATATTTCAGGGGGCCGGGGTGAATGAAAAAGGAGTGGCGGCCAGTGCCACCAATACCACTCATTTGCGGCCGGAGGCTGAGGTTAAGGGCAATGCTTACGGCAAGGCGGGGCTGGACGAAAGCTTGGCCGCCTTGATTATCCTGGCCGAGGCGGCTACGGCGTCGGAGGCGGTGGATTTGCTGGGCCGCCTGGTGGAACGCTATGGCGTGGGAGATGAGCGGGGCTTTGTCATCTTTATCGGGGACCAGCAGGGCATCTGGGTCTTTGAGTCGGCCGGACGGCACCGCTGGGTAGCTACGAAGGTTCCAGACGATAAGTTTTTGGTGGTGGCCAACGACATGGTGACGGACTATGTGGACCTCAAGGACCGGGAGCATTGCCGCGGTTCGGCGGATTTGCCGGACTTTGCCGTGGAGAACGGCTTTGCCCTGTACGGACCTAAGGGCGGGCCCCACGAACGTGACGTCAATATTGCCGCTTCCTACGGCAAGCTGAACGACCAGATTTTAAACGCCCATCGCCGCTGGAGGGGGCTGAACCTGTTCGCTCCTTCCCTGAAGATTGCACTAAAGCAGGCTCAGGACGATGTTTACCCTATGTTTGTTAAGCCGGATCATAAGATCAGCCCCCTGGAGGAGATGAACTATCACCGGGACCGCTACGAAGGTACGCCCTACGATATTTCGCTTTTAAGGCGGGCCAGGCTGGATTATAGCGGCTACGAAGACCGGGAAAGCCGGGAGTCGGTGCAGGACGAGGCCTGGATCAGGCCTTTAGGGCACAATACCTGCCAAACGGTCCATGTGATAGAACTAAACCCTTATCCGCCGGAAATCGGCGCCAGGATCTGGTATTGCCTGGCCCAGGCGGAGAACTCCGTCTTTTTGCCTTATTACGGCAACGTGACCCGGACCCATCCCTACTGCCTGACCGAGGTGGAGCCCCATTACACCTTGGAAGAGGGGAAACGGGTGGCGCACCCCGGGTACCAGGGGGACAGCGCCTATTTTATCTTCCACGACCTAGGCTTCAGGGCCCGGGCTAACCGGAAGCTTTACGGCAATCCGATTAAGAGGTACTGGCAGGACTATGAGAAAAAGTTGTGGGCCGAGCAGGACCAGGTGGAAAAGGAGCTTTTGCGGCTCTATAAGCTTGACCCCAGGCAGGCGGCCGCTTTTGCGGATGCCTATACCCTGCAGACGACGGATACGGCGCTGAAGCAGGCCCATAAGCTGCGTCAGGCCCTGATAGAACATATAGCGGCGGCTCCAGACGAAGAGTTTGTGGTGCCGGACCAGGGATAAAAGGGGCAGGGTAAAATTACCTTGCGAGATGAAGCTGGCAGTGCTGGTCCAGGCTGGCCTTAATGACTTAGAGAAAGTGTGCTAACTTTAGGTTCGCAGTATCAAACAAAAATAAGAGGAAGCTGTACCTTTAAAGGGTGCAACTTCCTCTTGCGCTTTATCCTTTAGAATTGTAAAATATGATAAGGATGAGAGCTGCAGCATCAGGAAAAGAAAGCAGGTGTAACCTTATGCAGACTATCGACTGTCTGGGCGAGATTTGCCCGGTGCCTATTTTAAAGCTTCAGGCGGTCTTAAAGAAGATTAAAGAGGGCGAGGACTATCTCCTGGTCACAGACCACAGCTGCTCTGTTCCCTCCGTGCAGGACTTTTGCCGTAAATATCGCCTGACCTGTCAGGTGGAAGAGGTCATGAACGGCGTGTGGGAGATTAGGATTAGCCGCTAGGGAACCTAGCTTCAGCAGATGGTGTCTTCCAGAACCTTTTCCAGCTGGTTAAAGGATTTGTTAAGGACAGAATCCGGTTCGGTTTCTTCCCGGCGTTTAATTAAATAGTAGTTGTTCTCCAACTGGAGACCTTCACAATCAATGAGGCGGAGCTGTTTATTATACAGCTCTTTTTTTATGGCCATGTAAGGCAAAAAGGCCAGTCCGTAACCGTTAAGCGCCGACATCTTGATGGATTCGATGGATTCCAGTTCGTACAGGATCCTCAGCTTCTTGACTTCAATCCCTGCCTTTAAAAGGGATTTTTCTAACTGCTGCTGGGTACGCTGGGTGTTTAAAAGCATGATCAAGGGATATTGATAGAGCTGGGCTTTGGTAATCTGGGCCGGTACGTCCAGCCGGCTGCCGGCTACCAGGTAGACCCGGTCCGTAAAGGATTTCTTGCCCAGCAGGGATTTGCAGTGCGGCCGGCCCAGGATGACACCCAGGTCTGCGTAACCGCCCAGGACCTTTTCCTCGACGATGTTGCTGGATACCGATTCTACCTCTAGATGATACTGGGGGTATTTCTGACTGATGTGATAAAAGGTACAGGGCAGGGCATAAGAATAAGCGATAGGGGTGGCTACCAGCCGCAGGACCTGGCTGGCGCTCTGGGATTGTTTGATTTTCGCAAAGATGTCATCATAAATGGTTAAGATGTTCAGCGCTTTTTGATAGATGACGGCGCCGATGTCGGTGGGGACCACGCCTTTGGGGCTGCGGCTGAAAAGGGTTACGTCAAATTGCTGTTCCAGGCTGTGAACCTGCTGGCTGACCGCAGACTGGCTCAGGTTTAAGAGCTCGGAGGCCTTGGAGATGCTGCCCTGTTCCACCACATAGACGTAGGTTTTTAAATGTTCGATATTCACGATGAGCCTCTTTCTGTTTAAAAGCTGCCGGAAAAAGCCAGGACGGGGGGCCGGCGGCATTGAAGCTTTCCCGAAAAGGAAAGCGCTTGGCGAAGTAAAATCTTAGGGGTATAACCTTGGGGTAGAACCTTGGGGTAGAACCTTGGGGTAGAACCTTGGGGTAGAACCTTGGGGTAGAACCTTGGGGTAGAACCTTGGAGTATAACCTTGGGGTATAACCTTGGGGTAGAACCTTGGGGTAGAACCTTGGGGTAGAACCTTGGAGTATAACCTTGGGGTATAACCTTGGGGTAAAATATTAGTCGTTTTAGCGTAAGTACTTGTCGGCTCTAGTCTAACATAATTTTATCAGTTTGTCATTATCGATATAAGATTATCTAATATTACATCATAAACTTGATTAACCGGTTAAAAAATAAGTGTGGTATACTTAACTCGTGAAAATTTGAAAAAAGTCTGATAGTTCAGATTTGGAAGGAGGCGTTCTTTTTGAACGAAGTAAGTGAAGTCAATGAAGTTAAAGAAGTTAAGGAAGCTCAAGCTTTCCATTCGTCCCTGAGGGGTAGGGTCCGTACTCCCCGCAAGCCTAAGAAAAGCCAGATTCCTCATGGTATCATCATTTTGGCGCTGGTTATCCTCTTTGGTATGTGGTTGGCCGGAATGTCCGGGAAACTGCCTTTGTTTTGGTTTTTCGGCATAGCCTTTGGCTATTCCCTGCAGCGGTCCCGGTTCTGCTTTACCGCTGCCGTTCGCGACCCTCATATTACCGGCAGCACCTCGCTGACCCGGGCGGTGCTCCTGGCCCTGGGGCTGACCAGTATCGGCTTTTTTGCCATTAAGATGTCTAAGGCCATGGCCGGCGGGCCTAACCTGAACATGGTCAGCGTTAGTCCTATCGGTTTGCCCTTAGCCCTGGGAGCTGTATTCTTCGGCATCGGCATGGTTATCTCCGGCGGCTGCGCCTCCGGTACCCTGATGCGGGTAGGCGAGGGCTTTACCGCTCAGATGTTGTCCCTGGTCTTCTTCGTGGTTGGTTCCCTGTGGGGTGCTCACGATATGGGAGCCTTCTGGGACCAGTTCAACGCTACCGCCCCGAAAATCTTCCTGCCGGACGTGTTCGGCTGGTTCGGCGCCGCAGTGGTGCAGGGACTGATTATCCTCTTACTGTATATTGCCGCCATTAAGTGGCAGGAAAAGAAGATGGGCAGTTCGGAGTAAGTAATTCTACGAGTTGGAAAAAGTAAGTCTGGAAAGGCCGGCTTGGGAAAGTAAAACTGTAAGTAATTTAAACTGGTTTGTAAATTCACGAGACAAGTAAGCAAATAATAAGCAAATAAGTTAAACTAAATTTAAGCTGATAAGCGGAAAAAGGAGCGATGTATCATGAAAGAACATACTTTAGATTGTTTAGGAGAGATTTGCCCGGTACCACTGATGAAGACCGAGAAGAAGATGGCGGAGCTGGCGGTAGGCGATATCCTGGTGGTTTCCATCGACCATAGCTGCGCGATGAAGAATATCCCGGAATGGGCCCGCAAACAAGGCCATAACGTTGAGGTGGAAGAAGTAGACGACGGCCAGTGGGAAGTAGTTATCGAAAAGACGAAATAACAGCTTGGGTGAGAAGAAAATTTTATCAGCCGGGCGCCGGGTTAAGCCTATTTGTCCCAGCCGTCCCGGCTGACCTTACTAACGATTTACAGGAGGTTTATCTTGAAAGAGTTCTTTATTAAATTAGGTGACAATCCTATTTATCAGCGCATCATGAAGGAACCGCTGACCTATGTGGCCGGCGCCGTGCTTTTGTCCGTGTTCCAGATTGCGCACTTTGCCCTGCTGAACGGCGGCTGGGGCGTTACTTCTCCTTTTGCCACCTGGGGCGCCTGGATTTATCAGGGGCTGGGCGGCAGCCTGGACGGCTGGAGCTACTTTGCCTCGGCCGGTTCCCAGAAGACCCTGGCGGGCGGATTCTTCCTGGACGGCGGCAGTATCCGCAATATCGGCGTAATCGTCGGAGCGCTGATGGCGACGCTGTTTGCTTCCCAGTTTAAAGTTAAGATGATTAAATCCGGTAAGCAGATTTTTGGCGCGGTAGTCGGCGGTCTCCTGATGGGCTATGGCGCCCGGATGGCCGGCGGCTGCAACATCGGTGCCTTGTATACCGGTACTGCGGCGTTTTCTCTGTCCGGCTGGATATTTGCGGCCTTTTTGCTGGTAGGCGCCTATATCGGCAGTCGTATTTTAGCTAAGTATTTGATGTAAGAAGGTCGGCCCCCTGCCGGATTGGCGGCGGGGCTGAGACTTTTTGTCCAGCAGTTGAGGTAAAAAATCTGCTCCCGGCCTAAATGATGTCGGGACGAGGGCTTTTGCCCAGTATTTGAGGCAAGGAAGGGATAACGAGTGGGAAAAAAAATCGAGCAATATGATGTGGTAATCATCGGCGGCGGCAGCGCCGGACTGACGGCGGGTATCTACTGCGGCCGGGCCCGGTTGAAGACCTTGATTATTGAAAAATCCCTGGTAGGGGGTCTGGCTACCTATACCAATGAAATTGAGAATTATCCGGGTTTCCCCGAGGGCGCTAGCGGCTTAGGCCTGATGGAGCTGTTTCATAAACAGGCCAAGAAGTTCGGCGTCAACTTTAAACTGACGGATGTAAAGTCGGTGGATCTAACCGGTCCGGTTAAAAAAGTCGAAACCTTCCGCACGACCTACGAAGCTAAGGCGGTCATTGCGGCCAGCGGCGGCAAACCCCGTCTCACCGGGGCGGAGGGCGAAGAAAAGTTCCTGTACGACAAGGGTATCTCCTTCTGCGCTACCTGCGACGCGGCGGCCAATACCGGCAAAACGGTGATGGTCATCGGCAGCGGGGACGCAGCCATTGAGGAAGGCATGTTCCTGACCAGGTTTGCCAAAGAGGTCATCGTCTCCGTGATGCATGACGAAGGGAAGATGGACTGCAACGAGATTGCCAAGGCTCAGGCCCTGGCCAATCCTAAGATGAGCTTTATCTGGAATACGGTTCCGGCCCGCTTTGAAGGCGGCGAGCGCCTGCAGACGGTGGTGCTGAAGAACTTAAAGACCCAGGCGGAGGTTCCGGTTAAGGTGGATACTTGCTTCCTGTTCATCGGCTATCTGCCCAACACGGAAATCTTTAAGGGCCAGCTGGACATGAACCGGGGCGGCTACCTTTTAACGAATGAGCGCATGGAAACCAATCTCCAGGGCGTTTTCGGGGCCGGCGATGTGCGGGAAAAGTTCCTGAAGCAGGTGGCTACGGCCGTAGGTGACGGCGCTATTGCCGGCTACGGCGCGGAGAAGTATCTGGCGGAGAGCGCCATTTTTGAGCAGCAGCTGCTGAACGGGGGCCAACCTTCGCTGGTTTACGTGTATAGTGCCATTGACCAGGCGGCTAGAGAGAAGCTGCCTTTGTTGGAGCAGTTTGAAGAGGCGCATCCGGACATCCGTGTGAACCGGGTGGATATTTACAAATCCGACGGCCTGGCCAAACGGCTGGGGGTTACGGCGGCTCCTTGCGTAGTCTGGATTAAAGACAACCAGGTAGTAAATACCTTAACCGGAGAAATCAGTTTAGCGGCTTTGGAAGAGCTGTGCCGCTAGAAGGCGGGAATGGCCGTGCTTAAGCAAGCGGCTGGTCAGCCCTCTGATGAAACGGATAAAACTTAAAAGTGGTTATCTGACCGGTGTAAAAACATTACGCCCGTCATCCTGGTCTGGGGGCCTGCGGTTTAAACGCGGTCTTCAAGGCTGGGGTGGCGGGCGTGTTTGTTATGCTAAGGGCAGGACGACGGGCAAGCTGCTTAAGCATCCGCCTTAAAGGCGGATGTCCTGTCGGCCGGACCTGCTATTTATTCATTAAATTGTTTTTGACTAAGTCCTCATTCATGGCGTTATCCTTGCGGATGATGCGGTTGACTGAGTCGATGAGAGCGTAGCGGAGGGTCTCGTAGCCGATTTGCCGCAGCTGGGTGGTCAGGCCGGAGATGCTCATGACGTAGGTTTCATCCTTGAGCCTCAGCGGCACCGCTACCGCCGCTACCCCCCGGTCTACCTCTCCTTCGGAGTGGCAGTAGCCCTTGGCCCGTATATCCTTGATTTGCTCGATTAAAGCTTTATTGCCGGAAGCGGGCAGGCGGGGCAGGACCCGATTGATAACCTCGTCGGGCTGAACGGCAAAGAGCGTCTTTCCGGTAGCCCCGGCGTTAAAGGGCACCACGTAGCTGGAGCCCACCAGATAGGACAGGTTGTTCTTAGGCTTGACTAAATCCACGCAGACACCCATGTCGCCGCGGACGGTGGTCAGGACCACCAGCTCGTTGAACCGGTTGGAGAGCTTCTGCATCTCTTCTTCAATCAGGTCCCGCCGTTTATAATTGTAAACCACGGCTGCCGTGACTAAGAGGACTCCCGAGCCCAGGGAATATTTCCCGCCGGCCTCGAACTGGTTGACCCAGCCCACGGTCTGCAGGGTGCGCAGGATCCGGTAAACCGTGGTCTTATGCATCTGCAGGGACTGGCTGATCTCACTTAAGGTGAGATATTTTTTTTGCTTGACCGCGAACAGCTCCATGATCTTGATAGCATGGATGACCGAGTTCACCTGCGGGGTGGTGCTGGTGTCGTCGGCGGCTGCGGCGGCAAAAGTATTGGCAGCCGCAGAAACAGGGTTATTACGGGCATCAGCCTGGTCGTCGGGTATGGCTTTAGTTGCCAGGGCTTCCCCGGTCGGGCTGATTTTATCTGAAGCATTTTTGCTTAACACAGTTTTTTCCTCCTTAAACTTACAGTTCAATTATACTGGTAAATACTTTAAGTTTCAACAAAAACTTATTATTTGGCACCTTCTAAATTTTCTGTGATTTTAATATTGACAAGTCTAAAGCTTATATTATAATAAAGGCAAGAAGACATAATATTGAAAAGAGTTTCAATATAGTGTCTAAAATTGGATAGGGGATATAAAGGAGGAAGTGCAAATGGGACTAGAGATGGTCAAAGGCGTATTAGTGTTAAAGATGGACATGATCTCTACGACGGCGTTAGCGGGACTGCTGCTGGTAATGGGCTATTTCCTGCGCAGCAAGGTAAGCTTTTTTGAGAGGTTCTGCATCCCGGCGCCGGTAATCGGCGGCTTTGCTTTTGCAATCTTAGCGTGGATCTTTAAGGAAACCGGTATTGTTAATTTTAATTTTACGACTACCCTGCAATCACCTTTCATGATCGCTTTCTTTACCACCGTCGGCATCGGCGGCAGCCTGGGGCTGATGAAGAAGGGCGGTAAGGCTCTCTTTGTTTACCTGTTTTTCTGCTGGTTTATCGCGGTGTTCCAGAATGCCTTCGGTTCGGCTCTGGCTTCAGCTTTCGGTATTCATCCGGTGCTGGGCGTTATGGCCGGCGCGGTTTCCCTGGAAGGCGGACATGGCGCAGCCGCAGCCTTTGGTCCTACGGCAGAAGCGCTGGGCGTTAAGGGTGCTACGGCGGTGGCTATCGCCTCCGCTACCTACGGCCTGATTTCCGGCAGCTTGCTGGGCGGACCGGTAGCCAAGTGGCTTATTGAGAAGAATAACGTGGAAGTTAAGTCCAGTCAGGAACATTTTGAGAGTTTTGATGAAGTTACCGGCAGCGCTCAGGAAGAAAAGATCGAGAGCAAGGGCCTCTTAAGGATGATGGCCCTGGTACTGGTAATCATGACGATCGGCGCGATGGTGTCCGGCAAGCTGAAAGCGGCTACCGGTTTCGACCTGCCAGGATATGTAGGCGCCATGATTATCGCGGTAATCTTCCGTAACCTGAACGATCATACCAAGACCATTAATTTGAACACCAAGGACATTAACCTGATGGCTGATGTTAGTATCGGTATGTTTTTGACTATGGCCATGATGACTCTGCGTATCTGGGATTTGTACGACCTGGCTCTGCCTTTGATCAGCATCCTGGTACTGCAGACCATCGCCCTCTTGATTCTGGCGGTCTTCGTGCTGTTCCGCCTGCTGGGCAAGGATTACGACGCGGCCGTTATTTGTGCCGGTTTAATGGGCCACGGCATGGGCGCTACGCCTAACGCGGTTGCCAACATGGGCAGCGTGTGCGAACATTACAAGGTTATGAGCTACAAAGCTTTCCTGATTGTGCCTCTGTGCGGCGCGGTACTGATTGATATGGTAGGTCTGCCCTGCATCGTCTGGTTCATCAATCATTTTGCCGGGTAAGCTAAAAATGGTAGCTGGTTCGGCTGAACTGTCTGACCTCTGCTCCGGCGGGATGAAGTTTTAAATGCCGGGGCAGACGGGTTGTAATTTTGGATGTTTTAAATTATCATAGATGAAAAGGAGCTTGATAACATGAACAAGATTGTAGAATGTGTACCGAATTTTAGTGAAGGTCGCCGGCCCGAGGTTATTACCGCTATTACGGACGAAGTGAAGAAGGTAGCGGGGGTTACCCTGCTGGATGTAAAACCGGATGCGGATCATAACCGGGTGGTAGTGACCTTTGTGGGGGAGCCGGAAGCCTGCAAGCAGGCGGCCTTTAATTCCTGCGCCAAGGCGGCGGAGCTCATTGATATGCGTACCCAGCACGGGGCTCATCCCCGGGTAGGGGCTACCGACGTTATTCCCTTTATCCCGGTTAAGGGTGTGACCATGGAAGAGTGTGTGGCCCTGGCTAACGAGTTAGGTCAGGAAATCGCCGAGAAGCTGGATATTCCCGTGTACCTGTACGAAGCTGCGGCTAAGCGCCCGGACCGGGTAAAACTGCCGGATGTACGCAAGGGCCAGTACGAAGGTTTGATTGAAGATATTAAGAAACCGGAGCGCCATCCTGATTACGGCAAGCCTGAGATGAACCTGAAATCCGGTGCTACCGTGGTGGGGGCCCGTCAGTTCCTGATCGCTTTCAACATTAACCTGGATACTCCGGATATCAAGATTGCCAAAAAGATTGCCAATGTGATCCGGGAGGCGAAGGGCGGCTACCGTTATGTCCGCGCCATGGGTGTGATGCTGGAGGAGCGTCATCAAACCCAGGTCAGCATCAACATGGTGGATTACACCGGAACCCCGCTGTTCAGGGTATTTGAGACGGTGAAGTCTGAAGCCGCCCGCTACGGCGTCAACGTGGTCGGCAGCGAAATTATCGGCCTGACTCCCATGCAGGCTCTTCTGGATGTGGCTGATTTCTATCTGCGTCTGGAAGGCTTTGAGCGGAAACAGGTCTTTGAAGAAAACTTGGAGGGAATGTAATGCTGATTGATAAAACCGTGCAAGGATTTTTAGCTGATTTAGCCTCGGATTCTCCGGCCCCGGGCGGCGGCAGCGTGGCTGCTCTGACCGGTGCTCTGGGTTCTTCCCTGTGCAGCATGGTCATGAGTTTGACCCGCGGTGACAAGTATGCCGCCGTAGCCGGTCAGGTGGCGGAAGTTAAGGCTGATGCTTTAAAGCTGCAGGACTTCTTTATTAAGAGCATTGATGCGGATACGGAGGCTTTTAACGGCCTGATGGCCGCTTTTAAGCTGCCCAAGGATACGGATGAGCTGAAAAAGGCTCGCAGCGCCGCTATCCAGGATGCTACGAAAAAAGCCACCCTGCTTCCCTTAAGCGTGGCGGAGCATTGCCTGCCGGTGATTAAGCTGGCCCGTCAGGCTCTGGCCATCGGCAATCCCAACGCCGCCAGCGACGGCAAGGTAGCCATCGTTTGTGCCCACGCCGCCTTCTACAGCGCACTGTACAACGTGGAAATTAACCTGGGTTCTATCAAGGATGAGGCTTTCGTGGCTGAGGCCGCCGCTAAGGTTCAGGCCTTGAAGGAAGAACTGGCTGCGTTAAAGCTGGTATTTTAAGTAAGCGGTTCGTAGGGTCTTGAAAGAAGAACTGGCAGCGTTAAAGTTGGTATTTTAAGGAAAGCGCCGGCTGGCGCTGAAGTTCTGGTGAATATTTTCCTTTGTGATAATTGGACTTAAAATAGTAAGGTTAAACTTGCTATTCTCGAACAACCTGCTGTCTATACTGTGTATGGATGCACCGCTTTAGGCGGCAGGTTGTCTTTTTTTAACCTAAATTTAGGAAAAGAGGTAAAACATGGCTTATAAATCGGATATTGAAATCGCCCAGGAGGCCGAACTGAAAAAAATTACCCAGGTAGCGGCGGAGTTAGGCATTGAGGAAGCTTACATCGAGCAGTACGGCAATTATAAGGCGAAGATTGACTATAAGCTCCTGACGGACCGGGCCCAGCGTCCAGACGCCAAACTGGTGCTGGTGACCGCTATTACGCCTACCCCGGCGGGGGAAGGTAAGACCACCGTGACGGTGGGTCTGGCTGATGCGCTGCGCCAGATTGGCAAAAAATCGGTGGCGGCGCTGCGGGAGCCTTCTTTAGGCCCGGTGTTCGGCATCAAGGGCGGGGCGGCCGGAGGCGGCTATGCCCAGGTAGTGCCTATGGAAGATATCAACCTGCATTTTACCGGTGATTTTCACGCCATCGGCGCGGCCAATAACCTTTTGGCTGCCATGCTGGACAATCATATTCAGCAGGGCAACAGCTTAGGCCTCGACACCCGGCGCATTACCTGGAAGCGCTGCGTGGACATGAACGACCGGCAGCTGCGGTTTATTACCGACGGGCTGGGGGGCAAGGCCAACGGCGTGCCCCGGGAGGATGGCTTTGATATTACCGTGGCTTCCGAGGTGATGGCCATCTTGTGCTTATCCAGCAACATTCTGGATTTAAAAGAGCGGTTGGGAAAGATTATCGTAGGCTATACCCGGGAGGATAAGCCGGTAACGGCGGCGGATTTAAAAGCCCAGGGAGCTATGGCGGCACTTTTGAAGGATGCCCTGAAGCCTAATCTGGTTCAGACTTTGGAAGGAACGCCGGCCTTTATCCACGGCGGACCTTTTGCTAATATCGCCCATGGCTGCAACTCCCTCATGGCTACTAGGATGGCTCTGAAGACCGGTGAATACGTGGTGACGGAGGCCGGCTTCGGTGCGGACCTGGGGGCGGAGAAGTTTCTGGACATTAAATGCCGGAAGGCCGGCATTAAACCTTCGGCAGTGGTTATCGTGGCCACGGTCCGGGCGCTGAAGCATCACGGCGGAGTAGCTAAGGCGGATTTGGGGACGGAGAATCTGGCCGCGCTGGAAAAGGGTCTGCCCAACCTGCTGCAGCATGTGGGGAATATTAAGAACGTGTTCGGCCTGCCGGCGGTGGTGGCCATCAACCGTTTCCCTACCGACAGCGAGGCTGAGCTTAAATTAATCGAGAACAGGTGTCAGGAGCTGGGCGTACACGTGGCCCTGTGCGAGGTCTGGGGCAAGGGCGGCGCCGGCGGTAAGGTTTTGGCGGAGGAAGTAGTGCGCCTTTGTCAGGAGAGCAGCTGCTTTAACTACAGCTATCCCTTGGAAGCTTCCATTCCGGAAAAGATTGAGACCATCGTCAAGAAGATTTATCACGGGGCCGGGGTGGCCTTTACCAAACCGGCGCTGACCCAGCTGAAACTGTTAGAAAGCCTGGGCTTTGGCTCCCTGCCGGTGTGCATGGCCAAGACCCAGTACAGCTTCTCGGACGAACCCTCTTTATTGGGGGCTCCCCAGGACTTTACCGTGACCGTGCGTAACCTGAAGGTTGCGGCGGGAGCGGGGTTTGTGGTGGCTTTGACCGGCGACATTATGACCATGCCGGGGCTGCCCAAGGTACCCAGCGCGGAAAAAATCGACGTGGACGAAACGGGCCGGATCAGCGGCTTGTTCTAAGACCGGAGGTGCGCCTTGAATCTGTTTACTCCGGCCGAGACGACGGCTAATTACGCTGTGGCGGGGGCGGGCAAGACCCGCCTGCCGGTGGGGAAGATGCTGGTACTGGGAACTTTGGCCGGCTTCTTAATTGCCATGGGCGCCGTGGCGGCTAATACTGCCGCTCATGGCCTGCAGGATGCCGGTTTGACCAAGCTGGTCAGCGGTTTGTTGTTCCCCTTTGGTCTGGTCATGGTCATTTTAAGCGGGGCGGAGCTGTTTACCGGCAATACCCTCATCAGTATCTCGGTGCTGGCCCGGCAGGCGACCTTAAAGGGCATGCTGCGCAACTGGTTTTACGTTTACCTGGGCAACGGGCTGGGGGCTTTCCTGGCCGCGGCGGGCTGCGCCTTTCTGGGACAGCTGAACTGCGGGGACGGGGCCCTGGCGGTCTATACTATCAAGGTGGCCGCGGCTAAATGCAGCTTAAGCTGGTTTAACGCGGTGGGCCTGGGCTTTTTCTGTAACGTCCTGGTTACGCTGGGCGTGCTGTTAAGCCTGGGGGCGAAGGATACGGTGGGACGGTTCCTGGGAGCCTATCTGCCGGTGGCCTTTTTCGTCATTGCCGGCTTTGAGCACAGTATAGCCAACCTGTTTTATGTGCCGGCGGGCCTTTTGGCGGCCGAAAGACCGGTTTACGCCGCCTTGGCGCTGACCAGGGGCCTGAATCTATCAGGGCTGACCTGGAGTAATTTCTGGCTCCATAATCTGCTGCCGGTGACGCTGGGCAATATCCTGGGCGGACTGGCCGTAGGGTCCATTTACTGGTACTGCTACGGACGGCGGGAACAGCAACTATAAAAACCACAGCGATAAGAATTGCGGCAGAAAACATCGCCATCGTTAGACTTGCAGCGGCAACACTTGCGTCAGTAGTACGAATTGCAACCCTAAGAATTGCCTCAAATAAATAAAAAATAGAACAGCGTTCGCCCTAAGGCAGCTTTAATCTGTGCCTGAACACAGAGGCAGGGTGCCGGGGCGGACGCTGTTTTGGTTAAAATGGGTGCTTGTTTGGCTAAATATGACTCAAGCTTATAAATTTCTCCTCTTCTATTATTGGTATATTGTGGTAAAATATATATAATAGAAGCAATCTAGCTTATTAATACGTTTTATAAGGAGGACCAATGAACGAAGGGGACGCAGGAGCTAAGACAAAGGTGGAAAAACCATTTGGTGAGCTGACCAAAGAGCAGCGGGAAAAAACATCGGGTGAGTTATCTAAAGAACAGCAGAAAAAAGCCTCTAATGAGCTGCCTGAAGAACAGGCGGAAAAACATTCAAGCGGGCCGCGGCCCCAGGCTGCTTCCAGGGAGCGCGATAAAATGCCGCTGCGCAGCCTGGTGTCTAAGTATATCATTATATTTTTCGGGGCGCTGATTGCGGCCATAGGCCTGGAAACGTTTTTGATTCCCAACGAGGTCATCGACGGGGGCGTAGTGGGAATTTCCATCATGGGCGAGGCGGTTTTCGGCTATCCTATGGGCTTGTTCCTGGTGGTGCTGAACCTGCCCTTCGTCCTTTTGGGTTATAAGCAGATCGGCAAGTCTTTTGCCATCGCCACGATTTTTGCGATAATTGTTTTGTCCCTGTGGTCCTATATCTTAGACCCGTATTTAGGGATGGTCACGGATGATTTATTTTTGGCGGCTATTTTCGGCGGCATCATTGACGGTTTGGGCGTAGGCCTGATTATCCGGGCCGGCGGTTCTTTGGACGGCACGGAGATGGTAGCCATCATCTTGGACAAGAAGACGGCTTTTTCCGTGGGCGAAGTGGTCATGTTCTTCAACCTGTTCATCTTAGGCAGCGCCGGGTTTCTGTTTGGCTGGAACAAGGCCATGTATTCCCTGGTAGCCTATTTTGTCATCGCCAAGATGATTGATGTGGTCATCAAGGGACTGGATGAGTCCTATGCGGTCTTCATCGTTACTTCGCAGCACGCGAAGATGGCGGAGGTACTGATGGCCCGCCTGGGGCGGGGCGTGACGCTGCTGCACGGGGAAGGCGCCTACAGCGGCGCGGAGCGTAAGGTGCTGTATGCGGTGGTAACCCGGCTGGAGATCCAAAAGCTGAAAGAAATCGTGCTGGAGGAGGATGCGTCGGCTTTCGTGACCATCAATCCGGTGAATGATATTATCGGCGGCAGCTTTAAAAAGCGGGCCATTCATTAGCCTAGCAAAAGCCTTTGGTCTTGCCGGTACGTAAGATGATGAGTGCCGGAGTCAGTCCGTTTCCATCTTCATTAAGACTAAAGATGGAACCAGGGACGTTTTAGGAGGATATAATATGCCAGGCAGCTGGATGAGAAAAGTTTGGGTCAGAATAATCCTGGTAGTAGGACTGTTTAGTTTCTGCGCCGGTTTTTCCCCTTTAACCGTTCAGGCCGCCAATCAGCCTAAGAGGGTGCGGGTGGGCTGGTATGAGGTGCCGGGCCTGCAGGAAGGTCAGGACACCGGAGCGCTGGGCGGCTATAATTATGAATATCTGGCCAAGATTGCCCAGTACGCCAACTGGAATTACGAGTTTGTATTTTGTACCTGGCCGGAAGCCGAGGAGAAGCTGAAAAAAGGTGAGCTTGACATCGTAGGCGATGTGGCCAAGACCGCTCCCCGTATGGAGGAGTATGATTATTGCGATTATCCCAACGGCTACAGCCGCATGATTATGGCCTGCCGTCAGGATGACCACCGGTTCGGTTATAACGAATATGCGGCCTTTGATAACCTGACCGTGGCTACCGTACCTTCCAGCTTTAGGCGCAATCTCTTGAACCGGGAGGCGGCTAAGCACCACTTTAAGGTTAACTATAAAGAATATCAGACGGAACAGGATATGTTTGCGGCCCTGGACCGGAGCGAAGCTGATGTAGCCATCTTCAGCAACGTGACTGAATACTCCCGCTATAAGGTAGTTTCGGAGTGGGAGTCCAATCCTTATTATTTTGTGGTTAATAAAAAGCGGCCGGATATCCTGGCTGATTTGAATGATGCCATGCTGAAGATCCAGTCTACGGATATGTTCATGCCGGAGCGGCTCTTTAAGAAATATTTTGAAAATAACGATGCCGGGACCACGTTGGCTTTTACCCGCCAGGAGATGGAGTATCTGGCGGGGCGGCCCCAAATCAAGGTGCTGCTGCCTAAAGACGATTTTCCTATTGCCTATTGGGCGGAGGATAAGGCCCTGGGAATCGGGCCCGCCTACCTGGAAGTTCTGGCCGTCAAGGCCGGGTTGCAGCTGGAATTAATCCCTTGCGCCAACGGCCGGGAGATGAACGACCGTTTCCAAAAAGGCGAGGGGGATGTCTGCATTCAGATGCCGGATGATTTCTTGAGCAGTCAGCAGAGAAACGCCAATCTGACCCAGCCTTACCTGAACCTGACCTATGGCCTGGTCAACCGCCAGAATAATGTGGACGGCGTGAAGACCGTGGCCATCGGGCAGCGGCCCAGCATCTTAATGCCTAAGCTGCAAAAGCTGGGCTATCGCGTTAAGGAATATAACAGCATCACGGAATGCCTGGATGCTTTGCTGGACCATGAGGTGGACGCGGCAGCGGTCAGTTCGCTGACTTTTGACCAGTTATCTTACCATGCCAAGTACCAGACTCTAAATTTCCATGCGATGCCTGCTCTGGATATAGCTTTGTGCTACGGTGTTTCCAAGCGCAGCGACCATAACCTGTTCACCGTGCTGGAAAAAGCGGCTTCCGCCGTTAATAATTCAACCCTGGAGGGTATCATCACCCAGTACTCCTCCCTGCCTCACATATATACCTTGCGGGACTACCTGCAGTACGGGGCGCCTTTTCTTATGGCCATTTTGCTCCTGCTTTTGACGGTAGCAGGACTGGCCTTCTTTTTCCGCAGACAGCGTCAGTTCAACCGGCAGCTGGCCGCGGCTAAGCTTAAGGCGGACCAGGCTAATGAAGCCAAGTCCCAGTTCCTGTCCAGCGTGAGCCACGACCTGCGTACGCCGTTAAACGGTATCATCGGCTTTACGGAAATCGCTTTGGACGAGCCGGATGCCGTGAAAAAACAAGGCTATCTGGGAAAAATTCAGGCTTCCGGCCGTCTGCTCTTAGGGCTGATCAACGATACCCTGGATTTGTCCCGCATTGAAAGCGGCAAGGTAGTGATGCAGCCCGAGGCGGTCCGCAGCGCGGATATCGGCCGGGCGGTGGTGACGGCTCTGCAGCCGGAGGCAGATTTAAAGGGCATTCATTTGATGGTGGATTACGCCAATTTCCCCAACGAGATTTTATATGTGGATAAGCTGAAAATCCAGAAGATTGTTTTGAACCTGCTGTCCAACGCCATAAAATACACGCCGCAGAACGGCACGGTCATCATCTCGGTACAGGCGCTGGAGCCGCCGGTTAAGGGCTGCAACCGCCGCATCATCATCGAGGATAACGGCATCGGGATGAACAAGGAATTCTTAAAGCGGCTCTATGATCCTTTTGCCCAGGAACACCGGCCTGAAGCGGCTGAGGTGACCGGTACGGGTCTGGGGCTGGCCTTTGTCAAGCGGGCGGTGGATATGATGGGAGGATTTATCCTGGTCCAGAGCCAGCTTAACCGGGGTACCAGGTTCACGGTGGATCTGCCTATGCCTAGGGCTACCGAGGCTCAAATTAAAAAAGAGGCCGCGCCGGAACCGGTCCTGGATTTGACCGGCAAGCGGGTCCTCTTATGCGAAGATAACCATATCAATACGGAAATTGCCACCATTCTGCTGAAAAATAAGGGCCTCCAGGTGGAGACGGCGGTAAACGGCGCCGAAGGGGTCAAGAAGTTTACGGAGGCGGAGAACGGTTATTACGACCTGGTCCTGATGGATATCCACATGCCTTTGATGGACGGCTATGAGGCCACCAGAAGAATCAGGGCTTTGAGCCGCCGGGACAGTAAAACCGTGCCCATTATCGCCATGACGGCGGATGCCTTTGAAGAAGACAGCCAGGCCGGCCTGAAAGCCGGCATGAACGCCTATCTGTCTAAGCCGGTAGATCCTAAGAAGTTGTTTAGAGTGCTAGGGGAGCAGCTCCGGTCTTAATCCTTTTACGGAACTGAAAAAATTTTAAAGCTTTATAAGCGAAGGCTGCTGAATATGAGGGGCATTACGCTCCCGCCTTTTTATCATCTACCAGAAGCAGGGTGCGGAACCAACCGTCTTCCAGCTGACAGGTGGCTTGCGCTTCATACTTGGCGCAAAAAGCGGAGAGGGAGCGCATACCCAGCCCATGGCCGGCGGTACTGGTAACGGGAAAACCCTCCTGATCAAACTTAACCTTGCCCTGGTAACGGTTCTCCAGGGCCAGGAAGAGATGGCCTTTTTCAGCTTTGGTGATAATCTTGATGGCCCGGTCGTCCTCCGGCTGCTTAAGGCTGGCTTTTATCGCATTTTCCAGCAGGTTGCAGAACAGGATGGCCAGCTCATTCTCATCCAGCTGAAGGCTGGCCGGCAGGTCAATCTGGTGGGTCAGAGGGATATTCTCCTTGGCCGCGCGGCTGATATAGATGGCCAGGGCGGCGTTAATAATGGGGTTATGACAGTACAGGGACGTGGTAGTCTGCAAAAGGCTCTGGTCGCAGCGGTTGATCATCTTTAACGCTTCTTCCAGCTTATCTTCCTGGATTAAGGCATAAAGCAGACGGTTATAGTGGCGGATGTCGTGACGGACTACCGCCATTTTTTGTTGGGCCTCGGCCATGACCTGGGTATGTTCTTTTAAGGAAGCCAGCTGCATGGCTAACAGTTTATGATTGGAACCCAGGGCCGCTTTGCGCTCCATGCCCTTCGCATCCCAGATAAAGGCATGCAGCAGGACCAAAAAGGTGGGTATGAGCAGAAACCTGGGCAGGAAAAGGTCTAAGGCCTGGATGGTTTCCTCTGAACTAATATAGATGCCATCGGCGGCAATAAAAAGAGGCAGCAAACAGACGGCCCGCCAGTAGGTATGGTCGTTGAAGATATGGGCAGAAAGGAACATGCGGTTAAAGAACCGGCGCAGGATGGGAAAGGTTAGGGCGAACATGAAGATGAAAAGGGCGGATTGCATGTAATATAAATTCATAAGGGTTTCCTGGGGAAAGTTCCGGATCAAAATGTCAATAGCCGCCGAGTGCAGCAGCAAAATGTAGATGCACTGAATTCCGGCCACGAAAAGATGATGGGCCAGATGGCCGGGGATATAGTAGAGGTTGATGAAAAAGTAAGGCAGCCAGCCCAGGATGATGGTGCGTTTGTAGATAGGGATGGTGAAACCATGCTGATAGAGTCCCCAGAGGTTGAAAGATAATAAGATACAGAACCAGACGAAATAAGCCAGGCTCAGTTGCTTTTTCTGCTGGCTGGTCAAGAAGGGGGCAAAGGGCAGATAGCGCAAGAGCAGGCTGGGGAGCAGTAGGATATTGAGCAGCAGGGCCGTCATGAAGATAATCATAGTTTTGACCTCTACACAGAAAAATCATCCACGAGGTTTACAATTATGAAAATAAAAAGTGTAAACCTCATTAATTCGCGCCGCCAAAATGACAATTCACGCCGCAAATATTCTTTTTAACGCCAAATGTGTTACAATGAAGATAAGTTAATGCGGATGATGGTGCGGAACCAGCCATCCTGCTGACCGCAAAGAACGTGGGCCTGATGTTTTGTCTTAAAGGCGGCCAGGGAACGCATGCCCAGGCCGTGCCCGCTGCGGCTGGTAACCGGCAGGCCGTCTTCCCCCAGGGGTACTGTTTCCCGAAAGCGGTTTTCCACCGCCAGGAAGAATAACTGTTTAGTCATCTTGGCGATAATGTTGATCTGCCGGTCCGGGGCTGCCTGAGTAAGACTGGCCCGGATAGCGTTTTCCAGCAGGTTGCAGATCAGGATGGCCAGTTCGTTCTCATCCAGATTTAGCTCAGCAGGCAGGCCGAACTGCACCTTAAGAGGAATGCCGGCAGTCTTGGCCCGTTGGAGGTAGACGGCCAGGGCCGCATTGATGATAGGGTTGGCGCAATAGGTCTGCACGGCGGTCTGACTGATGTTATTATCACAATCGGTAATAAAACGCAGGGCCTCCTCCTTCTTGCCTTCTTTAACCAGGGCAGCCAAAAGCAGGTTATAATGCCGGATATCATGGCGGAAGATGGCCATTTTCTGGCTGGATTCCTCAATCAGGCGGGTGTGATCTTTAAGCGAAGATAACTGCATGCCTAAGAACTTATTGCCGGCATCCAGGTCGGCCTGTTCCTCCAGGCTCAGAATGTCGTTGGAAAAGGCCACGATCAGACTGATAAAGGTGCCCAGGAGGATAATCCTGGGAATGGTCAGTTCGGGGACCAAAATATCATCGCTGTAGGATGAGGTGATGGAGATGGCCGCCAGCAGAAAGGGCAGCAGGCAGACGGAACGCCAGTAAGACTTATTCTGGAACGCCTGCTCGGACCAGAAGATTTGGGTAAAGAACTTGCGTATCAGAGGAAAGGTCAGAGCGAAAAATCCCAGATAAACAAAACTTTGCAGATAGCCAAACTTCAGCACGTCCGGACTGCCGTCGATCTGAATGGTGATGAAGGCGGCGGCGCCGTGCAGAATCATCGTATAAAGACACTGCATGCCGGTGATGAAAAGGTGATGCTCCAGGTGGCCCGGGATGCCGATGATATTAATGGCCAGGTAAGGCAGCCAGCCTAACATGGCCAGCTGTTTATAGTAGATGATGGAAAAGCTGTCGGTTTCATAAATATAATAATTTAAACCGCATAAGATCAAGAACCAGCAGCCGTAAGCTAAAAACATTTTATTCCTCTGGGGCCGGTCGATGAATCTTTTAAAGGGCAGGTAGCGCAGATAAAGCCCAGGTAAGGGTACGATGGTCAGCAGCAGCGCTAAAAAATTTAAGTGCATAATCCACCTCAAGGCTTGCAGAATTAAAACTTACCAAGTAGTGTACTACATTATTTAATTATATCATTTTTCAACAAAAGATAAACAGGTAGAGATAAAATTTGCTTAAAATAGATAAAATTTTAAATAAATCATATAGATAATATCCGTATCAGGCCTATACCAAAGACCTGGGGGAAAATTAATTCTTAGCGAAGGCGGTAAGAATGATGGGACTATGGCGGCAGGAGATAAAACAATGTACTCTGTGCGGGAGCCAGACTGAAACTTGGCTAAAGCTCAAGGATGGGATTCTTTGCGATGCCTGTGAAAAAATGGTGGATCGGGGCTTCTGGTGTGAAACACAGGAGAAGCTGCTCAGCCTGGGAGGCCGGTTTGATCTGCTGTCCCATAAAAAAATAGCCGCCAGGCGGTCGGTGGAAGAGGTGCGTCAGTTCCAGCTTTTTATGAAAGAAAGCGAAAGGCGGCTGTCGTATTTTACCGAAACCAGTCGTTCTCCCGGTCAAATGGTAGTGGTAGATCAGGACCAGGGGTGGTTCTATCTGGAAGCGGACTGGCAGATTACGAAAGAAGAGGCACCTTCGGCGGCGGAGCAGCTTTTCAAGCCCCTGGCGGCAATATTTAACCAAGGCTGGAAGCAGCCGGCGCCGGCGCTGGGGTTTCAGGCCAAGGCACCGCGGCTGCGGCAGAAAATTAAGGTCCGCTTTAGTCCGTCCTTGATTTTTAAGCTGGAGGATATTACCGGGTTTCACCTGGACTGGACCTATGAAAACGGTTTTGAGCAGGAATGCAAGGCTCAGGAACTGCTCCGGGCCGATATTCTCCTGGAATTGTCCCAGGCGCCGGTAAAATTTTTAAGAAGCAGGCTTCAGGCGGAACCCGGCAGGCTGGAGCTGGAAACCAGGGCCAACTACCGGGTGGCGGCCAAGCCGGACTTAGATTATCTGTATGCGCTGACCGGGCTTACGGCCGGGCCGGAAACCAGTACGTATATGTGAGGAAAAGGGTAAGGAAGAACGGATAAAGGTAAAAGGGAAGGAAGAGCGGATAAGAAAGCACGGATAAAGGCAAAAGGGAAGGCAAAGGTAAGGAAAAAGATAAGGCAAAGGTAAGGCAAAAGACTATCAGCCCTAAACAACAAAAGACAGGCATAAAAAAAGCTCGCCGCCGGGTACGCAAAGGTATCTGGCAGCGGGCCTATTTTTATGATTGGTACTATTTAGTAACGGTACCCCTGCGGAAATACAAGGGGGTTAGAACTTATACTGATATCCTAAAAGGAAGCTGAAGGGGGTCACGTAGTATTCGGAACTGGTAGAGAAGAAGGAGACATCCTTGCGGTTTAAAAGGTTATTGAACTCAGCAAAGATACTGCTGTGCTTATCTGCCTGGTACTCTACGTTAAAATTGGTCAAGAGATAAGGCTTGGCATCTACCTTGGTCAGAGAAGCGGCCGCCTTTTTCGTGGCGCTGGTAGTATTGTAGGTGGAGCGTCCGGACATCCAAGACGCGTTTAAGGCTGCCTTCCATTTATCCATCCGGTAGGTCAGACCGGCCTTGAGCTGCAGCTTGGAGTAATCGTCCTGCCAGTCGAAGTTATGGCCGCTCTTGTCAATCTGCTGGGTCTGGGGGTGACTGTAGCTGACGCCCAGGTTGTAGCCGAAACCCTTGGCCCGGCTGACGGTATATTCGGCTTCGATGCCGGTGTTGCGCAGGTTCTCGTTTGCATAGGTAAAGCTGTTGGTGGCATCTACATAGGTGGCCGTGATGTTGTCATCCACCTTATAGTGGAACAGGGCCAGGCGCAGGGTCTTATTCCCATCGATATTCTTTTTCCAGCCCAGTTCATAGTGCAGACCGGTCTGAGGCTTCAGGTCTACCGAGGCCTTATAAATCTGGTACAGGGCGGGCATTTTGAAGGACTGGCCCACACTGGCATAAATGCTCTGGTTCTTGTCTAACTGATGCAGGTACTGAGCCTGACCGCTGAAGTTATTGTAGTTGTTGCTTGCGGGGGCATTGCCGGTCCAGGTTTCCCGGGCGGCCAGGATCAGATTGTCTTTACGGCCCAGGCGTTTGTCGTACTGAGCGTAGACCGAGTAATTATCCCGTTGCTGAAGGCCGCCGGTGCTTTCATAGGTACGCTTGCCGCTGAGTTTGCCGTTAGCTTTAAAAGCCTGGCTGGAGCCGTCAGAGGAATAGTTCTCTTTCTGATAGGTAGCGCCCAGGAGCCATTTAGCGCTTTTAACGTTCCAAATTTTTTGCAGGTCCAGACCGTAGTTGTAGGATTTTTCCACATCGGAGCTGTAAAAATCACCTTCGGCGAGGCGGGTGGTATCTTTATCCCGGTTCCGGTCCAAATAG
>Ga0268357_100175_pt1 | contig 106101 bp, 82 predicted proteins | sample BioMet10_FD_192466 | JGI IMG/M metagenome (GOLD analysis project Ga0268357, IMG submission 192466) | Sewage microbial communities from Oakland, California, United States - Biofuel 10 (Illumina Assembly) | ecosystem: Engineered > Wastewater > Sewage > Unclassified | place: USA: California...
ATCCCGAGCAAGTATTAAACATTTTAGCTGAACACAGCAACGAGTCAAGTTACAAATACGAACGACTCTATCGTATTCTGTTCAATGAGCAGATGTTCTTAGTCGCATATCAGCGCATTCATGCAAAACCAGGTAATATGACACCCGGTACTGATGGACAGACGGAAGACGGCATGAGCATTGACAAGATACAAGCATTAATAGACTGCCTTAAAAGCGAAGTCTATAGCCCTAAACCGGCAAAGAGAGTTTACATTCCAAAGAAGAATGGAAAGATGCGTCCACTAGGTATTCCCACTTTTGCTGACAAACTGGTGCAAGAGGTAGTTAGAATGATTCTTGAAGCTATATATGAAGGACATTTTGAATGGACTTCACATGGCTTCAGACCTCATAAGAGCTGTCACACCGCGCTCAAAAGTCTGCAAAACAATTTCAATGGAACGAAATGGTTCATCGAAGGAGACATTAAAGGTTTCTTTGATAACATTGACCATGACATTATGATTGAGATTCTAAAAGAACGCATAGTCGACGAAAGATTTCTTCGTCTCATCCGTAAATTTCTCAATGCGGGATATATGGAAGAATGGCACTTCAATAAAACTTATTCGGGCACGCCCCAAGGTGGAATTATCAGTCCAATATTGGCTAATATCTATCTAGACAAGTTCGACAAGTATATGGAGAAGTATGCACAGGATTTCCATAAGGGGGAAGTTAGACAACGCAACAAGGATATCTGTAAACTCAACAATTGAGTTCACTATCTCAAGAGGAGAATCAAAGAAGTTGAGGATGCAGACAAGCTATCAACAATGGTAGAGGAACTTCGTAAGAAGCAACAGCAGATACTGACAATGCCTAGTGGCAATGATATGGATGAGAATTTCCGTAGACTGAAATATGTGCGCTACGCTGATGATTTCCTTATAGAAGTCATTGGAAACAAAACTGAGTGTGAGAAAATCAAGGCAGACATTACGCGATTTATGCTAGAAAAGCTAAAGTTGGAAATGTCTCAAGAGAAGACCTTGATAACCAACGCACAAGATAGTGCAAAATTTCTTGGATATGAAATATCAGTTCGTAAAGATTACACAACGCAGAAAAATGCAAGAGGAGAAACTCGTAGACATCGTAATGGAAATGTGATATTACACGTATCACGAGAAGTGATAAAGAAGAAGCTATTGAGTCTTGAAGCCATGAATGTAAAAACAAAAAATGGCAAGGAGGTGTGGAGTCCTAAAGGTAGAACATACCTGATAGACAATGAGCCACAAGACATAGTAGCACGTTTCAACACTGAAATCAGAGGATTCTACAACTACTACTCTATTGCAAACAATGCATCGGCACTTGGTCGCTCTTTTGGGTACATCATGAAGTTCAGTATGCTAAAGACATTTGCGCAAAAACTTAACTGCTCCGTGAGAACCATAACAAACATGTATCGTGAAGACGATAAATTTGTGGTGTGGTACACGGACAAGAAAGGTGAACGCAAACCAAGGGTATTTTACAATGAGGGCTTCAAACGTATTACCGATTTGGGAACTCAAAAATGTGACAACCTACCTTATATGTTCAACACACCTTCACTCAGTCTTGTTGAAAGACTGACTGCCAATAAGTGTGAGTTGTGTGGAAAAGAAGGAGATGTTGTCTCACACCATGTCAGAAAACTCTCAGAATTGAGAGGGAAAACCGAATGGGAACGGAAAATGCTCAAAATGCATAGAAAGTCTTTAATTGTCTGCGTTGAATGTCATAACATGATTCATGCGAAAAATAGCTAAAATGCCGTTATGGGCAGAGAGCCGTATACATGGAGACGTGTACGTACGGTTCGGAGGCAGGCTGTCGGAAACCTACCACTGCAAGGTGGCAAGGCGCCGACTGCCGAGCCTACAGATTCTAAAGAGTACCATTAATCAATACTCCACAAAATTGCAGGATTCGATAAAATAAAGATGTTAAGCTACGTAATCCGCAGCAATCACTTCAACTTGATTGTTGCGGATTTGTTTATTTGTCCTGATATATTGTCATAAAAATGTAATACAACACAAATGCTTGATTTTTTCTTTTTCATCGTTGTTCTTCAACTGGTTCTGAAAGCTTCTAAATCGTGCTTCACAGCTCCAATGTGAAAAATGATCTCCCACTTTCTTTATATTTGTTGTTTATACTCTTCTAATTTTTCCACTACAATAACGACAACTTCTCTGCATCAAAATCACTATGAAAACCTATTTTTTGATAAAAACATTTCGTTTTCTAGAATCTAGCTTTATTTTTACTTACTGCCATATTGTTAATTATTTAGTACATATTATACCCTTATGAATTATTTCAATACAGAATTAAATAAATTATATATTCTATCACTAGTGTCCACTAAAAAGTGGTCCTAGTCAAAATTAAATAATAGCGGTTCACTTGAACCAGTTCGTTCTATGTCATTATTGAATATAGTTTTGTCAAAAAGTTCTCTCAAAGGAGTCTTGTCAGTTAAGGAAATACTAAGTATCTGCAAGACTTCATAAGTGCTCCTTTCGAGTCTCATGTCATTTTGGACGATAGCTACCAGACAGTAAGCAGATATTGCTGCATAGATTTGTATTCTTACAGCGTTTTCTGTTGTTCCCCAGAATTTCTTAATCTTGAGATGCTGCTTGAGCCATTTGAAGAAAAGCTCGACTTGCCACCTGTTTTTATATAGGTTTGCAATCTGTAGTGCCGTGAGATGTTTAGCGTTGGTCAGATAGGTAAACTCTCTGTTCAACTCGCCATCCCAGTATCGGACAAGTCTGAGCGGCTCTGGATAGTATTGATGAGGATAGAATCCTGTCAATTCGATTTCTGCGTCAGACAGTATGTTCTTAGGAAGTCTGCGTCTCCATTTGATGCATTTGTACTGGAGGTTCTTCTTGGATCTAACAACGAAGAAGGAGTCTAATGTCTTGATTCTATAGAGTCGTTTGAAGTCGTTATAACCTCTATCAAAACATAGTACGATCCTATTTCATAGTTTATTACGTCCATTGCGTTGACATCATTCACTTTAGCACTTGTGATATGGAAGAACGTTGGTATTTGAATCTCAATATCGTAGAGGGTATGTATTTTGATACCACCCTTATGTTTGCGAAACTTAGCCCACCAGAACACATCTAGGCACAAGTCTATAGTAGTCGAATCAAATGCATAGACATTGCCATCTAACTTGAAGATATCAACAGCACGTTTGCGCCTGGCTTCATCAACAAGGAAGTAAGCAAAATCCTCAAAGATATGATAGTCTCGATTCTGGTTTGCTTTTGCAAGATTACTCTTGGTCACATGCTTGCCAAATCCTAGGTGATAACTCTTCTTCTGGTGGGCATTGATAGCCACTATTAGGTCACGAAGACTTTCACGGTTACTAAGCTGGCCAAACATGAGGGTAAGCAACTGATTCCAGCAACTGAAGAACTTCACATACTTATCACCTCCGTATTTACGGACTAGATAATTGAAGTGATTCCTGTCAAGAAATGAGACTAACTGAGCGAATACGTACTTGTCTTTGTGCATATGCAGAATCTGATGATACTCTGCAAAGGTACGAATTCAAATCCGTTGACTCAGAAAAACTTTATAACTAACTATAATTCAACGATTTCAAAGAGCGATTACTGTTTTTAAATGGACAGCAGTGTTATTCTATTTCAAATAATTTTTGACCGTTTAATTGACTGCATATTGTGGCATATTTTCTTATTATTTAAGGTTCAGCTACCATCGAATAACTTGTACTATCCTCGATTACTGGATACATTTTAACACCTTCTCCGCTTTCCATATCTGTAACATTTATCATGGTAGCATATAGATACATAGCCATAGTCATGTGAATACCGACTGGAACATGGGCATCTTCAATAATTGGTGCTGTATGACTTTCTGCATTGCGTTGAGCATGCACAAATTCATAGTAAGTTTTGAGATTTGCCAATTTGGATTCTCCTGTATAATGAAGTCGATTAACATTGAGGGCTTTTGCTGCATCTAAAAATTGAACAAAACCTCCATCTTCACGAGTAAGTTCTATATGATTTGCTATATAATACATTTTTTTCATGTAAGCTTCGAATCTGTCTAATAACAATTTTAGCCAGTCTTGCAAATCCTCTGTTCTTCCTTGCGTACGATATATTAAATTGATGGTTCGCTTTATTTTTTTAAGACCATCAAGTGAAGGTATGGTTTCTGTATCCAGAACTTTGAAGAACCATTCAATAACTTCTTCCAACGATCTGTAGCTTACACCACACAATTCTTTAAAGTCTGAATGAAACTCTTCAATCAATTTTTCAGAAAGTAGTTGTTCATTTATTGCAGGATTGATTTGTTCTTGCAAACGCATCAGCACCAGATTGTCAAGTTGAGCCTGAATAGAAGGCTGTGATAAGTAGCGACGTTGCATTTCACTGCTATTAGCTGTTACTACACCCAGTTTAGTTGATATGTTATCATGGATAACTTGAATCTGCATATCTTCATCATTATTCAGCATTGAATCACGAACTTCATCATTTTGTTGTAACTGTGTTACTACCTGACGAATTTGATGGCGTACCGTGTCGGGGTCTCCCCATTCAATATCTCCAAACACGAGATTAAAGTCATCAATAATCTGTTCCAATGTCGCCAAATCAGGATCGGGTGTTATTGACGTTCCCTGTCCAACAGGGATTGGATCAATTACGCAATTTTCATTCTCCAACTTTATTTTCTTATCTCCACCTCTAACAATACGATACTTATCAAAGTCTACTAAGTCTAGTAAACCTTCAGTCCAATCTTCTTTTTCAATTTTTGGCAACTTTCGAAGTAAGAAGTGGAAAAATGTATTCTTCTTTTCCCAATCAATACGTGCTATATCCATCAGAGCTGTGAGAAACTCATAGAGGCGGACAAATTGTTTCATTGCACTCTTAACCTCAATCTGTTTGTTACAATCTTCGGTAACCGGTAGTTGTTTGAAGCGTTCCACGCAAGCATCCAATGTCGGGTCGAGTTCCTCTCGTGGAACTCCACTCCAATACTTCTGATTAAACAAATTCACTTCTTCTTCCTCATAAATCATTGATTGGTCGCAAACATCAAGTTTGTCACTTAGTTTATTTACATCAGTTTCATGACTGAGAATAGTCTTTTTGTAATAACGCTGGAAATCTGCTTGAATATCTTCAGCCTTATTAACAAAATCGAGCACATAGGTTTCCTCCTTTAGCGGATGACAGCGATTCAAACGACTGAGAGTCTGCACTGTCTTCACATCTTTCAGTGGCTTATCTACATACATCGTATGAAGCAATGGCTCATCATAACCAGTCTGAAATTTATCGGCTACGATAAGGAACCGGTAGTTACCACTACGGAATGTCTTTTCTATAGCCGATGAGGGGAAACCATTCAAGTCTGCTTCATCAACTTGTTTCCCCTTATATTCCTTCGTTCCACTAAAGGCTATAATGGGCTTGTACGGGCTATTGCGCTTTGCAAGAAGCTCCTTAAATGCAAAGTAATAGTCAATAGCTCGTAATATTCCGTTGCAAATAATCATAGCACGAGCTTCACCACCCATTTTATGGGCAACACTCTCATGAAAATGCTCAACCATTATTCGAGCTTTCTTTTCCACTGTCTCCGGTTGACTTTCTACCCAAACACGCAACTTCTTTGCTGATTGATCCTTATCAAACTCCGGATTGGCTTCAGTGGCTTTTAAAATCTTGTAGAAGCTATCATAGGTTGTGTAATGTTCAAGCACATCCATGATATAGCCTTCTTCTATCGCCTGGCGCATAGAGTAGAGGTGGAATGGTTTGTGAGCTGCTTCGCCATTTTCTCCTTCACAAGGAGTGCCAAACATTTCCAATGTTTTATTTTTAGGTGTTGCTGTAAATGCATAGAAATTAGTATTTTTGGCCATCATTCTACCTGCTACAACATATTCCAACAATTCATTCAGACCATCTTCATTGTCTTCAATTTCTACATCTTTATGACCATAGCCCGACAGTACGCGATTGAGCGCACTTTGCATGCTACCGCTTTGACCAGAATGTGCTTCGTCGATAATGACAGCAAAGCGCTTGTCTGCCATTTCTTTTCCAAGAGTCTGTAATACAAATGGGAATTTACAGATAGTACTCACAATTATTTTTTTACCGGCTCCTAATGCTGTCTTCAAGGCATCACTATCGTCAGCCCATTCTACAATACTTTTATTATTACAGAATGCTCGTATGTTATCGCGAATCTGTTTGTCAAGATTTACACGGTCTGTCACCACAATGATGCTTTCAAAGCGTGGTGTAATGCCATCTGCAAGCTTTAGATTAACTAATTGGAAAGCTAACCATGTAATAGAATTGCTCTTACCCGAACCGGCAGAGTGTTGAATTAAATATCGTTGACCTCCATCATGAGCTTTTGTATCAGCCAACAACTCACGCACTGCTTCCAATTGGTGGTATCTTGGCCATATATTCTTATCCTTTATCTTACCGGTTTCTTGGTCCTTCTCACGGATAACCTGAGCATAGTTCTCCAAAATCTCACTCAATCGTGGCTTTTGAAGAATATCTTCCCACAAGTAAGCTGTTTTCAAGCCGTTAGGGTTTACAGGATTTCCGGCACCATCGTTTACACCTTTATTAAATGGCAAGAACCACGAAAATTTACCGTTTAGTGCTGTACACATCTTCACGTTAGCATCATCCACGGCAAAGTGAACTGCGCATCGTTTGGGCATGAATAGCAGTTCTTTGGAGTCACGGTCTGTCTTATATTGACTTACTGCATGTTCTACATCTTGGCATGATAGCTCATTTTTGAGTTCCATCGTTATGATTGGAAGTCCGTTCAACGATAATACAACATCTACAGAATCAGCCGGTCTGCTATTCGAAAAGTGCAGTTGACGGGTAACGCACCAACGGTTTTGGTTATATGCAATAGTTGCTTGCAAATTACCAACCACTGGTATTGGATAATACAAGTCGAAAGGAGTGGCGTTGTGTTCCACTCCATGACGAAGTACATCTACGATACCTCGTTGAGTTATTTGATTACGAAGTCTTTCTAGGAACTTGCGAGTGTTGGCAGGTGTTTCATATATGCGTGTGCGTGACACCTTATCCATCTGCGTACTCTGCAAAAAAGTTCTCAGCATATCTTCATCTAAGCAATAATCTCTATTGAAATTCTCACTCGTTCTTTTTATCCAACGAAGACTCTCTTCTTTTTCACCCTTGGTGTCTAATAGGCACGCTTCGATGATGGTTTCCAAGCCTTTTTCTGATGTATCTGTTGTTGTCATAAGTATTATTTTTTAATCGTTATCCTTTTTCAATTCTTTTTCAATTTCCTCGATGGTCGGCAATGTAGATTTGAAATCGTCGGGGAATAGTTTCGATAATTGATATTCAGAAATACCAAGGGGTTGATTGTATGCATCTAAAGCATATTTTGCGACCACATTATCTTTATCCTTGCAGATTAACAACCCTATCGTAGGATTGTCTATCCCAGTTTTGAACTGATTGTTTATGGTTGAAACATAAAAGCTCAATTGACCCAGAAATTCCGGCTTGAATGATTTTACCTTCAGCTCGATTACTATATAGGCATGAAGATGGGCATTGTAAAATAACAAATCAGGGAAAAACTCCTCATTGCCTACTGATAGCCGGAATTGTCGCCCCATATAAGAGAATCCTTTGCCCAGTTCCAATAGAAATTTAGTGACGTTTGCCACCAACGCATCTTCAAGGTCTCGCTCGTCATAACGTTCCCTCATGGCGAGGAAGTCGAAGTTATAGGGGTCTTTGGTTATTTGTTGAGCCAAGTTACCTTGAACAACGGGAAGTGTCGCCTTAAAATTACTGATGGCTTTGCCTTCTCGTTCATATAAATCCGTATCAAGCCAGTTGAGTAACACATTACGGCTCCAGTTGTTTTTCAGTGTCTTTTTGACAAAGAATATAGCTTTCTCCACATTGTCCTTGCAGCGATCGATGATTCGTCTATGATGGTCCCAAGGAATTGAGAATAGCATAGATTTGTTAAAATCTTCCGCAGCTTGCGGAACTATTTCAAGAACTGGAGAATATAACTTATAAAAAGCAGTCATGTACCGAATGTTTATCGGTGAAAGTCCTTTAGCATCGGGCAATTCATGCTGCAAATCTTTACTCAGATTCTTGTAGAAACCAGAACCATAAGTATTGGCATACTGTTTTGCCTCAATGTCACCACCTAAGTTCCAATAGAATTCTAATAGGGCTGTATTTACTGAAATAGAAGCTTTTAGTCGTTGACTCAGATAGCGTTGTTTCAGCTCCTTTAGCCATATACTGTAAGAGTCGTCATTTTGAGTTTTGAGCGTTGAAATATTATCTGTTGACATAATTCTTGGTATTACTCATTTGTTACTTTAACTTTACCAGTTACTACATCGCTTATCAAGCGTTGCTTGTATTCTTTTAGCTTGTCTATTTGAGCAAGTTCTAATACTTTCATCTTATCAATTTGGGCAACTTTGCGGTCTATATATGCTACTATTTCATCTTGCTCTGTGAATGATGGATTTGGTAAGAATTGTTTCTTTAACTCTGTATAAGATAAAGTTAATCTAATACCTGTTCCCATTCCATGAAATAATTTCTTGCTGTCCATTGCCTTAAACAAATAGTTGTAATAATAGGGATTAACTCCGTTTCTGGGAGTGATTATTAAGTAAGCTGATGTCAATATTCCCCTATTAGGTGAAATAGCCACTCTCTGTGAAACAAAGTCATAATTTAAGTTTAAACAATTAATAGCTATATCATTTTTTTTAATAATAGTGTAAGCTTCGTATGTGTCTCGATATTCAGAAACGTCACCTGTTTCATCCTTTGGAACAAGCGTTCCATAATTAAATTTAAAAGCATGTGAGAACTCATATTTACTATTCTTGTTTTTATTCTCAGAAAACATAATTGCAGCGCGTTTGACTTCCCAATGTTCCGGCACCATTCCAATCCAAGGAATACCTGAATCTTTCATTGGAACATTAGGATTGATTCCATGAGTGACAGCGTCTGCGATAGTAACTTGCTTTAACTCCTCAAGTGCTGCCATTTTCTTTTCTGCTGTAGATATATATTTATCTATTTTACTTACTTTGTTATCAAGATAGGCTACAATTTCGTTTTGTTCTGAAAGAGTGGGGATAGGAATAAATTGTCTTCTAAGTAATTCATAGTTGATGTTCTGACCTTCTCGAATTCCTGTCACACATATTTGAAGTAGTTGAATGAAAGGACTTGATTTAAACAAGTATTTTATATAATTCGATGATATATTCTTGCTGCCTAATGATAAAATTGTATAAGCAGCACTTATTATGCCTTGATAATGAGCTATCTCTATTCCGCCTTGAAAAGAACGTAAACTGATAACAAAGTTACCCTTTCGCACAAATTTCAAATTTTCCAATCCTTTATTGACTACCACAACTCTGTTTTCATACATTGATTGTGGTATGACACCATATTTCTGGGTTGAACATAGACATGGTCCTTCTGGATGTTCCTTTTCTGATATTTCATTAAACAAAAATTTTATTCTGGTTAATTTCCAATGTTCGGGCATCTCTCCAATCCATTTCACCCCACTGTCCTTATATTCATTATATTGTTTCATGACTTAGTCCTCCAATATTTCATTAAGCAAGCCATCAGTCTGCGCTTCAAGGTCTCGAATCTCATCAACTATTGTTTCACGAGAACGTAGCTCTACAGGCTTGTAGAAGTATTTAGTAAATGACAGTTCGTAACCAATCACTGTCTTGGCCTCATCAATAAATGCATCCGGAGCATAGGGAAGCACCTCGTTTTGCATAAATTCGTCTATTCCTCCAGGGTATAACAATGGTACTTGTTCAGAATCACGTAAAGCAGCATCTGCTTCTCCTTCTACAATCATGGCCGTAGGGTCAGTCTCTGTGATAAGTGGGCGGAGCTTTTTCAATAAAACAGCCTTTAGTCCAAGCGCCTTAGCATAACTTGTCCAATCATTGGTTGGAGTTCCGGCAGGCAGAGCATCAATAGCATCTTTGCAAAGTGTAATCTCAGCCTCTTTGAGCTTTCCATCTGTCAAGTCATAATTTTCCTTTATACGCAGTCGCAATGGACGATCCACGGTAATCTGCCAATAGCCAAACTCACGATTGTCGAAAATCTTACTTTGTTCATTCTCTTCAAAATCGGTTAGTAACTTCAAAATAGCTGTCCTATCAATATCGGATGCTTCACAGTTCTTATTACCCAGATTCTTTCGCAATGGAGTTTTTATAGAGGTAGCATCAATAAGTTGCACTTTTCCTCTTCGACGAACTTCTTTACGATTGGTTACAATCCAAACGAATGTACCAATACCTGTATTGTAGAACATATTCTCAGGCATTGCTATAATGGCCTCAAGCATATCTTTTTCTATGATATAGCGGCGTAGATTACTTTCGCCACCATCGGCATTTCCTGTAAAAAGAGATGAGCCATTGTGGATTTCCACGATACGTGTGCCCTGCTCATCATCATCCTTCATGCGACTTATGTTATTGGCAAGAAACAACATTTGTGGATCGCCAATACCCGGGACAAAACTAAGAACTTTTCCACCTAACGTGCCAAAGAAACGAGGATCAACAATTTTACTCTTATCTGTACCATAACCCCAATTATCCAAATCTGCTTTCCATGGAGTTCCGAAGGGTGGATTGGAGATACAAAAGTCGAATTTCTTTCCAGGATGTCCATCTTCGCTGATTGTGCTGCCATTGGCAAAACAAAGACGATTGACGCCACCTTGACGATAAGTAAAATTATTGCTATGTCCGGAAAGCATTAAGTCAGCTTTACACGTCGCAAAAGTTTCGGGCTGAAGTTCCTGTCCATATAAATACGTTTTCCAACGCTTCTTGTGTTCAACTGCGAGTTCCTTCACTCGATCTTGTACGAGGGAAAGAATGCCACCGGTGCCGCAAGCACCATCATAAATATCGTAGCTGCCATGTTTCAGTGAATCAGCTACAGGCATAATAGCCAAATCAGCCAGCAAACGAACATAGTCACGAGGGGTGTAATGTTCTCCAGCTTCAGTAACACTGAAGTCTTCATTGAATTTTCGAAGCAAATCTTCAAAGAGTGTACCCATTGTATGGTTATCCAAAGCCGGAAGTTTTTCCTTTTTTGTCTCAGGGTCAATGGTAGGGGAAGCGCCAAGATTGATATTCTCGTCGGTCATCTTCTCTATCAACAAGCCCAAACGACCAACTGATGACAACTTTTCTACATAATGGCGTAAATCGAATTTGCCAATAATATCTTGTACATGGATGCTGAAGCCATCAAGATATGCTTCAAAATTCTGCCGCAGACGGGTGCTGTCAGTCTCTGCACGTAGTGTATTCATTGTAAAAGCCGATGTGTTGTAGAAAGGATAGCCGGTAATTTGATATAACTGTTGACTCTGACTTTCTTCCGGCATTATTGAGAACTCTTCTGTTTGGATAAATTGGAGTACGGCTTCTTTTGTAGGCTCCAATAGTAAGTCAAGACGGCGTAACACTATAAAGGGTAGTGTTATCTTTTTATAATCTCCTTTTTCAAAAGCCTGAACTAAAACATCGTTTGCGATGTTGAAAAGGAAGGAGAACAGGCTACTATATTGTGACTGATTCATATCTTATTTTTTGTTTGCAAAATTACTTCTCAACGATGCAGTCATTCTGCATAGTTAAATATTTTCTAAGATTCTTTTCCATCTTCTCGATTATTTCGTCTCTTAACCATTGTGGTGAAATCACTTCGATATCCGGAATGAAAGAAAAAGTCTGCTGGTATAACTCTTTATTCGGTTTTACATTTATTTCGACTTCACATCCCTCTCCTTTAATGATTCTTTGGGATTGATGAATTGGTTTACTAACAACGTAGGGGAATCTTTCTTTGGTAAATCTTAGAATAATAGATTCTTTTTTAATATTCTCTCCAGGAATAGTAACACCAATAATATCATTAAAATAGGTATTGAAGTCTATACTATTGTTTTTCTTGAACGCAACGCTCGCATTATTAACATGTTGTATCCTGTCAAGAGCTATATTCGCTATTCGTTCATGTCCACTGTCCAACCCGAATAAGAACCACCTTCCATTGTATTGTTTAACATAGTATGGATGAATAACCATTTTAATCTTATTTCCCTTAAATGTGCAGTAATCTATATTAAGAGGTTGATGATTAATAGTTGCATCAATAATATCAGAAAGGAAATTCAATCCCTTTAGTTGTTCATTTTGTTCAAACGAAATCAAATTCTCAGAATTAGCCTTTATTCCGAATCGATATTCAAGACTTGATACAACTTCTTCTATCCACGCATTAGCCGGAATCCCCCGATATTTACCAAGCATCTTTATTGTAGTCTGGAGGTTTTCGATTTCTTCTGAAGATAATTCGTTATTAAAGACAGAAAAATCGGGATCGGAATATCGATAATAACATTTTCGACCCTCCAGTGGATATGCTGTAATAGGAGCATCATACATTACTCTGTCTCGCATATCCTGAATATCTTTGCGAAGTTGCCGGATACTGATGGAACTTCCTTCTTTATCTCCTAATTTTTCATTAACAATATCAAGTAGTTCATCAATGGTATATTGGTGATGAGTATTGCTAAAACATTTGTCTAAAATGAAATAGCGTAAAGAAGCATTACTACCTTTTTGCATACATGTTTTGTTTAAAGGGTTATCGGTCTGGCTGTTCCCGAAGTAAGTCTTTTACTTCTACTTCTAAGACTTTTGCAATTTTCATCAGCATTTCGAGACTTGGTTGTGTGGTATTAGTACACCATTTAGAGACCATAGCCTGATCTTTTCCTAACTGCTCTGCTAACCATTTATTTGTTCGCTTCTTTTCTGCTAATGCGACTTTTAGTCGATTGATGTCTTTTCCCATAACAAATTATTAATTATCTATATGCAAATCTAACAATTCATTTTTACGAAGATTGCTATTTCTGAAAATAATACGCTAAAATCGACAAAATATTGTGTAATCAGACAATTTATCATCAATATCAATGTTTTTTATTATTAATGTTGGATAATCTGTTTAAGAAATAAGGAATAGACACAAAGGTTGCTTAGTTCATTAAATCTTTGTACCTTTGCATTAATAGTTGATACATCCATTGGAAGTAAGATGACTGGTACATCGTCAACGTTTACTTGTTCTGGGGCCCAACTCCTCTCATAATTGGCCTACCAAAAAGGAGTTTGTTTAAACTTTACAACGAGTAAACGTATATGTCAGACAACATCATTATTACTTTTGCCAATCAGAAAGGTGGTGTGGGCAAAACAACGCTGTGTACGCTATTTGCCAATTATCTGGTAACTCACCGGAAGAAGGTACTTGTCATTGACTGTGACGTCCAGCAGACGATCAGTTTCAGACGCAAGGCTGACCTTCACAAATACAAGGATGTGACTATTCCTTATAACATTCAGCCTTTCAATATTGCCAACGCCACGAACGTACAAAACCTGATGACAAACCTTCGTAAAATGCAGGGCATCATTCTCATTGATGCTCCAGGCAATCTTACCCAACAAGGACTGATTCCCATCTTCGCCAACTCGGACTATATCATCTGTCCCTTTCAGTATGAAGTGACTTCCATAAATGCCACCGCTACCTTCATTTCGTTTATCTACAAGATAAGAGCCAAACTGTCAAAGAATGTGGCGCAACTGTTCTTGGTGGATAACAGCCACGACAAACGTTTTGGAAAGAAAGAGGAATTGGAGCTATGGCGAATGACGGCAGGTTCCCGTATTGTCAAGGAGCTGAACTTGCAGCGTACTGCCGATGAAGAACGTAGTCTCCGCTCCAAATCAAGGAAAGCCTTGATCCGACTAGAACGGGCACATGTCACCTTCGGCTTGCCACCGATTACACACATCAAGGTTGTGAGCAACAAGCATCGGAGCCGTCTGCGCGTTAAACTGAAGTCTTGTGGGTATATCGTTCTGAAAAGAAGTAACACCATCTACTATCTGTCTGACTTCAAACGACCTTCAAACGAGATGCGAACTTAGGTAGTATAATTTAAACTGTGTCAAGGCTCTGATTCTATGCAAACAAACAGCTTACTTTTTATCTACACTCTTTTCTAAAACCGAAGGATTCTGGCCTCCTCCTAAACTCTTATAGACATCTACCACACATGACAGTTGTTGCTGCTTGGCATCCAATAGCTCCATTTTTGAATCTAAAGCATCACGTTCGTCCATCAGTACGTCAAGATAGTTGGCCCCGCCATTGAGATATAACAGTCTGGCTACTTCTATTGACTTATCTAGTTTATTCGATTCATCTTTTTTCAATTGATAATAATTATCCAGATTCTTAATCTTCGACATCAGAGTGCATACTTCCGAGTAGGCTGTGAGCAAAGTCTTATCATATTCGTATAAAGCTTCTATCTGTTGAGCATCAGCATTCTGAAAGTTTGCCTGAATAGCTTTGCGGTTTATTATTGAACCCGCCATTCCTCCCAGTGCACTAAAGGCCAATGATTTAGGAAAACGCGTGAGATAGACTGGATTGAACGCATCCAAGCCAAGTGATGCCGAGATATTAAGAGAAGGCAAAAATTCCTTTCGTGCCGCATCTACATTCCACTTGGCAGAAGCCAGTTTGTGTCCTTCCTGACGAATATCCGGACGGTTGTCAAGAAGCTCCGAAGGGATACCGGTCATAACCTGATTTAAACTAGTTGACAGGAAAGAATCCTTATTTCGTTCGATCTTTACGGGATATCTACCCAGCAATAGATTGAGTTCATTCTCGTTCTCAGTAATCTCCTGACGAAAAACATATTCTTCAGAGCGCGCCTTGGCCAGTTCAGCATCAAACTTTTCCACAGCCAGTTCAGTACCGGCATCAGCGGCTTTTTGTATCTTAGCTATTTCCAGGGCTTTCTTCTGCAAATCGATATACTGATGTATCAGGTCGAGCTTATTATCAAGTGCAAGCAATTGATAATACGTATCTGCCACTTGGGCAATCAGAGAGGACAAGACGGCATTGTGTCCCTCAACAGTAGCCAGATAATCTTCTACGGCTGCACGTTTTTCCGAACTCAGCTTATGCCACAAATCTATCTCCCAATCAGCAGTAACTCCGAGTTGATAATCCATTAATGGATCAGGCATAGCTTTTCCCGGTTTTATATCAGTAGTAGCATTGCCTGCACCCTCACTGGTATAGCGGCCCGCTTTAGAAACGCCCATACTTCCACCGGCTGTAACTGCCGGCAGCATTTTACCTTTTTGATAGAGTACATTACTCTTGGCTATGGCTATCTGCTGGAGCGTAATCTTCAGATCCTGGTTATTGGCAAGAGCCGTATCAATGAGTGCAATAAGTATTGGATCAGAAAAAAACTGCCGCCAAGGAGTGATGCCGGCATGAGCGCCTACCACACTATCAGACTGATAGTGTGCCGGCAGTTGTGATTTCACGCGGTCTGTCATACTAGTTGCATGCGGTGTCTTGCAGCCCATTAATGTGAAGGTCGATGCCAAGACTATTAAGAGAACGTGTTTTGTCTTCATTTCTTGTACTTTTTATCTTTCTCTTCTGTTAACGGTTTATTGCGCTGGTATTTTACCATTGTCATCTTTTCGGCTATTGTTCCAAAAATAAAATACAACCCCGGGATGAGAATTAGACCGAAGACAGTACCAAATAACATACCACCTACAGCTGCCGTTCCAATAGTACGGTTGCCAATAGCTCCCGGACCTGTTGATACCACTAGTGGCAGCAATCCCGCAATAAAAGCCAGAGAGGTCATCAGGATCGGACGGAATCGCGCCACAGCACCTTCAATAGCTGCTCGAAACACGCTCATACCCAAATTCTTCCGTTGAACAGAGTATTCCACCATTAGCACAGCATTCTTTCCCAACAGACCGATGAGCATAACCATGGCCACTTGCGCATAAATATTATTTTCCAACCCCATCACCTTCAGGAAGATGTAAGCCCCACAAATACCCGCCGGCAAACAAGCAATGATAGGCAATGGCAAAATAAAGTTCTCATATTGTGCCGATAAGATAAGATAGACGAAACCCAAACAAATCAGAAAAATAAGAATAGCTTCATTGCCACGACTTACTTCGTCTTTAGAGATACCTGCCCAGTCAATTCCATATCCGTGAGGCAAAGTCTTTTCGGCAACTTCTTGAATAGCTTTGATAGCCTGACCACTACTATGGCCTGAAGCTGACGAGCCACTTACCTCTGCTGAATTATAAAGATTGTAACGTGTTATCTCGCTCATTCCATATACCTTTTCCAATTGCATAAAGTCAGCATACGGTACCATCTCCCCCTGATTGTTCTTCACTGATAGTTGCATAAGATCTTGAGGGAATGCGCGATATTGTGGCTCAGCCTGAACAATAACCTTATATGGTTTTCCAAATCGGATAAAACCTGTCTCATAGTCAGAACCTACCAGTGCAGAAAGATTGTCCATCGCCGAACCCAGTGTCACGCCCTTCTGTTCGGCAATATCGTTGTTTATACGGAGCATATACTGAGGGAAGCTGGCTGAATAGAAAGTGAAAGCAGCCCCAACCTCCGGTCGTTTGTTAAGCTCCTTGACAAAATCCTTGCTTACCTGCTCCATCTGATGATAATCATCATTGCCTGTCTTGTCAAGCAATCGCAGTTCGAAACCAGAAGCTGCACCATAACCTGGTATTGATGGTGGCTGAAAGAAATCAATGTTGGCTCCTGTTATGCTTTTGCTCTTTTTCTCTAGATCGGCGATAATTTCTTTAGCTGTTCTCCTGCGATTCTTCCAATCCTTCAAGTTAATCAGACACGAACCTGAATTGGCACTTGTCCCTTCTGAAAGAATCTCATATCCAGCCAGTGATGACACTGATTCCACACCATCCTCTTTCTCAGCGGCATTCAGCAGTTGATGAGCCACATGATTGGTACGTTCAAGAGTAGAACCTGGAGGCGTTTCGATAACTGCATAAATCATCCCCTGATCTTCCTCCGGGATAAAACCGGAAGGCAGACTATTGTTCATAAAATAGGCAATTACACAGAATAGAAGCAGCAACGGCAGCGTGATCATCTTGCGGGCAACAGTCTTCTCCAGAATATTATGATAACGCAAGATACTCTTATTAAAACTGGCATTAAACCTATTCAGCATCTTACGAAATAATGATTCCTTTGGCTTATGTTCCTCTTCCCTTGTCAGGATAAGTGCACATAAAGCCGGAGTCAGCGTAAGTGCCACAATACCCGAAAGGATGATAGCTGAAGCCATTGTGATAGAAAACTGACGGTAGAATACACCTACTGGTCCGCTCATAAAGGCTACAGGAATAAATACAGCGGCCATAACCAATGTAATAGCTACGATAGCTCCGCTAATCTCGCTCATCGCTGCAGTAGTTGCTTCGAGTGGCGACAAATGATCTTCATCCATCTTTACGTGTACAGCTTCTATCACAACTATAGCGTTATCAACCACTATACCGATAGCCATGACAAGTGCAAAAAGCGAAATAAGATTCAGTGTGATATTAAAGGCGGACATCACGGCAAAAGTGCCTATCAAAGAAACCGGAACGGCTAAAATTGGAATCAGAGCCGATCGCCAGTCACCCAGGAAAATGAGGACAACCAAAGCAACCAGAATAAAAGCTTCGAACAAAGTGTGAGCCACCTTCTCCATTGAGGCATCCAAGAAACGTGATACATCGTAACTGATCTCATAATGCATGCCTTTGGGCATGGTCTTTTGCAGTTCAGCCAAGGTGGATTTTACATTCTTAATGACCTGACTGGCATTAGAACCATACGATTGCTTCAAAGTGATAGCGGCTGAAGGGTGACCATTAAGAGTAGAATAGATATCGTACATCGAACTTCCGAATTCGATATCAGCCACATCCTTCAAACGGACAAACTGTCCCTCTGGATTAGCCTTCAGGATAACATTTCCATATTCTTCAGCCGAAGTATAGCGTCCCGGGTATTTCAGCACATATTCAAAACTTTCAGCCTTGCGCCCTGAACTTTCGCCTAATTTACCGGGAGAGGCCTCGATACTCTGGTCTTCCAATGCAGCGATTACATCGTTGGCTGAAAGATTATAAGTAGTAAGCTTCTCCGGTTTCAGCCATACACGCATCGCATAGTCACGATTCCCCAATATATCTACAAAACCAACCCCTTCTACTCGTTTCAACTCCGGAGTGATATTGATATCTGCATAATTGAAAAGAAACTTCTGGTCGGCTTTCGGATCATCACTATAGAGGTTTACATACATCAAAATATTAGGTTCCTCACGTGAAATCTTCACTCCTTCACGAATGACAGCTGGAGGCAGCTTATTAGTGGCGGCTGATACACGATTCTGTACGTTAACAGCATCCACATTAGGGTCTGTACCCAAATTAAAAACAACGTTTATCTCACCTTCTCCATCGTTACCTGCATCCGATTCGATATATTTCATACCCGGTACACCGTTCAGGGCTTGTTCCAAAGGAATAACCACCGATTTGATCATCAGCTCGTTGTTAGCACCCGGATAATCGGCCACCACATTCACTTTTGGAGGAGAAATGGAAGGATATTGGGTGACAGGCAGGTTGAAAAGTGACAGTGCACCAATAAACATGATAATCAATGAGATGACGATGGAGAGTACCGGTCGTCTAATAAATTTCTTGAACATTTTTAGCTAGCTTTAAGTTTGATTGATTGCATGACAGATGCTGGGCTTTTATAACGACAAGAAATATGATCTCCGTCGTTCACCTTTTGTACACCTTCCACCATGAATTTATCACCGCTCGACAATCCTTTAGAAATAATATAGACACCTTGCTTCTCATAAGCCACAGTGATTGGACGAGCATGAACAATACCACGACCATCGACAATAAATACATATTTCTGATCCTGAATCTCATACGTAGACTCCTGAGGGATAATCATCGCATTTTTAACCGGAATGTTCATTCTCACCATTCCGGTTTCTCCGTTTCGCAATAAATGTTTGGCATTATTGAACTTAGCCCTGAAAGAGATATTACCAGTCTGGTTATCAAACTCCCCTTCCACATTTTGTATATATCCCGGCGCTTCAAAGTTTTCGCCATTAGCCAAAATGAGCGTCAGAGGAAGCTTGTTTCGTTCGGCAGTGTGTGACTGATAGTCTAAATACTCTGGCTCTGAAACATTAAAATAGACATACATATTACTGTTATCCGACAAATTGGTAAGTAAATCTCCCTCTTGAATCAAACTACCTCTTTTGTTAGGTATTCGCCCAAGGATTCCCTCAAAAGGAGCATAAATAACAGATAGTTTCTTATGGAGTTGGGCCAAACGGTAACTTGCCATAGCCGCAGTTAACTTGGCACGGGCCATCTTTTGAGCATTTTTGGAGACAACATTGTTTTCTGCCAGCGTCGAAGCATTTTGCAAATCAATACGTGCCTGCTCTGCTTCCGCTTTCGACTTATCCACTTCTTCCTGTGCACCCACAACTGTTATTCGAAATAGAGGCTGACCGGCTCTCACCGTTTGTCCCTCATCAACATAGAGATCCTGTAGGATTCCCTCTTCCTGAGCTCGAATCTCGATATTCTTCTGCGACTGAATTTTAGCCACATAATCCTTCGAGATAAAGGTGTTTGTTACTTCTGGCGTTGTAATCGTGTAAACCGTAGCCTCATGGCTACTCTTTGTGTATTTGCAACTTGTTGCCGTTAGCGCTATGCCAAGGACAACCATCAGCATTTGCTTATTCATTAATAAATCATTTGGAGGCTTAGAAAGAAACAAATATTTCTATGCTATTCCTGATTGATAAATAATATTTTGTATTTATATCTTACAACATTTTCTCTCTGAAACATACCATCATGAAACAGAACAATCAAAATGTTTTACTCATTATTCGCTTCTGGAGCAAAGCAATCACAATTTTTCATAAACAAATGATTAATAACCTATTCATCCTATATTTATCATGCCGGAAAATCCACTTACTTGCTTGCTGCAAGACAAAGAAAATAAGTTCCTGACGCGGCGACAAAAATATAAATAAAAATGATAATATATTCTCTACAAGATAACTTTTTCATGTTATAATTTTTTTTGATAGTATTATATAAACAAATACGCTATTTAACAAAATCAGACTCATTTTTGAAATGCATTTACTACCGGCAACTTTTCCTTATAATTACGTATTGTTGCATTTATCATCTTCCAAAAAGAATATTTCCATTTTCTTTTATTATTTCTATCACATTTTTTATAACTTGCCGCTGTTTATCGGTGAAACTGGTTGGAAATCCAGGCAAAACATTGTATCATTGCAAGACATGAAGACACAAAAGATAATCCAATCAACAAACTAATATTCAATATATTAAATTGTTTTTCTTATAATTCAAAGAAGTTTCTAATTATATACATTATGGACAGAAGAGATTTCATTCGTACTTCAATGTGTGCAAGTTTGGTTTGCCTTTGTGATTTTGACAAGGCATTTGCTGCCGGCGAAAGAGACAAGAGTGCAGGAAAGCCTTGGAAAGGCTGGACAAGAGGACAATTTCAAGTCCACTTTATCTATACCGGTGTAGCAGAATCAATGTTTTACATCTTCCCTGACGGGACAACGATGTTGCTGGATTGCGGCGATCATAATGCTATCGGAAGAGGAAAATTGGCCGTACCGGTTTTGCCGAACGCTGAACGTCATGCCGGCGAATGGATTGCACGTTACGTTGAGCGGGTTAATCCATCAAAGAAAGAAGTCGATTATATGATGCTTTCACATTATCATTCCGACCATGCCGGATGTGAGACTTTTTATGCGTCAAAAGATCAACGGAACGGAAAAGATTATACCTTGAGCGGTTTTTCTCAGGCTGCAGAGACATTAAATTTCAAAAAAGCGTTCGACCGTAGTTGGCCTACTTTTGATGATCCGTTGCCCGTGACGGATGAATCCGACAATGGGGCTGTCGGCCATATGAAAAAGTTTTATGACTATATGCAGAAACATAACGGGATGCAATTGGAGAAGTTTAAACCAGGAACAAGAAATCAAGTTGCCATGCTGAAGGATCCAAGTAAGTATCCCTCCTTCTCCACATGGAATATTTGTGGAAACGGAAGAATTGCTTATCCTGATGGTACTATTCATGATCTATATAAGGAACGTATTGAAAATGGACGCCCCAAGACATTAAATGAAAACGGAATGAGTCTGGGTATGATATTTTCCTATGGTTCATTCAGGTTCTATACCGCCGGTGATTTTTCTGATAAATGGAAACTGGCTGATGGCACAGAATATGAGATAGAGGATGCAATTGCTGATGTCTGTGGAAAAGTGAATGTAGCTAAACTGAACCATCACGGACATTATTCAATGACCCGAAAGCTGATTGCCGCCTTGCAAGCACAAGTATATGTCAGCTGTGTTTGGGATCAATTACATAATGTAGCTCCCGTCATGGAACGTTTGGCCGATCGTTCAATCTATCCCGGAGATAGAATCATCTGCCCCGGAATCTTTCCGAAAGAGCGTAGAGAAAAAGACGCCGGAAAAGCGTGGATGAATGATATCGATAAAGATTCATTCGATGGCGGACACGTTATCCTAAACGTTGAACCTGGAGGAAAGAATTACAGCATTACATACCTAACGGCAGCCGATGAATCGATGACGGTCAAAAGCGTGCTCCGGTTTAATAGCTAATAATCCTTTTAATACAATAAAAGCACCAATGGATATCTTTACGAAGCGATAACTTTTCATAAGCGTAGTTTCTCATATTATTTTCCTGTAATAGATTCCGCCATAGGATTCAACTTATGCTGCCGGTAATTAGTTACAGCGTGGTCTTTTGTGGCATTAGCATAACAATATTTGCATAGATGAATGCAGGTGTCATATTCTCCAATATCCTTACTGCGCATACATCCGCAAAAAAGCCGCTGCCCCTTGTCTTTATTATCACCCCGAATCGCATAAGTTCCATTTGGCAGAACTATAGCTTCCGCAGGCAATGGCATAACATTCCCAAAAATATCAGGTTGAGGTATGGGTTTAATATCCACATTTAACGCATTCATCAGCATTTTGTCTTCATATGCAAATCGGATCATTAATGCATCATCAATACAGTGGTTGGGCTTTATCCCAAAATCTTTTAGTCCTATTCCAGGATCTTCGGCACATGTTGCAAGCTCATATTTCCATTTTTTGTTCAATTCCAACAGCTTCGCGGCAAACTCCCGCATATCGGTTGAAGACCATTCCTTGTATGGAATCTTTTCTTTTTCAAAATTGTTCTTTACTCTCCGATATACATGAATATCGGCAAAACTAAAAACAAGTTTTTCTGTAAAACCCTTTAACTGATCTCCTATGTTTTCAATTTTTTTGAGCAGTATTTCAATATCAACGCCATCAGTAAGAATCAGAGGATCAAAACGCCAAATAACATGGCCTTCACCCAAAGCTTCCACCAACAATTTAAATGTTTCTATTCGTTCAGTCAGTGGATGTACACCGGGCTCCAGACCTTCTCCGTAATCATTGAGAGAATATTGAACATAACATCCAATATTCTTTTCTCTTAATTCATTCAGGTGTTTTAATAACGGGCGCGGGTTTTTAGACCAGAAAACGATAAATCGGGTGTTTTTATATGAAATATACCCTTTCACTCTATTAAAAGGGTTAATCCATGCAGAATAGCCTACTTTTAGTCTATGAAAAAACCACTCCGCATAAAATGCCGGAATATCGGTACTTCTGCTCGCTGAAATAATTTCAGGAATCTGCATAAATACACGCTCTCCATTTTCACGCGGTAATTCTTCTTTAGGCCAGGATGCCATACTTATTTCCCCTCCTTTCTGCTTGCCGAAAGAAATCGTAAAATAAAATATTCAGTGAGTAACAAATCACACAGTACATTACGAATTATCGCATTAAAGCGTAACTCGAATAAATCAGAGGCATCCATAAATAAATGCAAGTACTCTATTTCAAATGATACTTTACTCTTACTTCGGCCTGTTCCTCCTCGCTCAGACTTTTAAAGTAAGCCCTCCATCCGGGACAAAAACCAGTGTGCCAATGCCAGAATCTCGCAATGAACGACTTTGGATTCTCCTCATACTTACGACGCATCTTGCAATCGACGCAAGGATAACTTTTATCTTTCTCATTTTTCATACGACCAAATATTTGTTTGTCCAACACAAATGTAACACTATTTTGGAAAAGATACACTTTATATTTACAGTTTCAAAAATTCAACAAAATATTTTCAGCATCTATCCGTCTTCCAACCGCTTTTACCGCATTCCGACAAAAGTTACTAACTTTTATTGCCGGCAGTGTATCATCTGAAGAAGATGCAGAAGATCTAAAAGAAAGAGTATCCATCGAAAAAATCTCGGCATGGTTGTGCAACGTTGCCCGAAACCGAATTATAGACCATTGACGCAAAAAACATCTCCACTAATTACACAAATAAAAGATTTCCTTAATATTACTATCTCAAAATTTTCATATCTTTAGCACCTGAAAATGCAACCACATTTGTTTGTAAATAGCATAACTACCTTATAAATTTACAACTCTTGTTGCTATTTTCATAAACATAAGACAACCATATTGCAAACTTCCATCAAATGAATTATGGATAAAGAACTTATTTTTAAAGAGCGTAAATTATTTCGTGAATGGCTCGAAATGCATGGGCAAACGAATGAAGGCGTATGGCTGATATTCGGAAAAACGAATGCTTTACAAACGCTGTCCGCCAATGAAGCCCTTGAAGAAGCACTATGCTTCGGCTGGATTGACGGATTGATCGTTTCCATTGATAATGAAAAATACAAGAAATACTTTGCGAGACGAATCAAAGGAAGTAAATGGTCTGAAAAGAATAAACTCCTCGCAGAAAAACTCATTCATGAAGGAAGAATGACCCATGTCGGACTACAAGCGATTGACGAAGCCAAGAAAAATGGAAAATGGAATAAAGTGCAAGACCGAAGCATTTCAGATTGCCAAAAAGAAGAATTCGAATCTAAAATAAACAAATATGATTCTGCGTACCTAAACTATTGCGCAATGCCTAAATCGACGCAAAAACAATTCATCGGATTCTATTTTGAAGCGAAGAAAGAAGATACCCGCCAAAAGAGATTAGAAAAAATAATTGCTTTATTGGAACAAAATAGGAGATTAATGTAAATAACCTGTTGGTGGAATTAGATTCAATCAATAGATATGGGTGATTAAGAATCATACTTCCTTGAAAAAGTTGTTTTTCAAACCTTATTCATCACTTGTTTTATATTTTCAATAGAAGAATTTTTGCACGTGCCTTGAAGAATCTTTCTGTTTGTACTCACTCATTTATCGTCTCACATATGTGGAACGATCGTTCCACATATGTGAGACGGTCGATTCATATTATATGGAACGGTCGACTCATATTATATGGAACGATAAGAATATAGGGAGGTTTGCATAAATATATCTTTACGTTTACTAAATTTCAATCTATTGCAGATACAAAAGGTTTCAATGTAACAATAAACAAATGCAATAGATCGATCATTCGTTTATACAAAAAGTGGAACTACTTTCACAAGCGGTTCCACTGAAAAAGAGGTTTTGAATGTGTGTCTAAATACGATAAATTAAGTACATGAAATATTAATAAACATTTTTACGAGTATCCCACCACATCTGAGTCCCCCAGAAATCATCCTTAACCTGATCTGAAACCAACTTCAACTGAGCGGCATTCAGACCTTCTTCATCAATTGAATAAGGCAAACGGAAAGGGGGAGTATTATGATTTGCATAACCGGCAGCACGCCCCGGAGCAATATAATTTTCTGTTGGATAACCTGTACGACGATAAAGAGACCATGCTTCCATTCCATTCTTATAAAGCGATATCCACCATTGATCATATATTTTTCCTAGTGTACCATCATATTTAGCGGTGCCGGCAAGATATGTTTTTATAGCATCCGCACCAATACTATTTTCTTCCAAAGAAAGAGTCACTCCCTTATTGTAAGCCGCTTCAGCCGTTATTCCGACATTCCATCCCAGAAAAGCGGCCTCAGCCAACTCAAAATAAGTTTCCGAAGCACGAAAATAAGGTGTAAAGCCGGTATAGGGAGAAGTGTACATACAAAAACGACTACCAATCGGAGAAACCAGATCAACATTAGTAACATTAGTTGAAGCTCCGCTTGCATAACCTACATATGGTTCATCAGAATCACCATCCAAATAAGCTTGTGTTTTATTTGCATATACACTCAGTCTTGGATCGCTTAACTTTTTCAATTTATTAATCATAATATCGCAACATCCATAATCAGTACGTGTACGAAGTGCATTTGCCCATAAATCTTTATAGCTTCCGCCAGGCCATTGATACATGGCATTATCCGTATTCTCAGTAATCAATTCACCACTTGCCAACGACTCAACGACAGATTTAGCCTTAGCTGCATCAACTCCAGAAATACGCATGGCAAGACGTAAACGCAGAGAATTACAAAATTTAAGCCAATTACCGGCATCGTCATTCAGAAAACTGACACCGCTTGCTACCACACTTCCTTTACCGCTAGCTATCAGTTCAGAAGCGACAGCCAATGAATCTATCATCGCCGGATAAATATCCTCCTGTTTGTCATATTTAGGCAACAGTATCCCTTCCGACATACGGCATGCTTCAGTAAAAGGAACATCTCGCCATGTATCGGTTGCAATCGATTCAAGGACCATTTTCCAGGTTATTGCAATACCGGCCATCACTTTATTGTCATCGGCCAATGCGCTTTCCTCTACAGCTTTGGCATTATTCATCAGGCGATAAACATCGTACCATTTATCCTGAATTGTACTGGCACGATACTGATAACGAGCTTCATCCACATATTGAATTTTGGTAATCTGGCCGCTATAAGAACTCGTATAACTCATATCATTCCAAGAATCGAACAGTTGCGTTCCCGTGTCCTGCAAAACGAATGCCATCACATTTGATATTGGTACATTTTCTGCGCTATCAGGATCTGTATTCACCTCATCGAACGAACTTGTACAACCTGAAAACAAAACTATTGTTGATAAAAAGCCCAATATTGCTTTCTTTAATATATTCTTCTTCATATCTGTTTTCAATTAAAATGTAAGACCAATTTTAAAACCAATACTACGTGTAGGCATGTATGATACCGACTCCAAACCTACGGCATAGTTTGATGAACTCGAATTAGAACCGCTTGTACTCGTACTCTCCGGGTCAATATGCGCTTTATTGGTTGAGCTCAACCACAATATAGCCACATTAGTGCCTATAACCGATAAGTTAGCAGCCTTTACAAAACCATCAATTTTCTTGAGAAAATACTGAGGTACATTATAGGTAAGATGCATTTCGCGCAACTTAAGAAATGATCCTTCAAAGGTTGAAAACTGACGGTTATAATAATATGAATAGAAAAAAGCATGAGCATCTGTTGTAATATCATTAGCGGTGCCATCTTCTTTTACAAACGAATAATCTGTTGCCACATCTTTACCTACAATGATCGGACGTTCCCTGATATCACCCTTGGCTGTAAAATCAGCAATACCCGTATATGCATACCACATGGATGATACGGAAAATATATCGCCGCCTTTACGATAATCCAACATAAAACCGGCACTCAGATTCTTCCATGTCACTTCGTTACGCAGACTTGCCAACCAATCCGGTGTTACATCGCCCAGCTTTTCATATTTGGTTTCAGGAAGACCGTCACTTCCTATAATATAATTGCCTTTGCCGTCGCTTACCATACCATAGCCATAGATTGACCCCCAAGATTCACCTGGCTTCGCATAAACGTAAGTCGACCATTGATGGCCCAATTCATATTGATCAAGCGATTGTCCGGTTGTCGGATCTTTATAGAGTTCAACGATCTTACTCTTATCTTTTGACCAGTTAAGTGTGACGGTCCAGGTCCAATCTTTAGTTTTGATTGGAGTACCATTCAACTGAACTTCTAAACCTCTATTCGTAATTTCACCGGCATTAATCAACATGGCGCTATAACCTGTTGCGGAAGAAGTGGTAACCTTCATAATCTCATCTGTCGTTTTCTTATGATAATAAGCCAAATCAAATCCCAGACGGCTGTTAAACAAATTACCTTCCAGACCCAATTCCCAGGTTTCGACCGATTCGGGTTTCAAACCCTTTGGAGGATAAGTTGTAGGCAAATAGAACTGAGTCACATTTCCGATTGTACTCGTTGCTGCTGTATAATAAGCAGCCGTCTGATAAGCTGTAGTCGCATTACCAATCTTAGCCCAACCTCCACGTATCTTCAAATAATTTAAAGGTGTCTCCTTAAAGAATTTATTGAAAGCTGCAGTTGGAATAAAGCTTAAGCTGACTGATGGATAAAAAAACGGATCCGAGATAGTGGAACTCCAGTCATTACGGGCGCTGATATCGGAATACAAGAAATTTTTATACCCTAATGACAAGTTACCGTAAACAGAGTTTGAACGGATATGACTATGGTCCATTTCTATAGTCGAACTTTCAGCATTTGAGATCGTATAAAGTTCAGGAACCGTCAACTGATCCGAATATATACGATTATATTTCCATCTCACATCCCGATAATTAGCACCGGCCAGAAGATTGATATTCAAATTTCCTACATTCTTATTGAAATAGGCCACAAAGTCAGCATTAACTTCTGTCTGTTTTTGATCACGTAAATCAAAAAATCCGGTAGGATCATCGGTTGTATAAGCTGTCTTTGAAAAAGTTTCGGCATCATAAAAATCATAACCCAGACGACCTTCAAACTTTAACCAGTCAGTAGGTTTTAACCAGAGTGAAGATTTTCCGAAGAAACGATTACGTGTATATTCATTCAAATTCTTATGTACTGTATAATAAGGATCCTGATGATAGAACGGGTTCCAGCTATATGGAAGTCCCGTCTGAGAATCAACCGTATTCCAATTATCTTTCAATGACTGCATATTGACCTGACGACCGAACCACTGTGTGATTGACTGTAAAACGTTGCCGGCGTTGTATTCAGTCATTGGCAAGTTATTACTTTTGGTATACGTAAAATTGGTAGCCAAATCATAATCAACATATTTCCCCAATGACATCTTCGTATTCAATTGAGCGGAGTAACGAGACTGGTCTGTATTAGGAATATAACCTGTCTGGTCGCGATATCCTAAAGAAGCACGTGTAGTAGACTTTTCCGTATTTGATGTCAATGAAATAACATGATTCATTGTATAACCCGTCTGGAAAAAGCTCTTCACATTATCCGGATGTGATATCCAGTCGGTTGCTGTGCGTTTTCCATCCGAGCCAATAGGACTATCAAACTGTGGAATCTTTAAACCTGCATCCAAACGAGGTCCCCAGGATTCATCAGCTGCATTATCCGTTCCGTTAAATGAATAACAATACTTGTTGACGAAATCGGCATAATTGGAACTCTCGTCCTTATAAGCATGAAAGACTTTATTATCATCATAATATCCTCCATAATTATAATCATATTCACTTCCCGTGTAACCTTGACCATACTTATTCTGATACTTCGGGAGATTCATCACATGATCGAACGTATATTCGCCGTCATAATTGATTTGAACACCATTCTTCCCTTTACCGGACTTCGTTGTAATAAGGATAACGCCATTACCGGCACGCATACCGTAAAGAGCAGCAGAACCTCCTTTCAGGACAGAGATACTTTCTATATCATTCGGGTTAATGTCATTGATACCGGAACCATAATCGACGGATGAAGCAGCAATCTGATCATTGGAAATAGGGATACCATCAACAACAATCAAGGGCTGGTTGTCGCCCAAAGAAGAGTTCCCACGGATAACGATACGCGACGAAGCTCCGACCTGACCACCTGAAGCTGTAACCTGAACACCGGCCACTTTGCCCTCCAAAGCTGAAGTCACATTAATATGTCCTGCATTTGTCAACTCATCCGACTTAACTTCCTGTAAAGCATATCCCAAAGACTTTTTCTCGCGGGAAATACCCATAGCCGTAACGACTACTTCATCCAACTTCTGAGAATCAGATGACATGATAATACGAATGCCATCTTTTACATCAACTTCCTGCTGTCTCATCCCCACAAAGGAAATAACCAATTGTTTCGAACTAGTCGGGACATTCAATACGAATTTCCCATCCAAATCAGTTACTGTGCCATTCATTGTTCCTTTAATAACAACTGAAGCTCCAATAATCGGCTCATTATCTTCTCCGGAAATAACGGTGCCCGTCACCCGATGAGTCTGAGCCATAACCATGTTTATGCCTGTAACCAAGCATAACATCAAGTAAAATACTTGTTTCATACACACAATTTGTTAAAGTTAATAATAGTCATATTTCAACTAACAGTTCTGCTTCTTTCGTCGTCCGACTGACATACGCAGAATAAGGTTAGCCATTAGTAAAAGCTTAAAATATATAACCAGAAATACATCCTTACTTAATTCATCAACAAACATACATAATTATATATTATATTCAAAAATATTATCATAATAATTTTCTTTTTACAATGTTAATATCATTATGACACATATATAAGCATAAATTTAAGCAAAAAGATATATTAAGATTACACAAATATCTATTATTTAGCCTTAATGTTAATTGTTTTTATATTTAATAGTACTAAAATAAATATTCGGAACGAAGTTGGGTATGTATTCTTCATAAAATGGAATACGCCGTCAACTATTTTCATAAATGCATGAATCTTCGGACATATACAAAAAGGAACCTCGCCATCACGACGAAGTTCCTCAAAATAGAAGTACGATTTTAAATTTATATATTAATCTTCAATAGCTTTATTGTTTGCACGTTCAACCGTCGGAATCGGCCAAATATAACCGTTCGTAGTTGGCGTTACGGTAAATTCACTTGATGTTCCTTTGCGTTTTACAAAATCCTCAGCACGACGATGGATATCAATTGCGCGGATAGCTTCGCCAATAAACTCACTGCGACGCTCCAGATAAATTGCGTTCTTCAATGCATCACCTGCGAGCGACGAGATATTAAGCGGATCATCACCTGCTGGTATTGAACGATGACGAACTTGTTCCAAAGCAGCTTTCGCTTTTGCTTCATTGCCGGTATTTGCATAACACTCCGCTAGGTTAAGCAACGTTTCAGCATAACGGAAAACCGGAACCCAATCGAGATAAGTCTGTCCATCCACAAATTTCGTCGAAATGACATAACCGTTGGCCGAAGCCTGAAGACTTGATATTCGAGCATCGGCTTTCAAATTGTAGTTCGGATACAACGGACTGTGAATACCACTGGTATTGTCGACAACCAATGATGTTCCTTTATAAAAGAAATAGGGAACAGCTGCCTGCATTCCGGCCGTATTCGTCGTAGCCATCGGAAATGAAAAAATAGATTCCGGACAAGAAGAGGATGATTTAAATGGATCCGCACTACCGGAAGTCAGACTGTAACCAGTGACAGCTTCGCCTGCTTTGATAGCTTCATCCCATTTATTCATAGCCATATACACCCGCATACGAAGCATCAATGCTGCACCTTGTGTAGCTCTTGTAATCTTATCGTAGGCAGCTCCACCGGAAGGAAGGTCGGCATAATCATCAGTGTCGTCGATAATCTGGGCATACACTTCCGAAACTGTTGACCGTTTCAAATCATTATTCTCCAATCCGCTCTCAGCCAGTAAACGCAAAGGGACAGCTTTGGCAGCAGCATCAAGCTTATACGGTTGAGCGTAAAGCATACTCAGATAATAATAACTCAATGCACGACAAAACTTCAATTCAGCAATATATTGCTTGTATTTGACACCGGCAACGGCCGAATGTGATTCAACATTGGCAAGAACGGTGTTCGCACTATTGATCGCCTGATAAGCGCCTTCCCATGTTTCATAATTATCTTGTGTCTCAAGACCTACACTCATTTCATAAGAGCTCAGCGCTTCATAGAAATTGCCTGAAATATTAATCATATCGTCACCAATATTCTCAATACATACATATGCTTTAGATCCGATAAATTGATTGTCTTTCATCTCTGTATAAACACCCATCACAGCACCGTCCATACGCTCGGCTGACGAATAAATATCTTCATCAACCAGATTCAGAGCCGGCGTCTTATCGAGGTAATCACTACACCCGCCAAAGACGAATAACGATAAAACGAATAATAAGGTACATATTTTTGTTTTCATACTCATTACTTTTTAAAACATGAAACGATTAAAATGTCAAATTCAGTCCCAACGTATACGTACGTGCCTGAGGCAATGTATTCTTATCGACGCCACCTTGCAAGTTGGCATTCGTACTCATGGTTGAAGCTTCAGGATCTAAACCTGTATAACCGGTAATTACAAACAGGTTTTGTGCCTGTGCATAGACGCGAAGCGAACTGATGCCAACGGCTTTAGGCCATTTTTTCGTATTGAAAGTATAACCGAGGGAGATGTTTTTGCAACGCAGATAATCGCCGTTCTCAACCCAGTCGGAAAAAGGTTTTGCCGAACCGTTAGAATAATTATCACCATAGATCGGGAATGCATAAGTGGCGTTCTTGTTCGATTCACTCCAATAATGATTTAGCACATCAATCGCATTGTTCCAATAACGCATATCTGCGCAGGTAGCTTTCGTTCCGTTGTAGATCTTATTTCCCCCCGAAAACTGAAACATAATCAGCATGTCGAAGCTCTTATATCTTAGGTTATTGCTCCATCCTCCATAGTATGTCGGCAGGGTATTACCGCATACAACAGGCTGCAAGTTGCTTTCGGCATAAGCTTTGCCGTCTTCGGTAAAGAACTTACCTGACTTCTCATACATACAGAGCACCTTCGTCCCGTCGGAGCCATAAAAGATACGGCGACCGGTATTTTCATCAATACCGCCTGTTGGATAGAGATAAAGCTGTCCGATCGATTTTCCAACCATTGTAATGTTATACGAACCGGTTGTGATATTATCGATTCCTTCAGCCAGCTTCGTGACACGGTTTCTTGTCGTTGTAAGATTAAATGAAGTATTCCATGAAAAATCACGCGTCTTGATCACATCGGCTGAGATATTAAATTCGACACCCGTGTTCTTCATTGCTCCCGCATTAGTTGTGATATAGTTGTTCGGAATGCCTTTGGAAGGCGAAACCGGAACGTTCAAAATTAAGTCCGAAGATACATTGTGATAATAATCAAAATCGATAGCGATATTATTAAGTAGAACGGCAGCAAAACCCAAATCAAACTTTTTACTTGTCTCCCACTTCAGATTCTTCGAATCGGCAATCTGACTGAGTTTGTATGCGCCGTCATCGCCGTAATAGCCACTGCTATAATATGAGTATGCTGCATAATCGCTAATATTTGTATTACCAACAACGCCCCAACTGCCTTTAAGTTTCAGATCGGTAACCAAACGTTTCATCGGTTGAAAAAATTTCTCGGAAGAGATTCTCCAGGCTGCCGAAACACCGCCAAAATTACCCCAGCGATGATCCTGACTTAAAGCCGAAAATCCATCACGGCGGAAATTGGCCGACAACAAATACTTTCCATCATAGTCGTAATTAACACGACCAAAGAAAGAAAGCAGTGTGCTTTCAGAAATAGTATTGCCATCTCCGGCTGAGATAGAAGCCCAGGCTCCCTGATAGGTGGTATATTTGTTATCCAAAAGAATACTCCGTGTTGCACCCCAGCGATCCAATTGTTTGCCATGTGTCTCTTCGCCGGCCAAAATATCAAAATTATTCTTATTGACGGAAAACATATAATTAGCCGTGTTCGTCCAGGTTTCAGAGCGAAGTTTGGCTGAATAGTTCGTGGCCGAACCATTCTCGGTATCACCGAACATCATCGCTGTACGGAAGTTTTTATCATCTATGTGACTGTAATCTAGCCCGTATTGTGTTTTTAAAGTCAACCCTGCAAACGGATGAATCTCAGCATAAGCGTTGCCAATGAAACGAAGTACTTCTGAGTTGACACCACTGCCATAGTTGAGAAGTGCAACAGGATTTGTATAGCCGTTATATACGGTATTCGGACTGGTTCCTATATATCCGCTTTCACCCAGATACGGCGTTCCGTCTTCATTATAAGCGGGAACGTTGGTCGGTAAAATCAGTGCCAGACGTGTAAAACCTTCTGTAGCGTATTGTCCACCTTTGCGTGCGCCATCAGTATAACCGGTGTTGGAAATGGAAGAGTTGATACTTCCTCCAATTTTCAACCATTCGGTAGCTTTTGCCGAACCGTTGGCCGACAAACCGAAACGATTATATTTATCACCTCTGACCATTCCTTTCTGATCAACATAGTTGCCTGAGATATAAAACTGCCCTTTATCAGTTCCGCCTTCAATTGAAACAGTATGATTGTGTTCGAATCCGGTACGGAAAACTTCTTTTTCCCAATCGGTATCGACATAGCTGCCATCGGAACGTTTCCACATATTGAATGCTTTAGTTCCGTAAGCGGAAGTATAATTGGCTGTCAACGACATCTCATCTGTTCCATAACGGTTCTTTACAGCCATATTCTTGAAATCGACATACTGCTGTGCATCCATAACATCCAGAAAATGAGAATGACTTGTCACACCCATATATCCATTATATGAAACCTTAGTTTTTCCTGAGGCGCCTTTTTTTGTTGTAATCAAGATAACACCGTTTGCTGCACGCGAACCATACATAGCTGCTGCTGCAGCGTCCTTAAGAACATCCATTGAAAGAATATCATTCGGGTTAATATCAGCCAGTGAGTTGACATTACCGCTATAAGAAGTATTTCCTGTTTCAATCGGAACACCATCAACTACATAAAGAGGAGAAGTGCCTGAAGTGATAGAACTTACACCTCTAATGCGGATGATAGGCGATTCGCCGACACCCCCTGAAGGAGTAATGATACTGACTCCGGTTGCACGACCTTGCAAAGCCTGATCTATACTATTTACCGGAACATCTTTAATTGCCTCCGTCTTCACGGATGCAATAGAGGAAGTGACTGTTCGCTTAGACTGTGTTCCATAAGCCACGACAACCACTTCCTCCAGATTTTGGGAGTCATCGCTCAATGTTACATTCATCATTGCTTTCCCGGCAATCCTCTTTTCAACAGCAGTCATACCTATAAATCTGAAAATCAACGTTCCATCGGAAGGAACTAATAATGAGTACTTCCCATCGGTATCCGTCACCGTCCCCTTGTTAGAACCTTTCAGCAAAACTGTTGCGCCTACTACAGGAGCTCCATCATCACCTGTGACCGTTCCCCTGACTGTAAAATTCTCTTGTCCCCAACTATTTACGGACATAAGTAATGCGATAAAAAAATAAATTAATTTTTTATACATAAAAGCTAAGTTTAGTGTGTATATATAATAAGTTAAGAGCCTTTAAAAAAGTTAAGAGTTAGTGTATAATTCGTATATATATAAATGAATCATTCTTTAGCAGCTTTCACTTCGGGGACAGTTGACATGTCCATCAACGTTGTTGCCATCCACTTCACAGCATCATGCACCAAATCAAAATTAATATTTTCCATCGTATCCCCCGGATTATGATAAGGAATAACCTTTGTTCCACCAAAGGCAAAAGGTGAAATGGTCGGTACACCTTTAATAAAAAAGTTGGCTTCATCGGTACGCGGACGTGTCACAATCACATCGCGACTAGGCACTTTCATAAATGGACGATTACAACTTTTGATATCAGCTTCCTCTACGTATTTAAATAGAGTACTGTACTTAGGAGCGATCATTGCCCCAAATCCGTAGCCATCGCCCAGACAGTCTATATTGATAACTGCTTTAGCATTATTCAATGGCATAATCGGATGATTGGCCAAATAATCACTACCATACAAACCTGTCTCCTCGCCTCCAAATAAGACAAACACAATCGTTCTCTTCGGTTTGAATCCAGAGGTTGCCAATGCTTTGGCTGCACCCATGATGATCACCGAGCCTGAAGCATTATCCAACGCGCCGGGGCAAACGTACGGTTGCATTCCAATATGATCAAGATGTGCTCCAATAGTCAGATATTCGGGAGCAAGTGTTGGATCTGTTCCGCGCAGAATACCTATAACGTTGCAGCCGACACCATCAGGATGAAACTCCGTGAACGCCTTTATATCGGCTTTTTTATTAATCGGAAACGAATTAGGTTTAAGTGTCTTGTCTAGATTTGACTTAACCGTCACATAATCTTTCCCTGTTCCGCTGAAAATATCTTTTGCCACACTGTCACTGATACAGGCATAAACAAACCCCTTGTTAAATCCCGGGTTGGGATTTCCGGCTATAGATATATAAAGCAGTCCCGCAGCGCCATGATCAGCGGCATTCTTCATCTTGTGAGAATGATATTGATACGGCGTCCAAGCTTTCTGTAGTTTCGTATCCTGCCCTTGATAAGGAACATCACGTTCGCATACAACAATCTTGCCTTTTACATCAATACCGCTATATGAATCATAACCCAGTTCGGGGGCTGTAATGCCATAGCCCACGTATACAAGATCTTTCTGTTCCAGAAATCCCGTGTCTGACGTGCCGCCAACCATATAGTTGTCCGGATAAGAATACTGCTTTGCAATCCATTGTTTGCCTGAAGGAAAATAGAGCGTAAAAAATCCGCCTTCCTTCACTTCTGTGTAAGGATGCGGAAAACTCTGAAAATAGGTTCCATTATCGCCTCCGGGTTCTAATCCCCATGCTTTAAACAAATCGGCTGCATAATGCGTAGCTTTAGCGAATCCGATATCGCCCGTCAATCTTCCCCGACATTCCGGAGAGGTCAGAAAAGACATCCACGACTTCAAATCAGCTGTAGAAGTGACATACATTGCCTTCTGCTCCACTGTAGGTTGCGGCATCGCCATGTTACGACGTTGAGCCATTGCATGCTCACTCAGCAACACAGACACAATAAATAACAAAATTAATCTCTTTTGAATCATATTATTTTCAATTGGTTAGTTAATTCAATAAATAAATAGCAAAATATCCATATATTTATTTTTCTACTATCATTTTGCAAATATAAAAACATATGTTGTCCAACATAGTTATTGTAGCGTATTTTTAGTGTATATTAACTTAATTAACTTATTCACTGTTTCACGTTCTCTGAAACATAACCATAATCCGACGATTCCAAGGCCTTCACTTCAAATTTAGCCCGTTCACCGGCAAAAGGTTATTGTTTATTGATATTATTTTCATACGGTTTGGCTATCTTTTATTTTTGTAAAAGTAAAAATAAGCAAAGACAGTATTATATGGAAACAACATACATCCAATCACTCCTGAAGGAATTTAAAGTTATCACTTTAGCCGAAATGGAAAAAATTCGCCTGATGAGCCGTATTGATACTAAGTATATAATGCGTACAGAGACCTTAAAACAACTACTCGAGTCATTAAGAGAAAGTTATTTTGTACAAATGATTAAAAACAATTGTCTCAGTCCATATCAGACCGTTTATTTGGATACTAGTAATCTGTCCATGTATATTGCTCATCAAAATGGAAAGCGTACGCGCGAAAAAATCAGGATGCGCTCCTACCTCGACAGCAATCTGTCGTTCTTGGAAATCAAAGACAAAAACAACAAAGGACGCACGCACAAACAGCGCATACTGCTACCGGAACAAATAAAATACAAAACGAACGAAGCTTCCGCTTTTCTGAACAGTCATTCGCTATTCAAGCCGGATGAATTATTTCCACAAATTGAAAATAGTTTCAGTCGGATCACCTTGGTGAATCGAGAAAAGACGGAGCGACTCACTATCGACACAAATATCTGTTTTCACAATCTGACAACCGACAAAACAATGATGATGAACGATCTAGCCATCATCGAGCTGAAACAGAACGGCAATATTCCATCATTCGTAAAGAATTTGTTGCACGAGATGCATGTGCATCCGGTCAGCATCAGCAAGTATTGCCTGGGAACGATTCTGACAAACCCGGATGTCAAGCAGAACCGTTTTAAAAAGAAATTATTACAAATAAACAAACTAACACATTATGAATACATCTATTAATATGGATACGCTTGTAGATCCCTCAGACGAAATACAAATGTTAGGAACGCCCATTATGGATTCGAATGGGTTCTATCAGTTATTATTACGCTTTTTATTCAACTTTATCATTTGCGCTATCATTATCCATTTTTTTTATTATCCGAAAAGTAAACGCCGTGATTACTATTTCACGTTCACTTTAATCAGTGTAAGCGTTTTCTTACTCGTTTTCCTATTAGGTAGCGTAAAGTTAAAGATTGGCTTTGCATTAGGTATTTTCGCTATCTTTGGTATTATCCGTTATCGCACGGAATCTGTTCCGATCCGTGAAATGACATATCTCTTTATCATCATTGCCATATCGGTTATCAATGGTTTATCGGTACAAATAAGCTATGGTGAACTATTACTTACTAATGTACTGTTTATCCTGGCTACCTGGCTAATGGAAAGCGAAAAATGGTTAAAGCGGGTATCATACAAAATGATTCTGTACGATAAGATTCAATTGATCACACCAGACAAGCATGAAGAACTGATGGCCGATTTGAAGGAACGGACCGGATTGAACATTAAGCGCTTGGAAATTGGACAGATTGACTTCCTGCGTGATTCGGCATTTATCAAAGTATATTATGAGTCAGATACAGAAGAAATTAATTCGATTGATTCACTAACTAAATTTCCACGCGGACGTGACGATGAACAAAATTATTAACTTCGATACTATACAAAATATGAAAATCAGACATATCATCAACCTGCTGACTGTTAGTGGAGGAATTTTTATATGTAGCTTTCCTCTATCTGCACAAAACGATTGGGGATCTTCTCTTAATATAGGTGTAAGCAAAAAACTGACTCCAAAATTAAATCTTTCACTGGAGGAAGATTTTCGTACGCGCAATAACTTCAGTAAAGTCGAACGCTTCTCAACTGCGCTAGACCTGAATTACAAATTTAACAATTACTTAAAGTTAGGTGGCGCTTACAACCTGATAAACTACAATCACGAAACCAAAGGCTGGCAAGTGCGTCACCGTTACTATTTTTATGGCACAGGGTCGTTCCATTTTGATCGTTTTACTTTATCTTTGCGTGAGAGATTCCAAAGTACATACCGCGTAGGAGTTAAAGAGACCGACACACGTTCGAACCCGAAACTTTACCTGCGCAACCGCCTGGAATTGAATTACAATATTGCGAAAAGTAATTGGGAACCTTTCATCTCTGTGGAACTATATAAGCCATTGAACGATAAAGTGGATAATAAGATGGATAAAGTGAAATATACAGTGGGAACAGATTACAAGATAAACAAGCACAACTCATTGGAAATGTTTTATCGTTATAATAACTTCATTGATAATGATGAAAACGATGGCCAACATATCATTGGACTGGGCTATATGTATAAATTCTAATAAGGATGACAAAGCAAGAACACAAACAATGGATATTGGAAAATCTGATCTACCTGATTATTTGGGTGGGTGTTCTTATTGTACCCGTTATTTGGGAAGAAAGTTCGACGACAAAAACAACCTTTGAATGGGCAGAGGTGCTGCGCAATTGGGAAATGGTTCTGCCGTTTTTCTTACTTTTTGTCATCAACAATTTTATTCTCATTCCTTGTTTCCTGATTCACCGAAAAAGATCGTGGATATATCTTTTATGTACCCTTGTCATTGTAACTATAACCATCACCATCAATACGCGCAATCTGTTCACACTGTTTGGAGACAACATGCCGCCCGAGATGAAAAAAAACATACAGATGCGTAAAGTGGACATGCACCCCGATGGACGGCCTGAAAAAAATATAAGACCACCGATGTTCGACAATAATCATCAACCCAAATTCGACGATCAGGGTCCGATGATAAACCGACCGCCAATGGATCATCTTATGTTTATGTCGCCTTCATTCCAAAAGCTGTTGGTGGTATTGCTCATCATCGGATTGAACATTGCCATCAAATTATTATTTAAATCGATACGTGACGAACGACAAATGAAAGAACTGGAAAAGCGGACACTGCAGACCGAACTCGAAAATCTAAAGCATCAGCTCAATCCGCATTTTTTCATGAACACGTTAAATAATATTCATGCACTAATTGATATAGACAGTGAAAAAGCAAAAGAAACAATTATAGAACTGTCGAAACTGATGCGCTACATTCTTTACGACTCGTCACTCCCTGCCGTTCCACTCGAAAAGGAAATTCAATTTCTCAACAACTATATCGCACTGATGAGAATACGTTATATGCAGCAAGTCGAGATTCTGATACATCTGCCTGAAGAAATTCCGAACATCAAAGTTCCGCCGTTACTCTTCATCTCCTTTCTCGAAAATGCATTCAAACATGGCATCAGTTATCAACGTGCTTCGTACGTACATCTCTCGATCGAAATAATAGACAAAGAGTTACATTGTCTGCTCGTGAACAGTAATTTCAATAAACCCATAGGACATCAACATATAGGAATAGGACTCGAAAATTCACGCAAACGTCTGCAACTTCTGTACGGCAACAACTATACACTACATATTGAAGACATTAGCGACGAATATCATGTTCTCCTAATAATACCTCTTGAAAATGAAATGTATAACCATTGATGACGAACCGCTGGCATTAGCTCAGTTGAATGCTTATATTGAAAAAGTTCCTTTTTTGGAACTGGTTAAGGGATGCCACACGGCATTAGAAGCTTTCGATGTGATAGCATCAAACAAAATTAACCTCATCTTTGTGGATATCAACATGCCCGATCTCAACGGAATGGACTTCGTTAAATCGCTAACCAACAAACCGCTTGTTATTTTCACAACGGCATACTCCGAATATGCCATCGAAGGATTTAAGGTGGATGCTACCGATTATCTACTCAAACCGTTCAGTTATGCCGACTTCCTGAAAGCAGCCAATAAAGCGCTGCACCAATATGAACTACTGTATCGAAAAGATCAACCTGCACAACAACAAATACCTGAAAAATCGACCGACGGACAGTCACAACACAATAGTTTATTTGTAAAAGCAGACTACAAGATGGTGAGACTGGATCTGAGCACGATTCTATATATGGAGAGCCAAAACGAATATGTACGCATCTTCTTTGAAAATCAAAAACCGATTATGACACTCATCAGCATGAAAATGCTCGAAGACCAGCTGCCACTGAATCAGTTCATGCGCGTACATCGCTCCTATATTGTCAATCTGACAAAAATATCAGCTGTAGCCAATAATCGTATCATCTTCGGCAAAGATATTTATATTCCCATCGGCAATCAGTATAAAGATCAGTTTAATACTTTTCTGGAAAAGCATTATTTAGGCAAAGGAGAAAAGTGACAAAAGAATGATATCCGCACTAATCGCCAATACTGCGTGTAGGAATCGAAAAATTCTGCTTGGGCATATTGAATCCATTTCCTTCGTCAAGACGAATCGAGAACAGTGCTTTTCCACTAGGAAGTTTGCTCGACGCGCGTACACTGACTGTATAGCAGACTCTATCTCTAGGTGAAATATTATTAATAATAACAGGATCAGATATATCAAGATAGGATTTACCTTTCTCAACCATAACAACCGGACGGACACGTACTGCATTACGCACTCCGTTATTCATCAGAATAAACGACAAACGGCATGACTGTCCGGCAATAATATATTGATTAGTCTCGCCTCCATTTTCAAGATAAATATCATCAACAACCAGTTGGGGCGCATCCGAATAATTACGATCACGTTTCCCTTGTTCGGGCGTATCCACCGAGTTCGCACCAATAACGGCTCCGGCAGCACCACCGGCCAAAGATCCCAGTTGTGCACCCAGTTCGGCACCATCCCAACGGTTAGAACTATTACCAATAACAGCTCCCAGTATTCCACCCGCAAGTGAGCCAATCTGTGAACCAACTACTGTACGCGAGGCCTGATCCATCGTTCCGCATCCCGATAATATCAACATCGAAGCCATTGCAACTGATAAAATCACTCTTTTCATATCGTCCATGCTTTAAGTATTTCATTATGAACAAATATATAACAAATATGTTTATAAAATACCCACTGATTACATTTTTTATCTTCACAAATATAAATAAAAAATCATCCCCGATAACTTCCGTATAATACACAGCAATTTTTTAGTTTCGGTAATATCATGTAAATCCACCTATGTCTCGCTTTGATTAATCACTACCATGTATTCAGTAAATAATATCTGTATTGTTCATACCCATTAGCAATACTTTTTTTACCTTCGCAGTCAAATTGGGCAATCTAGAATGACAAATCAACAGTTGACACCGATAGCAGAGTTGCAACAGCAATACACCCTTCTACAGAAAGAATACGAATACGAGAAAGAAATGTACCAAGAGCAGACCGAGCGTACCGGAATCAGAAGAAAAATACAACAAGGACTGTGCTGGTATCCTGTCGAAAGTGGTAAAAGTTACTATAACTCGCTTAATCAATTGGTGATAGAGATACGACGAATAGAAAGCCGAGAGATTGAGCATAACTTCGAATATGGACGTCCCGTATGTTTTTTCAGACAACAAACGGACGGGAAGCTCCACTACCTCAACTTCTCGGCGATAGTCAGTTTTGTACAAGACGATCTGATGGTGGTTATTTTGCCTTCGCCTTCTGCGTTATTCGATCTCGAGCAAAATGGGACCATTGGTGTACAATTATATATGGATGAGGTGAGCTACAAAACGATGATGACGGCACTGGGTGACGTAGCGAAAGCCAAAAGCAATCGATTGGCCGAATTGCGTGAAGTGTTGCTTGGCAATATGCCGGCTGAGCGTCATAAACTATTTCCTATACGTTTTCCATGGTTGAATATCACACAGGAAGAAGCTGTAAATCATGTATTGGAAGCCAAAGATGTAGCAATCGTTCACGGTCCTCCCGGAACAGTAAAAACAACCACCATGGTTGAAGCTATCTATGAGACTCTGCACCGCGAGAATCAAGTGCTTGTCTCAGCACAAAGTAACACGGCGGTGGACTGGATTTCCGAAAAACTGGTGGATCGCGGAATTAATGTTCTACGAATAGGTAATCCGACACGCGTGAACGATAAGATGCTCTCTTTCACTTATGAGCGGCGTTTTGAAGCGCACCCTGACTATACCGAACTATGGAGTATCCGCAAAGCGATACGCGAAATACAGTCTACAAAACGCAAAAATTACAAAGATAAGGAAACGGCACGCACACGACTGTCGCGTCTGCGCTCCAGAGCCGCCGAACTAGAAATCAAAATCAATGCTGAACTATTTTGTGAAGCACGTGTCGTAGCCTGTACTCTGGTAGGTTCGGCCAACCGAATACTTACCAACTATCATTTCACAACACTTTTCATTGATGAGGCAGCGCAATCATTAGAAGCAGCATGCTGGATCGCTATAGCAAAAGCCGACCGCGTAATCTTTGCCGGCGACCATCACCAACTGCCACCAACCATCAAATGTATCGAAGCGGCTCGTGGCGGCCTGGACCACACGTTGATGCAAAAGATTGCCGACCGGAAATCCGAAACTGTCTCTCTATTGAAAATGCAATATCGTATGAACGATGAAATTATGCGCTTCCCGTCGCACTGGTTCTATCACGATCAACTGGAATCGGCACCCGAAGTCAAAAACCGGGGCATTCTGGATCTGGAGACACATATCGTCTGGTGCGACACGACCGCCTGCGAGTTTGAGGAAGATCAACTGAACGACAGTTTGAGCCGAATCAATCGCGACGAGGCAAACCTGCTGATAAGTAGTCTGAAAAGATACATACAAAAAGTCACTTCTGCACGAATATTAGAAGAACGCATCGATTTTGGGCTTATCTCACCCTACAAATCGCAGGTACAATACTTACGTAGCCTCATCCGCAAAGATAAATTCTTTCAACCATACCGAAACCTGATTACGGTACATACAGTAGATGGTTTTCAAGGACAGGAACGCGATGTAATCATGATTAGTCTGGTTCGCGCCAACGATCGTGGATTAATCGGGTTTCTCGGCGATTTGAGACGAATGAACGTAGCCATTACACGGGCTCGCATGAAATTGATTATTTTCGGTGATGCCTCAACCCTGGGCAAACATCCGTTCTACAAAGCACTATACAATTATATCTCACAAAACGGAGAAATTTCAAAAGCCTCACCGATTGAAGCAAACAATTCACCCGAAACAAAAGTTATATAGTAAAACAATTTGATAATATGGCAAATATGAAATGCACTTTATTAGTCCTCGATGTTGATGGCACACTACTTAACGATCAAAAAGAAATAAGCCCGCACAACAAAGCCACACTGCTGAAAGTACAGCAAATGGGTGTTCATATTGTACTGGCGTCAGGTCGTCCCAATGGCGGTATTATGCCATTGGCTAAAGAACTCGAACTTGACCATTACGGAGGCTATATACTCTCCTACAATGGTGCTGAGATTGTGGATGTCGAAAATGGAGAGACCCTTTTTGAGAAACGCATTAATCCAAAAGACCTTGGTTATATCGATAAAAAAGCCAAGGAATATGGGCTCACAATTTTCAGCTATCATCAGGATTATCTTTTCACCGATACACCCACCAATAAATATGTTCAACAAGAAGCGGCTCTTAATAAATTGCGCATTGTTGGTGTTGGATGTTTTTCAAAAGAAATAGATTTCAATCCATGCAAATGTGTTTTAGCCAGTGACGATACGGAAGTTCTGGCCAGATTAGAAAATCATTGGAAAAAACGTCTGAGCGGTTCATTAGATTTACTCCGCTCTGAGGACTATTTTCTGGAGATTGTTCCACCAAGCGTAGATAAAGGGAACACATTAAGCGTTTTGATGGAAATGCTGAAGGTTCCCAAAGAGGAGGTGATTGTTATTGGTGATGGTGTAGCCGATGTAACGATGTTGCAAACAGCAGGGATTGGCATTGCGATGGGTAATGCACGCGACTCGGTAAAGGCATGTACCGATCATATCACGGTATCTAACAATATGGATGGTGTAGCTGTAGCCGTTGAAACAGCAATACTTGCAAATATCAAACTGACATCCATTCCTCTTGATGCTATCAACACCCGTGCCAAACATGCTTTGATGGGCAATTTAGGAATTCAGTATACTTATGCTTCCGAAAATCGTGTCGAAGCAACAATGCCTGTGGATGAACGTACGCGACAACCTTTTGGTATTCTCCATGGCGGCGCAACATTGGCATTGGCGGAAACGGCGGCCGGACTGGGTTCAATGATTCTGGCACAACCGGATGAACTGATTGTTGGAATGCAGGTCAGTGGTTCACATGTTTCTTCCGCCCACGAAGGAGATACAGTTCGCGCCGTTGCAACCATCATCCACAAAGGACGCACTTCTCACGTATGGAACGTCGATGTTTTTACGTCAACTGACAAATTGGTCTCTACTGTTCGCGTAGTAAACAGCGTTATAAAGAAAAAATAAAACTTTTACCTTACAATTGAATAAACTGAGATAAGATGACATCCGCTGCCGCATAAAACAAAAATATGCCACAGCGGATGCATATATTTATACTTGTCAAGAAAGAAAAAAATACTTCCTGTGACGTAAAAGACTCCACCACCTATCAACCAATATAAAACATCCATTGAATCTGTAGCTCGGCAAACATCCAATAAAGGTTTGAAAGCGATAAAAACGACGCAACCCATAGCCAGATAACAAGCAGTCTTAATATGATCGTTTTTCTTCATCTTATGAAAACTCCACCATATACCAGCCGCAGCAGCAGTCCACACAATCGCAAACAGAAGCCATCCCCAAAAACCTTCATTCCTAAGCATCAACAGAGTAAACGGAGTATACGTACCTGCTATATGCAAATAAATTGCACTGTGATCGAAACGCCTCCAGAGACATTTCAGACGAGCTTTTGTCGAAGCATGATAAAATGTTGACGTCACATAAGAGGTCGTCATGCACACAATATAAACGGCAAACGTTGAGATGGTCCAGAAATTACCGCCATGAATAGCCGTTTTCATCAAGATAAATGCTGCTAATAATCCCAAGATGATTCCCAAACCATGAATGATAACATTGGCTACTTCTTCTCCTTGCGTTTGCCGTTTTTCTACAATCATACCATCACATTTGTTCTACACGAAATCCAGCGGTTTTAACGGCAGCAATCACTTTCTCGGGAGCAATATCGGCCCTCACTTCCAACACTTTATCAGGATCAGACAGATATAAATGCCATTGATTGGCATTTATCAGTTTATTCAGCTCTACTCCTATTGCTGCAACACATCCGTTGCATTTTGCACTTGTCTTAAATCTCATTACTTCCATATTCTATATGTTATATTGTTACTTCACAAATTTCAACCTAAGGCTGTTTAATACAACTGAAACCGAACTAAATGCCATAGCAGCACTAGCTATCATTGGGTTCAACAGCAGTCCGTTGACTGGAAACAAAACACCAGCTGCCAATGGTATGCCAATTACATTGTAGATAAAGGCCCAGAAAAGATTCTGATAAATAAGTCTGACCGTCTGTTTCGACAGACGAATGGCTTCTGGAAGCAATAGCAAATCGGAAGTGATAAGTGTGACTTGTGCCACATCCATCGCTATATCTGGACCTTTACCCATAGCAATACTCACGTCGGCCGAAGCCAGTGCTTCGGAATCGTTGATTCCGTCGCCAACCATCGCAACTATTTTGCCTGAATCATGCAAGCGATGGATATATTGTTTTTTTTCATCAGGCAACACCTCGGCTGTTACATGCTCAATCTCTAATTGTGAAGCCACATGCAAAGCTGCTTTTTTATTATCTCCTGTCAATAAATGGACTTCTATCCCTTGCTTTTTAAGTATAGATACAGCTTGTTGAGACGTAGATTTAATCCGATCGGAAATAGCCAACACTACCAACAATTCATTTTCTTTTCCGAAATAAGCAATACTATGCCCCTCTTCCTGCCATTCTTTTACCTCTTTATCTATCTTTGAGGGAAGCTGCACCTGAAACATCTCCAACAACCGCTGATTGCCTACCCAATAGGTTTTACCTTTTACCAAGAGGGATATTCCGCTGCCGGTTATGCTTTTGAATTGTTCTACTTCACAAAAGGTTGCACCAGAGTCTTCAAGCCAACGTAATATAGCCAAAGCCAATGGGTGTTCGGATTTTTGCTCTGCCGTATACAATATATTCAGTTCTTCCTCATTGGAACCTGACAACCAATAAGAATCGGTTACTGTTGGCACGCCTTCGGTCAGCGTCCCTGTTTTATCAAAAACGACAGCGTTGACCTTACATAAATTCTCCAATGCAAAAGCATCCTTAATCAACACATGATGTTCAGCTCCTTTGCCAATACCTACCATCAATGCGGTTGGTGTAGCCAAACCTAATGCGCACGGACATGCTATAACCAGCACGGAAACAGCTGAAAGCAATCCATACGAAAAATATTCACTACCGCCGATACTCAACCAGCAGATAAACGTTAACAGAGACAAAGCAACAACAACAGGGACAAAAATAGAACTAATCTTGTCGACAATTCGCTGTACAGGAGCTTTACTTCCCTGTGCTTCCTGCACCATTTGAACAATCTGAGCCAAAAATGTAGCTTTTCCAACACCCGTTGCATTCATGACAAACGATCCCTTTTGATTGATTGTGCCCGCATATACTTTATCGCCAATCACCTTTTCTACTGGAATCGATTCGCCGCTTAACATGCTTTCATCAATAGCAGAATTTCCTTCTATAAGCTCCCCATCAACAGGAATTTTCTCTCCGGGATGAACACTAATCAAGTCACTTACCTGAATGGCAGCAATAGGAACATCCGACTCAACCCCATCCTTAAACAGGCGTGCCGTCTTGGGTTGCATTCCCATCAAGCCCCTAATAGCAGAAGAAGTACTGTTTTTGGCGCGCAATTCAAGAAACTTTCCTGTCAGAACAAAAGCAATAATCATCCCGGAAGCATCATAATAAACATGCGCTTCAAGACCTCTTGATAGCCAAAATTGCGGATACACTGTATTAAATAGACTAAAAAGGAATGCAATAGCAGTACTCAGCGTCACTAATGTATCCATATTCGCCTTCCCCTTTATAGCATGACGAATGCCATTTATGTAAAACGAACGTCCGAAAACCGATATGACTACAAAGGACAAAATCATCATTAGCCATTTACTCCATAGAGGTTCTGCATATAACATACTTAATAAAAGAAGTACTATTGAAAAAGACCATGCCCCCGTCATATTTCTCTTCAATATCTTATAATGTTTCCATTCTATTTCTTCTTGCAAAGCGACAAAATCCTCACTTTCAATAACCAAATCATAGCCAGCTTTTCTCACGGCTTCCTGCATTTTTAGCAATGTTATTACCTGCGGATTATATTTAACCGTCAATGTGTTTGTGGCAAAATTAACCGCAGCATCCACAACACCAGAAAGTTGTTTCACTGTAGTTTCTACATTATTAGCGCAGACAGCGCAACTCATGTCTAGAACTAAAACTGTTTTTGTTTCAAGATTCATATATTCGTCTGTTTCAAGAACAACCACTTTCGTTTGTAAAATAAATTACACTTTATATAACAAAACAGTCACGTATTTGTTCCATATATGATATTTTATTCAATGAATGCATAAAATAGAATTATTGACAGAAGCGGTCTATTATTTAACACTAAGATATCCGACCTTTGTCGCAAATTTGAATCAATAAATAACCATATAAAAAATATATACATGATACTTGACTCAATAAACAACACACAGCGTATCGAAAGCCTCCATCCATTATTTAAAAAGGCATTCGATTATATAAAAGCCACAGACTTCTCGCAGGTGGAAAATGGCAAATATGAAATTGACGGGGCACACCTGTATGCAAAAGTTGCCAGCATATATGGCAAGGAAAAGAAAGACGCGATGATAGAAATTCATAAAAAATATATTGATATACAATTACCTCTTTTGGGTGTAGAGAAGATCGGGTGGAAGTCCGGAAACGAATTGCAGCAAGAATCTACGCCCTACAATGAGGAAGAAGATATTGCATTTTATATCGACCGACCAACGGCATTTACCAAAATTTATCCGGGACAATTTGCTATTTATTTTCCAGAAGACGGACATGCTCCTGGTATCGGTCAAGGTTCTATACGCAAAGTAATCATCAAAGTACAAGTAGATTAATACAAGATAAAATCAGTGGAAATGCCTTCACTTGACATTGCCATTTGTGGAAAACATTTCTAAAATAAAGGTCATTGATAATGATTTTATTATCAATGACTTTTATAAAACATCGACATAAGATTATCCAAACTACACCGATACAGTTATTGGGGCTAATATTTAATATTCAATTTTTCCAATACGTCACGAATCTTTTCAAAGGTAGTAATACGTGTTGGGACAAGAGGCAAACGCAGTTTATTCTCTATAAGACCCATTGCATTAAGCATACTTTTTACACCTGCAGGATTGCCGTCGACAAATAACAGACTGAATAACTCAGTAAACTGATGATGAATAGTGCGTGCATGTTCATAATCGCCTGCAAGAGCCAAACGTACCATCCGACTGAATTCACGTGGAAATGCATTACCAATGACCGAAATGACACCAATAGCTCCTAATGTTATCAGAGGAAATGTAATACCGTCGTCGCCAGAAATAACATTAAAATTGGCCGGTTTATTCTTGATAATATCGTCCATTTGTACAATATTTCCTGATGCCTCTTTCACTGCAACGACATTTTTGAAATCACGGGCAATACGAAGAGTCGTTTCTGCCGTCATGTTTGTACCCGTACGTCCCGGTACATTATATAATATGATTGGGAGTTTTGTGGCTTCAGCAATTGCTTTATAATGCTGATAAAGTCCTTCTTGTGAAGGCTTATTATAATAAGGTACTACAGACAAAATGGCATCAATGCCGTCAAAATTATCATGCTTCAGTTTATCAACAATTGATCTAGTACAGTTTCCACCCACACCGAGGACAATCGGAACACGGCCATTAACCCTTTGAATAACCAGTTGAGTAATTTGCTTTTTCTCATCCTCAGTTAACGTTGGCGATTCTGAAGTAGTAGCAAGTACCACTAGATAATCGGCACCGTTTCTAACAATGTGATCAACGACCCTGTTAAGTGCCTCATAGTCCACACTTTCATCCTGCTTGAATGGTGTGATCAAAGCCACACCCATGCCTTTTAAATTTATGTCTGCCATATTTATTAATTGACGATTGATAAATTGACAACCAATAATCGGAAAAGCTTTACGATTATCAATTGGCAACGCAAAAATACTGAAATTCTATTATTTTGAACGGATTATTTGCAAATAAAATAACATCTGGTCAAATATATGCGAAATATCAATATCTTTTGATGCAGAGAACTCCATATCATAAATAGGGAAACAGCCTTGAATACCAACTTTGAAGCGACAAGGATGTTGCAACAGCAAGTACTGCATGGCATAACAATCATTATGCGTCAAGTCAATCAGCATATCGGCCTGCAATGCACTAAAATGCTTATTCGTTACCTCATCAGGATAATAAAACATATTCAAGTTATTATTCATATCAATTACAAAATAAGAATCATCTCGGCTTTCGGAGCGAACAGGAATTTTTGAATATAAACAAACGATTACTTTTATATCCTTATCTTTAAGCTTACTAATACAAACATCTATCAGTTTTTCGTCTTCCGATTGAAACAATAATAAAATGCTTTTAGCATCACTTAATGAACAATAGTGATGTGGACGCAAAGCTGCATCTTTCGATAAGGCGGATATTCGCCTCTTGATAAAGTAACCTGTCAGTTTCATCGGCCAATCATATTCAAGAATTCTTCTTCGCTAATAATCTTAATACCCAACTTCTTTGCCTTTTCCAATTTAGCCGGACCCATATTTTCTCCAGCCAGAATATAATCTGTCTTACCTGATACAGAACCCAGATTCTTACCACCATGTTGTTCGATCATCACCTTATAATCATCACGCGAATACTTGCTGAATGTACCGCTTATAACAATAGACAGTCCTTTCAATTTATCCGACTGATTTTCAAAATCATCTTTAGCGACAGACATTTGCAAGCCATATTCTTTCAGTCTGGATAACAATATTCGATTACGTTCATCGGCAAAATAATCGATCACGCTTTGCGCTATACGTTCACCAATCTCATCTGTTTGAGTAAGTGTAATAAAAGATGCTTTTTCGAGTTCCTCAATTGAATGAAAAACAGAAACCAGGCGTTTGGCTACCGTTTCTCCTACGTAACGGATACCCAATCCATACAAAACACGCCCGAATGGCACTTCTTTGGAATTTTCTAAACTCCTCATCAAGTTATTGGCACTCTTTTCGGCCCAACGTTCCAGGCGGAGTAAATCACAAACCTTTAATATATATAAATCAGCTACATCTTTTACAAGGCCTGCATCATACAAATCTTCAATTGTCTCCGGACCAATATTGATGTTCATAGCTTTACGCGTGACAAAATGCTCAATCTTTCCTTTTATCTGTGGAGGACAACCCGAATCATTCGGACAATAATGAGCAGCCTCTCCTTCTACACGAATTAATGACGTTCCGCAAATCGGGCAATCTTTGGGAAAAACAACTCTTTCCAAATCGCTCTCAACCCTTGCCTCTTTATCTACATCCACTATTTTAGGAATGATCTCACCGCCCTTCTCTACATATACCATATCGCCCACACGCAGATCGAGACCAGCTATGATATCAGCATTGTGCAAAGAAGCTCTTTTTACAATTGTTCCGGCAAGAAGAACAGGATCCAAATTGGCAACAGGAGTGATAATACCTGTCCGGCCTACTTGAAAAGAGACAAAGTTGAGTTTTGTCCGTGCCCGCTCAGCCTGGAACTTATAGGCAATCGCCCAGCGAGGGCTCTTAGCTGTAAAACCTAGATTTTTTTGCTGACGTAAAGAATTCACTTTAAGTACAATGCCGTCAGTAGCAACCGGAAGTTTCTTGCGTTCTGTATCCCAATATGCAATATAGTCGAATACTTCTTGCAAGGTGCTACATTTGCGCATCACACGAGGAATCTTAAAACCCCATTTGCGCGCTGCTTCCAAATTATCATAATGAGTGTCGGCAGGCAAATTTTCACCCAAAAGATAATAGAAATAGGCATCCAGTTTACGCGAAGCAACTATTGCCGGGTTCTGCTGTTTCAATGTACCGGAAGCAGCATTGCGGGGATTTGCAAAAAGAGGCTCTTCCTGATCTTCACGCTCCTTGTTCAAACGATCGAACTCTGTCCATGGCAACAAAACCTCACCTCTTATTTCAAACTCTTCAGGATAATCATTCCCCATCAACTTAAGCGGAATAGAACGGATAGTCCTTGCATTAGCAGTTACTTCATCGCCTTGCGTACCATCACCGCGAGTAACAGCTTGCATTAATCGGCCGTTTTTATACGTAAGGGAAATTGACGTGCCATCATATTTCAATTCTGCAATGATTTCAAAAGATTCATTCAGATCGCGGGCAACGCGTTCGTAGAAATCACGCACTTCTCCTTCGGAATAGGTGTTTCCTAATGAGAGCATCGGATATTTATGGGCAATAGAAGCAAAATCTTTCGATAAATCACTACCCACCCGCTGTGTCGGCGAATTTGGATCAGCATATTCAGGATGAGCTTTTTCGAGGGCCTGTAGCTCTTTCATCAATTTATCGAACTCAAAGTCTGATATCGTAGGCGATGAGAGCACATAATAATTGTAGTTATGCATCTCCAACGTATCACGAAGTTCTTTAATTCTTGCTTCTACCATATGTATATTCTTTTGTGCAAAAATATCGGTAAATCTTTAGTCCGGCAAACTATTTATTATTTTTTGGCTTCATATGCGACATGTAACTGCCTCTGTATTTCAGTTACAGAACCTGTTAACTGAGTTTTCATATCATCCCAGTGACATTCTATTGAAAGATTCCCTTTATAATGCATCGCCTTCAAAGCTTTAAAGAAAGGTGTAAAATCATCACCCTTCACGCCCGGGGCCGAGCGTACCTCCTTCTCTGCAATATGACAATGTTTTAGCAACTTTCCGGCCTTTATCAGATCTGCTGGATCCTCATTCTCCCGCATCATATGAAAGAAATCGGCAAGAACACCAAGATGAGGATTATTAACTGCCCGTGCAATGTCAGCTCCATCACTGACAGTATTTATGAAGTTCGTTTCCGAGTGTTGCAACGGCTCTATAGCAATCACTACATTATATTCTTCTGCAATCTTTGCCAGCCGACTACATATTTCAGTAAACTGTCGGACAGCTTCTTCGCGACTAAAACCATCCGGAATATTTCGAGCTGTACCACTGCCCAGAACCATCACTTTCAGTCCTATATCATGAGCACGACGCATCGCATTACGTCCATACTCCAGCAGCTTGTCCATTTTTACGTCCGGTCCGGTAAGCCTCAACTCCCCCGGAAAAAAACTATTGCCGGAATAAATAGGCAGAGCGCAATGCTTGGCTTTCTGCATATTTGCAACAAAAGCCGAGTCCGGCTTATCGGGCATAAGAAACGAACGTATGCCAATTTCAACATATGCACATCCGGAGTTCTTTAGCAAAACTGCATTCTCAGGAGATGTACAAACACCTATACGATTGGCAAGCGATTGAGCCTGCATGATAGCTAAGCTGTAAAGGAAAAAAACGGCTAACAACGCCCTTGTTCGTGTTTTCATCGTCAATCTATTCTATGATTTTCTCACAAATATAGCGATTCATCATACAAATCGAACTATCTTTGCCTTAGAAATTTAATCAGTCAACAGAAAATCCGATGAAACAACTTAAAACCGCCCTCTTTGATTTCGACGGCGTTATTGCCGACACTGAAAAGATCTACGACATTTTTTGGGATGAAATGGGTCATAAGTATCAGCTTCCTTATGACCACTTTGCTCCATACGTCAAAGGTACTACTATATTTCAGATCATTAACAAATACTTTTATAACTACCCCAAAGAAATCCAAGCAAAGATTATTAAGGAATCCAATGACTTCGACTACACATTGCCGATACCGCCACTCCCGGGTTCGGTTGAGTTTCTGAAAGAGCTAAAACAGAATGGCGTTAAGATAGGCCTGGTAACCAGTTCGGATGACAAGAAAATGGAGCGTGCGCTCCGACTGCTGAATCTAGAGCATACTTTCGACACGATGGTAACATCCAACCGAATCACACGCAGCAAACCAGATCCAATGTGTTATCTGCTCGGTGCATCTGATTTGCAGACAAAACCGGATCAATGCTTGGTATTTGAAGATTCGATGGCCGGTATCGAATCCGGGAACCGGGCAGGCATGCGTGTTATAGGCCTAAGTACAACGAATGCAGTTGAAGTTATTCAAGATAAAGTATATCGTGTGATTCCTAATTTCACAGGACTGACAATAGAGGATTATATGCAATGGTAGCAAAGCACAATGTCTATTCCAAGTTCGCGCTCAGCATAATTTTCCGCCTGTATCTTATGGGAAAAGACGAGAAAATCATACTGACGCGAACGGAATATGTAGACAAAAAAGGAAGCATTCAAGGTTGTCAATCAGTTCAACAAACCTTAACTTACAATTTATACTTATATAACTCAGCCATCACCTTATAATATTCATTCTGCAACTGCATATAATTCTGCAAACTCTGGTAGAGTGTTGTAACGTCAGCAAAATATTCGATCATCGAGATTTGTCCGCTCATAATAGCTTTATTTAGCAACACCAGATTATTTTGATTTTTTAAGGCACTGCTATATTCATCAATAGAAGTCTTCAATGCAGTTAGGCGGTTGTAGAGCTTTAATAGATCACTTTCAACAAGTGATGTAGCACTTTCGAGTTGCATGTCAGTAAAGAGTGTCTGTGCCTTCGCCTGCTTCACTCTATTATGATTGGAAAACAACGGAATGCTCAACCCCACTAAAAAGCCATTAAATCGCTCGCCGCCGGCAGCTGTATTCAGCCGGTAGCCCAAAGCCATACCGGGCAATCCTTTTGCCTTACTTACATCCACCTGACGCAAAGCAGCCTTCTTCTCACTCTGCAAAGAAAGGAGCTGCTTGTTAGCCGGCAGAGCTTCCTGCCGAAGATCAGCAAATGACGGCGTAACAGCCGCTGGCGGATATACCGTGTCAGTAAAAATCAAGGCGGAATCACCATTGAGCACAGTCAATTCATGCAATTTAGCCTCACGGGTCGTCTCATTCATACGTACCTCATTACGAGCATTCAAAAGCTCCAGACCAATCTTATTGACCTCAAGAATATTGGCATCACCTTTGTCTAAACGTTTGGCAAAAAGTGCCGACAGCTGCTCTGCGTTATGCAAGCGTTGCTGAAGTATACTCTTTTGCTGATTAAGATAGATCAGATCAATACATAATTCTTTTGCCTGGAGCAAGATCTGCTGACGAAGCTCATCGCTCTGACGATCGTAGCTATCGCCTTTGGCTTTCGACAGCCGGCTACGCCGCGCATAGACAGTGGGAAAATCGAACCACTGTTCGGCAATCAGTTCGCCCTGAATACCTAACCCTTCCTTATTTCCATACTGATGCGTATAAGTAACAGTAGGATCAGTCAAGTTATTATCCAACTTTGCTTCAATCTTGTGTGCTGCCACATAATGCCGGTTTGCCTTCAGCTCTTTATTATTCACTTCAACACTGCTTAACACTTTATCTATCGAAATTTGCGCGCTTGCACCAAGTGTGCAAGCGGCAAATATAGTTATGATGATATATCTGTTCATTTTTTCTCAATTTAATCGTTGATTACTCCTCCTCCACTTTCTCTGTTTTGTTCATCAGCAAATAGACTATCGGGATGATAAAACCATTTAGCAGTGTAGAAGTCAGCAGTCCACCAAGAATAACCTTTGCCATCGGACTCTGAATCTCGTTACCCGACAAATCACCCTGCAAAGCCAGCGGAACAAGTGCAAGCGCGGAGCTTAGTGCGGTCATTAAAATCGGATTCAGTCGATCCATCGAACCTTTCATCACAGCCTGCTGCAAAGATAAGCCCTCTTCGGTGCACAAGTGCTGATAATGACTGATAAGTAACATTCCGTTACGTGTAGCAATACCAAACAACGAGATGAACCCGATGATAGCCGGGATACTTATTTCGCCTCCCGTCAACTTCAGAATAAACACACCGCCGATAAGTGCAAACGGCAAGTTCAGCAAAACAATGCCGCTCTCTTTGGCATCTTTGAACTCACTGTAAAGAAGCATAAAGATGACCAGTAGCGCCATCATCGAAGTATAAAACAGCGTCCGGCTGGCCGCAGCCTCACTTTCGAACTGACCACCATACTCTACATAATAACCTTCCGGAAGTTTAACAGAGGCATCGACTTTCTTCTGTATCTCATTAACTACACTGCGCAGATCGCGACCTGCAACATTACCGCTGATCACAATCTTTCGCTGGACGTTCTCACGATTGATCGTGTTCGGACCTGTCACCGAACGCACATCGGCAACGTAGCTAAGTGGAATCTTCTGTCCTTTGGCATCGATCATCAGGTCACGGATGTCGCCTATTGTCGAACGGCTTTCATCCGAAGTCCTCACAGTCAGATCGAAGGTTTTGCCATCGTCATACACCTGACTAACTACTTCACCTCCCAGCATCACATTAACATATTCTTCGAACTCAGGAAGTGTGATTCCAAACTTTGCCAGCATCTCGCGCTTCGGCGTGATCGTAAGCTGAGGGCGTTCTATCTGCTGTTCCACCTTCAGATCCACCAGTCCGGGAATGCCGTTGATAGCTGATTTAATCTGGGTTCCGTAATAAAACATCCGGTTTAGATCAGTGCCGAAAAGCTTAATGGCAATATTAGCCTCCGTACCCGAAAGCATAGCGTCGATACGGTGTGAAATCGGCTGACCGATCTCTATATTCGCGCCGCTTATAGACGACAACTTCTTACGTATGTCATCAGTCACTTCCTCTCGGTTACGTCCTTTGAGTACAAACGGTGCTTCAATTTCGCTCACGTTTACGCCCAGTGCATGCTCATCCAGTTCGGCACGTCCTGTCTTGCGTGCGACAGTCTGAATCTCAGGAACCTGCATCAGCAGTTTCTCGGCCTGCCTTCCCATCCGATCTGATTCTTCCAGCGAAACACCCGGCAGAGTACTCACATTGATGGTAAACGACCCTTCGTTGAAAGGCGGTAAAAAATCGCGTCCCAAAGTAAAGAACAACCCTAAAGCTACAACAAACAGTACAATTGTACTGCCCAATACCATCTTCTTATTTTCCAAAGCCGCCTTCAGTGCTTTTTCATAAACAACTTTCAAATGGGTGCTGACCCACGACTCTTTTAAGTTGCGTCCGGCCGTAGGCGTTGACGACAAGTCATCGCCACCATAAGTCTGTCCTTTAAGCAAATAATAGCAAAGAACCGGCGTAAGCGTAAGTGCCACAACCGTTGAAGCAAACAGCGACACGATGAACGCGATTCCCAGTGGCATCAGCATACGTCCCTCCATCCCGCTCAGAAAAAAGAGCGGCACGAAACTGACGACTATAATCAGCGTGGAATTGAGGATTGGCATTCGTACTTCACGTGAGGCATCATATACAATATCGATCACTTTCCGCCGCTCTCCAGGTGGAAGCGAACGGTTTTCACGCAGTCGCCGGTAAACATTCTCCACATCGACGATGGCATCGTCTACTAGCGAACCAATAGCGATTGCCATGCCACCCAAGCTCATCGTATTTAGTGTCAAACCCATAAAATGGAGTACAAGAACCGTAACCAAAAGAGACAACGGCAAGGCAATAAGCGAAATGGCTGTTGTCCTGATATTCATCAAAAAGAAAAATAGTATCAGAACAACGAAGATACTGCCTTCCAGAAGGCTTTCCTTCACGTTGCTGATCGAGCTGTCAATGAAACGGCTCTGGCGGAAAATATCGGTCGAGACATGCACATCTTGCGGAAGACTCTTCTGCAGCGTAGCCACAATGGCATCCAAATTCTTCGTCAAATCAATCGTACTTGTGTTAGGTTGCTTGGTCACAGTAATCAATACTGCCGGTTTGCCTTTTTCCGAAGCCATACCCAGCTTCGGACTTTTACTGGCAATCTTCACTGTTGCTACATCCTCGAGCAGTATCGGCGAACCGCCTGCCATCTTCACAACACCCTTACCTAGCTCATCCGCTTCAGCAGTCGAGAGCACGCCACGAATGATATATTCGTTTCCATATTGATAAATCACACCGCCATTGGCATCGCGATTCATATTACGACTCGCAGCAAGAACCTCATCGAGGCTGACCTCATAATGCTTCATCCGCGCTGGATCGAGCTGTATCTGATATTCCTTTATATCACCGCCAATGACAGCTACCTGCGCCACACCACCCGTTGAGAGTAAACGAGGGCGAATAGTCCAGTCGGCAATCGTACGCAGATCAAGCAATGAAGTCGAGTCGGAAGTGAGACCAATAATCATCATCTCACCCAAAATCGACGCCTGTGGTCCAAGTGTAGGCTTTCCTACATTGGAAGGAAGAGTCTCGCCAACGACAGCCAGTTTTTCCGAAACAATCTGACGGGCACGATAAATATCCGTTCCCCAATCGAACTCCACCCATACAACAGAAAAACCTGTAGTCGACGACGAGCGTACACGACGCACATTCATCGCACCGTTCACAGCCGTTTCAACCGGAAATGTTACCAGTCGTTCAACTTCTTCAGGTGCCATACCATTAGCCTCAGTCATAATTACAACCGTAGGCGCATTCAAATCAGGAAACACATCCACATCCGTATGAAACGAGGTGTATATACCCGCAATCATCAATATCACGGCACAAGCCAGGATGATCAGCCTGTTATGTAGTGAATAGCTTATTATCTTATTCAGCATGATAACAGCGGATTAATGATGATGTGAATGAGGTGGAATCACGTTTGAAGCCGAAGCCAGTTTAATCTGATGAGCGCCCTCGGTCACGACTTCATCGCCTGCTTTGATGCCACTCAGGATCTGTACCTCCTTACCATTATCGGCACCCAAAGTAACAGGATGCTTCATGAAACAGTCTTCATCCATTCGAACGTACACCGAATAGAGACCCTGTTCTTCAATCAGTGCCTCTTCGGGAACACTCAACACGTTCTGCGTCGGAGCCGTAAGCAGGTAAACCTCAACAAAAGAACCCGGGATGACAGCGCCTCTGTTATCGAACTCGAAAATAACAGGCAGATAAAATGTATCCGAATCTGAAGACTTGCCAAACGACAACATACGCCCGTTCAAATCGGAAAGCTTATAGACGATATCATCATAAGGTGTGCGGAAGTTAGCCGACCGCACTGATGGTAACTGATTATAGTATTTCTCGGACACCTCAGCGCGAAGCACCAAACGGTTACTTTGCGCAATCGTCACCAACGGTTGCCCGACCGATACATAATCGCCCTCTTTCACCCGGATATTTTTCAGATAACCGCTCATGGTCGACGCTACTGAAACACCTGAAGCCGTCTGCTTTCCTGCCACAGCTTGCCACGCCACCTTTGCATTCTCGTAGTTCAAGCGAGCTTGCTCATATTCTTTAGACGATACAATCTTATCTTTGACCAACGCCTGTGCACGCACATACTCTTTCTCGGCCGCTTCATAAACATTCCGTGCTTTTACAGCGCCATTACCATCGGCCAGATTGCTCGACGACAAGCTTAACAACGGCTGTCCCTTATGCACAGCCATCCCATCAACGATTGCCAGCCTTCCAAAATTGACAATTCCTGAAGCAGTTGCCACAACAACTGACTCGCCACCTTGAGCAGCAACGATTCGGCCGGTGGCTTTGATGACATCCGAGAATTCGGCCGGCATCATCTTTAACGTTTTCAGCCCAATAGCATCAGCCATAGCTTTCTTGAAGACAACTTCACCGGGAGCATGAGTCTCTCCGGCTTCGTGGGCATGTTCTTCTTCCTCTTCATCATGACCATTACCGCTTTGGGCTGCACATCCGCCGCATCCCATTATGATACTGAGAGACAGCACCCATAACAAATATAATTTTTTCATTGTAATTCTCAATTAGTAAACATGAATAGATAACAGATCATGGGTTGTCTCAAACATAAGAAACAACTCATCATCAAAAAAAAAATGAAACATGAGATTACAATAAGGGCGGTGCACGAAGTCCTAAGACCGTTCTTATCCAAATACTATGGAGAGATTCGACATATGAAGTCCGGTTGTGTTTGAATAAAAGATGCATGCAAACAGGTTTCACATCATCAATCAAAGAGAACACGGTCTGCAGTGGGAAAAGAAAATGGTGCAAATCATTATCTATTACATGCAACTGTATGGATGTAAAGAATGCAATCGTATGACCGTGATCGCCACAATCATGTGACTCACAACCACCCGGTTCGCCTTCAGCCTCTTCGGAAGCCAGCGTGCGATAACAGGGAGCGCCGTCCTGATGATGATGATGCGGAAGAATGACAGCCAGCATTACAAAAATGCTGGCTACAAACATTACATAGCGTATTATTTTATCTTTCAATGACATCCTTTTTTGCTTCATCTGCACAAAAGTAATAACATTATCCGAAATGTTAAAGCGGTCGGGATATTTTTTGTTCAACAAAATTCTTAATAAAGCTTACCGTAGCATCTATACCTAAAACAGCCACATTAATCGACAGATCATATGAAGCCGCTACACCCCAAGCCTTGTTGGTATAGTAGTTGTAATAAGCAGCACGTGATTTATCCGTTTTTATCATCAATTCTTTTGCCTGCTCTTCCGTCACATGCTGCGCATCCATAATTCGTTTGATACGGTTTTCCTTCGTATTATGAATAAACACGCTGTAACATTTCGGATAATCGCGAAGAATATAATCAGCACAACGGCCAACCATCACGCAAGAACCCTTATCGGCGATCTTACGTATTGCCTCGCTCTGAAACTTAAACAATCCGTCATTGGAAAGAACATCAGCGTAAGGTGTAAACAAACCCATATATGGGAACCCTACCGAATAGGCATAAGCCAAACTACTTGCAACTTTTTCGTCAGCCTTTTCAAAAAACTCTCGACTTAATCCGCTACTTTTAGCAGCTTCAGCCATCAGTTCCTTATCATAATAATTAATACCGAATGCAGAAGCCAGCTTCTGTCCGATTTCACGCCCGCCACTTCCATATTGGCGACCGATGGTTAATATAATCTTTCCCATAATATAACGTTGTATTTAGTTTATGTAACTTAAACCACTCTACTGTTACAAAGATAAAAAACATCTTTTTTATTAGTACCTTTGAGGCATAAAAAAACGATCGGACTTCTAAAAACATAGAATTTTGATCATACCTCTTCATATGGCAAAATAACTTTTTTCTTTACAACTATACGGATAAAAATACTACATAGTATATAATATGCTATATTACAGTATATTATATAATAAAATTGATTCGAATGAATTCTGTATTTCATTCGGATGTAAGAAGCATTTCTTTCGAATCCGTTGAAGGTTTCTATCGAATGAAATGGTTCGTGCATTCGAATGTATTCTATGCTTTTTGCAAATGCTTTTTTAAAAATAAAAACATTAATTTTTGATACAAATTCTTGCTCAACTAACTTGTTCTAGAAGATTACTAAGAAAATATCACTTCGCTCTTTTTATAGTGACTCTGCTCACTCCCTTGTAATCTACAACAGATTGTTGGGCGAGATAATCAATTATAGCATCAGAACAGGTACGAAATAAATTTTGTCCTTCATTTTTATTTTCAAAATCGCTCACTGTAGCAATATAACTATTCATTGTAACCTTATAAACTCGCTTTTTATCAATAGGTGAACCGTCTGGCATCCATACCTTAACATCTCTCATATCATCCTTATCATTACCAAATGTTATCGTATATTTTATGCCAGAGACATAGCCTGGTCCGTAATTATCAGATTTACAAGTAGCAAAAATCATCTTTATAACCTCATTCCCTGTCATATTATACATGATCATTTCATTACCGAACGGATCTAGGCGATAAACATCTCCTAATGAGATCGGTCCTGCTGGAAAAGAATCAAGACGGACACCTCCTGAATTCTGTAAAGCAATGTCTGCACCCGATTCAATACGAATCGCATCAGCCATCATACAACCCAATTCCTCTTTATTAAGAAAACTTTCTCTTGCCTGTGCAACAACACGCTTCAACTCTTTATTATCATTGAACTCATTGACCATAGCTTGTACTTTCTCATCCTTTTTCGGATTATCCTTTACATTTATCAAATGCGCTTTTTTCTCAATAACCTTTCCATCAGCAAGCTTAAGAGTCAATTCCGTTACATACTTCAATTGCTTCTCTGCCTGTGTAACAAGCACTCCGTTACTCATCGTTCCTTCAATTTTGGAATGCGAATGACCACCCAGAATCACATCGGCTATCGGATATTCTTTTGCCAGAGCCAAATCTTCTTCATAACCATTATGTGAAAGAATAATAAACACATCACAACGGTCGCGCAACCAGGCATATTCCTGTGCCACCTTCAAAGGAGAGCGAAAATGAATATTCGCCAGATTCTTAGGATGAGAGTCCGGAAGACCATTCGTACCAAGTTGTATCAATCCCAATACGCCTATTCGAACACCGTTGCATTCGAAGATCCTATAAGGTTCAACATGTAAGCGCATTGTATCGGGAGCATACATATTTGCACAAACATAGCGGAAATTAGAACTGTTAATCACCTCGCGAAACCCGGCAGGGGTTGAATCGAATTCATGATTTCCCACAGCCGAAAGATTAAACCCGACTTTATTCATCAAAGAAACTATCGGGTAAGACACTATAGGATATTGATCATTTACGGGATTGCCTGTCCGGTTATCTCCGGCAGAAAAAAGCAGTAAATCAGGGTGTACTGCCCGAACACTATCAACAATCACTTCAAATTGAGGAAAACGATCGACAGCAGCGTGAATATCATTTACAGAAAGAATGGTTATCTCCTTTGTTTGAGCTCCACTATAACAAGTTGCAAATAATAAGACAAACGCAAATATTGCCTTGAATTGATGTTTCATATTGATCACTTTATTGAGATATTTTTTACTGTTTTATCTTGTGTTTTAAACTGGCGAAACTGATATATCAATACGAGAAATGTGATAACAGTCGCCACGACGTCGGATATCGGACTGCTGAGCCAAACTCCGGTTACGCCATAAAAAGAGGGAAGAATAAGCAAGCAAGGTAACAAAAATAATAGTTGCCTGCTCATGGAAAGAAATATGGCCTTCTTCGCCATGCCAATGGAAGTAAAGAAATTGGTAGCAACCATTTGAAATCCAACGATAGGAAAAACAGCAAACGTTATACGCAAGCCATATACAGCCGATTTAATAAGTTCATTATCTGTTGTAAACATACGTATGATTGACGATGGAATAATCTCGCAAAGCAAGAATCCGAGAGTAGTTACACCCGTTGCATACAACATGGTAAGCTTTGTAACTTCGGTCACTCGCGGATATAAACGAGCTCCAAAATTATAGCCGGCAATAGGCTGCATACCCTGATTGAAACCCATTACAATCATAACGAACAAAAATCCGACTCTATTCACCAACCCGTAAGCACCCACAGCCATATCTCCCCCATATTCTTTCAAACTGCGATTAATAACTATTACAATCAAACAGGCGCAAAGATTCATCAAAAAAGGAGACATCCCAATAGACAAAATACCTCTTACAAGTTCACTCTTCAATCTATAGATACCTTTCTTAAAATGGAGTAACTGTCCTGGATCAAAAAAATGTATCATTTGCCCTGCCAAGGATATAGTTTGTGCAATAACCGTAGCAATAGCAGAACCCTTTATTCCCCATCCAAAACCAAAGATAAATAACGGATTCAGTATACAGTTGATCAAAACAGCAGACAGTGTAGCATACATTGCTAACTTTGGAAAACCTGAAGCTCTTAACACGGCATTCAAACCCAAATACATATGAGTTATAATATTACCTAATAAAATAACTACCATATAATCATGCGCATAAGACAATGTTATATCACTGGCTCCAAAGAAAAGCAATATAGGGTCTAGCTTCCACAAAAAGACTACAGTAAACAACAATCCCAATACCACATTCAAAACCAACACGTTTCCTAAAACATGGTTTGCCCCTTCATAGTCTCTTTCTCCTAATTTTACGGAAACCAATGTTGATGCACCGACTCCAACCAAAGAACCGAACGCTGCGGCCAAATTCATTAAAGGGAACGTAATAGCTAAACCCGAAATAGCCAATGCGCCTACTCCATGTCCGATAAAAATACTGTCTACAATATTATAAATTGAAGAAGCTGTCATAGCAATAATGGCAGGCAATGCAAATTGCATCAGCAACTTGCTGATCTTTTCTGTTCCGAGTATTAAAGGTGCCTCTGTCTTTTCCATACAACAAAGATATAAATTAAAATCAAAGTTTGTATATTTGCTAAAAATACAATTAAAGCAATGTCGGAGAACTTAATTATTAAAGGTAGTAATAAACAGGAAATATACCAGACTCTCATACCTCAAATAGAGGCGTTAGTTTCTACAGAAACGGATATTGTGGCTAACATGGCAAATATTGCTGCCGCATTAAAACAGACATTCCACTTCTTTTGGGTTGGTTTTTATGTTGTCAAAGAAGATATGCTTGTCTTGGCTCCGTTTCAAGGACCTTTGGCTTGCACACGAATAAAATATGGTAAAGGCGTATGTGGTACGGCATGGAAAGAAGCTCGCACAATCATTGTAGCAGATGTTGAACAGTTTCCCGGGCATATTGCATGCAGTTCTCTTTCACGGTCAGAAATAGTTGTACCGATCACCAATGGAAACAATATTTTTGCCGTATTAGATATTGATAGCGAACAATTAGGAAGCTTTGACCGGATTGACGCCGACAATTTGGAAAAACTCTGTAAACTAATCGCTTCAAAAATATCTTAACTGTTTATATCAGCCTTTCCATATTCTATAGAATTCAGCAACAGATTCGATGCCCTTATAGAAGAAATCAAGCATACAACTTTCGTTGGGTGAATGGATTGCATTCTGTTCAAGACCAAATCCCATGAGTACGGTCTTAATGCCAAGCACTTGTTCAAAAGTAGAAATAATGGGTATACTGCCTCCTCTGCGAACAGCCAGCGGACGCTTTCCAAAAGCGATTGTCATCGCTTCTTCGGCCGCTTTATAAGCAGAAAGATTTATGGGGCACACATAACCTTCGCCACCATGCGTTGGCTTAACATCTATCTTTACATAAGCAGGCGCTACTGAATTTAGGTAATCCTTAAACAGTTTCGAGATCTTTGCATGGTTTTGATGTGGAACCAAACGACAGGAAACTTTTGCAAATGCTTTTGAAGGTAATACGGTTTTGCTGCCCTCTCCCGTATATCCGCCCCAAATACCACACACATCAAAAGACGGACGGATACTGTTGCGTTCTAGTGTGGAATAGCCTTTTTCACCAAACAAAGAATCCACTCCTATAGCTTCCATATATATCTCTTCATCAAAAGGAATCTGTGCAATCATTTGACGTTCTGTATCTGAAACTGCTTCTACATCATCATAAAAACCGGGAATTGTTATTCGTCCATCAGAATCTGTTATATCGGCAATCAGCCTGCACAACACATTGACCGGATTTGCCACAGCACCTCCAAAATGTCCGGAATGAAGATCCCGATTAGGGCCTGTCACTTCGATCTGCCAATAAGCAAGACCGCGTAAACCTGTTGTCAACGAAGGGACATCTGCACTGACCATACTTGTATCAGAGACCAATATCACATCAGCTTTGAGCAATTCTTTATGGGCTTCACAAAATGCAGCTAAGTTTGTTGAACCTATCTCTTCTTCCCCTTCGAACACAAATTTGACGTTACAGTTTAGTAATCCTGACTTCAGTGCCGTTTCAAAGCCCTTAACTTGCATCATGCTCTGTCCTTTATCATCATCAGCACCACGAGCCCAAATACGCTCTTCACGTATCTCCGGTTCAAAAGGATTACTTTTCCAAAGTTCCATTGGTTCAGCCGGCATTACATCATAATGTCCATATATTAAAACGGTCGGTGCTTCTTCAGAAAAGATCTTTTCGCCATAAACAACAGGATTGCCCTCCGTAGGCATAACTATAGCTTTATCTGCTCCCGACGAAAACAATAATTCAACCCAACGATCAGCGCAAGCCAACATATCAGGCCTGTTTTCTTGTTTTGCACTGACAGAAGGAATACGTATTAATGAAAAAAGCTCATTTATAAAGCGCTCTTTGTTTGATTCTATATATGATTTTACTGACATATCTGATTTTATTTATTACTTCACGAAAATACAAATGTTGAATGAAATAAACAAGCGTGTTATGAATTTCAAATAAATTATTATTATAACTAAAGCACAAAGTGTGACCTTACAAAAAAAACCGGAAGGACTCTTTGAGTTGTTCCGGTTTTTATTAATATCCCCTTATTAAATCAAGATACTACTTATCATCAGCAAAACCTGTATAGCGATAACCATCACATACATAAACATTTCCCGGATCGTCTTGAAACTCTATTCCAAAAGAAATGCTGTCAGTAACATGCCCGCCAGGAGATTTTGTGCCATTCAGAACTACTTTACCATCTGTAATAGCCACTGTTATATTATACGCACTACCGTCTTTATTCAACGCAATACTTGTAGCTGGTGTACCACCTGTTGCAAATGTAAGCGCATTATAAGTCACCGGACATTTGATATTAAAGTTCCAAAATGAATTCTTGTCATTAATCCACATTTCCGAACCATTATCAGCAGCAGTATTGTATGTATACAAATCATATGGACCATAAGCTTTACCTGAATTACTAAACGTAACCACCCAGTGTCCAGCCATTGCTGCTACACTCGTTCCACCTGCATCGGTATCAGTTTCAACATCACAACCCGTAAAAGCCACTAAAAGCAGGGTAAATAAAATAGAAATATATTTTTTCATATCGCCTATTCTTTATTTAGTTAATATAACAGTGAAATCCATAGCAGAATAAGTTATAGTATACGAAATCTTACCTGTCTCGGGATCATATTTCCCATTCTTAAATCCACTAAAGTCGTCGCCCCAACCGGCAATATGTCCGGTCAAAGCTTCTAGCGTATTATCCGGATTTAATTTCATATAACCAGTCAAATCATAACTTGAACCATAGCCGGCTCTCTGATCATAATAACCACCCAAATAATCAGATACCAGAAAAATACCGGGAACCACCTGAGTCAAAGAAATTGAATAGCCGCTATATTCTGTAGTAACGCCATCTCTTAAACGAAACGAGCCTTTTCCGACCACATAATTACCTGCAATATTTGTACTGACTTTCGGATCATACACAGCAACGGTACGAGAGGCGGAACGCGAAAAGCCATCCTTGTTTACTGCACTATACGTAATTGTATAAACACCTACCGCATTAGTATTTACTGCACCCGTAGTCTTCACATTTGAAGTTACATCCTCAGTTCCTTCCATAGCGACAACTCCCTGATCCGTATAAGAAGAACCTAAGGGTATCTGTATCATTTGTTCTCCATTAAGTGTAAACGTCACATAATGTGTAACTTTGGAAATATCTTGCGTTGTCTCGTCGCAACAAGAACCCAAAGCGACCAAAGAGAGACACAAAATAAAACTATATACTATCTTTTTCATATTATTTCTCTTTTAAATGTCCATATTTATTTAACATCCCAGAATACCGGTGTACTGATTGGAACCTCTGCAGGTGTATTTTTATTCAGCTGACGAGCCACTTTCGGATAATACAAACGCTTGAGTAAACCACCTGATTCTAAACCATTAACAGCCGGGACAATCAAATCGCCCGCATTATAAACGCTCGGATTCTCATAAATTTCCTTACCAGTATGAGAAGATAGATTCGGACAATCTGTACGACGAATTTCAGACCAGGCTTCCATATGGTTCATATAGAAAAAGGCAACCCATTTCTGCATATAAATCAAATGTAACTGTTCTGCAGATGTTGTAGCACCATCCCAATTCACTTTAGCTCCAGATAAGAATTTTGTTTCCTGACCGGCCATGCCACGAGCAGAAAAATCAGCTGCTATAGCCGCTTCATATGCTGCCTTGGCAGCAGATGGATTATTCAAGAAACGGACATTTACCTCTGCAATCAAAAACTGTAACTCAGCCTGGGTAAAGAAATAGACAGGTTTACCATGACCTGCATTACCTGCCAAATCATAATCAACAGCACTAACATCCTTATTTTTCCAGTCTTTATTTGAACCCCAGTTCTTCATGACTGTCTTAGCACCAGGCATCTGACCTACATATACGCCTTTAGCATCATTCTTTATGAAACCATATGCAATACGGGGATCGTTTGTTGCACTCAAATAAGAAATAAGAGGATGTGCAGCACAATGGTTGTTTGTTCCTAATTCATCTTTAGATCCATACCAAGGATTATACTGACCTTTCTGATCCATGTAAACATCAAACTTAACATCACCGGTGAAGAAGTTGTTCGCCTGAACCAAAGCTTTTGCCTTTAATGCATAATTAGCAGCATCAACACCACCATCAATTAAACGCATATACATACGTAAACGTAATGCATTGGCGAAACCTTTCCACTGACTCATGCTTTTATTCATCAACGGATCAGTAACCGACATTGCCGCACTCTTAGTCACAGCAGTTTCAGCAGCATCGATTTCAGCCAATACTCCTAAATATACTGTTTTACCATCGTCCCATTTTGGAGCAGAATTGGCATTTCCCTGCAAAGCTTCCGTATATGGACAGTCACTCATATTATCAACCATCAATTGTAATGCATAAGCGCGAAGCACTGTAGCAGCAAAAACATCTGCGGGATTCGTTGTTTTTTCAAGCACAGTCTTCACATCTTCCAGTGCACCGGCATAAATTGAACGATAACAACGATCCAAAACCTGAGAAGATTCATAAAGAGTCTGCTCACAAAAATCATTATACTGATTTGCCTCAGGCATCTGTTCATAATACTGCGAGAAGAAACCCGCATAATTAAACATTTGGTCGCCGGTTGTAGTAGCAATCGAATTTTCAATAGCAGGGAATATCAAATCTGCAGAAACCGCAGAATTATTGGGATAATCCGGATTTGTATTAATATCCAGATTACAGCCGGTCAACAACAAGGCCCCTAACGAAGCATATAATAATATATTTTTCATATCAATTCTTTCTATTAAAATTTAACCATCAAGTTGAAGCCAAACTTACGAGAACTCGGGTTTGCGGAATATTCACCAAAGTTACCCTCCAAATCATTACCAAAAGATGTTAATTCCGGATCCACATATGTATTAGATTTTGGAGTCCAAACAAAGAGGTTACTTCCGAAAGCAGACACTTTCAAACCTTGGAATGGCGTCTTAGCCAACCACTTGGAAGGTACATCCCATCCTAAAATTACAGAACGCAATTTCACATACGACTTATCAATCAAATAGGCACTGGCCAAATCAGAACCACCGGCATCCCAATACTTGAAGATATTGGTTGCATCGAGAGCAGTTGTATTCTCTACATATGAAACACTACTACCTGTTGTAACCTTATTTACAGAATTAGGGACGATAAACGGATTACGGTCGTTATAGGCGGTTTGAATTGCATTACCGGTGAAGAACTCAATATCCTTTGTACGAGAGAACATTTTGCCACCATGACGAATATCTAAATCGGCCGATAGACTAACACCTTTATATTTAAAGGTAGTAGAGAAACCCATTTGATATTTATAATTCATACTTCCTACAATCTGTTCGGCTGCCTCGACCGGCAATCCTGTACTGGAGTTGACAACAATGTGGCCTTCCGGATCGTATTCAGGAACAATTGCCTTAAAAACGCCGACTGGTTGACCTACCATTGCATACATCTGTGTACCTCCTGAAAAACCATAGATTGAAGTAATACCACCCAATTCTTCAGGCAGGCTGATAACCTTACTCCAGTTCTTCGTAAAGTTCCAGCTGACATCCCAGCTAAAGTCTTTATACTTTACAGGAGTAACGTTTATTAATAACTCAATACCTTTATTACGAATCTTACCCAAGTTCATATTCTGAGCCGTATAACCTGAAGCCGGATCCATATTCAGAGAGAATATCTGCTTATCTGAATTACGGTTGTAGAAAGAAGCATCAACTGAAATACGATTCTTTAAAAATGCCATATTTAAACCGAATTCAATTTCAGTTGTCATCTCCGGACTTAATGTGTTACTGCCAATTATATTTCCAACACTGAAAGCATTAACGCCGACTCTGGTAAATGGAAACTGGCTGTCATACCAGCCGCTGGAATTGGCAACGCCTTGTGCATATACAGAACTAACCATATATGGTCTGGCGTCATTACCTGTCTTACCCCAAGCTGCACGAACTTTGCCAAAAGAAATAATCTCTTTCAAATTATCATTAAGAATTTCTGTAAAAATAAAGCTTCCCGTGAAACCCGGATAAAAGAATGAACGATTTCCTTTAGGTAATGTGGACGACCAGTCGTTACGGGCTGTAACAGTCAAGTATGCCATGTTCTTCCAAGAGGCTTCAAACTGACCAAGAGCACCCATTAAACGACGCAGTTGTTTATGTTGCTCAACAACAGGTTTGTCAGCCGAATTTTTTAAATCGAACCATGTTGGAATAGTTAAGTTATTCACCTGCGAATCCAAATAACTTTCCTGACGTTCATTACCATTGAAACCCACTAAAGCATTAATATTAAAATCACTAACCGGCATCTCAAAATTCAAAAGAATATCCTGATTGATTTCACGGCGGCGTTCCGTCCGCTGCGTAACTGAACCCGTAAGACTCTTTAAAGCATCAGACCAGTCCGGTGTCCCTGCATACATGGCACTCAAGTTTGGATCACCCGTATTGTGGTGACCTGTTGAAGTATCCAAACCAAAACGATAAGTAAACTTGAAATATTTCAGGAAATCATAATCCATCTGGAATTTTCCATAAAAACGTTCTGATTCGTATTGATTCTGGAAGTTATTCAGTACATAATATGGATTCGTTACACCATAAGGAGTATAATAGTAACCCGGACTATTAAACGGATCATCCAAATCTTTTAATCCAATAATACTTATATCGCGAGGAGTCTGCATAATTGAATTATACATGGTAGTCTTACCCTGACCGGTGCTTACAAATTTATTCTTCTGATAAGCATAGTTGACAGAACTTGAAAATGTCAGATGACCAACTTTGTGACTGCCTCTTGTTGAGAAAGTATACTTATTATAACTATCTGCATTAGTCGGAATCATACCATCATCACTAACTTGTGAGAACGATACAAAATAAGTACTCTTATCTGTAGCACCATTAAATGAAACACTATTATTATAACGGACACCTGTATCAAAAAAGTCCTTTATATTATTTTCCATCGGTGAAAAAGGTTTCAATTTCTGAGAATTGTCATATACATTTCCCCAAAGTTGCATTGAACCATCCATACGAGGACCCCAGGACCCATTTTCAATCATCGTCTTGTCGCCGTACCAACCCATACCAAATTCATTTTGCAATTCAGGAATACGCAACAAAGTTTCCCACTGGAGACCGCCATTATATTCAACACCCAAGCCTTTTTTCTGCAATTTTCCACTCTTGGTTGTAATCATAATGACACCACTGGCAGCACGGCTACCATATAATGCCGTAGCGGCAGCACCCTTCAAGATAGTCATGTTTTCAACATCATCCGGATTGACGGCATTCGAACCGCTACCGAAATCATAGCCTTTATTTAAACCATCGTCCGAAAATGTTGCCGTATTATTCAATGGAACACCATCGACAATATACAACGGCTGGTTGGAACCGGACAAAGAACTCACACCACGAATAACGACTGAGTTTGAAGCACCCGGGTCAGAAGAAGTAGTAGAAATCTGCACACCTGCAACTTTACCAGCCAAACCGGACATCACATCCGTAGTACGTTTGTCAGAAATTGTTTCACCTCCTACTGAAGTTGCTGAATATCCGATCGCCTTCTCAGACCTTTTTATACCCATTGCGGTTACAACAACTTCATCCAAGTTCTCCGAATCTGATTCGAGAACTATTTTCAAACCCGTTTTTGCTGACACTTCCTGCGACTTCATTCCGACGTAAGAAATCTTCAGCAGCTTAGCATTAGACGGAACCTCTATGGAATACTTCCCGTCCATATCTGTTACTGTTCCGAGTGTAGTACCTTTTACTACGACAGAAGCTCCGATAACAGGCAAGCCATCATCTGCGGAAGTAACCGTACCAGACACTCTCGTGTTCTGAGCAATCACCATACTAATCCCCATAAAGAGAAATAGCAGGATACAAGTTAACCTTTTCATCATAATACACATTCTTTATGTTAGACATTTCATTGAAAACACATGACACACAGTCCTATCTCTTACCTTAGTAGAAAAAAAATAAATTGCTTAATGGCGCACACATTCTTCTAAGATTTTCAAACAGACTTATATTTAGTCAACAGTATTTATCCATTCTTATCTATTTTCACCTCAAAAATATATAAAATTCTTGAGCAAATGAATTTTTTAAGAGAAATTTTCTCTATACAATCTAAAAATACCGATTCTAAATAGAAGTCCGTATGAAGCTTCACAGCGGCATACGGACAAAAACAAATAACAAACTCTACTTATATGAAAAACAAATACAATTAATACTTTGGTTTACAAAACACAAAACATATTATCAACTGTCACATTATTGAAGAATAACAAAACAAAACAAAAATAAGTTCATCAGACACATTTTGTTTAACAAAAAATGAAATGAAGAACTAAATTTATTGTAATTTCGAAACGTCAATTAAAAATTTTACTTTATGCTTTCAGAATTCAACTTCCAACAAATGATCAGTGCATTCATTGTACTGTTTGCTGTCATCGATATTATTGGTTCTATCCCTATTATTATATCATTAAGAGAAAAAGGCAGAAATGTCAGTGCACCTAAAGCAACGATCATCTCTTTTCTTCTCATGATTGGTTTCTTTTATGCGGGTGACTACATGCTCCGATTGTTTCATGTAGACATTGAATCTTTTGCTGTCGCAGGTTCTATAGTCATATTTCTGATGTCGCTCGAAATGATATTGGATGTAGAAATATTCAAGAATTTAGGACCGATTAAAGAGGCCACTTTAGTTCCTTTGGTATTTCCTCTTGTCGCAGGTGCCGGTGCATTTACTACATTACTTTCACTTCGCGCTGAATATGCAAGTATTAACATCCTCATTGCTTTAGCATTAAATATGGTGTGGGTATACATTGTAATCCGACTGACAAGGCAGATACAACGTATACTCGGAAAAGGCGGCATCTATATTATCCGTAAATTCTTCGGAATCATTCTGCTCGCCATCTCCGTTCGCCTATTTATGGCAAATATTATATTTTTGGTTGACAATATTCAAAAATAATGAGATAATATATTATATTACAACCTTTTATACAGAATTAAAAAGTATATACTTTCAAAAATGATTTTATAAACAATCTTCTATACATTATTATATATAGTCAGCTCAAGACGTTGCATGCATTACCAAAAGAGATGTATCCGTATGGAATAACATACGACGAGCAATACTCGAATTAAACATTCGTGCCAGAATATTCCTCCGATACGTGCTCAAGGCAATCACATCGATATGACTCTCAAGGACAAACTTCTCAACAGCGAGCAATAAATCACCATCAGCAAGAACCTGATGTGTAATATTAGCGTCCGGATATTGTTTCTTAAAATACTCATTCACTCCTGAAAGACGAATCTCGTTCCATTCATCATGACTTGTAGAGATATTAAATATATGAATATGAACCTTATATGGCTTTATGATTTGCATAAACTCATCAAAAGCCAACAAGTCACGCTGATTGAAAGAGGTTGCAAAAGCAATATTCTGAACTTTTGTCAAATCATTATACGGGAAATTTTCAGGTACAGCCAAAACCGGCACATTATTAGCTTCAATCACTTCGCCTGTAACACTGCCTATCAAATCCATATCTTTCTGACTCTTACCACGTGTTCCCATAACAATCAGAGTAGGATGATATTCCTTGCTGAATGAAATTATTTCGTCTTCCGGAAGTCCTTCGCGTAATATGCAATCATATTTTACTTTAGGAAGTTCGCCTTCGTTCATCTTCTTTTCTATAGAAGCGTGTATATCATTCATGTCGTTTTGAACGTGTTTCAAAACATTTTGCATTGTCTCTCTTTCTTCCGACGATTGATAAGCTAAAGTATCACCCAACGGAATAGCCGAAGGAAAATAAGGACTAAAGTAAGCATGCATAAGCATAACCTCGGCACCAACTTTGGAGGCATAATTGATACCCAACTCGCAAGCTTTAATAGAATAATCAGAAAAATCTATGGGAATCAAAATTTTTTTCTTCTTATCCTTCTTGCCTTTATCCTGCCGGGAAACTGTCTCCTGAGCGAACCATTTACTATCTTCAATAATACGCAAAGCATGAGGCAGATCACTTTCCTTAATTCGTACCCGAACACCGGCCGAAACAACCGGTTGAATCTGATTTACATTATGCAAATAGACCTCTATTCCTTCTGTTTCAAGCATCGTCTTGAGAATCTGAGCTTTCTCAAAAGTGTGAATTGCTAAAGTTACTAATTTATCTTCCATGATATTCGTATTTTTCATATATAACAACTAGATACACTGGAATGTTGAGAAATAAAAAATCTCACAACCGCCTAAGTATGTCATGAGATTTTCTAATTACAAATTAAATTTGCTACACCACTTGTACTTGCTGAAAACTTGTTTTTTCTTCTAATATTTCTATAGCAAGATCATAGATGGTGGTATCATCTAATACAACCAAACCTCCGTCAGGCCCCGGTTCTATATGGACACCACAACTCTTCCCGTCTTGGAAATTATGTCCACCAAAATAATTACGAACAGTTTCAACCGAAAGGCCTAATTCTTCAGCAATACGATGTGTGCTTCCATCGGGCAGACTATCCTTGAGCCTGCGAAGTCCGTTAAATGTTATTGTCTTTGTCATGACTCCTACTATTTAAAAGGTTTATGAATCATTTCTATTTTGCGCCTAACTTAGACAATAAAAATAAGAACGACAAATTATTTGGGTAAAATAAAACAAAACAGAATATGCTTTACGGCATCTTTATCTATGCAGCCAACAAGTAAGCGGAACATTGAGAATCATAATGGCAACAATAGTAAAAGCTATCGCATAAACAATCAAACGAATACGTTTCTCCGAATATACAGGTTGCAGCAACGATGATTTGTCGATCCAGTGATTTCGCAACCATTTATATAATTGATAAACCAAATATCCGAAGACAAACCCCGACAAGGCCCCAGCTACGATATCAGATATAAAATGAACTCCCAGATAGATCCGGGTATAAGAATTCAAGGTTGCCCAAAAGAATATAGTCCACGTAAATAAGCGATTACGCATAGTATAAGCCATGAATGTAGCAAAACCGAAAGCATTAGCTGCATGGCTTGAGATAAAACCATACATACCACCCCTATAATCAAAAACCGTTTTCACCTGATACATAAAATCCGGGTGATGCGTAGGGCGAAAGCGCATAAAATAAGGTTTACATATATGAGAAGCAAACTGATCGCATAACGTAATAGTCAAAGTAATAGCCAAAACGATCAACAACGATTCGCGCCAGTTTTGTTTATATAACAAAACACATAAAACAAAAACGGCTAATGGCAGCCATATAATCTTTCCTGAGAAAAGCCACATAAAGCGATCAAGGAATTCGTAATGGCTGCCATTAAGTGCAAAAAATGCATCCCGCTCATAAACTAATATCTTTTCTACCATGCTATATGCCAACAGATTATATTATTTGTATATCTGTACTTGGCAACCAGCCTACATTTCCATCTTCGGTTGATATTTCTTTCCAGCCACTCAGGGTACTCTTAATACAAACTTTTGTCCCTTCATGCAAGATAAACAAATCGGTTCCGCTTGTATCAGGAGAGCTTTTAATAGTAACCGTAGGCGAAAAAATGATAGCAAACTTTCTATTAATCAAATCGTCCTTTTGATCTGCTGCAAATATGTTAGTACATATCACAGCAAGCAATAAAACAACACCTCCATAAAATCCTAGTTTCTTCAAACGAATATACTTAGAGAAAAAGAATAATATGAGACAACCTATCAACAAAATAAAGCAGACAATACTGATACACGCCCATGCATCGGCGCTCTTTACGTTTTCAATCGCATGAAACCAACGAAGCAGAAAAAAGTCGCCTGCCGGTTCAATCCTGTCAACAGCTTTTAACCGTGCCATCTGGAGATTGAAACGAATATCTCCATCACCAGGATTTAAAATCAAAGCGCGTTCATAATTCAAAATAGACGGAGCTACTTTGCCCGCCTTATAATAAGCATTTCCCAAATTATAATAGACAGAAGCCGACTCTCCATTATCTTTCAGCAGCTTTTCATACAACTCAATCGCTTTATTATAATTTTCTTTCCTATAAGCGGCTTCTGCTTCTTTAATTGTCGTTTGTTGAGCAAAAACAGAAACACCCATTAACTGAACCAAAAGGAAGAATACGATTCTCTTCATATTTATATTGACTTTCATATATCTACTTTTTTATTGTATTTTCCATTTTCCCGATAGCATCAACTGTCAATTCATATAACTTATCCATTGCATCTGAAGCCTGAGCTGGTGCATATCGTGCGAATTCACAAGTATTCAGAATATCCATAAACTCATTGGTCAATACATCATCGACACCGTACTTTTTGAGTTCTGTCTCCACATTATCTTTTGTCAACTGTGCCTGAGGTATACTTAATTTATCACTCAGATAACCCCACAACGCACGTAAGACTTCATCATAAAACGCCTCTTTCTTGTTATCCTTCATTAGTTTACCGGCATTCTTCAAACGCCGTACGGCTGTCTTATTCGCTTTTTTGGTACGCACCAATGCCAGATTAGCGTTTTCCTTAATCTGTTTACGATATATAATAAAAAATACAATAAACAATATCGCCGGGATGATATAGCACAACATATACATAAACGAACCAAAGAACACCTCTTCGCGTGAAACAAACCGGACATTATCAATCTTCAGATAACGTATATCCTTACCCAAATATTTCACATTCTCCTTATTGTTAAAATTGGATACCACAGGTGCATTCGAACCACCGACTCCTTTATCAACATGTAGCTTAAATGAGGATGATGCCAATGTCTTGTAAGTTCCCGACTTGGGGTCAAAGAACGACAAAGAAACAGGCGGGATATCAAAATCACCTGCATAACGCGGAATAGCCATGTATTCTATCACTTTACTGCCCGATGCACCGGCTGTAGTTGTTTTAAAATCGGTTGTCACCTTCGGATCATATACATCAAAATCATTTGGAAACTTCACTTCCGGATTCTTGACAAGTTTTATGTTACCATTTCCCGTGATGTTCACCCTGATCGTTACGGCATCGTTTGTCTTAACTTTATTTGAACTGATACTTGTAGTCATGCCAAAGGAACCCACAGCTCCCGAAAACGAAGCCGGCTTGCCGGATGGCAGCGGCCGTACATCTATCGCTACAGGAGCAGAGTTGACCACCTTGTTAACTTCAATAGTGTTGTTGTCATCAAACAAATCAAAAACACTTCTTGGTCTTCTTGAAGGAGAAGCCATGCGCAATGCTAATTCCAATCGCCCCGAAGGGATTGTAAGTCGACCTGAACGCTGCGGATATACAACACTCTGCTTAATAACCACTGCTCCGTAGTTTTGTCCATTATAATTTTCAAGCGTCAACTGACGATTTTGAGGCAGCTCAATATCTTGAGTCAGAAAGCCTTCAAACTCAGGCAACTTAATATCATTAATACCTGCAATATCCACTTTTTTCGGATTAGCATACAACTTAAAAGTGACCAAAACTCCTTCCTGTTCATATACATTCCGTTTTGAAACATTGATAGCCAGAAACAAATCGCCTTTTCCAACAGCGACTGTACTACCACCTCTTTCACCGTCATTTTGTACTGCAGCGCTATTTGCCTTATCAGCCGGAAGAACTTTAATAACCAAGGCATTCGATGTATAATTTGCGCCTTTTACTTTGATAGTGGCCGGAGCAACATTGAATGTCCCGACTCTTTTCGGCTGCAATACATACGTAAAAGTCATGGAGACTTCCGAAGTCATGTTACCATTGATGATTTGCGTACTCATACTATTTGACGTAGTTGGCCCGTACAAAACATCAAAAGCGGAAAGTTCCGGCACGCGTAAATCCTTTCCTTCGGCATTTACTGTGTAAGATATTCTAAAATTCTCTCCCATAGCGACAGCTTGTGGAGCCGAAGCTCTAAATACAACATTCGCTGCGTCGACTGTCAACCCTAACGTTGCAAAGAGAATCAATAAGAAAACCCTTTTTCTCATTTCTATATCATTTTTTGTATCAAACATTACCATTGTTTATCAATCTTCCTACGCTGCTGCTGCTGAGCCTGCGCCTTTTTTACTTTTTCTTGCGTATTCTTTTCATCTTGCAAAAAAGCATCCAGCATCTGCTGAGCATTATCCTTACTCATCTCCTCATTTTGCTGAGGTTGTTTTTGCGTCTTATTATCTTTCTTGTTATCCTGTTTGCTCTGCTGGTCTTGCTGCTGCTGATTTTGCTTGTTCTGATCTTTATTCTTATCCTTATTCTGATCTTTGTTTTGATCTTGTTTTTGCTGATTTTGTTGATCTTTCAATAGTTTCTGTGCCAGAGCCAGATTATAACGCGTCTGGTTATCATCCGGATTAAAACGCAAAGACTGCTTGTAAGCTTCTACGCTTTGTGCATATTGTTTACTCTGCATGCCAATATTCCCCATATTATGGAAGACCTGTGCCAAACGAGCTTTACCTTCGGGCGTTTTTGCTATCTTTTCAGCTCTTCCCCCCAACAATTGATATTGCTGACCTGCTTCAGAGTATTTCTTCTGTTTATATAATGCATTACCCAAATTATAGGTTCCTTCAACAGAGCGGGGATTGACCTCCAGACTCTTTCTATAGGCTATCTCTGCTTCAGTATATTTCTTCTTGTTATATAATCCATTGCCTTCACGTACATGCTTACGCTCGGCCTTTTGAGCGAAAACAGCCCCTGAAGAAAACATTAACAACATCATCCATATAATTGTCTTTCGCATATATCTCATTTTTCAGACTTTTAAGAGAATAATTTGATTTTTCTGAATATCCGATTTTTTCTGTCCAACGTGAAAATATCCAACACTAACAGGACAAGTGCAATCCAGGCAAATGTCTGGAAATGATCGTCATATTCTGAATATACTTTACTTTCTACATCAGATTTGTTCATCTTATCAAACTCTTTCTGTAAAGCACGCAAAGCACCGTTTGAATTATCGGTTCTGACATATATCCCATGTCCTGCAGCGGCTATTTCCTGACACATCTGCTCACTTAGCTTGGTAATCACCACGTTTCCTCCTGCATCTTTCATGTAGTTATTACCTTGCCCGACAGGAATAGGTGCACCTTTAGGATCTCCCATTCCCACGACGTTAACGCGAATCTTCTTGTCATAAGCTGCTGTTGCCGCTTTAACAGCATCATCTTCATGATTTTCGCCGTCCGTAATGACAATAATAGCTTTTGATGATTTTTCATCCGGTGTAAACGAACGAATAGCCAAATCTATAGCGGATCCGATAGCTGTTCCCTGTGTAGAAACCATCGAAGGATTGATTGACGATAGAAACATCTTCGCCGAAACATAATCGGACGTGATAGGCAACTGCGTAAAAGCATCACCGGCAAAAACAATTAAGCCCATCTTGTCGTTAGAAAAACCATCTGTAAGTTTCGACAACATTTGTTTGGCTTTATCCAAACGATTAGGGGCTACATCTTCCGCCATCATCGAATTAGAAACATCCAAACAAACCATAATCTCAATGCCTTGACGTTTTACAGTCTCAAGTTTGGAACCAAACTGCGGCCCCGCCATCACAATAATCACCATCACAATGGCTCCGAACAACAACCAAAATTTCAATTGTTGACGCTTAGGTGATACCTCTGGCATCAATTCGCTCAACAATTGAGGATTACCATATTTTTTTATTGCTCTTTTCTTACTGATGACTGCATGTATAAAAAATGCAAACAATATAGGAAGTATGAACAACAAATATAAAAAGTCCGGATGTGCAAAACGAAACATATGTCTTTCTTTTTTACGGTATATTTCTTACCAATGTATTTCTCAATAAAAACTCTATAACCAACAGCGACAACAACAATATAGCCCACTTCTCATACTCGTCCTGCTTCTTGCTGTATTGCTGAACACTGATCTTGGTTTTTTCCAACTGATCAATCTCCGAATATATTTCTTTCAGGCTGGCGTTATCAGTAGCGCGGAAGTATTGTCCGCCGGTTGTCGCAGAGATCTGTTTTAATGTCGGTTCATCAATCTCAACAGGTACATTCTGATACTGAATACCATAAGCTGTTTGAAACGGATAAGGTGCTTCGCCTTTTGTACCAACACCGATTGTATAAACTCGGATTCCAAAAGTCTTAGCTATACCGGCTGCCGTCACAGGCGCTATCTCACCTGTATTGTTCACTCCATCAGTTAAAAGTATTATCACCTTTGATTTGGCCTGACTGTCTTTAATACGGCTAACAGCATTTGCAAGCCCCAAACCAATAGCAGTACCATCTTCAATTATACCCGGCTGAATATTTTTAAACAAATTCAGTAATACACCATGATCGATTGTCAACGGGCATTGAGTAAAACTCTCAGCTGCAAAAACAACCAATCCAATATTATCATGCGGGCGACCGTTGATAAAGGCTGCCGCCACATCTTTAGCTGCTTCCAAACGGTTAGGTTTCAGATCCTGAGCCAACATACTGGTTGATATATCCATCGCCATCATAATATCAATGCCTTCCGTAGAAGAATTCTGCCAACTGTTTGTTGATTGAGGGCGTGCCAATATAACAATGAGTAATGCAATAGCAATGGTCCTCAACACAAAAGGCACATGTCGCAGCCACACCTTCCAAGATGAGGCTCCCGAAGCCATAAAACCTTCCGAAGAGGATACCTGCAAGCTTGCCTGACTTTTGCTAAGTTTGTAGATATACCATCCGATTATCGGAATAAGCAACAACAACAAATATAGATATGTAGGATTTGCAAATATCATTTTACTTCTTTATTTCAATTGAATTATTCATTTCTGAAGAGTCACTCTCTTCTTTTTCTTTTGCTTTTTCGTCAGATGGAGCAACAACTACAGGCTTTGTCTGATTAACGAAAAGATATGCATTCATCAAACTCAAATCATTTTCATCAGGCAATGGAGTAAACTTGGCAAACTTCACAAAATCAGATAATTGCATAATCTGCTTCAAACTCTCATAAGCCGACTCGACATCTTCCAGCTTGTAAATTTCATCCAATATTTCATTTGAAGTCATCTCCATGGCGCCAAGGCCAAAACGACCGACAATATAGCGGCGTAAAGCTTCTGTTATTAATGTATAATATTCCTTATTACGTCCTTGCTGCCACAGTTTTTGCTGTTTTACTTCGTCAAGATCTTTTATGGCCTGATCAAAAGGAGGTAATTGCGGTTCGGCTTTTTTGAATGGAAGGATTGATAGTTTATTTCGCTTACGTTGAATCATGTATCCGACGACACAAATAAGAAACAAGGTAGTCAGTACACCAAAAATCCATACATAATAATCAGCCAACACAAAAGGAGGTTTCCATGCTCCCTTAATATCATAATACTTATTGATAACAGGGAGAGTAGATACTTTCAATGCTATTTGATTTGAATATACCGTATCGGTTCCATCAATGGCTATAAACGGAGGCAAAAGATACAAAGCCGAATCAAAGGAAGTCACCAATAAATCCTGCTTTATCAACAAGCGTCCGTTTTCAATCAACGTCGAATCCGGTTTAGAGGCATTTAGAACTTCAACGCCTTGCATCAACGTATCACGCGGAATGATCAATCGAACCTTCTTTGCCTTATCCGTTGTCATTGTCAAATGCAAAACAGTCTGTTCGCCGATAAGAATGGCAGCCGAATCCACTGACACACTAAGCAGTGTTTTCTCTGCATACACTTTTTCCCCTGAAAGGAACATCCCTGCAAGGATCAGGAATAGAATGCTTTTCTTTATATAATTCATTTGCATGCTTAGCTACGTTTATCAAATAGAGAAATTAATGATTTTACATAATCATCTTCCGTACTTATAGACACAGAATCTACACGACACTTTTTAAACGAATCATTCATTGCCTTCTGCCTGTTATCCCACCATTCTTTATATGCTTTGCGTACACGCGACGAAGATGTATCTATCCAGTGCTCTTCCCCACTTTCGACGTCTTTAATCTTCATCAGACCCACAGATGGCAATTCCGTTTCGCGACGATCATATACCTGAATAGCCACAACATCATGCTTACGATTGACTATTGTCAGATCATCCTTAAAGCTGTCTTTATCAATAAAGTCTGAAATAAGGAATGCCGTACAACGTTTCTTTATTGCATTAGTAAGATATTTAAGTACCTGAGCAATATTCGTTTTAGTATCCGTCGGGCGAAAATCTATCAATTCACGGATGACATATAATATATGCTTACGCCCTTTCTGCGGTGGGATAAACTTCTCAATCTTATCAGAGAAGAACAATACCCCGATCTTATCATTGTTCTGAATGGCAGAGAAAGCAAGCGTAGCGGCAATTTCCGTAATGATACTTTGCTTCATTACATTTGCCGTACCATAGTTTCTACTTCCTGAAACATCTATCAGCAACATCACAGTCAACTCGCGTTCCTCTTCAAAAATCTTCACATATGGACGTACAAAACGCGCCGTAACATTCCAGTCGACATCACGAATATCGTCGCCATACTGATATTCGCGCACTTCACTGAACGCCATACCACGCCCTTTAAATGCTGAATGATATTGTCCTGCAAAAATATTTCGCGACAATCCGCGAGTTTTTATCTCAATCTGCCGGACTTTCTTTAATAGTTCACTTGTTTCCATCTTTTATAATTAACCATAAATAGACGAATGCCCTTTTCCAAACAATCAATAACTAAACTGATTATTTCAATCATTGATCAAGGCACCTCTACCTTGTTCAATATTTCGCTAATGACCTCTTCTGGCGTTAGATTGTTTGCTTCAGCTTCATAACTCAGCCCGATACGATGGCACATCACATCGTGACATACGGCGCGGATATCTTCAGGAATAACATATCCTCTGCGTTTAATGAAAGCATAAGCGCGGGCAGCCAGAGCCAAATTGATAGAGGCACGTGGAGATGCACCAAATGAAATCATATTCGCCAGATTCGGCAGACCGTATTCCTGTGGGAAACGGGTAGAAAACACGATATCAACGATGTAGCGTTCAATCTTCTCATCAATATATACCTCGCGAACAACATCGCGTGCTTCCATAACCTCTTTTGTTGTCAATATCGGTTTTATTTCAGGTGCTTTGCCGGTGATATTCTCACGAATGATCCGTTTCTCTTCTTCTTTCTTCGGATAACTGATAATCACTTTCAACATAAAACGATCGACCTGAGCTTCGGGCAGCGGATAGGTGCCTTCCTGCTCAATAGGATTCTGTGTTGCCATAACCAGAAATGGCCGCGGCAATTTATAGGTATTCTCACTTATGGTCACCTGACGTTCCTGCATTGCTTCAAGCAATGCACTCTGTACTTTTGCAGGAGCACGGTTTATTTCATCTGCCAATACAAAGTTAGCGAAAATCGGGCCCTGCTTAACTTGAAAATCTTCGTTCTTTTGACTGTAAATCATTGTGCCGACAACATCTGCCGGCAACAGATCGGGGGTAAACTGAATTCGGCTGTATTTTGCATCAATTAACGATGCAAGCGTCTTTATAGCTAATGTTTTTGCCAAACCCGGAACGCCTTCCAACAAAATATGTCCGTCTGCTAGCAAACCTATCAACAATGATTCAACCAAATGTTTTTGACCAACTATTACCTGATCCATTCCCATCGTAATCATGTTCACAAACGAACTCTTACTTTCAATTCGCTCATTCAACTCACGAATGTCTACTGTCTGACTCATAGAATTTCTGTATATAAATTATTGTTTCTATCACAAATAACGTTGCCCTACCTTTTAGGACGCACAAAATTAGAAATGTTAAATCCGCATTCTTCACTTTTGCAGTTAAATAATACTAACTTAATTCGAACATTTTAGTATTCTTTTATCACACTAGCCTCTATTTTTTCATTTGCGGCCAAGTATTTCTGCCTGTTTATCCGATGCTTTTTTGACCGAAGCCGCATTAGCTTTGTCAATTCCATATACGGATGGGGCCGGAACTTTAATCACAACACCAATAGGGATATTATTCGGATTTTTAATTTTTTCCTTATTATATTCATACAGATATACCCAAAAAACCTTGTCACCATAATATTTAAGAGAAATCAATGTCAAACGAATTCCAGATTCTATTTTTACGTTAGCAATCACATCCGAAACGCCAGTCGATTCTGTCAAAACTGATTTAGCTGATTCTGTTTTTAATTCGTTCACATTTGGTGTTTCTATTTTTGTTTCTTCCTTTTTTAGACTTTGAGCTGCCGTATCAACAGTTTGGTCACTATTTTTTATCGTATCCGCAGGTTCTGAAACCGGAACTTTCTGATTTATCAAATTTTGATCAGTTCTATAAAATTGCCTGTGTGCTCTTTTCAAAACAGCATCACTGTTCAGATAGGCAAAAGCAGCTACCATTAACACAATAATAACAGAAAGGATGATACATAATATCTTCCACACATTATTATGACGTCGTCTACCCCTATAAACCATTTTCTTATGGAATCCGGATGATGCTATTATATTTGTTTCAATAGGGGAATCCTCAACTTTCGTTGGAGATACCGGAGATTCTGATAAGATCTCTTTCTTTTCCGGAATTATTCGTTCTTCATCCGGTTGGGACAATAGCTGTTCTTCTCGTTGAGGCTGTTCATTCTCTAACCAAACTTCTTCCGTAATATCCGGAGTTTCTGTAATAGCTGGTTTCCCTTCTGAAACAATCGATTTCTTCTCCAGTCTCTCCTCTTCCTCTGAGTCATCTTCATCCATATTGTCTGTATCTATGTCTGTATCCGATTCCTTAGAAACAACAATATCTGGAAAATCCGTATTACCACTTATCTCTGTAGTTTCAAAGAAAGAAAACGGCCGATTCACCAATTCTCTCAGTTCCTTATCAGGCAAAAACGAAAACTTATAATGAGCCGGAATAAGAAATCTGGTACCCGTATTTACATCAATACTTTCGCGATTCTCCACACGAATAATCTTGAAAGTTCCCAATCCCTTCACTTTAATCAAACGATCAGCCACAACGCTCTCGGATATAGTCGCAACGAGTATTTTCAGGAAGCGTTCCATGCTTTCTTTATCCTTTCCCGTTTTATCAGCTAAGATAGCGGCAATATCCTGTATGGTGAGTCGACTATTCATCTTCTTTTTCTTTCATTTCCTTGAGCTTTGTTCGCATCGTCATTCCCGGTTTAAATACAGGGACCAATTTCGGAGGAACCAGATAGCGCTTGCCATTTGATGGATTAACCGATATACGTTCCATTTTTTTCTTAACTTCAAACTGCCCCAATCCCTGCAGATAAACAATATCATTATCAACCAAACAAGAACCGACGACAGAGCCAAACGCAGACAAAACCTCTGTGACTTCCTGTGAAGTCCACTCCAACCTCTTGGATAGTTCTGCTATCAATTCTTTATTTTTCATATCTTCCGTATTTATAGACTGCGAACTCATTTTACTACCACTCCATATAAATCAAAAGCCTGTGAATCAGTAATTCTAACAGTATAAAACTGTCCAACCATCAAAGGCTGTTCTTTTGAAATCAATATTTCCGGATCAACTTCAGGTGAATCATACTCCGAGCGTCCTACATAAAAATCATCTTCTTCTCTATCAATAATCACCTTCAGATTCTTATCAATCTTGGAGGCATTCACATCAGCCGAAATACTTTCCTGCAAATTCATCAATGCATCCAAACGTTGCTGCTTAATTTCCGGGGAAATGTTATCTTTATAGTTTTTGAATGAATATGTGCCTTCTTCATGGCTGTAAGCAAAAGCACCCATTCGCTCAAACCGTTCATCTTGTACAAATTGAAGCAACTGCTCAAAATCTTCTTCCGTTTCACCCGGATGGCCCACCATAAGTGTTGTACGAATATGAATACCCGGCACCTCATCGCGCATGCGTTGAATCAAAGCATATGTCTCTTCTTTAGTTATGTTACGCCGCATCAGTTGCAACATCCTGTCACTAATATGTTGTAGAGCGATATCCATATACTTACATACATTATCACGCTCGCGCATCACACGCAGCAGATCATAAGGAAAATGCGACGGATAACCATAGTGTAACCTAATCCATTCAACGCCTGGGATATCTGATAAGCGTTCCACTAATTCCGGCAATGCATATCGCTTATACAAGTCAAAACCATAATAGGTCAAGTCTTGAGCAATCACTTGTAGCTCCTTCACGCCTTGCGCAACGAGACCACGGACTTCTCTCTCCAATTCTTCCATCGGAACCGACTGATAATGACCTGTGCTTATAGGGATAGCACAATAAGAACAAGTTCGGTTGCAACCTTCGGCGATCTTCAGATAAGCATAGTGCGCAGGCGTCGTAAGTACCCGGTCGGAAGCCAGATTCTGATAATAAGATTTACCTAAATCAGCAATCAAGCCCTTCCAATTAAACTTTCCATAAAACTTATCCACCTCTGGCAGTTCATTCTGCATTTCTTTGAGAAACCGTTCGGACAGGCAACCCATAACGAAAAGCTTTCCGATCTTTCCCATTTTCTTAGCTTGCCCCAGTTCTAGGATCATATTGATTGATTCTTCCTGTGCGTCGCCGATGAATCCACACGTGTTGACCACCACAATCTCGCCGTTAATCTTATGCGGATCGTGTTCAACGGTGTATCCATTCGCAACGAACTGACGCATCAGTTGTTCCGAGTCGACCAGGTTTTTCGAGCAACCCAAAGTAATTATATCTACCTTATTCTTTCGCATATCTGCAATTTACTTCCTGTTTCAATTCAACATAAACAATCCGTCTCTCCATGTGACGTGATGTTCCTTGATTCCAATCTCATCCATCCAGCGACGGGTCTCGAATGTTTTCAGGTTTCCAGTATTCGTTCCTTTTCCCTGATCATTATTCCAAACCCATGATGGTGTCGACCATAAACAAGCATTGAAATGTATCATTTTATAAAATTGTTCGCTACAGCCTTGCTGTCCATGATGAGCTACTTGCAAATAATCACAATCCAACTCTTTACGATATGGACTGTTTAACACTTTATTGCCACATTCCACACCGGCATCACCCAAGAAAACAATCGACTTACGTTTATCCCATACACGTACAATCATTGATGAATTATTATACGGATTAATCCTCAATTCCTCATTTGTAACGCTCAATATTTTGAAATTCAAACCATCAATCTTTACTGTCAAGCCAGGCTTTGTCAAATTTATCACCTCTATATGCGATGTATCCAAAACATTATAAAACTCTATTGTTGACTTTGCTGCATCTGCCTCGGCATTCAACAAATCTGTTGAGAAACGTGAATGATATATTTTATGAATTCTCATTCCTTGCGGATTCTCCAAAATAGCTGTCAATGCACCGATATGATCATCATGCGGATGCGACACGATCCAGGCTTCCACCTCATTACCCAAGGCTGCTATAAAACCTTTCAAAAACAGCGTTTCGTCTTTAGTCCCACCATCCATCACAATCACTCTGCCCTTATCTGTACGGAAAACATACGAATTCCCAATCGTATTGACATGAGAAGGAATCTGCCACATGGTAAATCCCGACTGTGCAGCAACCGACATATAAAATAACGCCAGTATAAGTAAACCTACTATTCGTTTCATATCACTCCCCAAACAATGAATTCACAAACTCCTTTTTATTAAACAACTGCAGATCTTCAATACCTTCACCTAACCCGATGTATTTTACAGGGATCCGAAACTGATCGGATATTCCTATTACAACACCCCCCTTAGCTGTCCCGTCCAGTTTGGTCACTGCCAGCGCATTCACTTCGGTGGCAGCCGTAAACTGTTTAGCCTGTTCGAAAGCGTTTTGTCCTGTTGAGCCATCCAATACCAGCAACACCTCTTGAGGCGCATCCGGAATAACCTTCTTCATCACGTTTTTGATTTTCGTCAACTCATTCATCAGATTGATTTTATTATGCAGGCGACCTGCCGTATCAATGATCACCACATCAGCCTCATTGGCCTTTGCCGAATTCAGCGTATCAAAAGCCACTGAGGCCGGATCTGAACCCATCTTCTGTTTGATGACCGGTACACCTACACGTTCACCCCAAATATCCAACTGTTCGACAGCCGCAGCACGAAATGTATCGGCCGCACCCAGGTAAACCTTCATCCCGGCTTTCTTAAACTGATAGGCCAACTTGCCGATGGTTGTAGTTTTACCCACTCCATTAACACCAACAACCATGATGACATACGGCTTCTTATCCTCAGGCAAAGAAAAACTTTCGTTATCTTCCGTATTGTTTTCGGTGAGCAGTGCGGCAATTTCTTCGCGGAGCAACGACGTCAACTCTTGAGTAGTCACATATTTATCCTTAGCCACCCGATCCTGTATCCGATTAATAATTTTCAGCGTCGTTTCAACGCCTACATCCGAGGTAATCAACACCTCTTCCAAATTATCCAGTACATCATCATCGACCCTGCTCTTGCCCGCAATGGCTCTGGTAATTTTCGAGAATACATTCTCTTTAGTTTTTGATAACCCCTTATCTAAGGTTTCTTTCTTCTCTTTATTGAAAAAGCTAAAAATGCCCATATCTAAATTCTTTATTATTTCTACTCGAATTTGTTCGCTAAAATACAAATAATTCAATAATTAATCAATCCATTCTGCTTTTATAATCTTCATAACCGAACTGCCGGTACATGACCAGTTTATCTTCTTTACTCCAAAGAGCCAATGCAGGATGTGGAATGCCATTGAACATATTTGTTTTAACAATCGTATAATGAATCATGTCTTCAAAAAGCAACTTATCACCAATCTTCAGCGGTTGTTCAAACGACCACTCACCCATATAGTCGCCACTAAGACAACTATTGCCTCCTATACGATAAGTAGGTTTCCCTTCAACAGGATCGGTTGCGTTACGAATCTCCGGCTTATATGGCATTTCCAAACAATCGGGCATATGGCATGTAAATGATGCATCCATAATGGCTGTCTTAATGCCATGGTTTTCGACAATATCGACCACCGTTGTAAGCAAAAATCCCGTTTGCCAACCAAAAGCACTTCCCGGTTCAAGGATAATTGATAAGTTAGGATATTTGGCTTTAAACCTTTGCAACAGAGCTATGAGATACTCAACATCGTAATCTTTGCGCGTCATAAGGTGCCCGCCACCCATATTCAACCACTTCATTTGCGGTAAAAAACGTCCAAAACGTTTTTCAACAACTTGCAGCGTTCGTTCCAGTTCATAAGGCGTTGATTCGCACAATGTGTGAAAATGCAAACCTTCAATACCATCGGGTAACTTATCGCCCAACAAGTCACTTACAATCCCCATTCTCGAACCGGGGGCACAAGGATTATAAAGTGCCGTTTTCACCTCCGAGTATTCCGGATTAATGCGCAAACCGCAAGAAACTTTTCTTGCTGAAGCTTTTACAATAGGATAAAAACGATCAAACTGAGAGAGAGAATTAAACGTAATATGACTGCTATATTTCAATATCTCAGGGAAATCGGTCACAGTATACGCCGGCGAATATGTGTGAGCCATACTGCCCATCTCTTCATAAGCCAATCTTGCTTCATATTTTGAACTGGCTGTTGAATAAGAAATGTATTCCCTCACAATCGGAAATGCCTTCCATAAAGAAAAAGCCTTAAAAGCCAATATAATATCTACTCCTGCACGTTCTTTGACATTCTTGATAAGTGCCAGATTTCTACGGAGCAACTTTTCTTCCATCACATAGCACGGCGAAGGTATTGCATTAAAATCTATCATTCTTGTTGTAATCGGATTTAAATCAAGAGGCAAAGATAAGAATTTTATTTGATTGCGATGAATGTAGCTGATTGTATTGAAAGATATATCTTACATTTTGTAGTAATATTCTATAATAATCCAATCTCTACATTACAGAATCAGTAAAAATAAAAAGGCAACAGAAAAAACGTTGGTAAACTTAACTCAGCGCATATTTAATCCATCCAATGTGTCTGTCATTAATCATATTGCCTCATTGGTGGAATTATGTTATAAACAAACAATCGATCAATTATGCACAATTTACTGTTCCATCAAAATTCTTCAAGGGTGTATATGATTTATGATACGCACATCTGTCGGCTGAATTCAGCTCCGTCAATGGATAAAAGAAGTTTATTTTCAAAAAATGTTTTTATCAACAAGAAGCATTGCCTTTGCCGACAAAAGATTATATTTGCACAACAAATACGTAAATAGAAGGAATAATGAACATTATTGATAAACTCAACTTTAATCACCATCCGAAATCAGGTGCAATAGACTTGCTAAAATACATTGGTCCGGGATTGCTGGTTACCATCGGGTTTATTGATCCGGGAAATTGGGCAAGCAACTTGGCAGCAGGTTCAAAGTTTGGATATGATTTACTCTGGATGGTTACTTTCTCATCAATCATCCTAATTATCATCCAGCATAATGTAGCACACCTTGGCATTGTTACCGGCTTGTGTCTTTCTGAAGCTGTCAACAAATATATTCCGCACAAAATAGGATATCCCATATTGGGAACAGCAATGCTGGCAAGCATCTCTACTGCGCTTGCCGAAATTTTGGGTGGTGCAATCGCCTTACAGATGCTATTCAGCATTCCACTCAAAGCAGGTGCAGTCATTATCACTATCGTTTGTGTTGGAATGCTGATCAGCAACACATATAGTAAAATTGAACGGTGGATCATCACCTTTGTATCTATTATTGGACTTTCATTTCTCTACGAACTGATGCTGGTAGATGTTGATTGGAATATGGCGGTACAAGGCTGGGTAAAACCAACATTTCCTGCTAATTCCACACTAATTATCATGAGTGTTTTAGGTGCCGTAGTGATGCCACACAACCTGTTTCTTCATTCGGAAGTTATTCAGAGTCGCGAATGGAATCTGGAAGATGACAAGACCATCAAAAAGCAACTCAAATATGAAGTATTTGATACCATCTTTTCAATGACTATCGGCTGGGCCATCAATTCAGCTATGATTATTTTAGCCGCATCCACGTTTTTCAAACAACATACGGCTGTTACCGAAATTGAACAAGCGCAAGAAATGCTGGTTCCTTTGGTAGGAAGCAATGCCGGTACAATCTTCGCAGCTGCATTGTTACTGGCGGGTGTTTCATCGACCATTACCTGCGGCATTGCAGGCGCATCCATATTTGCCGGATTCTTTGGAGAAGCCTATCATCACAAAGATTTACATTCCAAGGTAGGTATATTGATGTCGTTTATACCTGCGTTGATTCTTATTTTCTTCATAGATAATCCACTTAACGGACTTCTTATCTCGCAAATGTTGCTAAGCGTACAACTCCCTATTACTATTTTCGCACAAGTCTACCTTACATCAAACAGTAAAGTAATGGGCAAATATGCAAATAGTATAGGAATGAAAATCTTACTATTTGGATTGGGTACTGTCATCACTGCTCTAAACGTAGTCCTAATAGTCACTCTTTTATAAGACTACGTTTTTTAGAAATTAATTCTAGCCGATAAACGTATGCCGCGTTTCTGGATTCCGGGATGATCAAGATAGTTCATACGCCAAACGTAATCCAAACGTAAAAAGCGAAAAATATTCTCAATGCCGACACCGGCTTCTACATAAGGATGGTCAGCGAACGTATATGTGTTTTCCGGAAACTGGTATAATCCTGTATGATCAGCACCCGAAATCATTGGATTATTCTTGTCCGATAAACTACCGCCCATTCCGCGACATGAAAATACTTCGCGCCATTTGAGTTTTTTAATCAGTGGAAGACGATTTAGCAAATTTCCATTCAAGTAATAGGTCACATCCCAAAAATAATACTGATCACTCAAAAACTCCATTGCATTCATATTTGTAAGCTGTTCGGGTTGAATAGTATACGACAAGTTTACATTAGGAAGAATCAGCAACGGATAAGGGACCTTGCTCCACACTTTTCCAGCCTTTGAAATAACATCTAAATAACCAAAAGCCGAAAACCAGAAGCGCTTCTGCATGCCTATATCCGTACGTTGATAATTGTACGACGAACCAAGAAAATTTTTCGCAGCCATCACGTGACTTGCATTGAGAATCAATGCATCAAAAGTTATCGGAAAACGAATATTACGTGTTTGATAAAACTTTTCATTCTTTGCGTAACGCACTTTTAATTCTAATTCGCTCATATCATAACGACGTATCGGAGAAAATGTACCATCGGGTTCGTAGCGATTGAATTCTGCATATTCAGTGGCATATTCAAGCCTATTACGAATAGAAGCACCATAAGCCAAGCCATTATAAAGCTCATGATAATAAGAAAGTTCGGCATTGCGCAAATAAGTTACGCGAGAATCATTTTGTCGTTTCCACGCCAGAAACATATTATCCTTTGTCGCATAAACGTAATCTTGCCCAAGCTCGTTGATATCATACATATATTCAAAACGAATTGAATTGAGTGGATACTCTTTGCGGTACGCTTTTCTGTCATTAAAAGAATACTCTATCAATCCGTCATATTTCAACTTTTTATCTTCGGCTCCATAAGCCAGGTAAGTGTCGATAAACAAGTTCTTACTAAATGCTGTTGTCGTTGTACCTCCTACACGAAACCGTGCCCCTTCAAGAGCATTATAACTCACAGCCGTATTTGCCGGACCAAATTCAAACTTACTCCTTGCCTTATCTGTACTTGTTGGAATATAGCCTGAAACAAGTATGGAAACGGCCTTTTCAGTTACATAAAAAAGTGGAACTGACCGAAATTTCGCCATTAACTGTTCGACTGTATTCGGGTTTCTTTTAGCCGCCTCTTTCGGACGAGTCGATTTCCAAAAATCTTCTGTCCTATGATAAGCTTGTTTCATCGAAATGACAGGTGCACTCTTATCAAAAACATTTGCCAAATCGCCTGTTGGCGGATCAAAAGACTGCTTGGAATAAATACTCAAACGTCTTGCATACATTCCCTTTGATTTTTCACTCAGCTTAAAATCGACCGTAATATCATCCTTATTAATCACGCGTGTACCATCGGATGTTCGATTAAAAGTCTGTTCAATTGTCATGCCATAAACAAAGTTCAGATTGATATTTTTAGGTACATTAAGTAAGACCTTCTGAATAAAATACGTAGAATCGAGTGTTACATAAAGGTGGCCGGTAAACCCAAATGTTTCTGCATTAAATGGGACAAATCCCATATCCAAACATTTGGTGCCATTAACTTGTACTGTATCCAAAAGATAATACTTATAATAATTCGGTCCAATCGTCGAAATCGGACTTACAAACCGCATTAGAAAAAGAGGAATATCGTTCTGAAAAATATTGACCTCACGAAAGACCTGATCAAGCAACTGCTTAATGCCATCGCGCGAAAAAATCTCATCAACACCTGCTGAACGATCACCAGAGACAATTCTTTTCTCTGATTTAGGTGATTTACGATAATACACCATTTCCAACTTTTCCTTCTCTGAAATCGGAAGAATCGTTTTATGATTATCCAATGTATCCACAAAATCGGCCATAAAATCGAACTTGCCATGTTTCCCATCAGAACGAACCTTCGGTTGATAATCATTCATGGCAAACGTCATTTTTTCGTAATGTTCATACTGAAAATAATCATGTTTAAGCGGATCAAATTCGCCACGCCGATCAATAACTTCTTTAATAAAAGTAACCGCCGGATTTTCCTTTTTTGAATATTTGTCGCGCTTAGGCTTAACAATCACTTCATTCAAAGCAATTCCTGAAGGAACCAGCTTCACATGCATATTTGACATCTTTCCCGGTATAACACGAATTGTTTTTGTGTCATATCCCAAATATGAAATCTCTAAATATTTAGATTTCGTAGAAGATGTAAAACTAAACATCCCGTTACCATCAGTAGCTGTTCCAATCGTTGTTCCTTTGAAGATAATAGAAACGTAAGGTAATCCTTCACCTGTAATCGAATCGGTAACGCCACCTCTCAATACAATATTCTGACTTTTAGCAGAGAAGACAACAGACAAAATAAATATTAATATAATTATTCTTTTCAACATTACCATGTTTAAACTATTTTTTTTACTCAAAACATCATTTATAAAAGTATGGCAAAATTACAACAGAAAAGCATCTCATTTTGTTCCAAAACGAATAGAATGTAGCCAGTTTGTCGCTAAATTGACAAGAAAATCATTTTTTACAAATAGCTTTAGGACTAATTTTTTGTATATATTTGTCCTCCGATAGTAGTATAAATCATCAATAAATAGTTACAATACGATGAGAAACAGATTATTAAGTTTATTATTGGCAGCCGGACTATCCCTGCCAATGCTGGGACAAAGCAATTATATACCATCAAAAGATAATCTTGAAGCAAGAAAAGAGTTTCAAGATAACAAATTCGGTATATTTCTTCATTATGGCATTTATAGCATGATGGCTGACGGAGAATGGATCATGAACAACCGTAATATTGATTACAAAGAATATGCCAAGTTGGCTGAAGGATTCTACCCGTCAAAATTCAATGCCGCCGAATGGGTTGCTGCAATCAAAGCTTCGGGAGCTAAATACATATGTATTACGACGAGGCATCATGACGGATTTTCGATGTTTGACAGCAAGGTGACCGATTACACCATTACGAAAGCTTCTCCTTTCAAACGCGATATTATCAAAGAGTTGGCAGACGAATGCCATAAACAGGGAATCACGATTAATTTCTATTATTCATTATTGGACTGGCACCGTACAGATTATTATCCTTTAGGGCGCACGGGGCTTAAGGTCGGCCGTGAGACTCATGGCGAATGGGGGACCTACAATCAGTTTATGAAAGACCAGTTGACAGAACTCTTAAGTAACTACGGTAAAGTAGGTGCAATATGGTTCGATGGATGGTGGGATCAGGATCAAAACAAAACTTTTGATTGGCATCTACCTGAACTATACAATACCATACACCAGATTCAACCGGCTTGCCTTGTAGGTAACAACCATCATGAAACTCCATTTGCAGGTGAAGACTTTCAAATGTTCGAGCGTGATCTGCCGGGTGAAAACAGTGCCGGACTATCCGGACAAGACGTTAGCCAGTTGCCTTTGGAGACTTGTGAAACAATGAATGGCATGTGGGGATACAGAATTACTGATCAGAATTATAAATCGACTAAAACGCTGGTTCAATATCTTGTGAAAGCGGCCGGACGTAACGCCAACCTGTTGATGAACATCGGACCGCAGCCCAATGGAGAACTTCCGACTTTAGCTATTGATCAATTAAAAGAAATGGGTGAATGGATGAAAACATATAGTGAAACAATATATGGAACACGCGGAGGTATTGTGACTCCTCGCAACTGGGGTGTCACTACGCAGAAAGGGAATAAGCTGTATGTGCATATTCTGGAACTTAAGGACACAGGATTGTTCCTTCCAATCACTTCTCAAAAAGTAAAAAAAGCCGTCTTGTTCAAAGACAAAACACCAATTAAATTTGTTCAAGACAAGCAAGGAGTTCTTTTGAAACTAAACGAAGTCCCAACCGATATTGACTATGTAGTCGAACTGGATATGTGATTAATAAAAATCTCCCGGAAAAGCTTTTAATTTTTCCGGGAGATTTTTTATCAATAATTATCATTCATCTTCAATCAACCCTTCCAGGAAACGTTCGGGAGGCAACCCCATATGCTGCATCAAACCGGCCAAAGCACTATATGTTGATTCATTGCTCTGCCAATCAAGTAATTCTATACTTCTGATGCAATCATAAGGAACAGATATCTGTATATAAGGAAGCAACTGATCATCAGACATGTGATAAGAAGCGTCCTCTGGTGCACAAAACTGCATCAGACGCCATTCCTTCTCTTCTTTAAACTGAGATTCAACCATTTCCAAAGAAGCATTACACAACATCGAAAAGAATTGAGAATCCGACTTAAAGCCAGTATGCTCTTCCGTATAAAAAATTTTGTCGTACTCAACCTTCAATTTAGAAACAAAATTCTCTATGCACTCTTCAGCATCATATTTACAGCGGATCAGATTACAATTATCTGTCAGACAATAATCGACCAACACCTCATAATCAAAAGCAATCTTCAGTAATGACCTTTCGTCCTTCAAATCATGAGGAGTTAATGGGGTTTCGTAAAACGAACGAACATACATTTCGATCTCCGGTCCTACAAAAAGCTTTCGATGATTGCGAAAGAATGGCATTGCGCTTTTGCTTTTTTCTTTTGAAACATGTTGTTCTTTTTCATAACGCAGAATGGAATGACGAAGAAGAGACAAACCATAACCGACGCTGCTATCGGAAAAAGCATACATTAAGCTAGATAACTGCATTGGCAATAATTTTAAGCTTGAGTTTTTTGCCCCTTCCACGAACGATTCTAATGTCAGATATGAATATAACTTCATCCTAAATATATTTTTGCTTCAAATATACATCACAATTTGGAAATTTACTTACCTTTGTTAAATTAAAAACTAAATACATAACAAACAATGAAACGTCGTGATTTCCTAAAAACAAGTGTAATTGCAGGAGCTGCATTATCAATAAACTTTGAAGGGTTAAATGCTGCGCTGTCAACAAATTCCATTGCTGTAGAAAAAGCACCTGATATGGTGGCTGTCATGGGTGGAGAACCAGAGGTTATGCTAGAAAAAGCTTTGAGTGCAATAGGTGGAATCGGAAAATATATCAAGAAAGGACAAAAAGTCGTTATCAAACCAAATATTGGCTGGGACCGTACGCCCGAACTGGCCGGGAACACCAATCCACAATTGGTCGGAGCATTGGTTAAAAAATGTATTCAGGCAGGAGCATCAAAGGTCACCGTCTTCGATCATACATGCGACAACTGGCAGAAATGTTACTCTACTAGCGGAATTGCAACTGCTGTTAAAAATGCAGGAGGTATTATTGTACCGGCTAATGACGAGAAATACTACAAGGAAGTTGCACTGCCTAATGGTAAAAACCTGAAAGAAGTGAAAATTCATGAAGCATTGATAGAGGCAGATGCATGGATTAATGTTCCCATTCTTAAAAATCATGGTGGAGCGAAATTAACTTGTGCCATGAAAAACTTTATGGGAATCGTTTGGGACAGACGGGATTTTCATAAGCATGACTTACAGCAATGCATTGCAGATATCTGTACGTGGCAAAAAAGGCCGGTACTAAATATTGTCGATGCCTATCGTATTATGTTTCAAAACGGCCCGCAGGGACAAAGTGCGGCTGACGTTGCCACATTGAAATCTTTAATCGTATCGCCTGATATCATTGCTGTCGATACGGCATCACTGAAATTGTTTAACCAAGTTAAGAAATTAGACTTGGCAGCTGTTTCTCATATCAAAAATGGTGAAGCTATGCATTTAGGAACATCAAATCTAAGCATGCTGAATATCAAACGAATTAAGATCTGATGAAAAGAACAAATTATCTAAAGGGTTTGCGAATTATACTAGCTATTTTATTTTTTGTACCCATACTTTTATATTTCATTGATTTTGCCAATATCTTACCAGAACAGATGCACTATCTGCTTCACATTCAACTGATGCCCGCTATTTTAGGCGGAGCTATAGGAATCATAATCATTCAACTTCTGTTGGCACTAATTTTAGGACGGATTTATTGTTCTACTTTTTGTCCGGCAGGTGTATTTCAAGATGTGATAAACAGAATCTTCTGTATTGGAAAGAAAAAGAAAAAAGGAAGCCGCCGTTTCAATTATCATAAACCATACAATTGGTTACGATATTCGATCTTAGGGGTAACTACTGTTTTTACCTTGTTAGGAGTAAGCGAACTATGCTTACTGTTGGATCCGTATAGCAACTTCGGACGCATCGCAACGAATTTATTCAGACCTGTTGTTATGGGTTGCAATAATCTATTATCGGATTTACTGATGAAAATGGATAGCTATGCGGTCTATCACGTAACGATCAGCACTGTTACTGCAGCTGGGATCTCTGCTGGAGCAATTGCTCTGATCGTCTTTAGCGTTATGGTAATCTTTCGCGGAAGACTATTCTGTAATACCATATGCCCTATCGGAACATTACTCAGTTTGTTCTCGCGTTATTCGTTGTTCCGTATCTCTTTTGATAAAGATACTTGTACAAACTGTGGAAACTGCGAACACACCTGCAAAGCTGAAGCTATTAACAGTAAAAATATGACGGTTGATACATCACGCTGTGTGAATTGTTTTAACTGTACTTCCTCATGTCCTAAAGACGGGCTCAAATATCGTTTTATATCAAGGAAAAATGAAGAAACGAAAAAAGCAGTAATAACAGCCCCTGTCTGCGACAGCAACATTTCGGTAGCTGAAGCAAAAGAATTTAACAGTCGCCGAAACTTTCTGACGACAAGTGCTATGCTAGCCGCATCCGTTTCTGTCGTTTCCGCCTTCGCTTCCAGAACTGTCAATGGTAAAAAACAAGTATCTCATAATGAAGAAAAATGGGATCCATTAACTCCTCCGGGGTCAATCAGTCTAGATAGATTCAAAAACAAATGTACAGGCTGCCAAATTTGTGTAGTTCATTGTCCGACGCAAGTACTAAGACCAACCGGATTAGAATACGGACTCGATTACATGTTAAAGCCAAGGATGGCATATATTAACAGTTATTGTAATTATTCATGCACTATCTGTTCGGATGTTTGCCCTGTTGAGGCCATCAAACCATTGAGTAAGAATGAGAAAGAAACGACTCAGATTGGCGTAGCAACCTTTTTCATTGACAGATGCGTTGTCAGTACTAAAAATCAAGACTGTGGAGCATGTTCAGAACATTGCCCAACTCAAGCCGTGCACATGGTTCCCTATAAAGGTACACTGACGATTCCTCAGGTAAATCCGGACTTATGCATCGGTTGTGGCGGTTGCGAATCAATTTGTCCGGTTCGTCCGATGCGTGCTATCCTTATTAAGCCGAATAAAGTTCATAAGAAAGTATGTAAACCAAAAGCACAACAGCAAAAGAAAGTGGAAATTGACGATTTTGGTTTCTAGCAGGATAATATTTAAAATTTCATTAACGAAAAGGCTCTACCTATAAAAGTAGAGTCTTTTATTTGTATCTTTGCGCCCATGAAATTTGAAGTGCAGCATAACGATTCAATGTCGAATGCAAGGGCGGGCGTGATTACCACTGATCATGGAGTTATTGAAACGCCTATTTTTATGCCTGTCGGAACGCAAGGCAGTGTAAAAGGTGTGCATATTCCCGAACTGAAAAATGATATCAAAGCACAGATTATCTTGGGCAATACTTATCATCTGTACCTTCGCCCTGGAACAAGTATTCTAGAAAAAGCCGGTGGATTGCATAAGTTCAACTCTTGGGACAGACCCATCCTAACAGACAGCGGGGGATTTCAAGTCTTTTCACTTTCCGAAAATCGCAAGCTGCATGAAGAAGGAGCCGAATTTCGTTCGCATATCGACGGCTCAAAACATTTTTTTACGCCGGAGAAGGTAATTGACATTGAAAGGAGCATCGGAGCCGACATTATAATGGCCTTTGATGAATGTTGCCCAGGGACAGCCGAATACGACTATGCCCGCAAATCATTGGAACTAACCGAACATTGGCTTAACCGCTGCATTGCCCATTTCAACACAACTGAACCCAAATACGGTTATTCGCAAAGCCTCTTTCCGATCGTACAAGGATGTATATATCCCGATTTACGCAAACGTGCAGCCGAGAATGTAGCCGAAAAGAATGCCGATGGCAATGCCATTGGAGGACTGGCCGTAGGAGAACCGACAGAGAAAATGTATGAAATGATTGAAGTGGTAAACGAAATACTTCCTAAAAACAAGCCGCGTTACCTGATGGGCGTAGGAACACCTATCAATCTGCTCGAATCTATCGAACGTGGAGTGGACATGTTTGATTGCATCATGCCTACGCGTAACGGACGTAACGGACAGTTGTTTACTCGTTTGGGTACAATTAATTTGCGTAATAAAAAATGGGAAAGCGATTTTTCGTCTATCGATGAAAATACCTATTCGTATGTAGATACTCTCTACAACAAAGCTTATCTGCATCATCTGATTAAGGTTAATGAACTTTTAGGACTACAGATCGCATCAATACACAATCTGGCATTCTATCTGTGGCTTGTAAAAGAGGCTCGACTACGAATTATGGATGGTACATTTACATCATGGAAAAACGACATGATCAAACATCTGTCTAACAGATTATAAGAATAGCAGAGATGAATTTCAGATTGAAAGACATAACAATGAAGCTCAAACCTCATCACAAAGAAAAAAGAGAGAAAGAGAAAAAAAACAGTTCGAAACGATTCCAACTGAAAGACTTGTTATCTAAAATGAAACAGTTCAGCCTGAAACAAGAAACACATAAATTCATTAATGGAATTAAATCTGAGTTCAAAGCAATCAAGAGTTTTAGACCCAAACACATATTCAAGCATGCTGACGGAACGAATCGACTGAAGTTGTTGGATTTTTACATCATAAAGCAGTTTCTGGGAACATTCATTTTTTCTATTGCTTTGATTATTGCTATCTGCGTTGTGTTTGATATTAATGAAAAAATTGATAAGTTTCTCAATCCTGATGTACCTTTAAAAGCGATCATCGTCGACTATTACATGAATTTTATACCCTATTTTATAAACATGCTTAGTCCGCTGTTTACATTTATTGCGGTTATATTCTTCACCTCCAAACTAGCCGATAATTCCGAAATAATAGCTATGCTATCCAACGGAATCAGTTTTCGCCGACTGATGCTTCCGTATTTCATATCTGCAGCGATCATTGCTATGGGAACATTCGTGCTGAATGCCTATTTGATTCCTCCATCAAACAAAATAAGGATTGACTTTCAAAACAAATATATCCGTAACAAAAAAACAGAATATGTTCGAGCAGCACAACTGGAAATAGAGCCAAATGTATTTGCCTACTTTGATCGTTACGATGCCAAGGCAGATATGGGCTATCGCTTTTCATTGGAACATTTCAAAAACAAAAAGCTCATATCACGTCTGACGGCAAATTCTATCAAACACGACTCATTATACCGATGGACACTCAACGACTACATGATCCGAAATTTTAAAGGTATGCGCGAGCACATCACTGAGGGAGCACGCTTAGACACCACATTGACTGTCTTGCCGTCAGATATTTTAATATCAAAAAACGATTGTGAAACACTTACCTCACCGGAACTTGCCACTTATATCAAAAGACAGAAACAAAGAGGCATTGGAAATATTCAAACATTTGAAATTGAATATCACAAACGATATGCGTCAATCATGGCGGCATTTATCTTGACAACTATTGGTGTCTCATTATCGTCACGGAAAGTAAAAGGAGGAATGGGTATTAATATTGGTATCGGACTAGCATTGAGTTTCTCCTATATTCTGTTCTCAACTGTAACGTCTACATTTGCCATCAACGGAAACCTTAGTCCATGGCTGGCTGCCTGGATTCCTAATATAATATATTCATTTATTGCAATCTATCTTTACTTAAAGGCTCCACGCTAAAAAACTTTTCTACGTTTCAGTATATAATACAAAGAAAAAAGTATTATCTTTACACAACAACTTTATATTGTTTTTGTTATTAGCAATAAAAAATTGTCTTGAATAATAAAGATAGCCGAAATTGAGTTATATAATTATTAATCATAAAATTTCAATTACAGATGAAAAAGAATTTACTATTCTTATTTGCTTTGGTTTGCGTCACAAGTTTTTTTTCTTCCTGTGGCGATGACGAAGACACAGGTTGGAAGGATATTCCATCCAACATTCCTTCAAACAATGTAACCATGTCTTTAAACAGTGGAACCATTACGGGAGCAACAGCAAGTTTACAAGTCGAGAGTGGAGATGCAGGAGTATTAACTTTGAACAACTTATTATACAAACATGCATCAGTTCCTGTCAACGTTACCCTGACAAAAATCAGCGAAGGATCGTATGATTTCGAAGGAAGTGCGAATATTGATGGTACAACAAAAGCCGATGATCTAGGTCTAACAATAAATGTAAAGGGTAATGTAACCACAGCAGGCAAACTGACAGTAAACGTAACAACATCCGGTTGGGGTTCCATATCTAATGTTTTTTCAGGCGATAGTCTGAACGTTACTTATGACGGTACGGCCAACAACTCATTTCCCGTTACACTACTAACAACAGCTAAAGGCAAAGCCAGTCTCCTGTTCAGTAAAATTCCAAATGTAGCCGCTAATGCTACTACTGAAGTTACTATTACCGAAAATGGTGACAGCTATAAGCTTGAGGGTACCAGTACCCTGGATGGAGGCTTCACCGTTAATATCAGCGGTACTGCAACAAAGACATTACTTACTCTGGCCGTAACAACTTCCGGCTACGGAACAATCAGCAAATCATACACACCAAGCGAAAGCACGATCACATATGATGGTACAGCATTAACAAGTGGTTCAGTAACGTTGAAAGCCACTTCTGAAACAGCCGGTACTATCAGCATTACTGGAATAATTCCTGGTCCGAGCGATAGCTCTGTAGAGATTCCGAACTGCACACTTAAAGAGGCAAGCGACGGATCCTATACCGTCAGCGGTTCGTCAAAAACAAGCGCCTATGAAGTTTCCTTTAGCGGTACTATCGCTAATAAAAAGATGAATGGTGCTATCACATATAAGATCCTTTCATCAATAGTTGGCACATGGAAGCCCAAAATAGGAACCAGTGGTGCTGAGTCCATATTCAATTTCACATCGAAAACGGGTTACGTTACTTTTTCTGATGGCGTCATCAGTATGCTTCCAGCTGAATTGAAACCTTATATTCTTAAAACAATGCCGGATGCTGCATTCAAGCAGGTTATTCAATCACTACTTGCCCAATATGCCCAATATTTAACCTCTATCCAATTTACAGAAGGTGGTGATGTGAATTTTACATTCATGAAACTGAATACAACAACTCCTACAACAATAGATGGATTACTGAAGTATTATATACAAAATAATCAAGTGTATTTAGTAATTGATCTGGCAAAAGCAATCACCCTGATTCCGCAGACAAAGACTTGGGATTCAAGCACAATATTTACCGATGGTGTACCTTTAACATTCTCTATCAGTAATGGTACACTTAATGTTATATTAACTCAGGAAGTTGCAACAGGTATCGTTGGTCTAGTCAATCAGATGCTTCCACTAATTGGGAGTATGATGGACAGCAGTCAAGCCGCCATGCTTACAACTATTTTCAGCAATGTCAATTCGATTATGGGCGAATGTACTTCATTTGAAGCCGGATTGGTATTAGCGAAATAAAGACGATTCAATAGTCTGCATATAAGTGTGTACATATATGTAGTTACTATAATTTAAAACATATGCGATGGAAAATAAAAAATCTATCGCATGTGTTTTTTAACAAAATACTTTCATCATATCATGCATGTAATCGTATTTTTGCAAAACAAATAAAAGCTCTCACATTGAGAAAGATAATAAATAAACATATACAATTACAATATATATACACCTTTATCTTATTATTGTCCGTTGGGCACTTGAATGCTCAAACGAATGTACTATCCTTGACGCAAGACAGTACCCTCCTGAACAAGCCGCCTCAATGGATGTCGTTCCAAGATAAAGTAAATAAAATCATCAACAAGGACGCATTTCAGATGACATACATCGGTGTCCCGCTTATTATTGGAGGTCTTATCATAAAAAAAGAAGACGATCATTTTCGCAATTTACGTAATTCCTATATTCCCTACTTCAAAAATCACTACGACGATTATTTGCAATATTCACCAGGGGTAGCAATGTTCGCGCTAAAAGCTTGCGGTGTTGAAGGACGAAGTTCCTGGGAACGAATGTTAGTATCCGACTTCTTTTCTGTCGGACTAATGGCGGCCTCTGTCAATGCAACAAAATACACCATGAAAGTTCCACGCCCCGATGGTTCAACACACAATTCTTTTCCTTCAGGGCATACTGCTACAGCATTCATGTTTGCAACAATGTTGCACAAAGAATATGGATTAACTCAAAGTCCGTGGTACAGTATAGGTGGTTATTCTGCCGCAGCAGCTACGGCCGTAACCCGAATTATGAACAACCGACATTGGCTTTCAGACATCATGGTCGGTGCCGGCATCGGCGTGATCTCTACAGAAATAGGATATTTGTTTGCTGATCTGATATTCAAAGATAAAGGATTACGTCACAACTTGCTTGATTATAGCGACTTCGATTATACGCGTCCCCCATCATTCTTCGGGTTATCCATGGGATTCAATCTAATGCCAAGGCATTTCAGTCTTTCCTCAGAGATTGAATTAAAAGCTTCGCCCGGAAGCAAAATCCAAATAGAAGGTGCCTGGTTTAAAAATCGCTATTTTGGAATCGGAGGCGAATTATCCGCTTCAAGTATGCCGTTGTCGCTGATACATCCTATACCTGATGTTGCAAAAGAAGGCGTTGTATATAAATTAGATGCGCTCGAATCAGGACCGCTGGATATTATCTCAACCTATGTGGGTCCATATCTTTCATTTCCGTTAACCGACCACTGCCTGATTGGTTCCAAACTATTAACTGGTGTCAGTTTTTCGCCTGCAAATAGTATTTCTGCCTATTACAGAGCTGCAACAACCGGAATAAGTGGAAAACAAAAGATCGAAGATATAAAGCATTCCTATAATATCGGATACGAAACAGGTATATCTGTCAGTTATATTATTAAACCCAAATTAAGCGTCCGAGTATACACCGATTATAATTTTATTCCTTCACGTTATGTAGGTTTCGAATTAAGCGACGACAAAATATTCCAGCGTCATGAATGTCACGAAATACTTCATATGTTTGCAATAGGCGCTTCCATTAACGTACTGATGTGGAACTAATTTACAAAAAACAACCGCTGCGTTTCAAAACATATATGTTCCATTCAAAAAAGTATATACTCTTGGGTATCGAAAGTATATACTTTTGTACTATGAAAGTATATACTTTGGGAATTAATAGTATATACTTTTTTTACCTGAATATATAATATTTTTTTATTGCTGTCCGATAAAACATTTTGAGGGGCAAATATAAAAGGGCTGAATTCATTTTTGATTTCAGCCCTAAATGTGTTCCTTTGTTTTCACCACAAAAACATTTTGTACACATGGGTAAAAGTACACATTTCTTCGGACAGCCGATCTATAGTCAGGTAATAGATTTACTTGATAAGTCAAGAATTCTTCGTTTAAGCCGTGAAAAGTGCGGTGAACGCTATATAAAGAGATTCGATTGCTGGACACACTTGGTTGTGATGCTCTATGCTGTGATTATGCGTTTTGATTCATTACGTGAGATCAGCACCTCTTTACAGGCCGAAGCACGCAAGTTGTTTCATCTGAAAATATTCATGATGACATCTCGTAGCACATTGGCAGATGCCAACAAGAGGCGACCGGAAAGCATATTTGAGGCTATTTACCGTGATTTATATATTACCTACCGTAACCGACTTTCTTCGGACAGCCGAGGATGCAACGAACCCAAGTGGATGAAACGGCTACAAATAATGGATTCTACAACTATCACATTGTTTTCCAACCTGCTTTTCAAGGGTGTAGGACGTCATCCAAAAACCGGAAAGAAAAAAGGAGGAATCAAGGTGCACACTG
>Ga0268357_100182_pt1 | contig 104886 bp, 107 predicted proteins | sample BioMet10_FD_192466 | JGI IMG/M metagenome (GOLD analysis project Ga0268357, IMG submission 192466) | Sewage microbial communities from Oakland, California, United States - Biofuel 10 (Illumina Assembly) | ecosystem: Engineered > Wastewater > Sewage > Unclassified | place: USA: California...
GGTGTTATTGACATATCTATTTTTATTAAATATATTAAAACAAGGTGAGGCAGTATTTTAAACCTACCTCACACTAACAAATTCTATCATAGAAAACTAATTTACAGAGAAAATTTCACACTCTCATATGAATTTAAATCAATCACAGAAGAAACTCCTGAACTTTATTTTCCTATATCTAAAAAAACTAAAAGTAATTAGTTATTTGCTAATTCCTCTGTCAATTATTTTTTCTCTTATCATTTCTTTTTCTTCAGTTTGAGTTAAATCTGCAAAGGTTCTAAAAACAAAGCCTTGTTTTTTTAGATAATCAATAATTACTGGCAAAGCTTCAACAGTAGTTGTTTTAGCGGGTGCATCATGCATAAGAGTGACTGCAAAGTTTTTATTGGATAATTGCTTTAGAAGGTTATTATCTATAGTACCTGCTGCTACCCTGAAACTATCTGCATCTCCTGAATCTACATTCCAATCTATATACTCTATTCCTTTGGCTGCAACTTCATCCCTAATATCTTTCATAATTTTAGAATATGATACCGTATTATCTGAACCACCAGGAAATCTTAAATAAGGTAAAGGGGTTAAACCTATGGCATTTTTTATAGAGACATTACATTTATTAAAATCTGCCATAGCAGATTGTACACTTTTATACATTGAATATTGATGAGTGTAGCTATGATTGATTATAGTCATACCGTCATTATACTCAGCCTTAATAAGCTCTGGATACTTATCGACATTATCTCCTATCACAAAAAAGGTGGCTTTGACATTGTTATCATCAAGTATTTTTAATATTTTAAGTGTGTTTACAGAAGGACCGTCATCAAAGGTTAAGAAAACCTCTTTACTAAATAAAGGTCTATCATTCACTATTTTATCCTGTGTATCATCTTGAATTTTAACATCAAGTTTATTTTTCCCTAAAACGATATTATTTGAAGCAGAATGATTCTTTTCATAAAAATAAAAATATGAACTACCTGCAGAACCAAAAAATATGAAAATAAATATGAAAATATAAGTAACTTTTCTCAATTTTTAGACCTCCATAATGTTAATTTAACCAATCTATACTACTATATTAGGTATTTTTAATTAATCTGATAGGTATATATCCTTCTTTAATTAAATTACTTTTTGATCTAACATCTCTTCTTGCAACAGGAATAGGTTCGTATGGCACAACTGTTGATATATCTTGTTCATACACATTTAAATCATCACTATTTTTCTTATCAGCATCTATGTATAACATAATATGTCCCTTTCCTTTACCATTATCTAAAAGCAATGCATCTGCTGCCCTCAAATCATCCCAAGATATTTTGCATACAGATTTTCCATCTATTTTAATACCATCTTTGACGGCATTATATAGAGACAGAGTAGTTTGTCTACTTATTCCCCATGCTGCACTAACAAAACCTGAACAATCATTACCATATAGAGTTTTACTGTTATTAATCTTAGTTAAAAAATCATTTGGCGATGTCACTTGATATGTACCCATACTATATGGTACCCCACAATAAGTTTTACCTTTGATGAAGGTATACGCGCTCTTTTTGTCAATCAAATTATACTTGGGAGTCCATTTTACCTCGGTCATCGCATTTGCTCTATTAAGAACCTCTTCTCGTAAAGCATCAGACATACCTACATCATTTGCATTCTGTTTTGAAATAACTGCATCTGTCTTGGTGTTATAAATTATATTATTATCACTAAAAGAAAAAGGTAAGATGTTCTGTATATTATTTGAACTTATATTTCCTCTGTCAAAATTTTGTGCAGGAGTAAATATTATTGAAATAAATAGGAGCAATATAATTGCAGAAAAAATATTTAGGGTTAATTTAAACATCTTTATACTCATATAAATATACACCACACTTTTCTTAGATATTTTATAACTATTTATATTAAAGGTAGATTATTCCTAAAAAATCAAATTTACTTTATATTCATGATTAAAACTTTTAAAAATAGTTGCGTTCTATCAGCAACTTTTTTGTCACAAAAAAATAAAAAACCCGAGGTTTCCCTCGGGATAAATATTAATTATTTAAGAGTTTTAAAAGAATAGCCTTGTGATTTCAAATATTCAATAACTTGCGGTAATGCTTGAACCGTTGTTTTCTTATCTGATGCGTCATGCATTAAGATAACCACGTGTTCTTTTCCTGAAGTATATGTTTTAAGATTATTTAACAGCTTGGCTACTGAAATATTTTGTCCATCTGCATCACCTGTTATATCATTCCAATCAATATAATGGTACCCTCCACTTATAAGCGCTTCCCTAAAAGGTTTAAGTTTTGCACCAAATGACCCTCCTGGAAACCTTACTAACTTACTATTGAATTTATCCCCCAGTATTGACTTTAATACAGCATCACATTTATTTATATCACTTATAAAAGCATTAGTATTAGAATAAATATATTGATAATTATGAGAATATGTATGATTCCCAATAGATTGTCCATCTTCTGCTTCCATTTTTACTAAATCGGGATTTTTTATTGCCATATCACCAATAATAAAAAAAGTTGCTTTTACATTATATTTGTCTAAAGTCTCTAAAATTCCAGGGGTAGTGCTGGCAGATGGTCCATCATCAAAAGTAAGATATGCTGTTTTGTGACCATCCGAATTATAAACATTTATATTTGCTGAATCAATAGATGAATTTTGAATATTTACTTTACTTTCTCTTAAATCCATTTTAGTGTCTGGAGAGGTTTTTGATATTGTGTCATTTTTTGTGCTATTATTTATATAAAGAGATTTATTACAAATATAATAAATTAAGCCTATAGAAACAACTAACAAAATCAGTATAAAAACAAATTTTTCTTTTTTTCTTTTCATTTTTTGTCTTCTATTTTTTATTCTTTCATTTTTAGCTTTCATCTAAAGTATCACCATTCATTCTTAATAGTTTGTGTCCATATCATATAATACAACTTATTGTTTATAATTACTACCTTTTTTTGAATTGCACTATAACCAATATACAATAAGTACCTATGTATGTTATTTCCGATGTCATTTTATATTTCTAATTATTTTGATATAATAATATAGGTATCAACTTGATAAGAGGAGCTTGATACCATATTCAAATATTAAAATTGTGGGGTGATTAAAATGGGACTTTTTTTGACGGTAGCTGTTCTATTAATAGGTCTTTTTATATGCATTGTCAATATGATTTATCAGAAAATAGAATCCAAAAATTATAGCGATTGGAAGAAAAATAGTGTTTTTAATTCTCCTAATGCTTGGGCGTTTTATGCTATCTGTATTATAGTAATTTTAGTAGGTGTATTTATATTTTCTCTTAGGGATATTATGGTAGGCATTTCTAATGTAGGTAAACAGCAAAATACTATAACTCAACAGGAAGATAATTCAACTCAAAAATAAATTATTAAGCTATAAATAGGCTTTTATGCTAAATTAAATCATAGGAAAAGAATGAACTCCATCACATTTGTCACATAAGTTATTATGTACCGCATCAAAAACTATAGGAATGCCTTTGCTAATTTTTATTTTATCTACCTTGCTTATACTAATTCTAAAATATCTGTTAGTTTTATATTCCTTTAAAAAACATGTGCTTGTATCAAGCATCTGAATATTTTCATTATGAAGTAAGTTTATTATCTTATCATAATTTATACCACTATCCACATAAAGACATGCAAAATATCCTGAGTTTGGTATATTCCATATCATTTTGGAATGCTTTAAAAGTTGAGTCGTTTCTTTTAAACTGTTCATCCTGTCTGAATACAGTTTACTTATGTTTACCCTGTGTTTGTTGAACATTCCACTTTTTAGATAAATCTCCAAAGCACCTTGAGATAAAATCGGACTGCTCATATCTGACCACTTTTTATAATCTAAAAAAGTATTGATAAGGACTTTAGGCATAACTAATGCTGCTATCCTAAGTCCTGGCATTAATACTTTTGAATAGCTTTTTAAATATATGACTTTTGAAGAGGTATCATAAGCATACATTGGATCATATTTTTTAGACCTATCCAAATCTGCCATTATATCGTCTTCCACAATATAAATATTATACTTTTCAGCCATTTTGACAATGGCTTCCCTTTCGTTTTTATTATATGAATTACCTGTGGGGTTGTGGAATCTTGGTATAGTATAAAAAAATTTGACATTACTGTATTTAAACAACTTTTCCAATTCATTTAAATCTATACCATTTAATCCTCTTTCTATTCCAATAGCTGGAATGTTGTTTAATTCTAACGATTTAATAATTCCAAAATATGTAGGTTGTTCTATCAATACATTTAAATTCCCATTAGGAAAAGGCATAATAGCCAATAAATTTAATGCCTGTTGAGAACCTGTGGTAATTATTATATTTTCAGGTTTTGTGAATATTTGATACTCTTTAAGATGATTCTCTAATACCTTTATCAAAGAATTTAATCCTCGTGGATCGCAATAAGAAAAAAGAGTCTCCTTGTATATTTGAATAGCATTATTTAGGCAATGCTGAAAATCTTCATATGGGATGGCCTCTACATCTGGAGCTCCAGAAGAAAAATCAATCAGAGGATTTTCTGTATTCTTTTCCTTTGAAGCTTTACTATCTAAAATATAATATCCACTCTTAGCTTGTGAAAATATAATGTGTTCTTTTTCCAATTCATTATAAGCTGTTAATACTGTTCCGATACTACATTCAAATTGCTGAGAAATTATTCTTAATGAAGGCAGCTTTTCTTTTGGGGCTATATTCCCATTTAAAATTTCCTTTTTAATATATTCAACAATTAATTGATATTTAAGCATTTAAACACGCCTCCTGGGAAATTTGTACTATAACAGATTGAGATTTTATTTATTGATGTTGCAATTATACTATAATACAATGAAAATATAAACTACAAAAATATTAAGGAGCTGAAAAAATGGAAAAAAAATTAAAAGTATCTGTTATTCAGGATGCTCCAGTCCTATTTGACTTAGAAAAAACTATGGAGAAGACTATAAAACTTACTAGAGAAGTAGCTTCCAATGGTTCGAAACTCATCGTATTTCCAGAGAGCTTTATACCATGTTATCCAAGAGGGCTTACTTTCGGTATGTTGATAGGAAGCAGGACTATGGAAGCAAGAGAAGACTATCAAAGATATTATGACAATTCAGTGGCAGTGCCTGGTCCAGAGATAGACAGGCTGTCAGAGCTTACTAAAGAATTAGGTATCTATTTATCAATAGGAGTTACTGAGAAAAATGGATATGGCCTTGATGGTTCATTGCATTGCTGCAATTTGTTTTTTGGCCCAGAAGGATATTTAGGAAGACATAGAAAATTAAAACCAACAGCTGCTGAAAGAGTTATATGGGGAGAAGATGATGGCTCAACAATTACTGTAGTAGATACTCCTTATGGAAAGATGGGTTCATTAATATGCTGGGAAAATTACATGCCTCTTGCAAGAATGGCAATGTATATGAAGGGTGTGAATCTATATATAGTACCAACTGCTGATCAAAGAGAAGTATACCAGGCCACTTTAAAGCATATCGCCTTTGAAGGAAGATGCTTTGTAATCATGAGCAATCAATATGTTGAAAAATCTATGTATCCAACTGATTTAAAATATTACAAAGATCTTGAAAATCAGCCTGAGGTTATGTGCAGGGGGGGCAGCTGCATAATAAATCCTTATGGAGAATATGTAGCAGGTCCATTATTTGATGAAGCAGGTATTATAACAGCAGAAATAGACTTGAATCAAATTATACAATCAAAATTTGATTGGGATCCTGTTGGTCACTACAATCGCCCGGAAATTTTAAAATTTGAAATAAATGAAAACAAATAAATTATATTGACAAAAACTTAAACGGTTAAGTCCTGATTTTATTGGGATATGGCCGTTTTAATATTTTACTGCCACTATTCATTCTTTTGAAATTCAATATATTTATCTCCCCAAATTCTAAGCTGTTCTAACACTGGATTGAAATCCTTTCCTAGATCTGTCAATGAATACTCCACCTTAGGTGGAATTTCCGAATAAACATATCGACTAATCAATCCATAACCTTCTAACATTCTTAATTGCTTTGTTAACGTAGCCTGTGTGATATCGCCCAATCTTCTTTGCAGTTCACCATGACGCAGTGCTCCTTCATTTAAGTGATACATAATTAATATTGACCATTTTCCTGAAAATACTTTTTGTGCTGTGAAATATGGACATTTCCCAAAAAGATTATTATTCTCCATCGAATTTCCTTTCATAGTATCATATTGGATACTTACATTATATAAAAATCGTACTTGTTATTTTTATTATAGATGATATTATTATCGTATGAACAAATTTTAACACATATATATGAGAGGAGCAACAATTATGAATAAAACATTAGAGTTTTTACAAGAAAGTGGTACTTTTTACTTAGCAACTACTGAAGGTGACCAACCAAGGGTAAGACCCTTTGGTGCTGTCTTTGAATTTGAGAACAAATTATACATTGCCACAAACAATACAAAAAATTGCTTTAAACAAATGCTAGAAAACCCAAAAGTCGAAATCTCTAGTATGAATAAAAATGGACAATGGATTCGTGTTTCTGGAGAAGTAGCGAATGATGATAGATGTGAAGTAAAAGAATTTGCGCTTGAAGCAGTTCCTGTTTTAAAATCTATGTATAACATTAATGATGGTATTTTTGCAGTTTTATACTTTACAAAAGGTGCAGTTACTATTTCTTCCTTCACTGCTAAACCTGAGACATTCTCACTATACTAGATATAATCCAATTGTATTAATCAAAAAGCTATTTCAAACTTTCTAAGATTGAAATAGCTTATATTATAACATAATTATACCTTAATGCTTATCAATATATTCTTGCAATTGTTTGTGCCACTGAACAATATCGTATACCTGTGGTTCAGTTGCTTCGCCCATAAGAAGATCAAGCAAATGTCTAGGTGTTTTACCGCCAATAAACATTGATTTGACGCAGGAAACACAATATACACAAACCTCATCGCAAGGCATTGATTCTGCTCGTTCCTTCATTTTTTCGCGAACCTTCTCAACTGGGAGCTTAGGATAAAAATCATCTCCGTAGCATATTGAATTAGTACCTGAAAACTTTGTTTCCAAAACATCGATGTTCATCTTTTTGAGCAGATTCCGTACAACCTTGTGCAGCTGTGGCTTTTCACGAGCATGACAGGCATCGTGTATAGCTAACTTCAATCCTTTATAGTCAGGATATTGAAATTCATTCAATCCATCAAGTATTTCCCATAAAGAGATTGTTGATATTCCTTCGTGTTAGCTCCTGAAACGTTTGTCACAGCCAGCACATACATTGATAATCAAGGAGCCTGCTTCAAGCTGCGGATCATGGCGACAGCATATTTTGTGCAATGTAACCTCACCGTAGTTTTCATTCATAAACTTTAAAATTTTATTTTCTATTTCAGGCTTATATATACTTAAAGCACAGCCTGGATTAAAATATGTTTTTGTCATAATATATTCCCTCCTGTTTAAAGTTGAATTCTATTTTATCATTTGCCTACCCATTTATTGTAACAGGAGATACAGAAAAAATCATCTTGATTTTGAATATCTAATTTTTTATTTCTGAAAGACCAACAACCTTTGTTTAAATCAGTTTCTCAGGAATAAATTTAGAGGAAATCCTCTTTGTTAATATATAATCAAGTATAAAGAGAAACATACCTGCTATAAACATAATAATGTTATTGAGCATAAGCACACCTGTCATTTGACCTACCAATATGAGAATCACCGGAAGAACAAGAAGACCGCTTACCTGTTGAGCTTCTTGAAAGGTTTTTGATTTTGCTGATATCATCACCGTAAAGATTAAGGATAATAAACTAATCGCGGGTGAAATCCAAAGTATGATGATGAGCCATTTTATATCAGGGAAAATAAGTCCTCCAAAATGCATAAAGCCGCCTATATTTACTATTATGCCAAAGGCTACAAAGGAAAATAAGGTTATAATATAAGATGGTATAAAAACACCTAAAATTTTTGCCCTTAGCAGCTGCTCCATAGTAATTGGTGTGTAAAGCAGGGTTTCAAGTGTTTTGTGCTCTTTTTCCCCTACAAAACTGCTTGCTCCAATAATTCCTGAACACATTATGGGAATTATAAGAAAGTATGATGGGAACATATAGTTCATAACAATTTTTATTAAAAGCTGAGCAGAATTATATGCCATATACTCAGAAGGTAGTTTTTTAATAAGAGGTCCAAACTGTCTTATTGTATTTGAATCATTTCCGATATAGTTGGCACCTATCAGTACAGCCAAAGGTATGATTACTGTCAAAACAATCGGCACAATAGTCATTGGCAGAATGACCTGTTTTGAGCTTGTTATTTCATGTATATCTTTATTGATCAATGCACCTTCACTTCTATTCATATTAAAAGTCCTCCATTATTATAACTCTCTATCATCAGATATGCCTTTTATATACTTAAAGTACAGCTGTTCCAAGGACCACCTTTGTTGTACAACTTCATAAATTTCCCCGCCGTTTGTCAATATACTTTGAATAAGAGGGGTTACTTCCCTGTCTCCTGAAATAGGCTTGCTGAAAAAATTATTATCCTCCAGTCGGAAACCAAGCTTCTCAGAAATATTTTCTCCTCTAATTTTTAATTGAAGGCCGGCGTTTTTCTTTGAGGCAAGTTCATCAAAAGTACCAAACCCCAATATATTGCCTTTATTTATAAAACCATAAAGTGTACACATATCTTCCGCATATTTTAATTGATGGGTACAGAGAAAAATCGTTACTCTATTTTCTTCTGCAAGTTCTTTTATAAGTCTTGTGACATTAAGTGCATTTTCCGGATCCAAGCCGGAGGTAGGCTCATCAAGAAATAATACCTGAGGGCTGTGAACGAGTGCAATGGCCAAGGAAATTCTCTTTCTCATTCCTGTACTGAAAGCTTTTACCTTCTTATCCTTTACATCAAATAGCTCCAGCTTTTTCAATAGGTCATTAGTACGTTCCTTAAGCAGATTTTCTGCTATACCATACATTCGTCCAAAAAATATTAAATTTTGCTCAGCAGTAAGGTTTTCATAACAGGAAGCACTCTCTGTCATAACTCCACAGAGTCTATGAAGCTCTGGGGTATTTTCCTTAAGAGGTTTTCCTAATATTTCAGCATGGCCTGAAGTTGCTGAAAGAATTCCATTGAGAATTCTGACAGTGGTAGTTTTTCCGGAGCCGTTAGGTCCAAGAAAACCAAATATCTCACCCCTAGGTATACTTAGGCTTATATTATTCAATACAATGGTTTCGCCATCAAAAGATTTCCTAAGATTCGATATATTTATTGCATTCATTTTCTCACCTCACAATCATTAAACGTTATCCCCTAATTTAAATTTCATTGCTTCAATGATGCTCTTGTATTTGGGTTCTTCACTCAGTTCTGAAAAAACTGGATTTTCTATTATTGCCTGTATAATGCTTTCTTTTATAGTCTTTTCATCACGAGGTGGTTTTACTCCCAAGTCAAACTCGTTAAACCATTCATCAATACTGTCGAAAAAATCATCTCCGTGAAGTGTGAGTGGGAAAAAATTTGATGTACATATTTCGGCATATTTGCTTAGCATGTTAAATGCTTTTTCTGTATTGCCCTGCATTGCGTAACCCTGTGCCGCTGTAAGATATAACGTAACTGATGAACTTGGGTGTAACGTGTCTAATTGAAATACCTCCGAAATAGAAAGAATACGCTTTAGCATCTCATCAAATTTTTCTGTTTCATCTACATTCAGCAACAAATATGTGGAGTAAACTCCCATAATACTTAGCAAGTGTTGATATATGCTTATCTGTAAAACTGACCTTGCCTTTTTCACATTTCCAGTCATCTGATAAGCATTTGCAAGCATTGCTTCATCGCCCGAAATTGGTTTCGTTGTTCCATCAAGCAATTCTAATACCTCTTGTGGGCGCTGTAGAATCAAAAGGCACACTGCTTCAATTGAATTAGCTTGTTTTGAAAGCCATACATCCTCGCTTTCTGCCTTAATACGAACACATAAGCCAATAATCTCTTGAAGCAGGTTTTCCTGGTTTTCCTTATCCTTGGCAAGCATATGATGATTGACTAGCAAAACAGCTATTTGGAATAAAAGCGGGAAGCATGAATAGTATTTTTTGATAATACCTCGGCACTCAGATAAAACCTCATCAAAAGGCTCGCTACTAAATTTGGAGGATAAACTATGATATAGTTTCTTAATATCTTCCTTAGTCATCTGTGGCAAATAGCCGATGAGTTCATCAATACTGATATTAAAAAAAGCCGCTAATTGAGGAAGAAATGTAATGTCTGGATAACTTTGTGCAGTTTCCCATTTTGAAACAGAAGCCTTCGAAACACCAATATATACAGCAAGATCATCCTGAGTGATGCCTTTTTCTTTTCGTTTTGTAAGAATGGTTTTTGCAATATTTATTTCTTTCATACAATCACCTCAATTATAATTATACAAGATGCTTATGAATAAACAATGGATTACTAGGCAACATTAGTTGATGAAATCAACTAATAAGAAACTTTGCTATTAAAAGTGTCTCTCCTAGATAAAATAAAGGCCATCTAGTTGAGTAAACTAGTGGCTTATAAAATCAAATTTAAAATTTATTTTTGAGAATCCAGTATAAATTAAAATCCAATGCCATCTTTATTATCCGCCCAAGCAGCAATTCAGACAAGACACTCTAAAAAATCAATTCTCCCGGCTTATAGCCCTCAGGCAATTCCTCTTCACATAAAAATTTGAAGCTGTCATCACGAAGTATTGGTAAAAATGCTTCGTATGGCATTCTGGTAAATTCACAGGCATAACTGCTGGCTCCAAACCATTTACCCTCTTTGCTGCTCAAATTCAAATCTCTGGAAAATTTTGTATGGTTTGAGCAGTCATGAACTGCTAAATCCCAATTTTCTTCCTGAGCTGTTCTCATGAATTTCAGTGTTAATTCCCTGCTCCAGATGGGAGATATATAGCCATGTCTTGAAATATACATGTTTTCCTCATAATAATTGTCTATGTTATTTTCGTTTAAATGCAATTCTGCACAATTGATAAAATCCAGTTTCGTATCTAAAATATCCTGCTTTTTCTTGAAAAATGCTTGAAAAAACTCAGGTGTCATCGGTGTTTCAATACCTACATTTTTAATATATTTTTTAGCTATCCCAATATTTTTAATTACTTTGTCTGAACAATTAGAGGCTCCCAGGTTGAAGCGCAACTCGTCAAGACCGGCTTCACCTAATGATTTCAATGTGTCTTCAGTAGCTAAAGTTCCATTTGTATATAGATGCTGGTGAATTCCCGCAGCACTAAACTTCTTTATAATGGAATAGTATTTTTCGATTTCCATGAATGGCTCTAAATATACGTAGGATATACCGGTGGGTTTCTTGTGTATTGAAAGAAGCAAATCAATATCCTTATCATAAAATTTTGTTCCTCCGATTTCCCACATACCTTCGCCAACTGGAGAAATATCATCCAATTCCCCATAATTGTAACAGAATTTACATTCCAGGTTGCATTTATTGGTTTTCCTGATTGCACTTAAACCGGTGCCCAGCAGACAAGAGCGACATCCTTTGGAAAACTTGCTTTCATCTCCCACAAAATAAGTTCTATTATCCAAAGTTTTTAAATTCTTTATTTCTGCCATCAGCATATCATTTCTATAATCTATGGCAGTCTCGATTTGTGCAAAGGCAGAGTATATGATTTCTTGTTGTTTTGTCATAACCTCCTCATCCTCTGGCAACATTGCAAAAAATTCGAACCACATCAATGCATCTTTTTTTGAAATCTTCATAACTTCCTCCTCTAATTAAACTTCAGGAAGATCAATTCAGATCTTCCTGCTGTACTTCTCCTCAAATCTCTCATATCCACCATTAGCACCTGGAATTGACTTCACAATCCCTGCTTTCCTTAATTTTATATATACTTTTGATAAATAAGTTTCTGAAACTCCTTGATATGCTGCTAAATCTTTAATTCCAACGGATTTGCTAGATGGAATATCTATCATATATAATAAACAATGCAATGCATACTCTACCCCTATAGAAAATGCAATAAAACCATCCTCCTATAATAATATAATCTTCCCACATAATACTTCATTATTTTTTGTTAGTCAATATATATAAAGTAAAGATTGCTTTAGGTAGTAAAGAAGTTTTGGGTTATAAGGATTACCGGGGAACCGGCTTCGTCATTGAAGGTACTGCAAAATACCTCGAGTCAGGTTCGGAATTTGAAATGATTAAGGAGAAGTTTTCTTTTTTAACTAGGGTGTTAGATAATACAATGTTACTCAAAGTATATCTTAAAAAATTTCTTCATGGTTATTCCCCCTAAATATTAATATTAATTTTTATTATACTTTTGCTATTCTTAATACTGCTTTTAAATAGTTTTACTCATTTGTATTAACCTATCTTTAGGTGAAGTGCTTTCTATTTGTTCCAAAGATATGGCTGCAACTATTTTCTTATACCCACTTTGCATTAAATTATTTATATGGTTTATATTTTTTCCCCCAGCACTTATCGCAGCTTAAGCAACAATGAGTAGCGTAATTATTGCAATGATCATTATTTTTCTTATTATTCAAATTAACTTCATTTTTAATTTCACTTATACAATGTCCTTCTTTATATGGTATTAAATTCTTTAAATTAAATATTTTTGGGAATTCTATATTTCTAATTAAGTTATTCATATTCTTACCTTCTTAATAACATTTATATTTTTGAGCAGTATCTGACCTTTATATTAAAATTATGCCAGTATCCTTCTCTTGATTACATTATAAGCGCTAATGTTATTGTTTTCGGTAACTTAGGTTACATTTCTTTCCCATGTCTTTTCATCAATAAACAAATGTAGATATAATGGCTGGACAGATTCCATCGTCTGTCCAGCCATACAATCATAATATATTAAAAATTAATATTTGCAGTGGAATATAAAACTGCTTTGCCACTCAGTTTTACTCTCTCTCCCTGATACTCACAATATAGTGTGCCTCCTCTTGGAGAAGCCTGATAGGCAACTAAATTATTCTTGCCTAACCTATTAGCCCAAAATGGAATGATATGGCAATGACCTGAACCACATACCGGATCTTCCGGTACATTACATTTTGGTGCGAAGGATCTGGATACACAGTCAAATTCTTTACCTTGAGCTGTAACCTGCAAAAGAAGTCCATCCAACGAAGCTACTTTTTCTTGGTCTGGATTTAAATTCCTTACTTCTTCTTCAGATTCGAGAATGCAGAGTAAGTCCCTACCCATATATGCTTCTAAAGGTCTGACTCCCATTGCTTCGACCATTGCCACCGTCACGTCTACTTTTTTTAATTCATAAGCTGGAAAGTCCATTTCCAAAAGTTCACCTTTACTTACAACTGTTAGAAGTCCGCTTAATGTCTGGAAACTGACTGTTGTTGTTTCGGGCTCAATAAACTTAGTGATAATGTATGCCGTTGCAAGAGTTGCATGTCCGCATAAATCAATCTCACCGCCGGGAGTGAACCACCTTAATTTATAATCTAATCCTTCTTTTACGGCAAAAGCTGTCTCCGACAGATGGTTTTCTCCTGTTATCTGTATCATGATCTCATCAGAAAGCCACTCATCCATTACACATACTGCTGCAGGGTTTCCTCCAAATACCTTGTCCGAAAAAGCATCTACTACATACTGTCTCATTCTAATCTCCTCTTTTATTTTATTAAAATACTGATTGTACCAAAACCATATATACTGCTGTTCCTCCTGCAATACTTAATAATGCTTTCCTTTTTCAAAGATGAAGCGTTATTAGAATAACTAAAGCAATAAACTCAGGAAAACCAAATGGGGGTGCCATCATTGAAACACTCTTAAACAAAATACCACCAATAATCCCATCATTGCATGAATAAGAAAATTTGTTCGTCCGAAAATAAATAAACTGAATATAGGAACACTTGTCAGCATTGGAATCGTATGTGGAAAAGCCACTTTAAAAGCTTCCTTGAATTTTTGAACTTTACTGTTTCTTGTTGAAATTATTAATGAATTCATGTATTTCTCCTTATTACTGAAGGGAGTCAAAAGTTGCTGCAAAATTTATATTACATATAAAATTTCTTAAGCACCGTGCCTAATCTTTTGATTCCTTCAATAATCCTTTCATCTGGCATATTTGAATAATTTAATCTAAAAGTATTCTTAATATTACCATTAGGAAAAAATGGCTGACCCGGTACAAATGCTACATTATTTTTTAATGCCATTTTAAAAACTTCATTGGCATCAATATTTTCTGGAAGTTCTACCCACACAAACAAGCCACCATTAGGCAAAGTATACTTTATATTTTCTGGAAACTCTTCTTTAATACACTTTATCATTAATTCTCTTCTATGCTTATATGTCTTTCTAATCTCAGCTATGTGAACCTCTATATCAAACATTTCCATGTATCTTGATGTTATAATTTGTGCAAATATATTAGTATGTAAATCCATACTTTGTTTAAGTGGTACACATTTTTCTATAAAGATATCCTCTGCATTTATCCATCCCAATCTTAAACCTGGAGAGAAAATTTTAGAAAAAGTGCTTAAATATATAACCCTTCCTTCTGTATCTAACTGTTTTAAAGTTGGCAGCTTTTCTCCTGCGAATCTTACTTCTCCATAAGGATTATCCTCTATTACAACTATATCAAACCTATTTGCTAATTCTATTAACTTTTTTCTTCTATTTAAACTCATAGTTCTTCCAGTAGGATTTTGAAAATCTGGTATAGTGTAAATAAATTTTGCTTTAGGATTATTAGTTATTTTTTTTCAAGTTCCTCGATAATCATACCATCTTCATCCATAGTAACTTCTTCAAATTTTGGCATATATACTTTAAATGCACTAATTGCTGCAAGATAAGTTGGACTTTCACATATTACAGTATCACCTTCATCTATAAATAACTTCCCTATAAGATCTAATGCCTGCTGAGACCCTGTAGTAATTATTATATTTTTCACAGAAGTTTCCACACCTGAATTTTTCATTCTCTTACAAATAGCTTCTCTAAGTGGTATATAGCCTTCAGTTGTACTGTATTGCAGAGCACTCTGTCCATTATTATTCAAAACATCTTCACACACTTTTTTTAGTTCTTCTATAGGAAAATGTTCAGGCGCAGGTAATCCTCCTGCAAAAGATATTACCTCTGGCATTTCTGTAACTTTTAAAATTTCACGTATTTCTGAAGCCTTAACATAATCGTTCCTTTTAGCAAATCTAATATTCATGTTTTAACACCTCTCTTAATAAAATTTGAATGGCAAGTACACACTTATTAAAAACTTATATTTTTCAAATATTCATCTTTCAACCTATATTAGCACATAAAAATACACCACACAATCATTTAATTGTGTGGCGTACAACTTTCGCCTGATTAGTGAAGGGTATGCAAAAGCTGCTGTAAAATCTTTAAACCTTGTTCTAATTCCTCTATGGTTTCAGTCGCACAGATGGATAGCCGAACTGCTCTTTCTGGAATACTGTTACCAACAGCAAAGCGCTCCGCAGCATATATTTGAACACCATGCTTTAAAGCCAATTTTTCAAAATCTGATCCTGATATTTTGGATGGTAGTTTGAGCCAACGAAAAATACAGGTATCCTCACCACGACAATTATATTCTGATAGATAGTAATTGACTAGTCCATTTCTATAGATAGTGTTCTTTCGGTGGCTTTCAATAATTGAGTCAATTTGATTCGATACAATCATGCGGGCAGCTAATTCTGCCATGAACGGCGAAACAGAAATATTCATGTTATAGAGTGCATTGGACAGAGCATTTTTATACTTCTTAGGAACCGACACATAAGCAAGTCTAAAGCCTGGGGCAATGGTTTTCGAAAGGCTGGTGATATGTATTGTCTGCTCTGGTGCAAATGTAGCCACAGCTTTTTCTGTCTTTTCATTCATCAAATGGTAAGTAGCATCCTCTATAATAAAAATGTTATACTCTTTTGAAATTCCGGCCAATGCCTTTCTTTTGGCAAGTGACATCCTATGAGTGGTTGGATTTTGATAATCCGGTATCAAATAAATACTTTTAAGTTTTTCATTCTTGCAAGCGTAAATAAGAGCATCCTCGTCCATTTCTCCATTAATTTGTTTTATGGGTACTAATTGAATGCCCAGCATACCCGCGGAAGTTTTCAATCCTGGATAAGTATGTGGGTCAACACCAACCTTATCGCCATGCTGGCATATACCTGCTAGAATAGCTGTAATTGCATTTTGCCCGCCATTAGAAAATAGAATTGTCTCAATATCTGTTATATATCCTCCCTTACTCATAAGTTTTACCGCTGCGTCTTTCTGCCAGAGCACATCATCCAGTCTGCTATAGCTGAACCACTTTGCAAGGTCAGGTTCATTTATCATGTTTTTTAATTGTAACATGAGTAAATCATAAGAAGTTGCCTCTGGGATAGTAGCTCCCATTTCAATTAAATTCTTTGGCTTACCATTGTCAAGCAAATATGCATTGGAAAGTGCATCAAAGGAAACGAAGGTACCGCTTCCTACTGTGGCACTTAATAATCCTTTTAGTTCACACACCTTGAGAGCCTTTGAAACAGTGCTTACATTTATATCTAAGAAATCAGCCAATTCTCTATGGGGCGGTAATTTAGTTCCTGGAAGTATTGATCCGTTGATAATATCCTGCTCCAGCTGTTTTGCCATCGAGAGATATATAGGTTTAACGCTTCTGTCTATAAAAGGCTTCCAGGTCATGGGATAGTTTTCAAATGAATTTACTGGCATAGTATCACATCCTTCCCTATCACACAATTATACGATTGTATGGTAGATGTTGCAAGAATGTATAAAAATTTACCATTAATATCGGTGAAAAATAGACTGAAGAAATACCTATAATTTTTTCCTGGGAAATATTTACACAGTGATTTACCTACAATATACTACTTTTACTTTTTTCTACTTTATTAAATACAACCAATATATAGTTTAATAGCTAAAATGCAATATATATTTGACATTAAATAAAATATATTGTACACTTGTGATAAGAGGGGGTGCAGTATGAAAAATATTCGCATGAAGGTAGCACGCGTAGAAAAGGATATATCTCAAGAAGACCTTGCAAATATGGTTGGTGTAACCAGACAGACCATTGGTATGATCGAAACCGGGAAATTTAACCCGTCTCTGCAACTATGTATCTCTATTTGCAAGGCTTTGGGCTTAACTCTAAATGATTTGTTTTGGGAGGAGAATAAAAATGGTTAAAATTAAGAAAATTGTAGATGAGCGCCAGGAGCTGGAAATGTTGAAAATAGAACATGTTTGCTTTTGGATTGTATTTTGGGGATTATGCATTAGCATAATTGTGCAGTCACTTTTTATGGAAGCTCCATTTAAACAGTTTGCTGCAGAATGGATTGTATTTATGGTAGCCTGTGTTGGAGTTTTGATTGGATTTGTTAAAAAAGGTCAGTGGGATTATTATACCAAACCAACTATGAAAACTTATCTGCTTACCAGTCTTATTGGTTCATTAGCATTCAGCATCATTTTTGCCATTGCAAAATATAAATATTTCAATGAATATATTTTGACTGTGTTAGTACCATTAACTATGGTTATTGCCATATTTTTGTTTATTCTTATATTTGCAGTTAGTTTTTTCATCGGCAAAATGGTAATCAGTAAGCAAGATAAATTAGAAAAAGAGTTCAGTGATGAAGAAAAATAATGCTAAGGAAGAATGCAGCTTTTGTTTATAAACTGCATTCTTTGCCTTTTTCTATAACAATTTTTCTTCTTAATATGCTTATACAGGGGTTTTGCTACCTAATCCATCCGAAATGTCTGCATGCAAATTCAATTCCATCCTCATCGGAGTTTTTTGTAACAAAGTCTGCTTTTTCTTTTAAGGCTTCTGTTGCATTGCCCATAGCTATGGATTTCCATTCTTTGCGAAACATCTTCAAATCATTCATTCCATCTCCGAAAACCACTACGTCCTCACTAGGTGCATGGAGATAGTCCATCATTTTCATTATTCCATAGTATTTATCATCTGGTTCAACAAACAAACAATTTGGCCTGTATCTTACAGTGGGAAGCAATTCCAATGCACGGATTTCCTTCTCAGTGTCAATATTACAGCTTATAAAAATTTTATATAATTGTTTGAGTCCTTTGTAATCTAATTCTGGGACAATGATAGTTTTCATATAAGTGTCTTTGACTTCCCTAGTAAAAATTTCTGTTTTGGAGTAACGAACTATTGAATTTTCACAGGTGACAGCCCAGCCAATCTCCTTTTGCTCTAATTCATTCAGCAATTCAATTGAATGCTCTATATTTATGGATTCCAAGAATATAAGCTTTCCGTTGATAGTTAACCCATTTCCTCCGTCACTTACCAAATTTTCAATTCCTGCTTTGCTGCAACGTTCATAGGCATCACATTGAAGTCTGCCTGTGGCGACCGCAACAAAGTGCCCGTTTCTAACCAGCAATTCCAGGGCTTTCCCTGCATCTTCAGTTATCTTCCCTGTGCTTCCAGCAGTTAATGTTCCGTCATAATCAAAGAAGAAATATTTTTTTCTTTGCATAATAAACCTCCAGAATAAAATCTAAATTAATAATTTAGTTTAAATATTTACAACTTCGCTGATAAAAGGTTTTGCATATTCTATGATATGTAGGTGACAGGTGAACAAAATTAATTGAAATTTATCTCCCTTTTTATTTGCATAATCAGATAAAAAATCCAAAGCAGTTTCTATCCTTTTATCATCATATTGTATTAACACATCATCTAAAAACAATGGCAATGGAATATTTTTATCAGAAATGAGCTCTGTAATTGCCAGTCTCAATGCCAGGTATGCCTGATCTATTGTGCCATTGCTCAAGTACCTCCATTCACGGTAGTGAATACCTGATTGAACGGCTATGTCATAATCCTTTGTAACAAGAATCTTTCCATACTTTCCATTGGTCAAGCTATTAAATATCTCAGAAGTCCTTTTGTTTAATTGAGGTCCAAAGCTCATACGCATCTCATCTGAGGCCTCTTGCATCACCTCAGCGGCAACCTTTAAGCTATCATAGTAGTCTGTCTTTTCATTTACATCCTTTTGTTTTGCATCAATCTCTTCCTGAACCTGGCTCAAATTTTTATCCGGTGTCCTTATTTTTTTTTGTAGATCATAGTATAGTTCTTCAAGGTTACTCTCTTCCATCTCCTTTTGCATTTGCAGCAGCTCTTCTACTGCAAAACTTTCAGCCTCCATCTCATCCAAAGACTTAATAGATGGCAGTAATTTTTCTGATTCACCTTTTAAATAATCCAAGGAAGGAGCATCATATCCCATTCCTTTTGCAATATTCAGTGCTTCAGTTCTTTCATTTTCAAGTTCATTAGTTTTTACAGAAAGCTTCCATATTAATTCTTTTGCATCCTCATAGTTCTGAATTATTTCGTATTCATTAACTTTGTTTATAACTTCTTCAGTCTTTTTGAGATACTCCGTTTCTGCTTCAATGATGGTACTTTGATTTTTCAAGTTAGAGGCATACTCTAAGTATTTATCTTCATATTCTTTCATTGAAGTGCAGGATTTCGCTTGCATTTGACATTGAATTTTTAATTCTATATTCTTATATAAACTTGTAATTCTATTTTTATAATCTGCAGCATCCATTTCCGTTAAGTCTTCTGAAATGATATCATTACTAAACAAGTACTTCATTTCCTGATGATATACTTCTTTTCTAGTCTCAAGATTACCGGCTGCTACAGCTTTTTTATTTTTCAGTTCTGAACACTTATTTAATTTATCTTGATATTCCCTGTTCTTTTGTGACAAGACTTTTAATTCCTCTTCAATTCCATTAATAACATCAGTTATAATTCTTATTCTATTTTCATGCTGCTGTTTAGTATTATTTATAAGTTCTTCCTCTTGTTGATTTTTGTTTTTAAGATCCTGCAATACTTGCTCCAGGTCAAAGACAAAACTACTCTTTATGCCTTTATTTACTCTTTGCCCTTGTTTATCCACCTTCTTTGCATAAATGGCAATTACAACAGCACCGAACACACCTATTGCAGCTAATCGCCCAATGAATACAGCTGATATTATAGATATAATGCCTATTATACAGCTTAAAATCATCAAGCCATTTAGTTTATGATTCTTTTGACTTACTGACTCTGAAGTTGAAGCTTGAGCAGATACTTTATCCATTGTAAATTTAATCTGCTGTTCCCTTAATTTTTTATCGGCATTCCATTGAAGTTCATCCATTTCAAATCTTTTAATAAGATCAGCTTTCTCTTCAATCCTTCTATTCTTTTCTTCTTCGTATTTCTGGAAGTCTTCATGAAATTTTTTAAGCTGCTCTACAATTTCAATTTCCTGCTTTAACTTAATATCTATATCCTTGTAATTATTCTTTGCATTTATAAATGAAAGAAGCACCGGTATAAAGCTATCATCTATTCGCTTTAACAATACTATTAGTGTTTTTTTCTGCTCAGTCAATTTTTTAAGTGATTTATACTCTTCTTGGCTGATTGGTATTAATTTATCTTTAACATTTCCATGAACTTCAATCTGTCCCTTAAGTTTTCCCAAGCTTCCTTTTGTCTTTTCGCTCTCCTCAATTAAGGTATTACAATCGTTTATAAACACTTTGAGCGTATTATATGGGAATATATCTTTTTCTAAGCCTTTTTCCAATTCAGTGAAGTTATTTATTTTATTTACAAGCGATGTGATTTGTTCATATCTATTTTTGTCTGCATTAAGTTTTATTAAATTTTGTATGTTCTTAATTTCATCTAATTTTAACTTTAACCGAAGATATTCTTCAACATTTTCCTTTTGCTCATCTTCAAGTCTTTGAGTTTCCACCCTTTGATTTTTTAAAGAATCCAGTTCGTTTCTTGCATCAACTAGGATTCCCTTTTTCCCGTTTTTTGACACCATATCTTCTATTCCATTATTTAGACGATTGATTACCCGTTGCTGCGATATGTTTTCATCTCCAGAAAGTACTAAATTTGATAGTAGTTTTTCAGCAACCTCATCATCTTTTCCATTTGAAGAAAAACTTCCAATCTGATTAATGAAAGCGCTGCGCTCAAATCCAGATAAATCAAGTCCAAAAAATCTTTTGCCCACCTCTTCTGTCTTGCCAAGGGATATTAGTTCACCTGTGTCAAGGTTTATAAGTTTTACTTTATCAGAACTAGGTGTGGCACCTATATCCTTTTGCAGGCGATATGATATTCCAGCATGTTCAAATTCAACAACTCCGTTCATCATAGCTCCATCCCAGGGCTGGTATTTCTTTCTTAAATTCTTGTCAATGTCCCTCCCTCTTTCAAGCTTGCTGTAAAACATCATTTTAATAAATGCCATCAATGTTGACTTTCCATCTTCATTCTGACCATACACAATCTGAAATCCATCTTCTAATTCCAGTTCATAGTCTTTGAATTTTCCAAAGCTTCCGATATGCAATTTGTTAATCTTCACTATATTGCACCTCCCCTAAGAATGCCTTTAGGCCAAGTCTAAGAGCTGTATTTAAACGCTCTTTTTCCTCAGGCTTCGCATCATTAATTCGTTCTGTCATTTTCCTTATAAAAACACTCTTTAGGGTAGATTCAGTTGCTGCTTTATCAAAATTTGTTTTTATTGATGTATGATCCTTAATCTTTACAAAGAATACCTCATTAAGTGCTGTTTTAATATCTTCAATATTAATACTTACATCATCATCAATCATTCCTTCTAAAATTACCTTATATAAGTTATTGAAATAAGCTTTTCCATATTTTGACTCTATTTTTTGGAGCACAATATCTGCAGCCGTTCTAGAATTTACTGCATCTGAAATATCTACGTGTAGTTCAACATTCATTCGCTTACACAAAGTGCGATACAATAATCTGCAGTAACCCTTGGACACTATCCCAATATAAACTCCCTTCTCATCCAGTTCATCAAAGCCCCTTCCTTCCAGGCAGCCCGAATATGCATAGTATGTATTTCCAGCCTTTAGTATATCAGTCTGTTTGTGTATATGACCCAAGGCCACATAATCCATACCACTACTAATCAATTGTTTTTCTGTGATTGGATTATAATTACTTCTCTGATTTAAAGCAACAAGTTCACCATGAATAACACAGATGTTAATAAGTTCATCTTTGGGAACAGTATGATTTTTCAACATAGATGCGGTTACATATGTTTCAGTAAAAGCTGCTCCCCATAAACGAATACCCAAATTTTCAAATTCAACCTTCTCTAGACCGCTTTTGAAAATAATAACATTTTCTGACCAAAAATCTTTTTTAGCATAGGGTGAATCTAATGTATAAGGATCATGATTTCCTGGAGCAATAACTACCACCGTATCCTTCAAACTAGCAAATCCATCTTTGATCTCTTCAAGAGTATTTTCCTGCACATGTACACTATCAAATAAATCCCCTGCTATTAATAATAACTCTACTTGATCTTCTTGGCATAATTTTATTATATTCATAAATGTATTTTTAATTTCAGCTCTACGTGCCACTGAACTTCTGCCGAGCGTTGTTAATTCAGCCCCAAGGTGAATATCAGCACAGTGTAGTATTTTTACCTGTTTCACAATCATACCTCCATATAATATGCATCCTTACTATAACCCAAATATATCTGATATATCCTTATCTGCAATTTCACGCTTGCTCTTCTTGCCTGCATTTTTCAACATACTTTCAAGTTTTCGCTCAATTGATTTTCTGACAAGTTCCTGTCCATCTAAATTTCTAAGTTCGAAAAAGAGCATTGGATTCAAATCTAATCTGGCACCTATTCCATATAATGCCGCGGCAACATGCTTGCACATGCTTGCCCAGTCAGGACAGCTGCAGTCAAAATGGATTTCTTTGGGTGATGGAAACATACCATACTTTCTCTCTGTAAATAAAACCTCTAAATCCTTGGGAAATTTCCCTTCAATCAATTGTTCCAATGAATCGATTCGATGATTACATAATGCCGTGACCCGTTCCCATTTCTCACTTTTTAAAGGATCAATTTGAATCTTAACTTCATAGGGCTTTGACCTGCTACCCTGTACTTTAGCCTCTACCTTTCCTTTATAAATTTTCAAATCTAAGACAGTATTGCTGCGAACATAGCTTTTGCCCCTTGCAATTCGATTTCCATAGTCTGCATAGCTTTCAAGATTTAAATTCCAAGCCTTTCCCCACCAGCTTTTTGCAAGTACCCTACCTTCTATGATTACAGGTTCAATGTCAGGATTTTTCTTTTTAAGTTTCTCAAGAGTCTTACTCGCCTTTGCCTTTTTTTCTGCTACCGATTCATACTTTGGAAATCCATAATAACCCATTATACATCACCGCCCAAAGCAAATATTTTCATCAGCTCTTCATTATTGTACTCTGTGATCCACTGCTCACCGCCAGCGCTTAAGATATCCCCTGATAATTTTTGTTTTTCTTCAATAATAGCATCAATCTTTTCTTCTATAGTGCCTTTTGTAACAAATTTATGCACCATTACATTCTTTATCTGACCAATACGAAAAGCTCGGTCTGTTGCTTGATTTTCAACAGCTGGATTCCACCATCTGTCAAAATGAATCACATGGTTGGCCGCTGTCAGATTAAGTCCAACTCCACCAGCCTTAAGAGAGAGCACCATATAAGGTACATAATGCTCACCATTAAACTGTTCCACCATCTCATTTCGTCTTTTCACAGGCGTACCGCCGTGAAGCACGAACCCCTTCTTGGAAAATATGCCGCTTAAAAAATCCGAAATTGGTTCCGTCATCTCTCTAAATTGTGTGAAGATAATAACCCGTTCTCTTTTCTCGAATATTGTTTCACATATCTCTCTCAATTGTTCAAACTTTCCGCTGTATTCCGGTTTGTATTCTTCTCTACCAAGATATTGATCTGGATGATTGCAGATTTGCTTAAATTTCATTATGCTAGAGAGTACAAGCCCCTTTCGCTCAATTCCTTCCACTTCTTCCAATTTTTTTGAAATCTGTTCAATCAGCTGCTTATAGAGGGCAATCTGTTTCTTAGATAAGGTCGTGTAGGCGTTCATTTCCAGTTTATCCGGCAAATCCGCAATAATGCTTTTATCGGTTTTCAGCCTTCTGAGCATGAAGGGTTGGATCATCTTACGTAACTTGGCGTATCCCATGGTGTTATCAGCAAGCCCTTTGGTAAAGTTAGTAAATTCTTTGGTTGTTCCAAGCAAGCCCTGATTCAGAAAATCAAATAAGGACCACAGGTCACTTAATCGGTTTTCAATCGGTGTTCCAGTCATTGCAATTCGCATCTTAGCTGGAATTGCTTTGATAGCTTTTGTCTGTTTGGTTCCTGGATTCTTAATGGCTTGTGCTTCATCTAAAATTAAAATATCCCATTGTCTACTTTTTAGTGCTTCCAACCTAACTGCCATCCCATACGTGGTGATATATAAAAATTTTCCGTCTCTGATTTGGAGTGTTTCTGAGTTTTTCAAATCACTTTTATGTAGTATCTGATAGCACATTTCAGGAGCGAATTTTTCAATTTCCCCCTGCCAGTTTCCAATCAACGATGCAGGAAGGATAAGGAGTGCCTGTCCCCCATTATGAACCCTGCGATATTCCAAAAATGCAATCATCTGAACCGTTTTTCCAAGTCCCATATCATCTGCCAAACAAGCACCAAATCCAAACAGGGACATTTGGTTGAGCCAATTATAACCACTTTCCTGGTAAGCTCGTAAGGTGGCATGAAATGAAGGTACAGTGCTCACTTTATTAATTGCAGCTGGATGAAGCAGGGTTTTCTTCATCATTCTGAACCATTGACCATTAGATACCGATACATCAATCTCATCCGTTGAGATATCCAATAGCTTATTCATATTTAATTCTAATCTCATTGCATCACCAAGAGATAAGGCTTCATCTTTTGTTAGGTTCTTTGCCTTGTCAAACGCCTGAAGTACAGCTTCTAGCTTCTTTTTGTTGATTTCAACCCATTTGCCCTTGTATTGTACCAATCCTTCTGTCATGTCCAAAAATTCTTTCAATTCTTGTTCAGTTATTTCTTCGTTTCCTATGTTTAGAGAGGGTAAAAAATCCATAATGGCATCCAAACCAACCTTGGATGGCTCTTTTTCTCCCACGGCAACTGAAATTTGAATCGAATTACTTTTTTTACGCCACCAATCTGGCACTCTGCACATAATTCCAGCTTCTTCATATATTATTATTTCCTTTAAAAATGTGTACGCCTCTTCAACTGTGAACTTCAATGGTGAGAATAGTTCACCGCTTTCCAGTAATTCGGATATGAAAGTGCTCTTTTCAGCTGCATTGATAACCGTAGAAATGAGCGAAAGTAATTTTTTTTCATCCCCCTCAAATTCTGCTAATGCATTTTTCAAGGGTGTGTGCACCGCTCTCTTGCTTTTAACTGGTTTTGTAGAATAAGTTGCCATGAAAGCAAATGGAAAGTGCTCTTCTTTATTTTCAACCAAATGAAAAAAAACCCTTCCCACCACATTTATATTTGGATTATGCTCGGTAAAATACCTAGCAACTGTACCATCGTAATTTTTAATTTCTACCCTGAAAACATCTAATAACGCTTCCCATAACGTTCTAATCCAGTCATCATCAACATATTCCATCCCAATAACAAATGGGAGCTCTTCCCTTAGCTGATATAGCTCATTTTCCATCAAATCAACTTGTACTGTATCACGATTAAATTCAATTTCTGACTGCTGACTTATTTTTTTTATCAGCATTTCTGCAATATGATGTAGATATTCAATGGAAGGTGAAAACCATTTTTCTTTATTTAAAAAGCCAAGATGAAATAAGGCACTAAATTTATCAGTTTCAAATTCCACTATCCAAGGCTTAAGTGTATCATTTGATAGATTGAGCGTATCATCAATTACAAAGCCTTTTGGCAAAAAATAAGCATTTAGTTCTTGTATTTCTTTCATTTTTGGTTTTGCCATATACCATTACCTCTCAGTTCTCTATTTACTAGCTTCTGCTCTTCAAATAGCATTTATATATAATAATATAACTAGTATATCATTTTTAATTTTATTTTATAAGCATGCTTTGAAACTTAAATTGACTTGCATGTATCACAGATTATTTTAGCTTCTCGGTTTAATAAAGGCATATAGTAATCCAAATCAAACATAGGCACTTTGAAGCTCATGTCACGAAGTTTAATATTACCCGTTCGCCGCAATAAATCCACCAAAAGCAACAAATATTTTCTTTTAGAATGTATAAACCTCATCAAAAAAGACTCCGAAGCAATGTTCGGAGTCTCAATTCTATATTAATTATACATTTCTCGCAATTTCGTAAGCATCCCAAATTGCTTTCATAACATTTTCAGGTTTGTCAGCATCACCTATAAGATGTACCTTTTCACCCTTCAATTCATTATACAATTTATTGTCACTTATATATCCTACAGATACCACAATGTGGTCTGCCTTTAACTCTGATTTTTCAGGTATTCCACCAGGGCCTGCAGTAAACATCAATTTCGCCCTATTGGAAATATTCGGGAAGTTCTTAACCATAGTTAAAAGCTCAGCAGTTCCATTTTCATATTTTGTTACCGTAGTAGATTTCATCACATTTACATGATAATAATCCAACATTTCCATAAGCATATTGTAGTTTGCTGCAGATATTCCAAAGGAGTTCAAAATTGTGTCACAGGCTTCCGCTACAGTTACATTTTTGCCTTTTTTGCCTAATTCACAGGCAATTTCAATACCTGTAAGTCCGCCCCCCACAATTAATACATTCTCGCCTTTTATCTCCGTATGAAGTAAAGTATCTATGGCGTAGGTTACATTTTCACCTTGCAAACCAGGAATATCTAATTTACGTTCTACTGCCCCGGTGGCTACAAATACTTCATCATAATTATTTTTATCCACAAATTCCTTATCAACTTCACTGTTGAATACTATATTTACCTTTAAATCCTTCAATTGATTGATATACCATTTTAATAAACGTCTTTCATCACCTTTGTAATCCTCTGCGGAAGCTGCAATAAACGCACCACCTAACTTATCTGTCCTTTCATAGAGCTCTACAGTGTGTCCACGAAGGGCACAAACTCTTGCAGCTTCCATGCCACTAAGCCCTCCTCCTATAACCAATACTTTCTTTTGCTTGTCTGCCTTAGTAACATCATAGCTTAGTTCTCTTGCACAAGCTGGGTTTACAGCACAGCAAATATCTTTAAATTGGAATATTCTCGAAAGACAACCTTGATGGCAGCCTATACATGGACGGATATTTTCCAGATCTCCTTTAGCAAATTTATTCGCCAATTCAGGATCGGCCAATAATGGTCGTCCCATGCCCATCATGTCTATTTCACCCTTTGAAATAACATCGTTAGCCAGCTCTGGGTCATCGAACTTACCAGCACAAATTACAGGAACTGAAACATATTTTTTAAGTGCTTTTACATCCTCCAAGTTGCAGGCTTTAGGCATATAAGTTGGGGGATGAGGCCAATACCAGGAATCGTAGGAGCCGTTATCACAATCCAGTGCGTCGTAGCCGGCTTCCACAAGCTTCTGTGCAACTACTATACTTTCATCAAAACCTCTTCCAAATTCCACAAATTCTTCACCAGGAAGAGCTCCTCTGTTAAATCCCTTCATGTAGCTTCTAACGCTATAACGAAGCATTACAGGGAAATCACTGCCGCATTTAGCTTTGATTGCCTGTACAATTTCTGATGGAAAACGCAGTCGATTTTCAAGACTTCCACCGTATTCATCTGTTCTGTGATTGGTATTTGCTATAGTAAATTGATCTAATAAGTAGCCTTCATGAACTGCGTGAATTTCAACACCGTCAATGCCTGCCATTTTACAGGCTAAAGATGCATTTGCAAACATTTCAATATAATCATAAATTTCCTTCTTAGTCATTTCCGGATTTTTCTTAGTAGGATCCCATACATTTTGAATTTCACAGGCTGCTGGGTCAGAGGCATGTGCACTGGAACGGCCGGATAGAGCTGTAATCTGAACTACAACCTTCCCTCCATATTTATGTACACCATCTGCCAGATATTTTTGCTGCTCTATATATTTAATGAAACCCTCTCCCTGATCTCCAGGTCCATGACCTTTAGGCAGCCAGGCTACTGGAAGTAACCCCGTTACAATTAAACCGGTGCCTCCTTTGGCTCTCTCAATATAATAATCTGCTCCGTCTTTCGTATAAGCGCCGTTTGGTCCCATTAGCCTTGGAGAAAATACCCCCATAGGCATCATTGCAATACGATTTTTTACTTCCATGCTCCCTATTTTAATAGGGGAAAATAATGCGGGATATTGATTTGCCATAGTTCATTCTTCCTTTCTCATTAAATTTAATGATACCAGTAGAATTAAATTCACCGAATATCATTCTGTTAATAAAATTATATCACCTTTAATTAAAAAGTCAATGTATTCTGAATAATCCCACAGTTGTACCAAGTTGCATAATATTAGTAAATAAGCTATTATATTTTCAAGGAATTTATTATTTTAAGGAGCTTATATGAAAGAGTTAACAACCAGAGATATTCAGTCACTTAACACAAAAAACAAAATAGCAGAATGTGCTAACAATTTGTTCACTACCAATAGTTATGAAGATGTAAAAATTACAGATATATGCAAATGTGCTGGGGTGTCTGTAGGGGCCTTTTATCACTATTTCAAGTCTAAAGAGGATATTATCAATGATGCCTATAATGACTTTGATGCCTTAACTGAAGAAATGGTGAAAAAAAAGGCCTTTACTTCAAGCACTGAAGCAATTCTATTTTTACTTTATTGTCAAGTTAAAGCCATCGCTGACAGAGGCTATATTTTTGGTACCTGCTACTTTAAAAATCAATTAACAAATAAAGTAAAGTATATTTTAAATAAAGATAGATACTTTTATAAAAAATTATTGTCAGAAGTTACTGCTGCAATTGCTACCAGTGAAATTCATTATGAGAACCCGAAAAAGCTTACAGACCTTTTGCTCAGAATATCCAGAGGCTCTATTTACGATTGGTGTCTCCACGAAGGAAGCTATGATTTAGTAGAGCAAACCATAGCTGATATAAAATTTATGTTGAATTTTTTAAAAAAATAACCGTTTATAAAAAAGGTGATGTGTCTTTAGTGTGAACTAGAGGCACATCACCTTGCTTAGTTTTTACTTTAATTTATCAATAAACTTATTTTTCTTTTCTAGTAGAATGTGTATTTCTTTATTCAATATAGTTTCATTAACAGGATCTTTTGAAATAAAAAACATTGAAATACCTCCAAGTCCAACATGGGCGCCCACGGCAACTCCCATTTGCAATATGAAGATTTCGCCCTTATAATCAGCTTCATCAATTATTCTTTTTTTTAGATTCTCAGCCACAATTATATCGGAGGTATATCCAATTATAATAAAATCTGTCATAGTCCTATCACAAGTTGATATAAATGATTTTACATAATGAGATAATACTTTTTTTAGTCCCCGTTCCACTGTAACTATTGAACCTTTTCCGTTTTTCATAGACATTATTGGTTTTATCATAAGGAGTTTTCCTATAAAAGCACTGGAATTTGAAAGTCTTCCGCTTTTAATTAAATTTGATAAATCATCCACTGATAAAAAATGCTTTACATATTTTTTATACTTTTCACCAAATTCAACAATTTCATCAAAACTAGCACCGGTTTCTCTTAGTTTTGCACATTTAATAATTAAGTAACCACTGCCATGGCTCATGCTTAAAGAATCAACAATATGAATTTTGCAGTTTGAGTTTTCATTAATTTCATAAAAATATCCTTTTGAAATAACAGCTGATTGGTATGCACCGCTTGTACCACTAGACATACAAATACAAAGTATTTCAGTATGTCCATCCTCCACAGCCTTATTAAATATTTTAAGATACTCAGAGGGGCTTGGCATGGATGTAGTAATTTCTTTGGTTAAACTTTCAATAATACTAAAAAGCTCATTTGGTGTAATATCTATTCTATCCAGATAACTTTTATGGTCAATGTTAATTGTTAGTGGTGCTATGCTAATATCATATTTTTCAATGATATCTTGTGATAAATCACAGGTTGAATCAGCAATTATTTTTATTGCAATACACTCCTTTACTAACTCTATTATTTTAAATGTTGTTACACTAATTTGACACTCTATACGTTAATATGTCTTATATTATCACATTTAGTAATTATATAGTATATTCTTAATAAATATTACTTTAATTAAATGGCCCTACAGAGTAGACAAATAAGAATGTCTATTCTGTAGGGCCATTTAAAATATAATATAAATTTACTTATAACTGACTAACTCTACCCCTTCGTTTTCAACTATTTTGTATAATTCTCTTAAGTGTTCTTGTGAAGGAGTTTTGAACTCACTTGATGGCTTTTCTAAGCCAAGAGCTTCATATTTGCTGTCACCAAAGGAATGAAATGGTAATAGCTCTAATTTTGGCACAGCTAAATTAGCTTTAACAAATTCAGCTGTTTTTCTAATATTCTCTATGTCGGAATTCACCCCATCAATTACTGGTATGCGAACTACCACAGGTACTTTCAGCTCATTTAGCCTTGACACGTTCTTTAATATCTTTTCGTTTCCAATTCCTGTATAAAATCTATGCTTACTATCATCCATATGTTTTATATCCACAAATATTAAATTTAATTTTTCTAATATATCCTTCACTTCATCAAAGTTAAAGCAGCCAGAAGTTTCAATAGCTAAATCTAGGGCTTGGTCATAAAATTCATATACAAGCTCTCTAAGCATATCTGTCTGCAGAGTTGCTTCACCTCCTGAAAAGGTGACTCCCCCTCCTGAGTATCTATAAAATATTTTTTGTTTTTCTATCATTTTTACTATTTGTTCACTGGTATATTTATGAATTAGTTTTTTTCTGCTATTTGTTGGACATACATCTATGCAGCGCCCACAGGATTTACATTTTTTTCTCTCTAGTGCATCGTTTAAATTTATACCTGCTCCAAAAGAGCATACCTGAACACATTTACCGCATTTTATGCATGTCTTTTCATAATACGCAACTCTGTCTAGATTTGTAATACTTTCAGGATTAGAACACCATTTACAACTCAGAGGACAGCCAGCAAAAAAAACAATTGTTCTTATTCCATTTCCATCGTTAACAGAAAAATTCTGCAGTTCCATAAAGTTTCCACTTACGTTTTTCAATAATATTTCCTCCTGGCGCAAATATTACAGTAGAGACACAGCTTGCTTTAGCTGTGCCTCTGCAACAATTTCACCTGACTAACTTGGCGTAAGTCTCCAATGAAATGGGAGTTCAACGCCTAATAAGTCATGCATTCGCATTTCTAAAATTCAGATGGGGAAAAGAATCCCATCTGAATTAAGAACTTGCTTCAATAATTTTCGTGTGCAGTTCTTGCAATAATTGCATCCTGCATAAGCCTGGACAGGTTAACAAATTGTGTACTGTATCCAGCAACCCTAACCAGCAAATCTTTATAATTTTCAGGGTTCTTCTGTGCTTTTCTTAAGGTTTCAGTGGATATTGTATTAAACTGAACATGGAATGCTCCCAGGGAGAAAAATGTTTGAATCATGGAGCCTAAATTACTTTGGCCTCTTTTGGTATTTACTAAATCCTCATTTAATCTTAAGTTTAATAATGTTCCACCAGAATGTACATCCTGATTGAGCTTTGCGGCTGAACGCATAGCTGCCAGTGGCGTTGAAGTATCAGAACCGGCAAAAGGTGATACGCCTTCAGAAAGCGGTTCTTTGGCTTTTCTGCCACAAGGAGTTGCTCCAATTACTTTGCCAGTAGGAAGGTAGTTAGAAATTCCCATAAAGGCAGTGGTAAAATTATTTCCATTTACATCTTTATATTTGTGACCTTCTTTAAAATAATGATTTGCCATTTTAATTGCAATATCATCCACATAATCGATATCATTTCCATACTTTGGCACAGCAATAGCCAACTGTCTTAATTCTTCATAACCTTCCCAGTTTGCATCAAGTGCTTTAATAATGGTTTCCATGTCTGTAACTTTATCTTCAAATACAAGCTTCTTAATTACAGCCAAAGAGTTGGAAGTAACAGCTAGTCCTATGCCTGTAAGCACCGGTCCTATGTTGTATTTTGCACCAGCATCCACCAGGTCTTTTCCATTTGTCATACAGTCTTCTATGCAAGAAGATAAAAATGGTCTTGGAACCATTTCCTTATGGAGCTTTTGTGCCAATAACGTGGCTATAATTGAATGTTTTATTAAATTATCAAATTGTTTGTAGAAAGCATTTTCTACCTCTTCATAAGTTTCAAAAGCTGCTGGATTTTTTTCCTCCAACCCAATTTTATCACCGTTAATTCTGCTGTTACCCTGGTTAAGAGCAAATTCTAAAGCTGCAGTAAAGTTAATATTTACAGCGGAAGTCCATTCACCGGTTTTGCGGAAGTGAGGCACAACGCATCCACAGTTATTCCAATCTCTTGCATCCTCTGGTTCGTAGCCTGCATTTATAAGCATTTGATATCCTGCACTGTCACTATGAATTGCTGGGAAACCGGTGCCTTTACTTACCAAATAAGTTACAGCATCTAAAAATTCACTTGGACAATCCTGATGAATTCTAACACTTAAGCCTGGCTGGTGAGTTTTAACTCTTTCTGTAGCCTTTAAAGCCATATAGGAGAGATCATTTGTTGCATCTTTTCCTTCCCTTGTTTTACCGCCAACTGTAAGATTTTGAAATTGATTGTATCCGGCAAAGAATTCTGCAGTATTTGCGGATATTGTCCAAACCCATTCAGATAGTTTCAGCCATAAAGCTTCAACTAGCTCCTGAATTTGGTCCTTTGTCATAATCCCTTTTTCTATATCAGCTTTGTAGTATGGGTACATAAATTGATCGAATCTGCCTACATTTAGTGCCAGCGGATTTTCAGATATTATTCCTCCCACTTGAGTAAACCATAGGAACTGAATAGCCTCATAAAAAGTTGCAGGTGGGTTTTCAGGTATCCTGCTGCATATATCAGCTATTTTTAAGAGCTCATCTTTTCGTACAGCATCCTCTTCTACTTTCGCCATTTCTTTGGCCTTTGCAGAATATCTATTTGCAAGTATAATAATTCCTTCTGAAGTTATAATTATTGAATTATAAAAATCTTTCTTTTTTAGGTCCTCAACTGATGTATCTGAAAGCTTGGAAAGATTTTCTTTGGCTTCTCTTATTATTCCGCCAAAACCTTTTTTGAATAGGACGTCCTGATAGTCCGGAGTTATTTCGCCTACAGCCTGCCTCCACTTAGAATCATTATCAACAAATCCAGTATCCACTGCAACTTTTGCAGTGTCAATAGGCAGCTGTGCTAAAAATGCTTCTTCCAAAGACTTTCCTTTCCAATAAGGAAATATATTTTTTCTAACAAAGTCTCTTTGTTCATCAGTCATGATGTATGGATCCTGGACTCTTTTATCGAAATTATCCATTTCTCTGTCCACCCATGTCCAAGAGAATTCAGGTGTTAATATGCCGCATTTTCTGAATTCACCAATAGCTCCTACAACAAGCTCCCCTTGAAAAATTGTAACATCAATCTGTTCACAGGTATCTTTGAATGCTTTAGCTCTTTTTATAGCTATTGACTCACCCTCTGTTTTTTTATGTGACTCTGTCCAAATCCTTGCTCTTTCGTATGATATTGTAGGCTTTGCGTTGATATAGTTCTGTCTAGCTGATTCAATTCTTTCTGTAACCATGATAATCTCCCTTCATTTAACATATTTATGTTTTAGCATATATTATTTGTTATAACGTTTACCATTTTTAAAATTAATCCAGAATACTTTAATGTACTCTGGATAATTTTAGTATTTAACTATGCTTTGAAGTATAACTTCATTATCGTATGGATTGCTATAGGTATGTTCCTTGTTTGATTTGAACTTTAATGCTGCTGGAGCAGTAAGTTCAAATATTTGATCTTCCACAATCATCTCCATAGTGCCTTTTGTTACCACAATATATTCTTCTGTTGAATTTTGATGTGGAGAAGAAATATGTTTGGCACCAGGAAGCAATTTAATATAAAAATATTCAAAACCAGATATTGGATTGAAGGGGAATACATCGTACAATATCATTTTCCCATCCGATTCGTATACAGGCTCCATTTCCTCAATGGATATAGCTTCATAATTATTGGTTTCGCTACCTAACAACTCAGAAAATGAAATTCTGAGTCCTGTAGAAATCTTCCACAGTATTGATATTGTGGGGTTTGACTCCCCTCTTTCGATTTGGCCCAGCATTGCTTTACTAACTCCAGTGAGGTTAGAGGTGTCTTCTAAAGTCAATTCTCTTTCAAATCGCACCTTCTTTAAAACAGTACCTATATTAGATGTTGGATCCTTCAATTTATATCAGCCTTTCTTAACGTTGTCATTTAACGTTTGTTATATCATATAATATACGTTATAGCATATCATGGATATAGAATATCACCCTAATAATTGTTTGTCAATATAGATTAGTAAGAATTTTGAAAATATTGTGTATCAATGAACATTCAAACATTTTCAGAATAAAATTTTAATGCTTCACCGATAAATTTAGATGCACCATTGCCATATTTCTTATCCATTACTTTTTTTAAAATAGACTCTGATAAATACTGCTCTGCTTGATAGCTCCAATAATTTTCACCAGTCTCTACTTTTAAAGCTTCATGCTGTTTTTGTGTATCATCTGCTATAGCAGAAACAATTTCTTGAATTTCCTTTGATAAAGGATCTTTACTTAAGTCAGCTGTAAGCTTTTTATATAGCTTTTCTATTTTAGGCTCATAATCCCCCAAATTAATTTTTAAAGCACTTCCAATAAATTTAGACGCACCACTTCCATATTTCTTATCAACCTCTTTTATCCAATCAGGAAATACTGAGTAAAGTCTAACCATAGTATACCAATAATGATCTCCCAAATCAGTTTTAAAAACTTCATAATCCTTTTTAGCAATATTGGTTATTTCACCAGCAATTTGTTGAATTTCCTCTGAAGAAGGATTTTTGCTTAGGTCGGCTACAAGCCTATTATATAACCCTTTTAACTTAGGATGCTTATCACAAAGAAAATCTTTTTTAAACTCATCAATTTGTTCCCCTTTTGTTATTGCCAGAGAATTATTCAAATTTTTCTTTACAACTTCAGCATATTTTTTTATACTTCCATATTCTTTTATAGCCATTTGAGCAATCTTTGCTTCCCCAGCTTTCATTTTTTCAATCATTTCGTCAAATTTATCTACACTTCCCCAAGTCTTAATTACTTTATCCCTATTTTCTTTCTTAAATTCTTCTAGTACATTATAATATTCACTCATATCAAATTCTTTAAAACTCATTGTATTTTCTCCTTTTAATGTTTTATTAATAAGCTCTACTAAATCATTCAATCTATCACGTTTCATAATGAGTAACTTTTTTTGATTTTCCAGGGCCTGCATTTTATCAAAATGAGGGCTATCCATGATCTCTTTAATTTCTTTTAGCGGTATATCAAGTTCTTTAAAAAATAATATCTGCTGCAAGGTAACAAGAGCTTCATCGTCATAAAGCCTGTAACCTGACCCTGTAACTGAGCTAGGCTTTAACAATCCTATTTCATCATAGTAATGCAGCATACGCACACTTATCCCTGTCAGATCCGAAACTTGTTTTACTGTCTTCATGGTTATACCTCCAAAAAGATTTTAGAGCTGTCAACACTCCTAATACTCTGCCGGCAATAAGTTTTAGTTTACATCTTCAAACTCTATTTTTATATTACACTATGACATAATGTTAGGGTCAACACTTAAAAAATTTTAATTTTATGATCTTAAAAATTTTTTATATCAATTAAAATTAGATTGGGATCAAAAATAATACTTAAATAAAAAAGACAGTCCTCAAAAATCGACATTGTAGAAAATTGAGAACTGTCCTAATTCTTTATTATTTTAGGGCATGACTTATCTATATGATAACTCATAGGAAAGAAACAGTCTATATTTTTTTAATATATCCATTATAATTATTATTGTTGCAACAAATAACTAATTGGATTGGATAAAGAATATGATAAAGAAGAAAATAGCAAATATCCTTTTTGGACCATTTATTACAGTCTTAGCAGGTGCGATGGTTAATGGAAAACCAAATTATGCCACACTAGGAGCATATGGCGTTGTAAGTGAGAATCCTGTATTATATATTTCATTGAAAAATTCCCACTATACAACTTCAGGAGTAGTGAAAAATGGATTCTTTAGTGTAAACATACCCTCCTCTGAATCTATTGATAAGACTGATTTTTGTGGGTGTGTATCTGGTAATAAAGAAGATAAATCGAATATTTTTGATTCGTTTTATGATGATGCAGGAAATGCGCCAATGATAAAACAATGTCCTGTAAATTATCTTTGTAAGGTAATACAGACGATTTCTATATTTGATTTTACAATGTTTATTGGAGAAATTGTTGCAGTGTATGCAGATGAAAACTGCTTAGAAAACGGAATACCAAATGCTGTAAAAGTTAAACCAACAATAATGATGGGTTCAAGTTATTTTGATCTAAAAGATAGAGTTGGTTCAATATTTAAAACATACAATACCACAGATCCTAAATAGGAAGCATTAATATAAGGTGGGGTACAGAATTTTTGTCTTCTTGACTTATCACCAATAGCTTATCAATTCTCATCGATTAAAATACTTTTAAGTGTTTTAACTTCAGGTAGTACCAATATATTAATAAATATGGAATAAGATATGATAAAAAAGTCCAACCTATATTCCACCCATTACCATAAGTAACTAAGTTAAACAAAACTCCTATATATTCAAATACCGTAGTAGCTAATGTAAAAATTAAAATAATTAAATATGGTTTTATATACTTTCTTGATATATAGTAAATAAAATAGCACCCAAATATGGGATATAATCCTAAGTTTACGGATACAGAAGTAAGGTCATCATTAATATTCACAGGTACTAACCTCCAAAAATTAAGATGAAAGCAAAATTCATTTACTGTATATGCTAATACTGAAGAAATAGGAGCAATAACAAATAATGTTTTTTTATCTTTAAAATAAAGTATTACTCCAAATACCCAGGGAATTATAAAGCCCAAAACTATATTTATAATCATACAATATCTCTCCTAGTTAGTATTTAGGTTCTATTATTCCCCAAGAAAAATTTTTTAAGTCAATATAATTCACAATTAATTACATGTAGGTAACTCGGTTTAATCAAACCTTAGTTGAAATCGAGATATAAAGTATTGACAACTTCTATATGGAACATTATACTCAAATAGGATAAAAATTTAATAGTATATTGTTAGGTGAGGCTCCTATACTAGATATATGCTACTGCCCAAAAATATCGAAAGATACCAATGGGTCAACAGGTACTACCGAATTAAGGTTTTACTTAATGTAGCTGGAAGTTTTCCAAAGCTGTATAGTGCTAAAGCTCAACGAAAGATATAATATTTAAGTTGCAGTTTTATAGAGCCTTTTTGAGGGCTCTTTTATTTTTTGTCAGGAGGTGAACTTGAGTGGATGACAACCCCGTCCCTAATCATATTATTACAAATAATTTAATATTAAAAAAGGGGGGATTGTGCTTAACTACTCAGTTAATTATTATGTCCTCCCATTGAAATGGAGGAATTACAATGTTCACACTACCGCACAAAAATGATAAAAAACAACCAGTTGTTGTAAAAAAATTAACTGCAGAGGTAAAGGTAATTGAATTTAAAGAACTTAAATGGGTTGATATTATTAGACCTACTAATAAGGAAATTAAAATGCTTAAGGATATGTATGATTTTCATGATTTGCTATTAGAAGATTGCATGACAGAAAATCAAAGGTCAAAGGTGGACTCTTATGAAGATTATAGTTTTATTGTAATCCACCTTCCAAGATACAAAAAGGAATTTTCGAGACTTGAATATGAGGAAATAGATATTTTCATAGGTCAGGATTACTTGGTTACGCTTCATGATGGTGAACTTAAACCTTTAGTAGAATTTTCACAAAAATGCAAGGTAAATGAAGTGTTAAGAAAAGAGTATATGGAAGATGGTTCAGCATTACTTTTATACGTAATTATTAAGGAGTTATTTGATTATTGTTTTCCTATGCTTGATAAAATAGGCCAGAGTGTTAACGATATTAATAGAGAAGTATTTTCTAATCGCTCTAAGACCATGCTTGAAACTATATCAAGGACAAAAATGCAGATAATTAATTACAGAAGTGTTATAAAGCCATTAAGACCTGTTATAATAGCTTTAGAAAAAGTTATTCAAAAGTATCTTCCTAAAGATATGGATATATATTTTGATGACATTACTGATAAGATAGAGAAAATATGGGATATGCTTGAAAATTATAAAGAAGTTATCGAATCTGCTGATAGTACCTTTGCATCCCTGACAAATCATTCAATGAATGGCTTGATGCGTACCTTTACCATTATTCAGGTTACTATATTACCTATGACTCTTGTTAGTGGACTTTTTTCTATGAATATACAAGGAATTCCAATGCACAATTATGCAATGGCATTTTGGATAGTATTTGGCATGATATTTATTCCAACAATACTTATTGGATTAATACTGCTTACTAAGAAGGATAAATGGTTCTAGCAAGCTTATCCTTTTTACAGCAGTCCCCTCTAATGTATTCTTAATTAAAATATATTCTATTTCCTAAACTATACGAATATGGATCAAATTATATTATAAGAGAGTATTTTAATGGTATTGAGTTGAACGAATACTTATCTAAGCAGAAACTAACACCCGAGCTTTCAAGCAAACTTATAGAATTATATGAATCAATAGTAAAAGTAGGTTATACAAGACATGATACATCAATATTTCATATCTTTGTAACTCATTCCGGTGAGCTGAAGCTAATAATTACTCCAAGAAAAAATATAAAGGTTTACTTAAAACTTATTGTTATAAGGAGTAAAGGGTAGTCAACTGAAGCCTCTGAAGCAGGCAAAAAATATGGTGTTTTAATGATTTTAGTAAGGTTTACTCTTAGAAATTATGACCGGTTTTTATAGCCAGTCATTTTCTTTTTAGTCATTTATAACTATTACTATAAGTAAATACATCTTTTAAAATAATTTTGAAAGCTCCTCATGAATTTTAGCTCTCAAGTTAACTCCAAGGCTTGAAAGAGTACAATTAAGTGCTCTGAGGGTTACAAACACTTTGTCCATGCTGCAGTTTTCTCCCATGTGTCCTATCCTAAAAACCTCACCCTGAAAAATATCGTAGGATCCTGCAATTAAAACATTATGTTTGCTTAACATTATATTGAAAATGTCATTGAAAGTAGTCCCTTCTGGTACTAACACTGCTGTTACCGTATTGGAAAATCCTGCTAAAACTAAACTCTTTCTCACCGCCTATTCCAGATACAGAATCAACTACTGTAATAATCCCTTGCTCGTGCAAAACTGCACAGAGCTTATCAATAGGATTTGTTAGTCCAGATGGAGTTTCGCAATGAACTTCTTATATATTAATTAAACACAACATCTATTTCATGTTCATCCATATACTTTATGTATCCATCGTCACAGTTACAATCCTTTTTACATATACAAAGCTCTTTTGTAATATTTCCAATAATATCAATTCTAAGTGATTCAAACTGTTTTCTTGTTGTAATATATTTAGAACAATACTTATAAAATAGGATAGAACAAGTTATAAATATCAAAACTATAATTATGTCAAACTTTTCCATGATAGGGTCGATCTTGATATTTTCTCTGAAAATTAATAAGAGATAATTAAAGATCCTTTGGCTAAATTGTAAAATATAAATTAAAGGAATAAGACTTAAAAATCCTATCCTGATGAATTTATATTTTTGTATATCACATTCCCCCTTTAGTTCTATAATTTTACTTGTTTTTCTCTGCATAGTTTCCGTTAGTTTATTTAAGTCAAAATCCAAAAAATCACCCCAATACAATTTTTATATACATATATGAATTTATTTCACACTATATTCAATTAAAAACAAAATTGCTGCAAAATAAAAATCCCAGAAATACATTAACTCTATAACAGAGGTAAGGATATTCCTGGGCTCTATAAAATTATCGAGTATTAGTACTATAACCACTCTTTTTTAATATACATTTTATAGATATTAGGCGCTTACAGGTTGCTCAGTCCTGCTATAAAAATAACTCTGGCTCTGCTCTTCTTGTAAGCTCTTCTTCCAATTCATGCTGGTGATAAAGATACATGGCATCTTCATAATATCTAGCATGCTTAGGGCAGTTCTTAATACAAGCACCACATTTTATGCAAATACCTATGAATTCCTGTACATTCTCAGTGCTGATAGATCCCATAGGGCATATATCAGCACAAATTTTACAATTGTTGCAATCTGAATTTGTAAAAGGCTTTACCTTCCGTATGTCAATTGGATTACCTCTTCGGTCACGAGGCTGATAATAACCTCTGTATGGATATGATACTCCTTTTACATAAACATGCTCCATTGATACAATATCCACACATGCTATTAATTTCTCAACTACTTTATCAGCAAAATTACTTGCTATTACCATATCAAATGCATCCGGCCTGCCCTTTGCAAGAATATCTGAGAAAGAATGCTCACCAATAAATGCTGCAGCAGCTATTGTATGAAATCTGTCCTTTTCCAAAATATCTCTTAATTCAATTAAACCATCATCATAATTTCTGTTCCCATACAAGACTATTGGAACTGCTGCTGCACCGTTTCCTTCTATAGTCGCAAGGTATTTTAAGAGAACATTAGGTACCCTGCCTGCATAGACAGGCGTGCCTAATATCACCAGTTCATTTTCTGTAAATTTTAACACATTTGTTCTTGCACTAGGTAAGCTAAAATCATAATATTCACATTCAATACCTAACTTTTCTGCAATAAGATCAGCAATTTCTATTACTACCTTTCTGGTTGTTCCAGTTGCACTAAAAAAAGCAGCCCATACCTTATTGATATTCAAAATATATCTCCTCGCTTCCTTTTGTTAACATTCCCCGAGGGCAATGTCTTACAATATTAACCTATCGATTTCTATCTAATCGCCCATGCAAATCCCTATACTGCGTGCAGCCAAAAGGAGCTCGTCGTCAAGGGGTACCAATTTCAGCCGGTCGATTGCTTCGTTCAGTGGCACTAATACTACCTGATTCCACTGCAAGGCCACCATCATCCCAAACTTATGGTTTATGGCAGCCTCCACTGCCGCTACACCGTAACGGGTAGCCAGTATACGGTCATTTGTCAAAGGTGATCCTCCTCGTTGAAGATGACCAAGCACAGTTGCTCTTGTTTCAATTCCGGTCAACCTTTCCATTTCGTTACAAAGTCGTGCACCGATGCCACCTAGTTTGATTGGCTCAGAACGACCCTTTATGATCTTTTCAATTGTTATCTCTCCTCCTTGGGGTTTTGCCCCTTCAGCAGCGACCACAATGCTAAATCTTTTTCCCTTCTTAACCCTATCCTGGACTGCCTTAACTATGGAATCTATACTGTATGGTATTTCAGGGATGAGTATGACATCTGCACCGCCTGCTACGCCAGCATATAAAGCAATCCATCCAGCATATCTGCCCATAACTTCAAGGATCATTACACGATGGTGGGATTCCGCAGTTGTATGCAGCCTGTCCAAGGCCTCCTGTGCATAATTTACTGCAGATTGAAAGCCAAAGGTCAGATCAGTTGCCATCACATCATTATCAATGGTTTTGGGTATGCCAACCACTGGCAATCCAAGCTTGGCTAGCTTTAAAGCAATTGACAGGCTGCCATCTCCGCCAATAACCAACATTGCATCGATATTGTTCTTTTCTATGTTTCGTAGAACATCATCTGAGCGGTCAACTGGAAGTTCATCTATGCCCGGTTGCGATTGATATGAAAATGGATTGTCTCGGTTAGTTGTGCCTAATATCGTCCCGCCGCGCGGTAAAATTCCGGAGACATCCTCGATATTCAAAGGGATAAAGTCTCCCTCAACAGCTCCTCTAAATCCGTCGCGAATCCCAATAACTTCGATTCCTCGTCCAATAGACGATTTTACTATAGCCCTTATAACCGCATTCAATCCTGGGCAGTCTCCCCCTCCAGTAAGTACAGCTAATCGATTCATTCCTCCTACCCCCTTCAACTCAAATTTCAAAGTATCTGTTCTTATATCCATACTAATATTATACAATATTTCGTAAGAATAATGGCATATATTCTCACATACCTTAGCAAAATTAACTTAAAAAGTTGAAAACCGCAGCTTTTAACTACGGTCACTTTATTGCTATTTGGTTGAAGACAAACCCTAATCCATTCGTTTATCACCTAAAAAGAAAAGAGCCACAGTTCCAGGTCCGGTATGCGATCCGATTACGGTTCCAACACTATTTATCATAACCTTTCCATTGAGGAAAGGAAATTTTTCCTCTATTAAATCAGCCACCTTACGTGCATCATCATAACATGCTGAATGTGAGATAAAACATTTTCCCGAGTAATCATTGCCATTTTTCGCATACAACTCCATCATTTGCACAATCTCTGCAAGGACATGTTTTTTACCACGAATCTTCTTTCGCGGGACAAGTTTTCCGTCATTACTCATATTTAAAAGCGGACATATATTAAGCAAGGTTCCTACCGCCGCAGATGTAGCTGATATACGTCCCCCTCGTTTATAATGTGTAAGATCGGTAGAGAAAAACCAGTGATGTATGTTTAGCTTGTTTTCTTCTACAAAGCGGTATATCTCATCAAGTGTTGCTCCCTTATCCCGCATATCCGCCGCCATGTCTGTAAGCATTCCATAACCTGAAGATGCACCCAGGGAATCTACAATCAAGATTTTCCTCTCTGGATACCTTGACAAAAGCTCCTCCCGTGCAATTGTGGCAGAATTATAGCTTCCTGACAGCCCTGAGGAAAGGGAAATGTGCAGTATATCTTTTCCCTCCTTCAAAAATAACTCAAAAAAATCAATAAACTCACCCACGTTTACCTGTGAGGTTGTGGGCATTGCTCCTGTTTCAATTCTACGATAAAATTCTTCAAAAGAGATAGTTTGTCCCAGATCATCCAGATATTCTTTTTCATCTAGAACATAATGAAAACAAACAAATGGAATATTCCTTTCTTTTAAGTAGTCATACGGCATATCTGCTGTAGAGCAACAAGTTAGAACATAACTATACATATTCAGCACCCCTTCGTATTTAGATAAACCAACCAGTCAGTTGGATACTTTATTTAATTCTACTACTATAATGTATAATATTAAATACTAAAATAAATGACCTTTAAATAAAAAAAACAGGTTAAAGGCGATTCACCTTAACCCATATTTATTATTGTAAGGTTAAATTTAATATTTTGACATAAATTCATCTTTCAAAATCGAATAATATAATCTATTTATATATTGCCCATCCACATAGAAGAAATCTCGCAAGGTTCCCTCATAAACAAGTCCACATTTTTCAATGACTTTACGAGAAGCAATGTTTATTGCTTTATGACAAATTTGCACTTTATGTAAATTCATTTTGTCAAAGCCGAATTGAATAATAGCTTTTGTTGCTTCTGTTGCAAGCCCTTTTCTTTGGAAATACACTCCAATGCAATATTCAATTTCTGCAAAATTATAATTGTTATTTACTGAAAAATATGCAATCTGCCCTATACATTCATTTGTTTCTTTTAATATAATTGCCCATCTGTAGTAATCATCCTTTTCATAGGCACTTATATATTTATTAAGCAGTTCCTTAACCTCTTGCTTTGTTGTATAAACCGATTCAGAATACATTGATTGAATTGCAGGATCACTAACCCAATACTTCAACATGCTTTCATCATCTGAATACTTAAATTTTCTTAAAATTAATCTTTCTGTTTCAATCTGCAATGTACCGATGTGCGTTAACATAAAAATAATCCTTCCTTTCAATAAAAAAGCTTTGTTATAATATGTTATTCTACTTTAACCACTTATATCCATAGTAAAATCATCAGTAATGAAAAATCAGTTTAAATTGAATTATATATGAAAATAGCTTGACTTAGACAAAACTCGGTAGTAATATGAAATTGATATCATATTGATATCAAAAATATATTGAAACTTTAAGGGGGTATTAAATATGTCTGAGATTATAAAAGGGGAAAAAAAATTGCAATTTTACGAAATCGATCCAAAACCAAAAAACGGCATGTTAATGCTTGTGCTAAATATCATAATGATGCTTGTTGCGCTGGCAGCATTGTTCTACGGTTTCAAACTTATTGGTGACGACTTTGCACCAGGAATACTGCTACTCATAATCTGTCTTCTCTATCTTTTCCTCATTGGGCCAATGATTTTTGCTGGGCTGAGGATTTTAAAGCCCAATGAAGCACTTGTGCTTACACTTTTTGGGAAATATTACGGTACATTGAGAGGCGAAGGTTTTTACTTTGTAAATCCTTTTGCGGTTGCCTTTAATCCCATTGCACATTCAGAACCTGACAACACAATAGCCATGGAGCATGCTAAATCCGGAACTAAGCTGGCAGCCCAGACCAACGTTAAAAAACACAGCAAGATTATTTCTTTAAAAACAATGACATTAAATAATGACAAGCAGAAAATCAACGATGCACTTGGTAATCCCATCATTATCGGAATCGTTGTAATTTGGAAGGTGGTCAATACTTCTAAAGCAGCGTTCAATGTGGATAATTACAAGGAATTCTTGTCTATTCAATGTGATTCTGCGCTGAGAAATATCGTCCGCCTCTACCCTTACGATGCATCAATAGAAGAGGGTGAAAAATCATTACGTGGAAGCAGCCAGGAAGTTGCAGAGAAGTTAAAGAAAGAAATCCAATCCAGTGTTGAAATTGCAGGCTTGGAAGTGATGGAAGCAAGAATTACAAGTCTTGCCTACGCACCAGAAATTGCCGCAGCAATGCTGCAGAGACAACAAGCTTCAGCAATCATTGCTGCAAGGCAGATGATAGTAGAAGGCGCAGTTGGAATGGTTGAAATGGCACTTGAACAACTAAATGAGCATAACGTAGTGCAACTAGACGATGAGCGAAAAGCTGCCATGGTGAGCAACTTGCTGGTGGTGCTCTGCGGAAACAAAGATGCACAGCCAATTGTAAACAGCGGTTCAATTTATTAATCGAATAATATTGATTTTTAGAAAGGGGGATGATACTTCATGAATCAAAAGGATAAAGACAAAGATAAAAAGCAGTTACTGCTGCGTCTATCGCCATCCCTCTGGAAAGATTTGGCTGCATGGGCTGAGGATGATTTTCGATCCATCAATGGCCAGATAGAATACCTCTTGTCAGATTGCGTCAAACGCCGTAGAAAAAAACCAGAGGAAAATAATAACGAAGATGACACCTCCTCTTCACCTCTTTTGTGAATAAATGAGAGCCGCATTTAATTTCTTAAATGTGACTCTCTTGGTGTTTTATGAAACTATTTATTCTTCACTATAACACCTGTCTTTATTATATTGAATATATATCAGAAAACTCAACGTTTATCATTTCGATTTTATTTTTCATAAGATTGCTTTTCTTAATATCATTTGAACTTTCTACTATCCTTGCAGGGAGTTCTACTGTAAATGTGCTGCCTTTTCCTGCTTCACTCTCAACACTTATTTTGCCCTTATGCATTTCTACAATTGATTTTACTAGTGACAAGCCAATGCCGCTTCCCTCAGTATTACGTGAAAGTGATTTATCTACTTGCCGGAATCTTTCAAAAATATTTTCCTGATTCTTCTTATCAATGCCTATACCAGTATCTTTAACAGATATTTCTACAATATCACCTTTATCAAATATGTTTATATAGATACTGCCATCCGTATTTGTAAACTTAATTACATTAGAGATAAGATTCAGAATAACCCTCTCAATTTTATCACAGTCGCAGGCAATTGTTTTATCTTCTGTATTGGTATCAAAAATAATATTAAGTTTTCTTCTCTTGACGTAATCCGATATTGATTGGACAATATCTTCAGCAATTTGAACAATATTTTCATTGGATAGATTTAATTTTAAAAATCCAGATTCTATCTTAGACAAATCTACAATATTATTGATAAGTTTTGTAAGTCTATAACAATTTTGTTTAATAACATCAATTCCTTTGCGAATTTTTTCCTTATTAACTTCCAGTAAATTATTTTCTAAATAGTATTCTATTAGCTGGTCGGTGCTGAATATCAAGTTCAAAGGAGTTTTAAGTTCATGTGCCACATTTGTAAATAATTCCTCCTGTAGTTTAAGAACCTCTGCCATATTATTCTTAGCTTTTACTTCTTCGCTTATATCTATTGCAATAACCACTAATTCAGTAATTTGCTTACTTAATCCAAATAAAGGCTGGTAAATTACCTTTAAATATGTTTCTTTACCTATAACATAATATTTTATATAGTTAAAATATGAAGTATCCTTTTGACCCGATAAACCATGAAGAGCTTTAGTTAATTCAACCTCCTCCATATCATCGAAGGTATCAAAATAATTTTGGCTTATAACAGAGGATAGAAAATCTGTCTTGGAGTTAGTCTGTTGTAAATATTCATAACCTATATTATTGATATCAATAATCTTAAAATCCGGATATGAACACCTTATGACTCCTACCTGAAGGTTTTCTATTATATTATTTAATAAATCCAATTGGGTTTTTACTAATATATTTTCCTGAAGTTTAACTTTGTCCGTAACATCACTTATTAATAATATTCCAGCAACAAAATTACCACTTTTATCATATATTGGCGTGCCATTTAATTCAGTTGAAAAAATACTGTCGTTAATTTTTACCATTTCTTTAAAACCTAAAAATTTTTCTCCGTTTAATACTTTTTTTACAGGTGAATCTTCCACTGAGATACGGTTTCCATCCATATCTATAAATTCTGCTTGTCTATACACCTCTTCTATACTTTTTGTTTTCTCAATATTAAACATAAAAATATCCCTGCAGGCTTTATTAAATTTCTTATAACCTCCCTTCTTATCGAAAATGACTAATGCATCAGACATATTTTCTATTATAGCTTCCAATTCCTCATTTTGCTCTTCAATAAGCTTCCTGTTAACAACTTGTTCTGTTATATCAGAAACGGTAATAATTATATACTTTATCTTTGAAATTGCTACCGGAACAAGAGATATGTTCCAAAAGGTATATCCTTTTTCTTTATTTTCATGTTTTACTTAATTTGAACTAAATGGCTTACCAGTTTTAATAACATTTAAAAAAATTTTTTCAAAATCACTTACCTTATAGCCAGCGATTATTTCCTCTATGCCCCTTCCTATAATATTTTCTTTATATGATGGCTTATCCCAAAATTCTAAGAATTTATTATTGATATCCAGAAGAATCCCATCAGTAATGCTGTAAATTGCAACTCCAATTTTATTATCAGACAAAAGACTTGCTATATAAGGAAATTTATCTTCTATAATTGGGCTTGATTTTCCTTTAATAAAATATTTTTTTTCATTTGACAGATTAGATTTTTTACAGGAAATCGTGACCTCTTTCGCTTGATCGTCTTTAGAAAATAAGTAAAGTCTCTTCTCATTTTCAATATATTCAAGATAGATCTGAGAATTAATTTTCAGCATTTTACTTATTTCTGTAAGAGATTTGCCTATCAGCTCATTTTTAGAGTGACCAGTGAGGTTCATTAATTCGTTATTTACTTCAACAACGATATCATCTTTGCTAGATAGTAATGGATTTTTAGTAGCCTTTTTTAGTGTATACTTCATTACACCGCCTCCTGCTAGTTTAATCAACAACCATATTACGATATTAATATATACAATTTTACATTATTTTACTTATAAATACTATGTTTTTATGATATACTTTTCTATTGAGTATATCTTCTTACGCATATGATGAAATTTTGAAAATAAAGGAGTTAGTTAATAATGAAAAAATATAGAGTCTGGCTGCTATTGGTTTTATGTAATTTATTTTGGGCAGGAAATTATGTGTTTGGTAAATTTGTGGTAGAAGAAATGACACCAATTTCTTTAACCTTTACCCGTTGGTTATTTGCATCTGTTATTCTATTGGGAATCGCTCATTTTGTAGAAAAACCAAAATGGAACACAGTGGTTAAAGAGTGGCCTTCATTAATAGGATTGGCTATATTTGGTATTGTAGGCTATAATTCATTACTTTATTATGCACTTAATTTTACATCACCAACCAATGCTTCTTTAGTAAATTCATTTAACCCAGGGTTGATAGCATTAGTTTCTGCAATTTATCTCAGAGAAAAAGTTTCACGAATTCAATGCTTGGGTATTTTGATATCATTCTTGGGAGTATTTGTAATTATGACTAAAGGCAATTTATTACAAATATTTGTTACGCATTACAATAAAGGGGACTTGCTTATGATTATTGCTGTAATAATGTGGACATTATATTCAATGATAGGCAAAAAACTTACATCAATTCCGACCATAACTTCTACAGCTATATCTGGTTTAATTGCTGCAATAATTATGGCTCCATTTGCAATAGCTCAGGGAATTAATTTCACAAGCCTTAGTGCAACGGCCGTTACTGGTATTGCTTATATAACTATATTTCCATCAATTTGTTCTTTTATATTTTGGAACATAGGCGTCAGAGAAATTGGTGCCAGTAAGGCTGGTGTATTTTTAAATCTTAATCCGGTTTTTACTGCTGCAATCAGCTGGATACTTGGTCAGAAGATTACTGTCGTACAAGTGATAGGCGGACTATTAGTGTTTTTAGGAGTATATTTTACAACTGGAATGTTTGAAAAGAATTTCCTCCATACATCAGTTGATAAGCAGAATGCTACAAAATAAGTAATTAAGCTTTTTTATACTCGCACTTAACCTGTTAGTATTTTTTCTTCCCCCAGTGTTCTTCTTTATATGCAAGAATTCCATTTACAATTAAAGACTTTCTTCCTAAAATATTGCGAAGCTTAATACTTACATTTTCAGTGTCCCCATTAAGCGCTTTTTTAGGAAGATAAACTGTAATATCTTCTTTTACAAATGAATCATACATGTTGACATATTCTGGTTTTCCAAGCTTTACTTCCGGAACAAAAACGGGTCCTGTGCAACACCCGCCCTTATTATCCATCTCTACATATATATCCTGAACATTTTTTTGATATAAATATTCTTTAACACCCGTCTTAATTTCTATTTTCATAACGCTACACCCTTTTCCTTAAGTTTTTCAATATTACTTTTTAGTATAGTTTATTATACAATTTAAATGATTCTCTTGACAATGTATAATTACTATGGTGTCTGACCTTTAAGCAGTATCTGTACGATTTCTGCCTTGCTTCCCAATCTTAATGGATAATTCCAGGTACCGATGCCTGAAGATACGATAACCTGATAACTGCCAATACTTTTATTGCCATAATTCAGCGACTTTGAATTAAAAACATTTAGAAGCAATCCGACAGGCCAAATTTGACCGCCATGAGTATGACCAGATAATTGAAGATCTATTCCGTTTTGTGATGCTTTTTCTAAATCTAAAGGCTGATGGTCTAACAAAAGTATGAATTTGTTTTTGTCCACACCCTTTAACAGTTCATCAAGTGACTTTCTGCTTGCATTACCTGTAATAGAAGCATCCTTTCGGCCAATAATGTAAAATTGGTTATTTATAAGTTTTATTTCATCATCTAACACAATTATTTTATTTAATGTTAAATTGGACGTAATATCTTTGGTTGAAAAATACGGTATGATGCCATGGATTCCTTTTTCATGATTACCGAATATATAATATACTCCATAGGTACTTTTTATTTGTCCAAACAGCTTACAGGCAGTCTCCATATTCCCCTTGGGTGTATTTTCATCAAAAATATCCCCAGTAAGTACGACAAAGTCCGGATTGGAAGCTTGAATTTCATCGCAGTATTTTTTAAGTTTATCTATGCTTACAGCTGTACCAAGATGTACATCAGATATCATAGAAATCTTCATTGCAGAAGTTCCCAGTGATTTATTGGTCTGCAGAGCATACCTGGTAGTAACTACATTCATTGCAGTAAAATAACTGACTGTAATGAATATGACAGTAACCACAAAAGCTGAAATACCGCTGCGGTTAAGTTTGGTCCAAATTTTAAATGCAAATTCTGCCTTTATGAACTTTTTAAAGAATAAATTTAAAAAATCAATAATTAAAAATGAATAAAATAAAAATAATATTACAGCCGCAGATAAGTCAAAAATAAAATGAACCAAATAAATGCAGATTAAAGTCATTAACCCAGATATTACCCAAGGAAGCCACTTATACCTATTAAAAAAAACCACAAATGATAGATTTTTAAAATGGATAAAAAAATAAATTGTTCCAAACAATATTATTGCAATGGATAAAACCGAAAACAGAAAGAACATTTTTTATCTCCCTTCCATTATTTTTATATCTCAAAAGAATGCTCAGTTATATTTTAATATATTCACTAGGAAAATACAAAAAAGCCCACTACCTTAATTAATGAGCTCTTAGATAATTACTTTTTTATATATTTAGCAAAGAGATGTTCTGCTTTGAAAAGAATAATGAAATCAATTCCTAGGCTACGATGCCTGATAATCCTGTAATTTCAAGCATTTCCTTGATTGGTTCACTAGCTCCTATGATTTTCATTTCTGCTCCTGTAGAGTTTACATTTTCTTGTGCAAATTGAAGCACATTAAGTCCTGCGCTGCTAATATAATCCAAGCTAGAGAAATCAAAAACAAGACTATTAAAATCAACTTCAAATAACTTTCCAAGCTGATTTGACAGTTCCAGTGAGGTTACAGTATCCAATCTGCCTGAAAGCACAAGGTTTATTGCATTTTCAGCTAATGATAATGTTGTTGTAATCATCATGCTTACCTCCATTTTTAGATAAAAAGTATTACATATTGTTTTAAATTTCATAACTTTCTTCATATTTTGCTTTCAATATTTATCATCAACAAATGTTTGATTTTTGTTAAGTTATCTTTATTATAAATGATAAACCCTAAATGAACCCTAAATGGGAAGTACCCTATAGGGATTAATATCACCTATAGGGTACTTCCCATAAAACCTTATATATCAACGTTTTTAGTGCTCTTTCTTTAAATATTAAGAATATTGTCGAAAAATTTTATTTACTTTTTTTAAATTTCGCAATTGCATTCTTGCACATTTCATCGAGTTCAGCAGCTCTTGGTTGAGCCCAAGCATATCCGCTTTCTTCCAAATATCCTCTTTGCATTAGCTGCTCAAATAAGATAATGTCTTCCTGTCTTTTTATTTTGTTGTGCTTTATTTGATCTTCTAACTGATATAGATCACAACTTATTTGGTCTGTCACAACTCTATAATTACCTCGACCACTTTCCATTATCTGAGATATGCATCCTTTTGCTAACGTTTTACGCAGTAAATATGTGGTTGCATGAAAGTTTGTTTGCGCTTTTTCAGAATCATAGTCAGGCCAAACGGCACCTGCTATTTTTTCCCAGTCCACGGGTACACCATTTTTGTGTATTAAAAAAGCCAATATTTCCTTTGCCTTAGAGTTTTTCCACACCAATGCCTCTCCGTTTAGGAACACTTCAAAGTCACCAAAGCATTGAATAAATGGTTTCCCGGACCTTACAGCTGTACTTTTTATTTTAAATAATCGTCTTACTGTCCTGCCCAGCCTTTCTTCTGTCAAGGGCTTCATAATATAATCCATGGCCTGTAACTCAAAAGCCTCCACAGCATATTGATTAAAGGCGGTAACAAAAATAATATTTATATTTTCATTAATATTCAATATCTGCTCAGATAACGCAAGGCCACTAACACCTGGCATTTCAATATCCAAGAAAACCGCATCCACTGGATGCTCTTTTAAATAAAGTAATAACTGTTCCCCACTTTCAAATAATCCGCATAGCTCAAGTTCCTTATATTTATTAACCATTCTTTCAAATCTTTCAAGCACATGCATTTCATCATCTACTGCTACAATACGTATCACAATTTCTTTCCCCCTTTCGGTATAACTAATCTCACACAAGTACCACAGCCTGCCTCACTACTGATTTCAAGACCCTTTCCATATAATCTCTGAAGTCTATGGTGGATGTTAAGAAGTCCTACACCTTGTCCTTTTCTTTGATTACTCAATAGTAATTCAAGCTTTTCGCGTTCAATTCCAACCCCATCATCCTCAATTTCGATGCCTATGCCTTCTTGTAACTGTATCATACTTACAATAACCTTTCCGCCGTTTTGTTTCTTTGATATACCATGTCGAACTGCATTTTCCACTAAAGGTTGTAAAATGAGTGCTGGTATTTGATAGTCTAATGGGATCTCAATTTCTTTAAGCAACTGTATTTTTTGACCAAAGCGTGCTTGTTCAATGTTAAAATATGTCTTAATAAACTCCAGCTCTTTTTCTATCCTCACCATTTTGTCTATGGTATTAAATTCCAAACTTCCTCTTAAATAGATTGATAAGTCTACAATTAGCTTACTCGCCTTTTGTCCATCCTTTTCACATACATTGGCAATTGCATTCAAGGCATTATATAAAAAATGCGGCTTAATTTGTGCTTGTAAGAATGACATCTCTGTTGCCATTATTTTATCCTTTAGTTTATCTGCTTCTATCAAATTTTCATTATACAAAATGAGCTTTTTATGAATATCAGCTTGTTGTTTTGCCTGAACATACGACATCGCAATTATTACGGCAAAATTTCCATATAAAAACATATAAGATACATTAATTCCCCCGGCCCCTCTATAGTGAAGGATATCTTCTATGATAGCCAAAATATAGACGTTTATGGCAATAAACATCACTATAGCATTGTTCCCTTTATGGAGTACAGCTTTTATTAGGATTCCCATTAAGTAAATCATTTGCACCAGAATTAGTATGTATAAATAATTAGTGAATAAGGACATAAATTCAGTGGTTGTCAACAGCAACAACTCAAAAAATACATTTGGTATCAATATTAAAACTAAACTCTTTTTTTTATATTCCGTTGGATAAATACTTAAAATAAATAAAATCATAACCAGGATGTAATTATAACCAGTAAAATAATTAATATATGCTCCTACCACTAATGGCAAATTAGGGGCAAAAGTTGTTATGGGTGCTTCACCCCATATTAAAGAACGCAAGGCTGAAATAAAACAAAGCAAACTAAAGAACATGGCAGTCTTATTTTTTGTCTGCAACAGAAAGAGCAGAGCATAATAAATTCCAAATATAAAAACACTGCCAATAAAAAATAGCTGTAGTGCTAAGAGCATACTCTTTTGTTCCTCTAATGCCTGTTTTGATCCAAATACTGGGCTATCACGAATTCCACCTCGGGCATAATTTAAATTGGCCACTTGAACTATCAGTTCAAGTTCTTTTTTATCCTTTGGCAAATCTAAGATTATGGTTTCTTTCCCGTCTTTGAAGATAGATGGTATATTTGACACCTTGCCTACTTCTTTAATAAGCAGCCCATTAGCATATAGCTTATAGGCACTGGAAACACTTTGAATGCGAAGAGCAGGATCTTTAATAGTGGATGGATAGTATAAATGTAAACGATAGGTGGCAACCCCTTGATTTGGATAAACCTTGGTTCCTGCTTTTATATCATCCCAAGTGCCTGGTACTTTCATGAAGGAATCCACTTGTGGTATTTGTTCAGCCATAAAATCTTCTGGCGTTAATAATCTATCCCAATAGAACTCCCATTTACCATCCAATGATGCCAATTTATTATGATTAAAATCAGCACTCATGAGATCCACCTTGCCATTATCTACTATATCTGAACCCGATGAATACATCATACCAATGGCGAAAAACATAATAGCAATAACTACTATGACGAAAACTATTCTCCAATTCACTCTATGTTGGGGCATAATTCCTTGTCACCTCTATTCCTATTATTCCATTTCAGCCTCGATAAAATTGAACATACTATATTGCAAATTAAACATTATGTCTTTATTCCATTATACAGGTTTTTATTCTTCTTGGTAGTTTAAAATTAATAGGAAGGCTGCAAAAGTACATCAACTTAATATACTTTTGCAGCCTTGCATTATTTATCTCTTCTAAAGCTGTAAAGATTACCTTCTCAGTTATAATATTTCTACATACCCCTCTGTTCCGTCCATTTTTCGTTCGAAGTATATCGACACAATTTGGATTAAGAAAGAACAAAAGCCAGAAACAGTTAATATTCCTGACTATCACTTCATAAAAAAATTAAAACTCGATTATTAATGAATTGCCTTCTTTCCATATCTTTTTCCTGAAGCTTCAACACTCGAAATAGTTACTAGTGCATTTTCGTCAAATCCATGTACAATGCCCTTTAATTTTGCCACCTCTAAACGTGATACAACTACATATATGACATTCGTTGATTCACCTTTATATGCACCTTCCCCATGTAATAATGTAACTCCTCTTCCAAGTCTATCCGTTAAAGCTTCAGAAATATCCTTGTTTTTTTCAGATACAACAATTACTGCTTTTGACTCATCTAATCCCTCAATAGTAATATCTATAGTCTTAAATGCAATAAAGTATGCAATTAAAGAGTACATTGCTCTATCCCATCCAAAAATCAAACCTGAAGCCCCCAGTATAAACAAGTTAAAGAACATTACGATTTCACCAACAGAAAACCCACTTTTTTTATCTAATATAATTGCAACAATTTCTGTCCCATCTAAGGATCCACCATTTCTTATAATTAATCCTACACCGGCTCCAAGTATAATACCACCAAAAATAGTTGCTAACAGTGTATCTTGCGTTATTCCAGGAACTGGGTGTAAAATTGATACACCAATTGACAGACATGTAACTGAAAATAATGTTGAAAGAGCAAATGTTTTTCCTATTTGCTTGTAACCAACGATCAAAAAAGGAATATTTAATATAAATATAAATATTCCTAATGAAAGATTCGTCAAATAACTTGCCATTATTGATATGCCTGTTATTCCACCATCTATTATATTATTGGGTATTAAGAATATTTCCAGACCTATTGATGCAAGAGCTGCACCGAAAATCATTAATAAAACCTTATTTACAGCGGTATAAATACGATTAAGTTTCTTTCTCATATAACATCCCCCTAAATTTATTTGTTTATAACTAACGATTGTGTCTTTATTTAATTATACAGATTATAACCATAAATTACAAATATCCTTTCTAAGTTACCCTCTCTGCTTTGACACCTATATAGAATCATAGGATTTTCGGCGAATTTTTCTAACTACTTAAAAGAAACAAAAAATAAAGATATGGGAATTATTAAAAAATTCCCATATCTTGAAGCAAAATTCATACACTAAAGAGCTGCTAATTCAGCTTCAGCTGCTTCTAATGCTGTTAAATTTGTTACTAACCCTTTTTGTGTATCCGTTAGTGCATCATAAGCTGTCCTTGCCGCTTCTATTTCAGCCTGATCTTCTAATGTTACTGTTCCAGCTGCTGGCAATGCTGCTATTAAAGTATCTACTTCATCTGCTGCTGTTGTATCTGCTAAAGCTGACAATTCAGCTTCAGCTGCTTCTAATGCTGTTAAATTTGTTACTAACCCTTTTTGTGTATCTGTTAGTGCATCATAAGCTGTCCTTGCCGCTTCTATTTCAGCCTGATCTTCTAATGTTACTGTTCCAGATGCTGGTAATGCTGCTATTAAAGTATCTACTTCATCTGCTGCTGTTGTATCTGCTAAAGCTGACAATTCAGCTTCAGCTGCTTCTAATGCTGTTAAATTTGTTACTAACCCTTTTTGTGTATCCGTTAGTCCATCATAAGCTGTCCTTGCTGCTTCTATTTCAGCCTGATCTTCTAATGTTACTGTTCCAGCTGCTGGCAATGCTGCTATTAAAGTATCTACTTCATTTGCTGCTGTTGTATCATCATCTGTTGATATTTGTGGTACTACTGCAGTTACTTTATTAGTTAGATCAGTTTTTTCAGGTATTGCACTGTCTAAAGCATTTACTAGTGCTTTAGCTGCATCTATATCAACCATCAATTTGCTTTCTTCTGCTTTTGCAACTGCTGTTGCCGCTGCTGCTATTGGGTTAATAGCTTTTACAGCCACTGATGAATCCCAGTATCCATTAGATCCTATAAACTGCCATCCCTGTGAGTCCTTAGCCCATGTAGCATGTGCCACCCAATACCCTTCTCTTAGATAGCACCATCCTTTTGAATCTTTAGCCCAGCCTTCTTGTACCCACGATCCGTCGATAGCATTTAGATAGCACCATCCTTTTGAATCCTTTGCCCAGCCATTTTTCACAATAGTACCACTGTTGTAATAATACCATGTTCCATTGTCCTTAACCCACCCATTGGTTACAGCAGGTGATGCTATAACTGACACTGATGGGAGAACGATACTCATGCTCATAGCCGTAGCTGTTGATACTGTCAAATTCTTTTTAAATTTCTTATTCAAGTTTATCTCCTCCGAATTATGTGTTAATTTTTTATATTTTATATTGCATTTTAAAGTTTTCTAAAATACAATAATTAGTAACAAACTACATATTAAATTACATTTATTATTACTTTCAAAATTTCAAAAAGCTTGTCCTATTTTCTCCTTCTATATTGAATACGATTGGATTATAAAAAACCTTGCAAAGTATTTACAAAACTTTTAATTACAGAAGGGGCTTCCACTATTTTTTATTGCTTATTATTTTTAAGGACATGTCATTGTATTTTCTAAAAAGAAAAAAAACCAGGCTGCTAATTATGCTGCCTGATTTTTATTTTGGCATATATGAATTTTTTTCAATTAGATGTTTTTAAGTATATTGTAAAGCAGGCTCCAGTCTCCTCTTTATTTTTAGCAACTATACTTCCACCATGCCTTTCAATAATACTCTTTGTTATTGCCAAACCTAGACCGTAATTGCCATTCCTGCCCTTGTAAAATCTATCAAATATATATTTTAAGTTATCTTTGTCAAATCCAGGTCCATCGTCACTAATTTCTATGCTAACAATGCCATTACCAGTTTTGCTTAGCACTACATTAACATTTTTACTGCAATATCTAAGACAATTGCCTAAAATATTAATTATAGCCCTGATGAGTTTTTCCTTGTCTCCTTCAACGACTGAATTTTCTTTATTTTCATTGACAAAGCTAATTGTTTTCTCATCTCTTACAGCTATTCCGCTAACTTTTTCAATGCTGCATCCTAAAAGTTCACCTATAATTATTTTTTCAATTTTAAAATCATCCTGCATTGCATCTATCTTTGATAAATATAATAAATCCCCTACTAGGTCTGAAAGCCTCTTACTCTCCTCAATAATTATATTAACTGCCTTTTCATCATCATCAACAACTCCATATTTTATTCCTTCAGCATATCCTTGTATTGACATTAGAGGAGTCCTTAATTCATGTGAAGCATTCTGCATAAATGTTTTAATAGTATTGTCATATGTCGATAGTTTCTGGGCCATTGAATGCATTGTTTCGGCTAGTTGCCCTATTTCATCATCGTCATACTTATCAAACTCGGTATTATATTTTCTTTCGCCTACCTTTTTAGCATATTTAATTAATCTATTTATTGGATCAGCAATTCTGGCAGATACATTATTTGAAATTGCAAATGCAATTAATGCAGTAACTAACAATATTAAAATCAGCATTATAATAACTACCCTAGTTAAACTGTTGCTTTTTGATAAATCAGAGTAGATAATTAAATAACTATTTGCCCCATCATTTAATCTAACTGGTGAAACAGCTATTTCATATTGATTTCCTGATATTGTTGAAAAAAACACTGCATTACTATTTGCTTTCGAATTTTTTAACTTGTTTCTATTTATAGCCGGAATTAGTTTGTTTTTTATAAAGTTATCCTGACTATTATTTTGTTTAAGAGATATTATATTATTATTCCCATCTATTAACACATAGTTTATTGTAGAATAATTTTGAAGCTTTTTTAATTCATTTTCATCCTTTAATGTATCTACCATAATTTCCGTGTCATTTGTATTCTTTCCTAAGTTGTTTTTTAGATTTTCTGTAATAGACTGATATAATATTTTATTTGCCGCAGTTATCTGAAGTCTGGTTTCTTTCCTTATAAATAATCTAAAACACATTATAAAAACAACTAATGTTAAAATAATGCTGAAGCTGACTACCGCCATATGAGAATAAAATATTCTTTTCTTAATAGTTTTTGAGGACTTTTCCATAATCCTAATCCCTCCTTATGGCTATGTATCCGATATCATAAAGCCGAAACCCCATAAAGTTTCTATTTTAAGTAAAGAATCTGCATCAAAAAGTTTTTTCCTGATTCTTTTTATCATATCATCTGTAGCCCTAGTATCAACTTCACTTTCAAATCCCCATAACTTATTTAATAATTCTGATCTGCTTACACCTCTATTGTAATTTTGTGATAAATAAAGCAATAAATTAAACTCCATGGGTGTTAATTTTAACTTTTCTCCATTGCATACAGCATATTTTCCATCAATATAAATTGTTACATCTTGAATCCTTATTAAATTTTCATTTGTTTTTATTTCTTTATCCCTGTCCAGCAGCTTAAATATGTTCTTTACCCTTAAAACCAGTTCTACCGGACTGAAAGGTTTTGTCATATAATCGTCACCGCCAAGCATGAGGCCTGCAATTTTATCTGATTCACTATCCTTTGCAGAGATAAATATTATTGGAACATTATTAGTTTTCCTTATTTCTGAACATAAAGCGAGTCCATCGATTCCTGGCATCATTACATCTAAAATAAGCATATCTGCCGCTCTGTCCCTAAATGCCTTTAGCAAAGTTTCCCCGTCTGAAAAAGTACATACCTCATATCCTTCTTTTTTTATAAACATCTTTATTAATTCCTGTATTTTAATTTCATCATCTGCTATATAAATAAGTTCTTTTAACATTAGTATACCTCCTCGACCTTTACTGCATTAATTATATCATAGCCACATATGGTTATTACATTCTGCATATATTTCTGACACAAATTTGCCACAATTCATCGTGGATTTATCCTCAGGTTCAATGCTAAACTTAAAGTATGATATCTGCAAAATTGCATTTATGAGGGAGATGTTCTATTGTGAAAAAAATTTCATTATTAATATTAATTTTATTGATAACTTTTATGTTTTATGGATGCGGAAAACATATTTCTACTGCAAGCAGCAGCAATTCCAATCCTAAAACTACAGTTTCCACCAGTTCTGTTGGAAACCAGCAGAGTACAGATGCATCAATTCAAAGCATTAATAATTCAATGGATAAGCTGGATGGTGCTTTAAGCAGTTCAGATAATTCCAAAGACATTACTGATACTGAATCATTAATAAACAATATAAATTAAATAAAATTTTTAAGGAGTGATTAAAATGAATTTTTCAAAATTAAAGTTAAAACTTATTTCTTCATTGATTGTCGTTACTGTTGCCTTTCCTGCTACTGCCGTTTATGCAAAGGCAAACAATATCGGCAGCGGACTTATTAAAGAGCAGCAAAACTTAACCAAAAATACAGGTAGGGAACAATACAAAGCTGATATTGCTGCCAAAAAAGATACTATAAAACAAAATGAGCAGACTAATAAAGCATCAAAACAAGCTATAGCTCAAAAAAAAGCAACTGTTAAAGGCCTAATTGCAGATATTAGGAAAAGTAAAAAACAGATTACTTCTAGTGATATGTCCAGCATACAGGCTGAGCTGGAAACAATTAACACTGAGATTTCTTCCTTAGAATCTTTAAATGGAAGTATCAAATCCTATTTTCAAACTATAAAAACAGATATTACAAGTAAAAACTTTCAAGATGCTGAAGCCCAATTTGACAAAATAATAACCGCTCAAAATTCAAAAACTACCACTTTAACAAATTTAAGTTCCGACCTTGATAAATTAATAAGCTTATTGCAAACAGCTGAGACTGATTCCACAAGCACAGCAACAAATTCTACAACAGATTCTTCAAGTGTTCAATAAATAAAAATTAGGCTGCATAAAATTTGCAGCCTAATTTTTATTTTAACCAAGTGACTATTATTATACATTGCTCAATATATTTCCTCATTATCATAATAATAGTCACTTGGCAATTTCCTAAGGTTGAATTTCATTCCTCTCACTTTGTGAGAGAAATTTTGATTATTGACAAAATCAAAATCGACATGATTTACCAAGATTATACTACATTCGAGGATGAAAACGAAACTAAAATTTTAGTGCTGCTCCTAATTTTCTTGCCATCTTTGGATAATCGGTATTTTCCAAATCTTCTCTGTTATTTGCACCAAAGGCAAGCACCATGCCTCCATCCTGCCAATGTAGATATCGGCATAAGGTTTTATAATGTAATCTTAGGGCATCCATTGCCCAATCCTCATTATCACCACAGGCAGCTAGTAAAAGAAATTGTTTTGGTGTTTCTCTCAATGCAGAATTCACAGAAAAAAAGCGGTCTACAGTATGCTTAAGCTGTGCTGTCATACCAAAGTAATAAAGTGGTGTTACAAGCACCACTACATCTGCAGTAAGCAGATGCGGGTAAATTTGAAACATACCGTCATCGTATACACACTGTCCATGGTTATTCCGGCAATGCATACAACCAAGGCATGGATGAATATCTAATTTTGCCATTTCAAACCGAATTATTTGGTGGCCTGCTTCCTCTGCACCCATGCAGAATTCATCTGCCAGCAATGCTGTTGTTCCTTGCAAATGTGGACTTCCTGTTAGAACTAAAACCTTCATAATCATTCCCCCAAAAATATATAATTTAATTTTTATTACTTAATTCTATTCTATTTTTATCAATAAAATCCTGCAAGTGCATTTAAACCGTCATAGCATAAAAAATGAATTCTGATCGGTACAGAATCCATTTTATTATCCTAGTTTATTTAATCCTTTTAGATATAAAGTATAGTCAATTCTGATTTCTGTACTTCTTGATATTACTATGCATGAAATCCCTTAGCTTTGAATCAATTCATAAGGATTTAATATGGGAATTACATTTATAACAGGTTCTTCATAAGGATGTACTTTTTTTATAGCAGCCACTGCGTTTTTTACAATTTGAGTTTTACAGCAAAATTCAACTTTACATTCTTCAGCTTCACTCAACTCTCCTACTTCCCCATTAAAAGGATGTGAACCCCTTAATGGCCTCCAAGAGCCTGTTACTTTAGAAACTGCCATACAATTGTCGTAATTTTCGTCCATGGATAAGGCTCCTATTTCATTCAAACTTTTTCTTAATTCATTTAAATATTCCTCTGGTATAAAGGTTTCTATTTTTAAGAATTTAAATTCCATAGTTTTTACAATCCACCTTTCGCTGTTCCGATGTTATTTGCCAGTATTCCTTAGTCTATTACTGGAGCGTCCACTTCTTGGACGGATACACTAAAGCCTAAACCTGACTCTTCTTTTTTAATTCCTTATAAAAAAAATCAGTCATAGGAATTTTAATTTCACAACTTGATGCTAGCTCAAGCAATTTTCCAGAGAAAACATCTAATTCATTTTGTCTTCCTGCAGCAATATCTCTTCTTAAAGAACTTGTGCCTGATTCAGACTGATTATACAGTATATGATTCAGATGTACTTCTTCTAAATTATCAGCAATATTTACTTTCAGCTTGCGTGCGACTGCACAAGCTTCTTCCAGTAGTGATTTCAGCTGCATAATGGCAGTTTCATTTTTTCTGATGTCTGACGTTGTTGCATTATAATATGCAGTTATCACATTATAAGCACAATTCAATATGTACTTTCTCCAAATAGCTGCCTCTATATCATTTTCGATTATGCATGAGATTTCTATACTCTGTAACAGATCCTGAACTTCAGATAATATACTCTCATCAAAGTTACTGTTCATTCCATAACCTATATGAATATTGCAATAGGGACTAGTATGATGTATTGCAAAGTCTTTATCCGCTCCAGACATTATATAAATTAAACTATCAAGAACACAACCTTTACCAATTAATCTGCTTACTTTGTTTGAAACACCAACACCATTAATCAAAGGAATAATTATAGTATGCTGACTAATCATTGGTGATATTTCAAAGCAGACCTGTTCCAATGAAAATTGTTTTACACAAAGAAAAACATAATCCATCACACCTATTTCCTCAGCATTATTGCTTGCCATTTTAGGATATGCAGTCAGTTCGCCATGAACAACGCTGTATAACTTTAATCCCTTTTCCTTTATAGAATCTAACCTTTTACCTCTTGCAAAAAAATGTACATTATCAAGATGTTTAGCAAGCATACAGCCAAGGTATCCACCAACACCACCTAATCCAACAACACAAACTTTTTTCTCACTCATAAATAATTCACTCCCCTATTATCCGCTGTCTTTAAATATATTTATTATATCATTACAAAGTATTTTCATTAACTCTCCGTATAATGGTATCATCCAATCATTCCCTGACAATAAAAATTAAATGATATATTTTCGTCTGAATCACAACATACTGCAATACCTGAAAAATGTATATTATTGTTGATAGACAAGTACCTGCGAAACATTTCAATCTCATGATGCATTCGCTCTTTGCTATCATTAGAAACCTTTTTTAACAGATCTATATCTTCATTAATATACTTCAAAACCTCCAAGGAAACGTCTTTGATAAACACTTTGTATTTTGTTTTTGCACTATCAAAATAATCAACACCAGTCATCCACATATTTCCTCCAGATCGCTCAAGATAACTTTGGATATACTTACGACAAATTTCTATCTCTTTAATATTTACATTGGACAAATAGTCAAGATAGTATTCATTATCAAAGATATTTTTATCAATATTTCTTGTTATAAAATGAAATTTCACTGCCTTTACAGCGTTTCTATATAAAAACCCAACAAAGTACATTGATGCGTATTTTAACTCAGGCTGCTTGGATACCTTCATTAACGAAAGCTTCAAAATTTCATCCATATTATTTTCAATTAGAGCAGTTTCTGACTTTAAAGTGTCATACAGACTTATCATATTATGTTCTGTACGGTTCTTCAAGGATATATCAACTCTGAATGTATTTGTATGAGCAGAATTTTCAATATAAGATATTCTGCTAATCACACCACAGCTTCTTATTTTATCAATAAAACCAATGCTGTCTGACTCTACATTTGTGTTATTCTCGTATAGTTTACATTCAAATTTTTTATCCGAATAAATATTTACACCCCAATAATCTATCTCCATATTAGGAAAGTTCTTAAGGCCATTTGCATATATTTTTTCAAATCCCTTTTGTATGTTCATAACCATTATCCTCTCATCTATATATGAAATGTTTTATCAGCGATACCCAGCAATATTTCTTTATAGAATTCTCTTTTTGCACAGCAATCTTTTTCAGAAAACTGTAATGCATCACCAGTTGCGAAAAGATTGTTTCCCAAGCACCCAGAGCACAAATTATTTGCAAAGCACTCATTACACTTATTCATTTCGTATCTATTATATGAAAGCCATTTGCTTCTTTCATCAAAAAAACGGTTATTCTCTTCGAAAACATTACCCATTAGGTAACCTTTGCCTTTATCTGATAGCATGTAACAAGGGTAGATATCACCATTATAGAACACCGAAAACCAGCTGATCCCGCCCATACACACATTCACTCCAGTTTTTGTTTTGTTTTTATAATTTCTAAGCATGCAGTTTAACTTTTGATGAGTATAATATTCTTTATTGTTATTTATGTTATTCTTGACATCTTTAATATAGTCAATGTTTTTTATCCCCGCATCATTTATAGCATACTCTGATTTCTCGTTAGTCTGCACAAATGATAAATTAATTTTTTCGGGTAAAATATTAAATTTTTCTATCAGAAATTTAATAGTATCAACCACCGACATTCCGCTCTTTTCATGAGAAGCATTATATGTTACTTCTAAATATCTTGGCTGAATGCCCCCCGTTAACTGTTTTAACCGCATAATGTTTTTTTCTATTACTTCATAAGTTGCAGAACCATTATTCTTTACCCTTGCAGAATCATGTACTGCTTCAGGACCATCTATGCTAACTGTTATATCAATATCATATTTATTTATTACTGAAATTATATTATCATTAATTAACGTACCATTTGTCACAACTTTAAAGAGAGGCATTTTCTTTATGACTTTATTTAAAAATAAATCTGTAATTTTTTCACAGGTGTCCTTTATTACGGATATATTTAACAACGGTTCACCACCAAAAAACTTGATTTCATTTATGTAGTTAAAACGTTTATAAAAAAAGTCTACAGCTTTAGAGGCCGCTTCACTACTCATAAAGCCAGGTTCCGAACTATAGCTTCCGCCATCTGCAAAGCAGTACTTACATTTCATATTACAATCATTTGAAATATGTAGTATTAATGAATTAACAACACTAATATTTTGCTGAATATCATTTCTTGGCTCTGAATCCTTTGAAATTAAATAGCGAAAATAATTAATCCTCTCATTATCCGGACAATCTTTTCTATCTATTAACTTTTTAATTAAATCAATCTCGTTTTCTTCAACAGTAAAAACTTCCATTATTTCTGAAAAAAATACAATTTTTATATTGTCATTACTAAAAAAATATGCACTCATAATATTTCTCCGATAATCTTAATATTTTAGACACCATAGCCTGAAAGTTTTAAAACATCCTCTATACAATAGACATCCAAATCCGTTACTGTTCTTATTTCTTTCAATTCAACCCTATAGTTTATTGGATCTGTAACAACAATACATTCATTATTTGCCCCTTTTAAATCTTTAAGGCTTCTAACCTTTCTTGTCTTGAGCCAGCTGATCTTACACAGATTTTCATACAATAAAACTGAACATATGTTTTTCCCAAAAACTATAACCTTCTTATAAGGATATTTATAAAAAAACAAGTTGTAGTCTGGCACGAAATCATTTAGCAGCCATTGAATTGTTACAAATTTTTCTGGTAAATTTACTACTTTATCAATTGTGTAATCACATAAAGTATTACATTTTCTGCAGCCCAATTTTCGAATATAACCTTTTTTTAAAATAGTATCGCTAAGATTTTTGTAGTGATTAATGCCGTTACAATGACAACACTTTGCAGTTACATCAATCATTCCTTCACTTTCACGGTGCAGCACAGATATTACTTCCCCCAAAGTTGATATTTCGCTTTGTCTAAGCTTTGCAACCATGCCAATTATCTCGAACTCTCTTTCAGATAGCGAGGTTATATTTAAAGTAAAATTACAATCTTTAATGTATTTCTTTTTATCTATTATCTGCTTGCGTTTTATTGCATTTTCATAGTAACTGCTTCCAGGATAAGTGTCTATATATCCATACTGTCTTATGGGGGTTGATTTAAATTTATTTTTATGTTCATCACACCATTTTAATGACTCCTTTACAGTATCAAAGGTTTCGTTTTCTGCCCCAAAAATTAAACTTCCTGAACATCCAATTTGATATTTGTAGGTCATTTCAAAGGCTTTCTCAATTTGCTCAGTGGAAATTTTTTTATTCATATTTTTAAGAACATCATCCGATAAACTTTCAATTCCAAAATAAGCCCCTATACAGTTAGCATCCTTCATTCGAATAAGAATTTCTTCTGAATAAGTTTCTGCACGCATCTGACATGCCCAAACAATGTTATACTTTTTTATTCTTTCACAAAAATCAATTACCCTAGCTGCATCAATGCTAAAGCACTCATCAATTAAAGCAATACCATTAATTTTATACTTTTCAATCCACATTTCCAATTCTTCAAAGAAGTTATCCATTGAACGATAACGGTATTTTTTACCTAAAGGGTGATAGCAAAAGCTGCACTGATATGGGCAGGAACGTGCCAAAATCATTGGTATCATTCGAGGTTTGTCTGAGTAATATGTATAAAAATGATACCACCCTTCTACCTTTTGATGATCTAGATATTCTTCAATAGAGAATCCATCATAATCCGGAAAAGGCAGCTCATCAGGATTCTCCAAAACAGATCTGGCTTCAGTCATTTTATAACCATTTTCTGTCTTATAGACTAATCCCTTTATTTTTGTAAAATCCTTATGACTATTAAGTGCATCAGCAAGTTCGCAGCTTGTCATTTCCCCCTCGCCAATTACAGCAAAATCAACCTCAAGTAATTCTGAAAAAATAATAGGTTCTGACGAAAAGCCGCCTCCTCCACCTACAGTTATTATATCTGGCTTAGCTTTTCTGCAGGCTTCAAATACTTTTTTTATAGTTTTATATTCTATTGTTAAGCCACCGCATAATACTGCATCTATATTGTATTTATGTATAGCTGATGACAATTCCTCATATAAACTGCCTTTTACATACTGCATATTAATGCAATGCACATTATACCCCGCTTTTTTTAATGCACCATTTATATAGGGCATCCCTAAGGGCATACAAAACAAATCCACATCTTCATAACCTCTTAAAGAAGGCATAACCATTAAGAAATTTATTTTACTCTCCCCCCAAATGTTATATTCTCATAATCATAATTCAAAAGATTAATTATTGTATCAAAATGTATTTCAATGTTTGATTCTTGTAATGTCGTATTTAAACTATGATTATTTACATAGATTGTAAATATAACAAGACTCATTATAGCGTTAAAAATTTCTTTTTCATCCATACTTATTTTTCTTATTTTCTCATAACCGTCAGTGTATTCACACCAACATTTAGCAATCAGTTCCTTATCAAAACTATTTTCATTTATGCAGGATTTATATATTAATCCACATCCGTTTAAAATCATACTGCCAATTAGAATGTCATTCCCAGATACATTGTAATCAATAATACAAATTTCTGATTCCGGCGTAATCAATAAATTATCCGAGCTTAAATCTCCATGTACAAAGCCTTTTGGTGTAACACTTATTTTATTTTTTATCATTGTTTCCATTTTGGTAATTGTGCTAATTATTAAATTATATTTTAGATTTAATTCACTGCTTTTAAATTTATCATACGGTATGAAACTGCTAAGATTGATAATCTTTGCAAGTACACCATTTGGAGCATCAATATTATTGTATTTTAATTCACCTGCTATATTATGCAATTTCGCACATAGCTGTCCATATCTATAAAAGCTGATTACTCCATTACTTAAGGGTTCAACATATTGTTCCAATGTTACCATTGTATCAACGTTTTGAATTTTATATATTAGACAATAGCCCTCTCTGCAACTGTATTGATAGGGCACAGTAAATTTATTACTCCCTAGAAATGCTTGGTAACCACATCTTGAGACCACATGTTCTTTTTTTAATCCACGTTCCGATAATGCTCTTAATACAACACTACTTTTATTTTCAAGATCAATTTTTGCAATAATCTTTATTTCATCGCCATCAACTATATTTCTATAGTATTCAATAGCTACTATATGCTCTTTAATGTTAAAATTTATAAGGATATCATTAAGTATAGCTTTGTTCATTGCTTTGTTCTCCACAAAGTGATTTTATTGCAATTATTACAGCATTTCTAAACGTGTTGCATATGAACTCATCACTTTCATATAAATTGCCCGTTCTAAATAAATTAGCGCCAGCACAGCCTACACATAATTTGTTTGCAAAGCAATTCTTGCACTTACCCTCAGTAAATCTATTGTATTCAGAAAAGGATTTCCTAAATGAAAAATATTCTTTGCTTTCAAAAACATCTTTATCATAAACATTTCCCAAAAGATAACAATCATTATTAGTAAATAAGTGGCACGGAAAAATATCACCATTTATTGAAACCGAAAATGTTGTTAAACCTGCATTACAAATAACATTACTGGATTTAATTTTCTTGCGAAGTCCATTAAAAATACATTTTAGCAGCCAAAAATAATCTTCTTCGGTGTTTGTGGCAACTTCGTCTTCAACGCCCTTAACAAAACAATTATTGTCCGTCAATCTATAGGCTGATTCTAAAGAAGCATCAACTGGTACTATATGTATATCTTTTATGTTTGTTTCATTTCGAATGGCACTTAATGTATCCAAAACAGATAAACCGTGCTTTATATGTATTTCTGAAAATACCGCATTAACAGCAACAGGCTGCATATTACCCGTTTTAGCTCTTAACTTTGCAACAGTGTTCATAATACTGCTGTAAGAACCTATATTATTTTTCATTTTCCTTGCTTCATCATGAATAGACTTTGGACCATCAATGCTGACAGCAACTCTAATATTGTATTCATTAATTAGTTCTATCAAATCGTCATTTATTATAGTGCCATTGGTAATAACTGAATACACAGGTCTTTTTTCTAACTTTCCGGCTACGATTTTGCTGTCAATATATCTGCATACTTCTTTAATAACTCTAATATTTAGCAATGGCTCTCCACCAATAAATTTAACACAATCCAGCGCACCAAATTTTTCATAAAAAACATCAATGGATTGAATAGCTGTCTGAACATTCATAAGTCCTGATGCGGCGCCGTAGCAGCCACCGCCTGCATAACAATACCCACAGTTCATATTACACAAGTTACTGATATTTAAAGTTAGTTTTACAGATTGAACAGTATCGAAATTACATTTCCTATGCTCCTCAGAATTCAATTTAACCGCTTTTTTTAACACATCTAATCTTATACTTGGGATTCCATAATCCTTGCTAATTTCTTCCCCGCTTTCAAGCTTCTCTATAATCTTCTTTTCATCATGAGTTATCTTAATGTACTCCAAAGAATTGCAAAAAAATGCAATAATGCCTTTAACATCTTCAATAAAGTAAATTCTCATAATCATCACTCTTTAAAAATCTCTTCCTGAATAATTTCTATTGCTTTCAAAATCATACGTTCATCATCGTTAAAACTATTTTGTCTAAGCAATCGATTAAACTGTATTTTTGAACTTGCCAATATTGACAACCTATTTAAATAACATATATCCTGACAGTTGGTTTCAACATTTCCAGTTTCGAGAAAGTTTGCAGCATAACATGTTCGACACAATCTAATCCATTTACACTTTTTACAAGGATTATTATCTGACAAATGAAAATCTTTAAAATCTTTATTAATAAAATTAACCGCTTTTTCACCCACGGTTAATGCTGATAGTCCCTGACATGGATAAACATTGCCATTAATATCATAGCACTTTTTAATAACCCCGGCACCACAGTAACGAAATTTATCATCAAGGGGATAAAAGATATATCGGAAATCATAATTTAGTAATTGACATACTCTCCGGGTTGGATTTTCTGAATAATAATCTACTAATTTACTAAATTCTCTAATAAGGATTTCCCTTTTATTTCTCAGATTCCAATCTATACCGGATGCAAAGGTTGCCATACAATCAAAGCCTAAGGATTCGATATGCATAATTCCATCAGCTAAATTTTCAATATTCTCATCTGAAATAGTCATTTTCGCTCCGCAATGCTCCCAGGTGTTTAAAAAGAAATCAATATCAATGGTATCATAGCTGCCCCAGCCATTTGCATATGGGCGATTTTGGTCATGCATTTCTTTTGTCCCATCCAAACTCAAGGTGCAAAAGAATTTATTTCTTCTATCATATAGCCATTTTTGTATATCACCATGTATCAACGTTCCATTGGTTGTATTTGTAAAAACAAAGTCAATATTAGGATAAGTAGTTAATGCATATTCATATATTTCTTTTATTAATTCAAAATTAAGAAATGCCTCACCACCAAATATTTCAATTTCGCCCTTTGCAAATTCGTACTGATTTCCGAATTCCTTAGCAATAATTTTTTTTGCAGTTTCAAATAGCATTGTTTTGCTCGTTTTATCTGTTTCATAGCAATACGTACATTTCAAATTACAATTCTCCGTAACAATGAGCATTATGGTTTTATAATCAATATTATTACCCAATATATTCTCCCCCAAATTTATAATAGCAGTTTTTATGATCCTTACAAATCGTTTTGTCATTGACAATCATTTTAGCCAAATATTCTTCTCTTGATTTGCAGGTTTGAGCAATATCTAAATTTTTAGCCGTTAAAGCTATATCCCTTTTTAGTATATTAATATCAAAAACTCGTCCAACAATTTTAACAGAATCTACAATGTTTAATAGATCATATATGAAACATTGACCACATGCACTAAACATTAAATCCTGAAATTCCAAACGGTTATTTTTCATCATATATAATTCATCATCAGAAAGGGCTTTCCCATCTCTTTTAAAATACTTATATTCTGCACAGTCCATAGTAATACATTGGCAGCCAAACTCCGTACCATGTATACAAAAACAATTACCGTCAACATATCTGCATCCTGAATTCATAATGAAAGCCTCATATTCAATTTCAGGATGAAACTCAGCAATTCGTTTCATTGTGAATAATGACATATATCTAGGAAATATTATTTTTACGCAGCCCCCTTTTATATATAAGTCTGCAAGGTAATGATTATTTATATTAGCACAGGAGCTGGCAACCGATTTAAATCCTTTTTTTGCAATAAATTCAACCATATTTAAATCACTAACGATTATGCCTGCAACATTGAAATTCTTCAAGTCTTCAAGAATCTTTTCTAATATGAACATTTGAATCTCAGAAATTTTCAAGGCATTCATCGTGAAATAAAACTTCACATTTTTTTTATTGCACTCATCAATAATTGGTTTTATTTCTTCCATTGACTTACAGTTTGCTCTCTCGCTATAATTACCTCTTCGGTTATATTCAACAAATTGACCAAATTTGTCGTTCCACGGTTTATAAACAACTCCTGAGTAAACTTCATTAACCCCAAGGCTTATAAACTCTCCAAGGCTGTCTGCCGTTTTAACAGGTGCAATTATATTCATTTTCTCCTCCGCTATAAATCATCCGAATATTATTATTCGTAATAATATTGTTGTGGAAATTTTCTTTTTGAAATATAACCAATACATTCCCATCCAAATAAACAATACTATCATTTTTCAATGTTAGTTTTTTTAAATATCTCTTACAATCGTAGTTGCACTTTTTTACTAATGGCTCCCCAAGATTCATGGCATACTCACAAAAATATGATCTTGCAAGGACGATTCGAGGATAATGAATTCCTATAACCCCAGAATACTGATCATTAATTTCTAATTTATCAAAAGGTACAGTATCTAAATCAAATCCCTTAATATTATATTCTAAAAATAATTTGCCATAGAAATCGTCAAAAAAAATAGGTTTAAACAAGATGTTTTTATTTTCCATTTTTGTGTATTCATCAACATAAAATCTTACTTCTCGAACTGACTTATCAAACAAGCGCCCCAATCTGATTGGAACGTCATAATCAAAAGTTCTGAACCAGGCAATTGAACCTAAATCATTAAAAATAACCTCATTAATCATTTTCGCATTCAAAAGTTCAAATAAGGTTTTCAACTTTTCCATATTAATTTCTTGCTCCTCAAGGGGTGGAACCACATATGAAATATTCAAACTCATCTTCTTTATGGTATTGCAGTTATTCAAGTAATAATTCAAATCATTACGATCTAAAAAACGGCTGCAAAACTCTATTCCAACATAAACCCCAGTAACATCGTAATTCGTTGTAGTTTTTAAAAAACCAGTTCTCTGCTTTAAAGTTTCAATAAATACTTCTGTGCTTTGAAAAGGTTCTAAACAATCACACATATTAATATATATTTCAATGCTTTTCATTCTGCTTCCTCACAAATAATTCTCTGCAAATATTCTACTCTATATTACAAGAATACCAATTGCCATCTAAATAGATGGCAATTGGTATTCTTTAGTGGAGCAAATTAGCCCCACTGACACCCACAGCTTGTTCTTCCATCGCAGTTGCCTTGGCAGGTACAACCATTAAACTGAACATCAGGAGTAAATTTGTATGAATTGCCATTGCTGTCATTTAGTTTTGAGAGCTGTTCTTTCTGGGAAAGAGTTAAAGTAAGATTACCCACATTGTCACCACCTTTCAAGATAAAATTATATTTTCAACCCTTCCATAAAAATGAAAGAGTCTTTGCCGCAATTACTTCCACAATAGTCCGCATGAGTATCCCTGCACAATTTGCATATTTTGCTTGTGAATATTTGGCGTTTATAGTTTCTTATTTCAACCAAATTCATAGCTTCAATTTTATTGTAAGAATAATTTTTAGAACCATATTTTGAATTTTTATCTACACAACAGCCTAATATTAGATTTCTATTCTCATCAATAGTTAATAATTTAGCTTGTCCACAATAAAAATCTTCAGGTCTTTCTTTTAATATTTTGTCTATATGAAACATGAATAGCTCTTTACTCATATCATAAATCAAAGCTTTATCCAATGTTTTTTGCAAATAGTCAATACACATATCTATTGATATTGGGAAAGCAAAACAGGGATAAAGTTTTGCCCCTAGATTTTCAACAAACAATTTTGCAGGATATATTTCATTCATATTATATTGATAAACATGAAATAAGAATAGAATTTGTCCTTTAAATCCACTTTGCCTGAACAAAGCAATTAAAGTTGTGATATTTTCTTTGATTTTTGAAAAATCAAAGCCATAAATATGCTTGTATGAGTATTCGGAAAAGCCAGGCATAGAAATTACAAGCTGTGTCAACCCGCCTAAATCTCTATTCTTAATGTTTTTTGGAACAATTGACGCATTTGTACTTATTGTAAACTCCCAATGGTGCTGAGATAAAAAAGCTGCAATCTCCCCAAAGTTTGGGTTTAACAAAGGTTCTCCCCAATTATATAAATCTAATACGGTATCATTTGTAATAATTTTCTTACTGACCAAGCTATTAATTAATTCAATAAAGTCCTTTGGGGACATATAAGCATTATGACTACTCATGCCATATTTTCTGTTATGTACTCCAGTGGGACAATACTTACATAAAGCATTGCACTTTCCTGATATTTCTATAACCATGCGTTGGTAAGGTAATTTCTTCACTTCTTCAATGGAGAATAAAATTATATTTTGATGATTTTTTAACTTAGCAATAAATTCAGCTGAAAGCTCGGGCAAATTTTCTGAAAGATATATATATTGATCTTGTTTTTTCTCTAATTCTCTAATACTGCTATATTGGATTGCATCTAAAAAGTGAAATTTTTGAATTTCATTTAATAACTCAGGTTTATTAATTTCATATTTAAAGTAATATATACTACGCATTAATCTAACCTCAAAGCTTTCTATTATTAGTTATTATACAGCATAAAACAACAATTTGAAACAAATTTTGCCATTACAAACAGCCTATTGATACAAGGCCAAGTTTTCGTACCCTATTTTATCAAAGGGTATGGTGAAATAATTCTGAAGTTGCTTTCTGCCGGTTATATTAAGATATATTGTGACGCTCCCCTCATTAAAATAAAAATTATCCTCAGAGAGTTTACTTATATCTCCTTCTTTAAAGGTGTATGCCTGGGACTTGGTGTAATCAGGATTATTTTTTAATATAGCTGAAATGGCTTTCTTATAATCAAAGCCTTGTGCAAAAATATTTTCCAGCTTCATCATCTTATTTTTTTCAAGGTCATAGTTTACATACCTTCTATGCTCCTGCTCACTGCCTTTTTCATTCTGGTAATCCAGAACCATAAAACTGAGATATCCGCCGGAGTTCATAACCAAATTAATATTATGCCCCAGGCTACCATACCAGTTTTCCTTTGAGGCCTCCGCCCTAGCTTTGAAGCCTTCAGTATCTTGATTTTCTATGACAAAGCTATCTAAGAGCTTTTTTGTTTCTTCATTTTTAAGGTTAATGAATTCCCCCTTTTCCACATAAATACTGTATTTATCCTTTGTTTCTTGAATCAAAGTGTTAGCCTTGAATTCCACCTGGTTTGGCAAAAGCTTTTTTATTGTTTTTTTCTGGAAAAGACTGGTTTTGCCCTGATAGTACCGATCAAATATTGCAAGGTTCGGCCCCGCTGTTTTTAATGGAATTGTTATGCTATCTTGATTCTCCCTGTTTACAAACTCATCATTTTTTTCATCAAGAATTATCCTGAGACCTGACAGGTCAAAGGAAAAGCTCTGATCTTTCCTTATTCCCTTAAACGGACCGGTCATTAGGTTTCCGTCGGGGTCATCATAATTTTTGCTTATGATGTAAAGGGATATATAATCATTAATAAATTTTTCATAATTGCTTCCCTGCTTGAAAAGGTCCTTAAGCTCCATTATGTTTCCCGTGTTCAGGTCGTATCCAATGGATTTGATTTTCTGCTTTGGAGCTGACTCTGACTTTGATATCAAGTCCATGTTTGCATAGTATTCCACAAAAATAACGTTGTTACAGTTATAAATAATGTATGCACTAGAGCTTTCATCTCTGTTGGTATAAGGATTTAAGGAGGCATCACCCTTTACCTCAGCTTCCAGGGTTTTGAGATTTTGCTCCATTGTGTTTAATATTTCACTGTTTAGCTTGCTCTGCAATTCCTTATTTATCAAGCCATTAATTACCGGGCAGGATTTTGCTATGGTTATTCCGTCCACCTTTTCTGATACCTTCTTTGTCACATCCTCCAGACCATTGGTATAAAGGAATCTCCTTTCACTAAAGGGAACAATGTTTAAAGCTTCAGTATTCTCCTTTGTGTTTGAGGTGTCCGCGCTGCCATTGGCTGCATTGTTTGCTGCACTGCAGCCTGTTACTGACAATATTAAAAAAATCAATAGGATTAAAAGCCTTCTCATTTTGACACCTTTAATGGCACGTAGCCACTGGTTTCAGCTAATTTCTGACCGTCATCGCTTAAAATCCATTTGAGCAATTTTCTGGCATTGGAATCCACTGGTAATTTTTTGTTCAAAACTGCATAATAAGCGCTGGCAAAAGGATAACTACCGCTGCTTATATTTTTATTATTAGGCTCCACACCGTTTAATTTTAAAAATTTAATTGTATCCTTGCTGTACATGGAATTTGCATAATAATATACTGAATAGCCAAGAGCCCTGTCAGAATTGTCGTAGGAAGCTATCACTTTAATTAAGCCTTCCATCTCACTGGGCTTAAGCTCCTTCGGGGCATCTGCAATTTTCAGGCCTTTCATTACCTGATTTTCCATTATGGTCTGACTTCCTGAATTTTGAGGCCTTTGGTAGGCTATAATTTCCTTGTCCTCTCCTCCAAGTTCTCTCCAGTTCTTTATTTTACCTTGGTAGATATCCTGGAGCTGCTGAACGGATATACCATCCACCGGATTTGATTTGTTTACAAGAAAAACAAAGGCCTCCTTTACCACTGGCACCACCTCAAGCTCAATGCCCTTATCCTTTGCCAGCTTCAGTTCATCCGCTGAAGGCTCCGTTACAAAAATAATATCTGCCTTTCCATCAATAAGGTTTACATAGGCGTTATGGGTAGTATTATGCTTTATAAACTTCTCTGCATCCTCCTTGGATAATGAAAGGAGCTCCTTTGCAATATTCTGGGACAATGGTATGGTGGCGGTAGACCCGTCCACCTTTGGATAGGTTTCTTTTGTAAATTCAGGCTTTACACTTTCAATTTTTGTTTCCTTTTTAGGAGTACAGGATGCAAATATAACCATGGCGATTAAACCAATTATAAGAACAACGTACTTATTTTTCATAGCTTTCCCCCCTCTAAATTTGATTTAGTAAGTACAATCACAGGTTTATAATTATCATGGTGAATAAAAATATTATTCTACAGTTGTTTTGCTTTTTCCTTTAATTTTTATATATTTTTTAATTTGACCTCTAATAAAGATCTGCATAGATATTCCCCCGCTATCCTACATTAGATTTATAACAATGCAAGACAAAAGGCCCGGAAATAAATTCCGAAACCTTTACATTTATATATTGTATAGTTCTGGATCCTTGGTCTCACTGTATAAGCCTTAATCAATCCGTCTTTCTCTTCTACGATGCCGATACATGGTATAAATAAGTCACCTAGAGTTACATTATAAAACATCATATTTTTTTTGGTTTCAAGCAGTTCAGCTTTAACCTTGAATTGTGAAAAAACTCCTGCAAATGCCTGTTCAATCTTTTCCCTTCCCTGGGAATACAGGTCATCAAAGCCAAAAGGTCTTGCCCCGCCATCATCAAACCTAGCATCTTCAGTAAAAAGGGAGCCTATTTTTGCTGCATCCCCGCTGTTTAGGGCTTCCACATACAGTCAGCAATATCTTCAACATCACCTATCATTTTAAGTGGTGTTATTGATTTTAAAAATTCAACGCCTTCCTGAAATGTGCCACTAAGCATATCTGTCCAAATCATACCTGGAGCGATAGAATTAACTCTAATATTAAACTTGGAAAACTCTTTGGCCATAGCTTTTGTCATGCCGATTATTCCGCCTTTAGCTGCAGCATAATCTATTTGATTCTCAACTCCCATCATTCCAACTACTGAAGATATGTTTATTATACATCCAATATTTGCGTCTACCATATAAGGAAGAACTAAATGAGCACTGTTCATAGTCCGAAACGTCAGCCTGCACAGCTATTGCCTCCACACCAAGCTTTTTAATTTCTTCAACCACTTCCATTGATTTCGCTACACTATTATCGCTTACATAATTTATGACTACATCATAGCCCTCTGATGCAAGGCGCAAAGCCATTGCTTTCCCTAAACCTCTAGAACCGCCAGTTACAATTGCAAAACCTTTATTTTCCATTTGCCCTTCTTCCTATAAATTACAATTTAAGAGCAACTCTTGCAGCTTCAAGTATAGCTTCTACACATCCCCTATGGTTTAAACCTCTGGTGCAAGCTTAACCGCATCTGCAAATGGGTTATATGCCCTAGAGCCAAGAGCCAGCACTATTGAATCCATAGCCTTCCATCTTCTTTTATTCTCCGCTAAATTCGCATATTATGCCAGTTTCAGTAAACTCAAGCACCTTTGTATTAGTGCTTATAATTATGCCTTCATTTTTGAACCTGTCCATCATGGCTTCACGCACTGTAAAGTACATATCTGGAGCCACTGCAGGCATCATTTCAACTATGGTTACCTGGTCACAGTAATCTGTACAATATTCTGCAGTTTCAACCCCAACCAGACCTCCGTCTATTACCAGTACCTTTCCTATAACAGGTTCTCCAAGCAACACCTTGTTTGCCTGTTTGATGTTTGCCCCATCAATGCCTTTGATTTTAGGGATTATAGGTATGGAACCAGTGGCTATTATAAGCACATCCGGCTGCTTTTCTGCTATAAATTTCTGGTCAACTTCTTTACCAAACACCATTTCAACTCCATATTTCTCACACATATAGAGATAATGTCTTATTGGTCTTGTTAAGTCCTGTTTGAATGGAGGATATGCAGCTATTAAGAATTGTCCGCCTGCTCTTGATTTAGGATTTTTATCATATAATGAGACTTTATGTCCTCTGGCCGCAGCTAACTAGGCAGCTTCCATACCTGCAGGCCCTGCTCCGATAACCATAACATTTTTCTGCTGGTCTTATTCTCATATCTGCACGGTTGTTGCTCATAGGGTTAAGCATGCAGGATACTCCAAAATCGCCTTCCATCAGAGTCTCAGGATAGTTGAAGTTCATGCAGCGCTGTGTGCAGTTTATACAAGGAACTATATCCATAAGTGAACCTGTAAACATCTTGTTAGGGAAATCAGGATCGGCTATGGATTGTCTGCCTAGTGCTATAAAGTCAGTATCTTTTCTTGAGATAGCCATGTCTATTACGTATGGGTCATTATATTTTCCAACGGTGATTACTGGAATTTTAATTGCTGATTTAATAAACCTGGTAGCTGCGATATTCCATGCAGGCTGAGCATCAGGAGGGGGAACTATAACCTTCCAGGAGCCATAGGTGCCTGCTGAAACATTTATAGCATCATAACCGTAAGTTTCCAAAAGCTGTGCATGTACAACTGCTTCATTTTCTTCAATACCGCCTATTCTTGCTTCATTGCTGCTTATACGTACAATTACCGGATAATCCTGTCCACAGGCTGCTTTTATCCCTTCTACAACAAGTTTCATGAAGTAAGCACGTCCTTCTATACCACCGCCAAATTCATCAATACGTTTATTTGACCTTGGGCTTAGGAACTGCCCTCCCATATATCCATGTGCAGCATGAATTTCAACACAATCGAAGCCCGCTTTTTTAGCACGCATTGCTGCTTTTACATAGTCCTGGATAAGCTCATATACTTCTTCAGTGGTGAATTCATGAGGAGTTTCCCTGTCTACAGGACAAGGAACTGAAGATGGTGCTACTGGTTGTGACCCTGCCATAATTGCAGCAGTTTCTCTTCCTGCATGGTGGAGCTGAATGCATGTCCGGGCTCCGTTTATTTTCATCCTGCCTGCCAGGGCAGTAAGTCCTGGTATGCTGTCATCATTGTAAATATTTATTTCGTGTGGCATACCTACACCGCATCGCTGCACTGCAGATATTTCTACAATTATCATGCCGAAACCACCCTTGGCACGGGCACCATAATAGTCCAGCGCCAGATTGCCTATAGTACCGTCTTCTTCAGGCATACCTGAATCCATAGCAGGTACCACAAGCCTATTTTTCACCAGCATTTTCCCGATATACATTGGTGTGAAGGTTGATTCAAAATTCATTTTATTACCTCCTTGTTTCTTTTTGTTATAATCAACAAAGATATGAATAGTTTCATAATTCCGTCTTGAATTGCTTCTGAACCTTTGTTAATATAATGATATAGCAAGTACCATTATTTGGTATAGTATAAATAAGCAAATATAAAACGATTGATTTGTGCAAAATGACAATATAATTTTAGGAGGTTTTGAGATGAGGATATCACCTGAACAAGCATATCACCTTTTCTTTGATGCCATGCTGAAAGGCGGCGTGGACAGCATATTGAAAACAGCATCCAGTATATTTAAAAGTCCTGTACTGTTTACAGATGAAAACTATCGTTTGATCTGTCAGGTACCATTGGAGCACATAGGAAACTCCATATGGGATACATTGCTGGAGAAAAAGGTTCTTTCTCCTAAAGTTATATGGGAATACCAGGACATATTTCTCAATAACCAGATTAATATGTACAAACCTTTTTATGCAGACTGGGGCCCAGTGGTGGATTTTCCTAGGATATTCGGAGAGGTTTATATGGATTTAAGAATTTTTGGACATGTGGCCGTATTTCTAGGGGACAAGCCATTGCAGGAAGGAGATCTAGAAATAACCCAGATTTTTATAAACGCACTGAACATAGAACTAAGCAGGAATAAAGGCGACCAAGACAGTTGGCAGCCTTCATCTTCCTATTATTTAATGGATCTGTTGGACAGGGAAACCTCCTTTGAAGCAAAAAGCCTGGCAGTACAAAAGCTAAAGATAAGGTTAAAGGGTGATTTTGCCATGGTTGTAACCCCTATAGGCTCTAAAGCTCTAAAGCATCCCGAAAAGCATTTTACAGCTATATTGTTGCCGAATTAAATTTAAAACACCGTAACATTGTATCCATTATTTATGAAAACTCCATTGTAACCATTCTGGGAGAGGTAAGTTTGTCCAAGTACAATCCTTCACGTAGTAATTTTATTAAAAGCATCGTTTCGGATTTTGAAGAGCATAGGATGGTAAGCGGTATCAGTGACCCTTTTAGTAATCTTGAAGAAGCATATATGCGATTCAGACAGGCAGAGCTTACTGCAAAAATTGCAATGGGCAAAGGTAATACTTATCTTGGAATATACAGGGATTATACCCCTTTGCAAATGTATCTTGCACTTGCAGCCATAGATAAACCTGAAACCTTTATTCATCCTGCACTTTCAACAATAAAAAACTATGACATGAAAAATAGCACAGAATATTTTATAACCCTGCGAACATACTGTTACTCGATGCACAATAAAAATTCAGCAGCTTCTCAGCTTTCAATACACCGAAACTCTCTTCTTTACAGATTAAATCGTATTGAAGATATCTTTAATATAAGCTACGAAGATGAGAAAACAGCTCTCCATCTTCTCAGCAGCTTTTTACTGCTTGATGCAGGCAATCATGAATTATAGTTGGAGTCAATTAAGAAAATTAATTTTTCTTCTGTCTTAAGTTTAAGCGTAAATTATAGATTAATTCATATTCTGTTTTAGCAGCATTAATAAGTTCAATATTCATTTTTTGATTTTGTATATACTCATCGAATTTATCGGATGGAGTACTCTTTAGGAGGTTAATAAATTTACGAATTAATCTGTATTCTTCATTACTCCATATTGGATATTGTTTTGTAGTTTGGAAAAGTTCATGCATATTTTCTTCCGGAGTTCCATTCATTACTGAACATCCTGTACTCATCACAAAGTTTTTATAATTTTTACATTCTTCATTAACTCGGTTAATTTCTGCAACTACTTCATTAACATCATTCTCTTTTAATAAAGCAGGACTAATATTCCCCATAATTACAGTATTCACATCCACCATACGCAAACATTTTCCAATGTCAGTAAGGTAATCAATGCTAAGTACTTCCGCTCCTGTTTTTACCATATATTCTGTATGATATAAAGTTTCTCCACAAACATGTAAAAAACCTGGTATTTTAACAGAATTATAAATTTTTTCTAAATATATCCCTGAAAATTCCCAAAACTTTTTGGGTGAAAGCAATGCTGCCAAGGGTTCTGCAATCCAAAAAAATTGAGCACCCTCATTTTCTTCCAATTCTGCCAACTCAAGAAGATAACTTGTAACATATTCAACAAATTTTTTAATAAGCTGCGGTTTTTTTACAGTAAGTTTTAGCATTCTTTCAACACCTACAATGCCTGAAACAATTGTTAAAGGTCCAAAACAGCCCCCTCCATAAAGACCATCCACATTCTCCTTCATATTGTTTAACTTCTCTATCTCTCGATCAAAAATTGAATAATCGAATTTATGTGTATAAATCCAATTATTCAAATCATCTTCAGTAATAATCTTATTTTCTTTTACTAAACGTAAAACAGGTGTAGCCTGATATGTTTCAAAGCCCAACGCTTCTGAAATTTCTAGATGTCCTAAACATAAAAAATTAAAGACTTTTTTCCCTCCCCATAATGGACTCACCAGTCGTTCCTCATATTCATTCAAATATTCAATTATATGCAGCATATTTCACCTCAATTATTTCATTCTTCTATATATCCAGTTTCCTATACCTTGAATACCTTGAACCATAATAACTAAAATTGCAGCTGTCAGATACATAACTTTATCGTTAAAACTCTGATATCCATAGGTAATAGCTACAGCTCCTATTCCACCTGCTCCCATGGTTCCCGCCATAGCTGTTGCGCCTAAAATTGTAATAGTAGCTAAAATAATTCCTGAGATAATTGCAGGAACTGCTTCTGATAGCATAACATTAAAAATTACATTGAAATCTGAAATACCAAAGGACTTCATTGCTTCAATTAATTCAGGATCTACTTCCTTCATGGCATTTTCGATCAAACGAGCTATAAAGGCAGTTGCGGAAACAATTAACGGAATCAAGGCCGCCTTTACGCCAAAGGATGTTCCTGTAATTGTTCTAGTAAATGGCAATAAAAATACCATTAGGATTACAAATGGAAAGGACCTGATTACATTGACAATAAAAGCAATAACTTGATAAACCGCTTTATTAGGATGTATTCCACCTTCATTTGTAACTAGCAAAATAACTGCTATCAAAAATGCAAAAATAGTGGCTAAAATAGTAGTAATTGCTACCATTTCTATGGTTGAACTAAATGCCGGAATCATGATCATTTGCCAAAAATTTTTTTGATATTCTGTTAAAAAATCAAACATTTCCTTCTCCTTGATGTGATATTTTATTCAAACGAATGCCATACAATTTGGTTATTAGTTAAATATTCTTTTACTTCGTAAATGTCTTTTTTCTGAAAATTAATTATTAAAGAGCCGAGATGCTCATCCCTATATTTTTCAACCTTCCCGCTTAGAATAGAGAAATCAACATCTAAATCTCTTGCCAGCTTGCTAAGGATTTGTTTTGAATCATCATTTTCAAGTAACATAATCTGTAAATTAACACCGTTTAAAGAATGGAACATCTCTTCTGCACCAAGAAATTTGCGCAATTCTTTAGACCCATTAAGGAAAATATCATCAACTTTTCCAGATGTTATAATGTGCCCATTTTCAAGCAGCGAAACTTTTTGACAAACCTCACGGACTACTTCCATCTGATGAGTAACAACAATGATAGTAATTCCTAACTTTTCATTAATTTCACGCAATAGCTGTAAAATAGATGTTGTTGTAACTGGATCTAATGCTGAAGTTGCTTCATCACTTAACAGGATTTTGGGGTTCATAGATAAAGCTCTTGCAATTGCAACACGTTGTTTTTGTCCACCAGATAAGGTGCTTGGCTTTTGTTTTAATTTATCTGTAATCCCTACAATTTCTGCTAATTCTTTTACTCGTTTATCAATAGTTTTTTTATCATACTTCCAGCATTTCATGGGAAATGCTATATTGTCATATACTGTTTTGCGTCCAAGCATAGGGAAGTGTTGAAAAATCATGGACACCTCTTTACGAAAATTCCTGAGACCATTTTTATCTAAAGAATTTAATTCCACTCCATTTATTTTTATGCTTCCAGAAGAATATGTATCTAAGGCATTTATGCATCGCAATAATGTGGATTTTCCAGCTCCGCTTTTGCCAACCAGCCCGTATATTTCTCCGTCCTGAATACTCATATTTATATCTTTCAACACTTCTATACTTCCAAATGATTTTTGTAAATTATTAATTTCAATCATAATTTTTCTCCATATTTTATAAAAAATGCAACAAGATAACTTGTTGCATTTTTATTCATCTTTAACTATTTACCGGCATAATCAAATCCTGAAGAAGCTGGAACATTAGCTGTAGCTTCCTTAGATGTATATGCAGTCATTATATCTTTAGCCCACTGAGTATCTTTATTTTTTGTCATTACACAAATACCTTCAGCCAAAGTTGGATCTACAAATTTCTTAAGTATGTTTTTGGTTGGGTCTACCCCAGCCGTAGCCATTGTGTTTGATGTACCTAAAATTAAAGTGTAATCCTTCATATTCTTATACTTAGTAGCATCTGACTGAACAAAATTATAACCATGAGGATTTTTAACAATATCCGCTACTGTAAAGAATTCTCCAGCAGCTGGTTTGTCGGATAGGGTTATAATTCCCGCTTCCTGCAATTGCTTTAACTGTATACTAATATTGGAAGCATCCTGAGCAATACCCACTGCTCCACCATTTGGCAATTTATCAATACTATCTGCTTTAACAGAATATATGCCTGTATAGTAATTGTACAATTTAGGCTGTAACATTATAATATCGGTACCCTTAGATTTATTATAATTATTCATATAAGGTTCATGTTGATAAAGGTTTGCATCCAATGTTCCTTCAGCTAAAGCATCATTGGGCAATACATAATCGTTAAAAACTTTTATCTCTACTTTATATCCCATTGCTTCAAGTGATTTTCTTCCTGATTCAGCCAAGTCTTTTGAAACAGAGCTTGTACCAATAGTAATTGTAGTTTTTTTTGCTGATGTACTTGTTTTTGCACTAGAACATCCAACTGCTAAAGTTGCAGCCAAACTGGCACACATTAGTACGCCTAAAATTTTCTTTTTCATATTATTACCACCTCTTTTGTATAATTTCTATATAGATTATAACAAAAAATATCTGTTTAGATAGTATAATTTGTTAATTTAATACTTATATCTAGTAGTATTTTGTTTTTAAATAATACATTTATTATTTTTGAACTACTGCATTTTCTTGCTGCGAGATTAGAACGAAATATAGTTACATATTGAAATTTTATTATGTATAATAAAAAAACAAACTGAACTGGTTTGGTCTGTTGGAAGTATCGAATTTGGAATGATTGGGAAGAGTGAAGACGGACTTATGTTCAGATCGTGGATGAATGTAAATTGTATTTAGCTGGAAATCAAGATAGCGAAACTGCTTAATGAACTGCACAAAAAAGCACTAAAATGCATTTTTGATGTTTTTATTGTATAAAGAAAGCTGTTAATAAAATATAACTTAAGTAAGTAGATGAGCGTACACTGATTTCAATTTATCCATATAAGTTATACAAGGTGCTAATTTATTTACATACCCAGCTCATGTATTAATTTCTTAAATGTGTAGTAAGCCGGTTTTGGTGAATAATCATCACTCATAATACCATATTGATGGAATATATCCTCCTTGGAACTATCTGCATCCCTGAGTCCGAAAAATTCATAATGGGAAATGTTAAGCTCCAGCCTCAAATTATAGATTGTTCTAATAACTGTTTCAAGAACTTCAGTTTGATGCTCATAGGATCTTGCTATATTGACAAGGGGATTCTTTCCAGTAGACCATCCGTTTTCTGTAACTCGAATAGGGACTGTGGTGGGTATACCCACAGTAGCAAGATCTTTCTCCCAAAAATGCAGAACTGATGCAGGACTTTCAGGCACCGAACCAAATCCAATCTTTATAGGTAGGCTTTGTTCCTGTGCTTCTTTTTTTGCTGCAATTACTCCTTCAACAAGAGCTTGCATTATATACGGCTTGGAACCTTCCATAAACGACAAATTAGGTTCGTTTGTAATTTGAAGTGACGCCAATTGAGTGCCGTATTTGTTAATCACTTTTCGAATAAAACCGAGCCAATTATCAAGTTCTATGCCTATTTCCTGGTGTTCAGTCCAATCCCCACAGCCTATGGATAAATCCCCTAATAAACCAGCTGCAAAATAGCGATCCGCATTCAATACCATTTTCGAATTTTTTCATAGTTATCCTCAGGGCCAACAGCCAAACTGAAAGGCGTACCTGCCACACTTAGCGGATAAACTCCAAATATTAATCCTGATGAAATCATATCACTTACCTCTCCTTGTTTATAGCTTTAAGCAAATTAGAGATAATTATTCATCAATTTATTATTAACTTACCCCTGGCTTTCATCACCCCAAGCATGAAGTTACACCGCTGGCATGCTTCAATCTCTTTAGGCTTTTAAAAGCACAACTAAAACAGCTCTACAAAGCCAATACCAATTGAACCTGGACCTGAATGTGCGCCTACAGTAATCCCTAGATTACTCATGAATATTTGACCATTATAATTTGTTTTCTCTCTAAGATAATTGCACATATAATCCGCATCTTCAAAGGATTCTGCATTTTGTATAACGATTATCATTTTATTAAAATCAATAATCCGGGAAACTGCAACATCTACCATAGTTCTAAGTGATTTTTTCCTTCCTCGAATCGCTTTGATGGGATGTACTACTCCATCCACAAACTCGCAGACTGGCTTAATATTGATTATTTTTCCCATAAATGCAGCCGCACCCCCTATTCTTCCTCCAGCCTTCATATATATCAAGCTGTTCACCACAAAAAGTGTGCTTATATTCGTAACCATATTATGTATCGTCTCAATTATCTTCCTAAAGTCTATTTCACTATCAATCAGTTTAGCAATCCCGATTTCCAGTGCAGCCTGACCGCAAGCACAAGTATTTGAGTTAATAACTTCGATTTGTACATCGTTATTTTCCTCTTCAAAAATTTTCTTAGCAGAAATAGCCGTTTGAAAACTAGAAGATAATTTAGAAGAAATTGTCGTTACAATATAATTTTTGACACCCATGGAATGCTGCTCTGCAAACACGGTCAACCAATCATTAATATTCGGAGCAGATGTTTTAGGGACATCATCTGGGTATTCTTCCATATGATTATAAAAATCAGATTGCCCATAATCAATATTCTCACGATAATAATTTGTGTTATCAAATTTGAAGTAAAATGGAACCTCACTAATATTATATTGATTGATAATGTCCCGCGGTAAACTCCCTGAAGAGTCAGCTATTTGACATATTGTTTTATTCATTTACTCGCCCCCATATAACATATCCTATTTATGACTTTTTACTTCATAGCTTTTAATTCTCCATTAACCTTCTATATCCTTCCTTAACTTACAAAAAAATTCTTATGTTATTAATATTTATAATGTTTATCCCTATTTGCTTTAACCTGCTTAATCCATGCATTCTTAATGTAGCACCCTCATTACTTATATACTAATAATTTGTTATTTCTATGATACTTATTAGTAATAATCTTATCTGATAGAATCCTTGAAAGAGCATTCTTATTAAGATTGCTTCCAATTATACACATTTTGCAGGAGTTATGTAATTTATTCTCATTAATGAAGTATTGACCGTTGACATAATTAAACTGTAAATCACCATCTTCTCCTTGCACAAAGCCCTTTGCTCTAATTATCTTGCCATTCTCTATATTTGAAAGGTTATCCAACATACTTTTCAAAGCTTCCAAGCTGAATTTTTTGGGTTTTGCCACCCCAAAACTTTGAAAACTTTTACTTAGATCTCTTATTTCATCTATAAACCTTATTTTTTTATTTGAATCACACATAATATTAGTCAGCATATTGTACTCAATCTCAGTAAACGCTTCCCAATCATCTGTCATTATTTCTGCACAATTATTAATGGCTCTGATGGACTCAATGATTTCATTTAAATTATCTTGTTCCATTAACTGTATCTTGCTTAAAACTATAATTCCAGCATTACTAATTTGATCTTTAAAAAATCCGCCAAATTCATCCACTTGTTGAAGATACTCCAGTGCATCTACCACGGTAATAGGGAGTGTTAGTATACATTTATTCTTAACAGCTTCATTATCAAATGCATCTAAAATGTCACTTAATTTCCCAATCCCTGTAGGCTCAATTATTATATGCTTAGGTTTGTACTGGTCAATTACAGTCCAAAGAGTATCGTTAAAGTCTGCTTTTAGTGAACAACAGATGCAGCCTTGGGCTAATTCGATCACATCATAATTTTCTCCCTTTAGTATTTCACCATCTATGCCAATATCACCAAATTCATTTTCTATTATTACTTTTTTTTCATCAGTTGAATTAATCAATTTTCTTATCAAGGTGGTTTTACCCACACCCAAAAATCCTGAAACAATATGTATCTTTATCACTTTTTTCCTCCTGCCTACGTATAGTTATTTAATTGCAAATTACTTTTGATAAATTCATAAATAGCTCTGTCAATTCTTAATCTATCCATATCTTCAATCCATTTTTCTGGAATAGATATATATTTACATGTGCTTTCTTTACTTTTTAAATAATTATATATTATATGAACTTCATCTATTTCATTCTTGCCGATATTAGTCGAATCTGTAAAATCACTATGGAAATGGGATATAAAATTACATTTAAATTTCTGCTGTATTTTAAACCTGTCACTGAAAAGCAGCTTATTGTATCTTATCAAAAAAAGCTTAAATTCTTTATTATTTAAAAACTCAATTAGAGCAATGTTTTTATTGACTTCTATAAAGTTAATAATTTTTGCAGCATTGGTCAAATGCTTCACTGCTCTTATATTATCTCGGTATTTAGCTGCACCTTCAAAGTTAAAATTTGTAGCAGCAATATTCATTTTATGTTCCATTTCTTCAAGAATAGTCAAATCTGTGCCGCTTAAAAGTTTTTTCACTTTTTCTACTATGGCAAAATAGTTCTCTACTGAAGGATTAGCTGTGCACATGCCAATACACATATTCATTGAATACTTTAAACATCCTGAGGCCTTTCGGGAAATATTGGTACACAAAATATTACTATGCTCCTTTATAGCATAAAGTCCTTTTTCTACGGTATTCTTATTAGTGTACGGTCCAAAATAAATTTTTCCATCAGAATTGTTAGTCTCATTACAGATTTCAATAGCTGGATATTTTTCATCCATTTCTATTTTAATATAACAATAAGTTTTTGGACTTTTCATTTGTCTATTATACGCTGGTTTAATCTCTTTGATCAATTTACATTCCAGCAGTAAAGCTTCAAATTCCGTATCTGTTAGCATACAATCAAAGTTCTTAAGGTTTTTCACTAATTTTATTACCTTTGGAGAATGTGATTTAGAATTTACAAAATATGATCCAACCCTACTCCTTAGATTTTTAGATTTCCCCACATAGATAATGGTATCAGCCGAATCTTTCATGAGATATACTCCAGGTGAAGAAGGAAGTTTTTTAATTTTTTCTTTTATATCCAAAGTAATATCCCCCTAAAGGTAAATATTAAATATTTTTAATCATTCTCCTATCTATTATACATAAAATATTTTTAAAATTCATCTGGGTTTGCTTGAATATTTAAACATCAGTAATAGTAACAAAATAAACACTGATTCATAAAATATATAAGTAATATTAAACCTATAAAAAATGTGACAATTTGAATAGTTGATATTATTATTTTGAAATAAACTATAAGGAGATGTAGATATACTATGGGTAGATGTAAAATTAATAGATGTAACCCTGTAGGACCAACTAATGCTTATTCATATTTTATTAGTAGTAATCCACCTACGTCTTTTAATCATATTAGCATATATCCTACTATTGATAAAACTGCTTTTATCGGCCCTTTTTCCAGTATTATTGGAGATGTTCGAATAAACAAAGATGTATTTATTGGGTGTAATGTGACATGTAGAGCTGATGAAGGTACCCCATTTCATATCGGAAGTAAATCTAATATACAAGATGGCGTAATCTTACATGGTTTGAAAAACATGAAATTAACTGTGAATGGCAAACTATACTCTATCTATATAGGGAATGAAGTTAGTATTGCTCATGGAGCCTTAATTCATGGTCCATGTATTGTTGAAAATAATACCTTTGTTGGGTTTAATGCTATTATTTTTAATTCTATTGTGTGCTATGGCTCTTACATCGATTTGGGAGCTATTGTAACAAATGGAGTACGCATTCCCGCTAATAGTTATGTTCCAGTTGGCGCAGTAATAGATACTCAAAAAAAAGCCGATGCCCTAAAAAAGGTATCAGAAGATAATAAAAATTTTGCTAAAAATGTAGTTAAAACAAATATCGAGCTTTCTGAGGCATATTCTCTAAAATTTGGTGATACTATGTGTAGTTGCGGTGTATGTTGTAATAGTAAATCTTTTAAAAATTTAGAGAAGAAATAATATCAAAAGGCATCAATAATGCATTTATATATTATTGATGCCTTTTTTTCATTCTATTCTGCGATAAAATATTCCATATGCATCGTACTATCGGAATGGTGGGAGACGTGCCACACATAGGCATTGCCTTTTAGGAATCCCCTGCATGCGCATCCCAATACATGATCGGTAACCAGTGTCCAACGAACAGCCAGAGATTATCTTTGACTGAAGGCAGAAATAATTGCATGCCAGATTTTCTGAAATACCTTACCTATTCTTTCAAAAGGATTACCGTTTTTATTATCCGTATCCTCGTGCATAACATCATTATTTTTTACACTGATTTCCTGAGTGCGCAGCATGATCTGAACGCTTCCCGGCGATGCATTTTTGTCTGAAGTGAGAGATAACGGTTTTGCTGCTGTATTCAGATTCAAAATGTTGGTGTTCGCTTCATATTTATCAATTTCGTGGTCAATAGAATTTTTTACTAAATTAATGGATCTTTTAATCGCCGCTGTTTGCTCAATAGCCTCAAGACTCTTTCCCATGACTTTTATAAGACCGCTTAAGCTTTGCGATAGGCTGCCGCTGTTCGCGTCCATGGCAGCTTTAAATGATGAAAGGAATGCACTCGAACTATTTAGAAGATTTGTTACACCCCCTGCCAATTTCTGTGCTCCTTGCAACGCACTATTGGCAGTGCTCGCCCCCTCGGTCAGCGTATCGTTTTAATGAATCCATGTCATCTAGCAGCGTCTTGCCGCTCTGCAAAAGACCTTTTGAAGTATTTAAAATGCTTTGGGTATCATTCAATGTCTGGCTGACATTGTAGGCAACCGCCCTAGCGTCTGTAAAATAATCATTCGATTTGTTTATTAATGTTTCCGAAGTACCTACTGTAATATTTAGTAAATCTGCAAGGTCTAACATGCTTGGCATAATGCCGGCAAGCATAGCAGTCGTTGGGTCAGTAATTCCACCAGGCTGCTGGTTCAGTGCTTGCAATTGTGCATTCATTCCAGACATTACCACATTTAAATTTTCAAGACTGGCACGTAAAGAAGATAGAGAATTCCTTAAACTTCTCATATTATCTTGAGCCTCATCAATATCGGAGGCAATACCGTTGCTCTGATCACTTAGATTATCCAAATCATCTTGGATTCTACTTATTGATTTTTGCAAAGAGGTTAAATCAGATTTGGCTGACACCATATCCTGTGTGATTCCATTGATATTCCCTGATGCCTTCGTTATCAAAGACTGCGCATTTTGTAGATGCGTAATCATTGCCTCGGTCTGTTTGGCAACAGAAGAAAGGTCGCCGATACTTTGGCCGGCTTTATCACTTAGATCGCCTTGGGATGTGCTGATTGCATCGCTTGCCTTACTAACGTTATTAAGACCGGATTGTAGCTGGCTTAGTCCGCCGGACATAGCTCCAATAATACTCAATATTGAATTTGCGTTTTCGGTGACGTTATCTATTGAGTCTTCCGACTTTTCTTTTATATCGCGAATATTTTTTATTTCATCCATTTGGGAGAAAGTAGCCGGCACCATCATCATGATTATTCCGCTGGTTTCAAATTTATTCGTACCGATACGAAGAGTATAATCATTAGCTTCTCCGGGCAGAGCGGTAAAAAGGACAAGTTTGTAGCTCCCCAGGGGAACGACCTGTGCGCCTGGTGCCTCTATGCTTAACGTCGTATCGTCTATTTTTACATAGGTACCCACTAGCAGAAACATATTATTTTTATAATATTCATTCACATTAGTGTTTGGCATAGCCTTAATATTAATTTCAACCATGCCGGAAGCTCCCGCCAGCTTTTGGGGGTCCGCAGCCACACCATTCAACTTATAGCCAACATCAAAGCTCCATGGCAGCATTATTGTTCCCTTTGGGGTGCATTCGTAATAAAATTTTCCGGTATTACCGGATAGATTCCATGCAACGCTGTCCGCTTTAACGCTGGGGATGGCCGAATTGCTCATATTTGTGACTTTAGAATAGGAACCATAGTCCGTAAACGTTCTATTTCCATTCAGATCGGCGCTTTTTACGATATTCACATTACTTACTTTACCATAGTAATCCGTATTCACATACAATGTTTCGCTGGTTGTAACTGCCGGCGAGGCCGCACTTGCGCTCACGGCGAAGCTCGGAAGCAGTATGCACACTGAAAGAACAATTGCCAACGCTTTATATACTTTTTTCATCAGTCATGCCTCCTTTAAATTTTTTATTTTGTTTCTTACTTGGCCTTTTACCTGTTATTACAGATTTAATATAAGTTATAAAACGCATTATAAAAAATTCCTCTTTTCCGTGAATGGAAGCAGGCGTCTCCACGGAAATCTCTATGCTGTGTCTGCCAATGACTTTTTTCCTCCGACGATGGGTCAAAGGTTTATCAAATAGCACCATTAGTGCAGGAAGTACGAAAAGTACTGTCAACAGGCTGAGCAAAGCGCCCCTTCCAAGTAGCTCACCAATACTTGCGATGGCAGCGATGGAAGATATAAAGTGCATGACGTAACCTACACCGGCGAGGATTAGTGCTGATGTTACAATGGAGGGTGCACTGACCTCAATTGTTTCTATCATCGCATCTTTTTTCCCCATCCGTGTCCGATGCTCTAAATAGTGATTGACCATTAGAATAGAATAATCTACCGTAACAGCAAGCTGTAGATTGCTGACAATCAAGAAACCGAGAAAAAATAGTTTATCACCGACAAGATAGGGAAAAAACATATTCATAAAAACGGCCATTTCAATTGGTATTATGATAACAACCGGAGCAAATATGGATAAAAACGAAACGGCAACGACTAAGGCAACAGCAATAAGAGATAATTTATCAACCCTGTCGTAGTCGGCTGTAATTGTAGTTTTAATATCTTGGGTAGATGGAGTTGCCCCCATTAAGTAAGAGTTATTCGGGTAATATTGTTTTACAACCTTCTCAATTTGGTTGGAACACTGAAACGCGTAATCACTTTCCCCTTGAGTACTAATATTGACCATCATATGGTCGTATTGGCTTCCATGCAGTTGACTTGTTAAACTTTTCGGAAAAAAATCTGCTGGAACGCCCTGAGGCACTATATTGGAGAGAGAAGTAACACTGCTGACAAAATTGAGATTTTTGAGATCATCTCCCAGTCCTTTTTCCTTTACATCAGATGTGTTGGGATAAAGAATAACAATCGTGTTAGTTTGTCCAAACACATTTTTTATGGCTTGCTCGTCGTTATATAGCTTTGTACCCTTTGATCCGCCAATTGACTCTGTGCCATATAAAAAATGATTCATATCTTGCCCCACATAACAGGGTATAGTGATTAACACAGCCAAGACCAGCACAATATAGCGGCCTTTATAGGAAACCTGCCCCAGCTTACGAAATGACGGCAGGAATGAACGATGCGATGTTTTCTCAATGAACTTGTCAAAGCGGATGATTAGTGCCGGCATTAGGAATAATACGGTAAGGACGCTAATGACAATCCCCTTTGCAAGTACAATCCCCATATCGTAACCAATAGAAAAGTTCATAAATAGCAGAGCAAGAAAACCTGTTGCTGTTGCAATACCACCCGGCAATATTGATTTAATAGATTCTATCCAGCCACCTCGTAAGGCAGATTTTAAATCCTCACCAGCCTCCTTTCTACGGGTATATGCGTGCAGGAGAAAAATAGAATAATCCATCGCGCAAGCAAGCTGTAAAATTGCCACAATACTTGAGGTCAGAAAGGATATTTCACCCATAAAAATATTAGTACCCATGTTGATAATGATGGCAATTCCCATTACCGCTAAAAATAAAATAGGTTCAAACCAAGATGTCGTAAAAAGACATAGGAGACCAAAAATCAGAACAACAGCAATTATCATGGCATAAACGACTTCTTTATTTAAAGAATCAATAAGCGATTTTTGCTGAATGGCCTGACCACTCAAGTGGCCTTCAGAACCTACAATATTTTCGATCTTTTCAATGGCTTGGGAAGTCCGTGGGCTACTGTCGCTTTCTAAAAATGTGATGTTCATCAATGCGTGCCCGTCTTTAAAATAATCACAGATAGCCGTCGTTGGAACAAATTCGTTTGGGGGATACGCGTCGGTTATAGTGTCAGCCCCCATGACAGTATCTACGCCATCAACAGCTCTAATTTTAGCTTCATAATTTTTTGCTTCCATAAGTGTAACATTGTCAATCATAATCTGCGCAGTTCCGGGAACACCAAACTGCTCCTTCATAATGTTAAAACCCATTGTGGTCTGTGAATCTTTGGGCAGATATTTTGTCAGATCATAATTTACATTCACAAACAAATAAAAAAAGTACTAAGGAGAAGTATTATAAAAAAGGTAATTTCTATTTTTCTTTTTTGGTTGATTGCAAAATCTGCCATTAGCCCGATGTTAGGATGGAATCTCCTCATAAACATTGTCTCCTTCTGTTATGTAACATGTGTTGCATAAGTTCATATTCAAATTATAGCTATATATGTTGCATTATTCAATGGCTGAAGTTATAACAATTTGTTGCAATAGTTACAAAACAATGCAAAGATGATGCTTATGTAACACTTCTGTGTGCAAATTGGTAATAATATATGTAACATAAGTTGTTTTTTACTCTTATGTGTATTATACTGAAAATAAAATTTGATATAAATTGTAGTTGAAAATGAAGGAGTTGTTTTCTTGGATAATCTGATATGCACAGATAAAATGGATAGAAGAACTAGAAAAACAAAAAAAGCCGTAAAAAATGCTCTTATGGTTTTGCTGTCCAAAAACGACATAACAAAAATATCCATAAAAGACATTGCGGATTTAGCTGATATCAATCGAAAGACCTTCTATGCATATTATCAAGATGTATTCGCTGTGGTCGATGAAATTGAAAAAGAGGTAATAGAACGTTTAACTCATATAATTGATGAAAATGATATTGCGGAAATTGTAAGTGATCCGTATCAAATGTATGGACATATTATGCGACTTCTTGACGAAGATAGAGTTTTTTATGAGCTATTGGTTAATTCATCTTCATTTGGAACTATTCTTGATAAAATAACGAAGGTGATTAAAGAGAAAATCTCAATTGCATTGATGTCAAAAACGACCGTTGACAGTTTAATGCTTAATTTCATTGTTGACTTTTTAGCGGGAGGATTTGTTTTAGTTTTTAAAGAATGGTTTAATTCAACCAGGCAGATTTCATTAGAAGATTTATCGAAACAGCTTAGCATCATACTTTCTAATGGGATAACAGTTATTCTCAAATAAGATGCCGGAAACATCCTGTGCGGGTGAGACCATGGCTCCATGCTGAGTTTGATTCCGGGTGTTGAGGCTTTCAGCTGCTCATTTTGCTCGTAATCATCATTAAAGTTTCTGCACGTCATGCGGCAAGTGGTCTATTCCCTTGAACTCTTTCACAACAATTGATTGAATTGTACTTTTGATTCGAGGTTCAACATAAGTAATACCCATCTGCCAACTGCCGCCAATGCTCTTGCAATCATCTTCAATCAAAACATCTGGGCGAACCATCTCAACGACACTCTTGTATTTTTCTGCCTTTTCCCTGTAGTAAAGTTTTGAACCAACAAATCCATATTTCAGAAGCAATGTTGCCATGTTTTTTGCTTGTTTTCCTCTGCGTGATGTGCAGTAAATTATATCCGCTCCTTGTTGCTGCCAACCTTTTATAATGTCAACAGCATCTCCAATGGGTATGTAGGAATTATGGTTGTATAAAGAAAACAATGATTTTGGCTTTAAAATTGTACCTTCAGCAAAAATCATAACCTTTTTTGTTCCGAAAAAATCTGATATTTTGATAAAAGCCAACTTCTTTCACACCTCCCCTTCTGCTTATAATGTTCAATCCTCTAATAGTCAATCCCTGCTTTTTTTGCTTGACTGCAAAGCTGTCTTACACTAAGCGTATAATTTTTTCCATCCTTTATAAAATGTGTGCCGCATTGCCTAAATTCAAAATGAGTATTCGAATTTATGCACTGTTGCCTGAGAGATAAAACCCAGTCATAGTTTAATGGTCGTGCATTATAATCTGATTCACCGCCAACCACCACAAGCTCCACATCATCCAGATATTTTCCGATATTAACTTGTTCTATAAGAGGTTGACAAATAACATTTTTATGTTTGATGGGCAGCTTTCTGAAAATTGATAACCTAGAATCAGCCATTTCCTGATTTTCTACGGTACAGCCTATCGTTACATTTTCATATCCATCTTCCCAATTGACAGGAATACAGGCGCTGAAACGCTCAATGCGCTTTGTAAGGAATATAAAGTGTAAGTCTGAGCGTTCTTTTATCATCTGCCAGCAATCCGCCCTCCAAGCGTCTGCATCAGGAAGTAAAAAATCGGAGGAAAAGCAAAGATATACTACTTGTCCGGGCTTGATTTTATATTCACCTTTTTTATTTTTCTCAATAGGCGCGGTAAATTTATCTGTTTTTACAATATCGTTTGTATCAATACCGCGTTTATTGTCTCCTTTGTGAATGTAACAAAACTTGCAGCCCTCACTGTGCTTATGGCAGCCTCGCCAAGGATTCCACATAGCCATAACTAAAACCTTGACTTCTCATAGTTGTATGGAATACTGGTTCCAACAACCACATCTTCAATTTTCTCAATGATTAGCCAATCGTCCATATTACGCTGATGGCCAAAGGCAAGGGGTGGTTTAATAGATTTTATATTGCAAAACTCTACAAGACACAAGCATTTTTTATGCCAGCGTTCCTTTTGTTTATCCGTTAAGTTGAGTTTTAGTTGATTATCTGCAAGAATATTTTCAATTTCATTATCTAAAAGCTTAACATAGTTTTGAACAGACTTTACTGTTGCAAGAGCCGAAATATTTGCAGTTCCCTTTTCCATAAAATATAGTGTCTCACCCTCAGATACTCTGCTGTGAGGGATTTTTCGACCTGCTGCGCCTCGCACAACCATCGTCTTTGTTCCACTTATGATTTTATCCAGCACACGTTCTCCACTTTTTCCGATATCATCACAATAAACTAAATGCACCATTTAATCTTAGCTCCTTCCCCGTATAAAAATAATCAGAATTTCTACTATTTAATTTTACCACGATGTTAGTGCAGAATCCATCTCCTCCCACTGAAGTAGTATGCTTATCTATCGAAAAGTGGATTTTTGGGGTTATGTTTTATTTTTTTGATTGTCATTAAAGTGCTTATAAGTCAAATACATAAATGGAAACAGCACACATAATATTACTACTGGTGTTGGTAAAGCGTGCATAGGTATCGCTCCTTTCCCAAAAAGAATAAGCTATACAGCAGTTACAGCAATTCTTTCTTTGAGTAAATTTTTATAGATACGTTCATAGAAATAAAGAGAATTGCAATTATAACCACAATCTGTATTAGGTACTTGATAAACATAGGCATTGCAGACAATCCTGTAAAATCGAGCTTTATATTGTTTCTTGGAATTGCTTTTGAAAGAAAAGAGAGTCAAAGGGCAGTTTTTCAAAAGTTCAGTTAATTATTATTTAATTTCTAGTTAACAATTTATTCTTTATTTTCAATGTATACAAATAATATATAACTACTCCAGTAAATAATAATGCACCGCAAATATAAAAAACAAAAGTTAAACCAAATTTACCTGCTATGGTCCCTCCTACGATTGCTCCTAGTCCTTGACCAGCATCATAACCAATAAAATAAGTACTTGTGGCAACACCTACTCTACTAAGACCTAGCCTTTTAACGCAAGTAGCTTGCAGTGCTGGTGAAAGTGAACTTTGTCCAATTCCATAGAGAATTGCTACTGCTAATATCATCCAAAGAGATTTGGAAATTACTAATAGCAGCGATGCTGCCATAGCCATAATGAAAGCAGGAAATGCTATAACTGATAAGCCTTTATTATCAAGAAGTTTACCTGAAAGTGGTCTGATAATAAGAATTACAATTGCATTTACTGTAAAATAATAACCAATATTTGAGATATGCCTCTCATCACCTAGTAAAGCTAAAAAGCTTCCTATAACTCCATTCATAAATGTGAATAAGCAAGCAAGAATAGCAAAAACAATCAATTCACTGGCAAAAAAATCACTAATTTTAATTTTAAACTTGTTTACAGTTAAATTTTCCTTATTCGGTGGATTGTATGGAATAATGCTCATAAGAACTACCGCAATCATAACAACAATACAAGATAAATAGAATACATATTTAAATCCAAATCGTGTTGAAATTTCCAGACCAAGATTGGGACTTATTGCAGTTGCCAAAATATATCCGAGTCCCATGAAGCCTATTCCCTCACCTATTCTTTTTTTAGGCATATATGTTGTAGATAGAGCATTGCTTACTGTAACACTTATAGAAAATGCTATGCCTTGAATAATTCTAAAGAAAAAAAGAGTATATATACTGCATGAGATTTTTAACCCTAATGCGGAAATTGCCAAAAATATGGTTGAAACAATTAGTAAATGTTTTTTGTTAAATCTATCAGTTGCAAATCCAGCAAATGGACGAATAGTAAGAGAAGTAATTGCAAAAACACCAGCAACTAAACCTGCAATGGACATTGTTGCACCTAAACTAATTGTATACTTAGGCAATATTGGTGTCATCATAGTAAAACCAATAAAGATAAGTGAATTTATAATTAACATTATAATAAATGAAAAGTTCCATAGTTTTTCTGCTTTTTCTACTTGTTCCATAAATATCACCTTCTAATTTTATAGTTTCTTCTAATACATCTATGGAAACCTCCAACGCATAAAATTATTTATTTCTCAAGGATGACATTTTTGAAGTCATTAGTTTGAGTCCTCTCTTTTTCTTTTATATGCTTCATTTCCAAGGTAACAACGCTTGCAGTTATGAGAGCAGACAAAATATCGGCGATAGGTGGAGTCCTCCATACACCTTCAATACCCCAAAAGCGTGGCAATATCAGCAATAGAGGAACCAGAAGCAGTAACTGCCTTGATAGTGCCAGAATTGTGGATTGAATTGGCTTACCAACTGCCTGAAAGTATTGGGAGCTGACAATTTGAAAGCCGGCTACAACAAACATTAAAAAATATACTGACATTGCATGAGCAGTGAGCCTGGTTAATTCTATATTATTTTTGCTAAACATTTCGGCGATTTGAGTGGGCCATAAATGAACCATTGCAGTGCTGACTACTGCGATGGCCGTACCAACAATTACAGCCTTTTGCAAGGCTTCTCTTACTCTATCATATCGCTGGGCACCATAATTAAAGCCGATGATGGGTTGGGCACCCTGACTAACCCCAAGAATAGGCATAAACATTAAGGTTGCTATGCTACTAACAATACCCATAGCTGATAGTGCCATATCACCGCCATGGGCCATTAGTGCTTTGTTCAATATAACATTTTGCATACTGTTGGCCAATTGCATCGCAAAGGGAGCAAAACCAATGGATATAATACTAAAAACCAAACTCTTCTGCAATCTGAGATTCTTTAGTCGTATCTTTAGTAAACTAGGTCCCCAAAGAAAATAACTTAAGACCCAAATTGATGAGAATACTTGACCACAGACGGTTGCCAGTGCAGACCCTTTTATTCCAAATCCTAATCTCATGACGAAAATATAATTCAAAACTATATTAATTACCGTTCCGATTACCTGAGTATACATAGACATTCTAGGATTTCCTTCGGCTCTGATAAAGTTGACCATTCCCATACTTATAGAACCCAAGAATGATGCCATCATTATTATATGGGTAAAATCTTTAGCATAAGGCAAAACCTCAGCACTGGCCCCAAAAAAAGTTAGAATTGGATTGCTAAAAAGGAAATATATAATGCTGATACATATTGGCAGTAAGATTAACAATAATGTAGCATTGCCAGCAATTTTTTCAGCTTCCTCTGGATTTTTTTCTCCTAGACGAATGGAAATCAGTGATGTAGCACCAACACCTATTAGCACAGATACCGCCATAAGAATAAGCATAATTGGGAAGGCTACAGTTGTGGCTGCAATTGCAATTGAACCAACTCCCCGACCTACAAATATTCGATCAATAATGTTATAAAGAGAATTTACCAGCATTGCAATCACGGCTGGCCAGGAAAACTTCCATAGCAGTCTACTAATTTTTCCATCTCTAAGTTCTATTGTACTATTCATTTTTTAACTCACCTTCTTAATTTTTTGCATGAATTCTATAGCATAGCTGAGGCTTTCAACAAATTTAAGCAGCTCATCCGGATCCGAATCACTTAGTATATTGCCCATACGCTGAGCAGAGTTCCTCATCATATCTTCCATCTCAGCTTTTCCGGCATCTGTAAGAGATATCAAGGCTTTTCGGCGGTCATTAATGTCCTTATAGCGAATAGCCAAACCTAACTCCTCTAATTGATCAATCAAGGTGGTCAAGCTACCCTTCTCCATATTCAGTATCTTTGCAATTTCAGTTGCAGTAAGAACCTGATTCTGATAAAGAAAACCGATGATCATGGCGTGATTCTTTTTAATTCCTGGATACTGTGGGCTTTCTTTGCGAAATTGGCAAAGAAATTTTTCATGGAATAAACCTAGGGTTTTAAACAACAAGTCATGTAATTCTCGCAATTCTTCATATTTCATATAAATCTCCTTTTATATAGTTAGAATTCTAACTATAAGAATACTAATTTAGTTTATGTCTCTATTTTACATTTGTCAAGTTGAAAAAGAAATGAAAATGCGTTCTGTTCCTTTTATTCTCTTTCTACATTATTAATCATATCTACACAACCCTCTCCCAAATAAAAATGGGCCACATATTTTAGCGACAAAATAATAATTAAAGCCCTTGAAAGGACTTTCTATTGTATCAACATTTGAGCTCTTATTTGAAATGGTTAGGCTAAACATACATTCTAATACAATTTTATTCAATCAAACACTTGCTTAACTGCCCGTAGTTCGATATATCCCCTCGTACCAATGGATTCTAACTGTATACGGGGATTTGTATCATCTCAGGCATATCCAATGACTGCCGGATCACAGCTGTTCATAGAGGTTTGCACCACCGCTTCAATTGCCTCGCAATAGTTTTCTTCCGCAAAGGGTTCTCCGTGAAACATCATAAGTCTGAGGTAACATATAAAAAACGTCTTATCTATTTTCGCTAAAAAGTGTACACTCCACTATCAAAATCCACAGGGGTGTGCATGTCCAATATAAAAATCTATAAATCTAGGCTTTAACTCTTAATATTTCCCACTCACTTTTTCTCCAAAAAACACCGAAAGCCACTGAAATCAGTGACTCTCTATTGTATCAATATTATAGTTCTTATTTGGTAGGGACAGCGGGACTCGAACCTGCGACTTCATGCTTGTGATGCATGCACTCTAACCAGCTGAGCTATGCCCCCAAGAAAATGTTTCTTGATATATTATCCCTCTATTTCATTTTATTGTCAACACATTTAATCCTTATTTTTACCCCCATATCTTGATAAAAATATAGATTTGGATCTGTCTACATCTCTTTCTCATATTTGCAGCGATAGTAAACGCCATATCCTACAACAAAGAGGTACACAAAAGCTAAAAGAAGAACAGCAATCAAATCAATATTCATTAAAGCAAAAGTAATCATTAAGGCACCAAATACAAATATCATCATATCGTAAGCCTTCGCCTTTGCTCGATTTGCAATGGCAATATTTCGTTCATCCTGCTTTTCAATTTCCATTTGTTTTTTAATACCAGGATAATTTTTAACTGCTCTGCAACTAATTATTTCTCCCATACTATGTCCAAAAATGCCACAGCCAAAACCGACACAAATATATGGCAGAGCTTTCATTATTCCTTGAGGTTCAATTGTTGTTTTAACAAGAAATAAACCAATACCCAGCAGCATTAATCCGATTATAGTTGTAATGTAATAAATTCTCTTTTTCATTTTTTATCCTCCTCATATATAAAAATTTCCTCAATGCTCATATTAAAGTATTTTGCTATTTTGAATGCCAGTATTATTGATGGATTATATCGACCGTTTTCAAGGGATCCAATTGTTTGCCTTGAGACTTCAATAGCTGCCGCCAAATCCTCCTGCTTTATGCCATGTTGCTTTCGTATTTCTTCTAATCGATTTTTCACCCTACACTCCCTTCTATGGAAAGTAAGCTTTCCATGTTTTTAGTATATCATAACGGACTAAAATATCAAGCAAGCTTTCCATAAAAATAGCAGGCCCTATTTAAGGCCTGCTATTTTTATAGAAATTCATCTTTATAGTTATGTAATTAGTACTTGCTATTATAGGAAATAATCAAACCTTTTAGCATATTTGGTAGGTTAAAACTAATTATTCCATATTCTGCGATCTTCTTTAATTACTATTTGAACAATTTAACTATGTATACGAGGTGTAAATCCAGTTATAATTAATGTTGACCATTCACTATCTTCATTATCAATCCACTGGCATTCCACATCTAAATATTTAAGCCACGCATTAAGGCCATAACTCTTCTTGCTTATATTAGGAGATTTTCTGCCATGTTGTGCTTTTATAACCTCTAACAATTCAATTTGAGAATCCTTACCTAACTCTTTATTTTGTAATTCTAGTACTACTGCAAGACATTCAGTATATGCTCTTCCATCTTCAAGATAAATTTCATCTGAATAAATTTGTATTTCCTTATTTAAAATATCAATATTTTCATTAATTTCTTCTTTATTAGATAAATAATACTTTGCCCTTCTTAAGGCTTCAATGTCTCCATCTAATTTATTTATTTTCTTCTCTAAACTTTCTTTTATCATAAACATACTCTCTTTTCATATTTTGATTAGTATTTATTAAATACCATAATAAATACTAATCAATTATACCAGCAATAATATATTATTACTATTTATATTTACATTTATAAACTAATTTTTTATAAACCCTAAAATAAACCCACGCTGCATTCATCAACAGCAGTGTACTTGTAATAAAAAACACATATCTTATACCCAGTAAAGCCGCCACCTGACCACCTAATATTGAACCTGCAAATACTCCCAAATATCCTGCGGACATGTTAAACCCAAAAACTCTGCCTGTAAGAAAAGCTGGTGTAATTTTTTTAATCAGGATATTAACTGAAGGAATTAGCCCTCCTGCTGTTAGGCCAAATAAAAAACGAAGGCCCATTAACTGATATGGATTTTTAACAAAGGCTTGTGGTATAAAAATAAGCCCTGCCGCTACAAGAGAAACTAATATTACCTTATGTGCTCCTATTTTATCAGAAAGCTTCCCTAGCCTTGGAGCCGCAATTATGTTTGCTACCCCTGAAACTGAGAATGTAAGTCCTGCTAATAGAGCAATATGACTAGAATTTGGTGATAATTGGGTAACATATACTGTTACTATTGGTTCCACAGAAAATAATGCCATGGATAGTACAAAGAAGGTCACAAACATTGTAACAGTGAGACTCTTTTCCGGCACAATATTCCATACCTCCTTGATATTAAGCGTTTTTTTATCTTCACGAATAAAAGCTTCCTTTACAAATAATACGGTAGCAGTAAATGCAACCAGCATAAGTGCACCTGTAATATAAAAAACATTTGGCAGACCGAAATTTTCTTCTATAAAACCGCCTATGGTTGGTCCTATTAAGGAGCCTGCTATGGAGGATGTAGAAAGTGTGCCTAAGGCCCATCCGGCATGTTCCTTATCAGTCTGGGTTGCTATTAATGTAGTACACGCTGTGCTGTAGCCTGTTATTGCACCCTGCAGTAATCTTAATCCTATAAGTTGATATACATTTTGTGCAAAACCCATACTGAATATAACTATAGCCATACCAAAACTTGCCCTAAGGAGCATGAGCTTTCGTCCAAATTTGTCTGCGGCATGTCCCCATATTGGGGAAAATACAGCTGAAATTATAAAAGTGATTCCAAAAGCAATTCCTGAAAATTGAGCAATTGAAGCTGTATTGTTAATGCCTAGATGCTTAATATAAAGAGGTAAAACCGGAGCAATCTGGCTCATTCCTATGCTTGTAACAAACATTCCAAACCAGCAGACTACTAAATTTCTTTTCCACATTATCATAATATAATCATCCCTTTGAAGTAAACCAATTGTATATACTATATAATATGATAATAAACTATAAAATGTAATATGTAAACTATATTTTATAGTTTGATAAAATTGTTTTATCATGATAAACTATTATTCATAGGGAATTTGAGGAGTGATACATATGCAAAAAAGAAATTTAACCCGGGAAAAAATTATTCAAACTGCCTTTACTTTATCTGATGAAATAGGCCTTAATCAGGTTACCTTCCAAAAGCTTGCAGAAAAACTGGATATAAAATATCCATCCCTGTATAATCATTTCATTAATATGGATAATCTAAAAACAGAAATGATTATATACCTTTTAAATATGCTTAATTTAAAGTTAATGCAAAGATTAATAGGTAAAAGCGGCGAGACTGCTGTCCGCGAGTTTGCATATGTTTATCGAGAGTTTGCCCTGCAAAACAATACTGGATATGGTCTTTTTATGAATATCCCAAGTACAAAAAATGAAGAAGTCAATCGTTTGGCCAAAGAGACTACAGGTATAATTCATCAGGTTTTAGATTATTATATAAAGGATGAGACACTTTTAGTTCACAAAAGCCGGGCACTAAGAAGCTTATTGCATGGTTTTGTTTCCATGACCTCCCTGGGATATTTTCAAAATCCGGTTAATTTGGAAGACAGTTTTCAATTAATGATAGAAGATTTCATTGCTTCAATTTCGAAAAATTAGAGTAAATATTATAAAATACAGGGCATCTATTACATATGCCCTCAGATTGTTCAAGAAGCCCCGTGTTTTCATGGGGCTTTAATTATATCAAAATTAATTATGCGGTAGCATTTCGAAATAATATATATTTTTTACAAAAATAGACATTCAATAGCTCTAAACAAAC